>Ga0335081_10016323_pt1 | contig 12016 bp, 11 predicted proteins | sample Lox_Sample_35_FD_206713 | JGI IMG/M metagenome (GOLD analysis project Ga0335081, IMG submission 206713) | Soil microbial communities from Loxahatchee National Wildlife Refuge, Florida, United States - Lox_Sample_3.5 | ecosystem: Environmental > Terrestrial > Soil > Wetlands | place: USA... | reverse complement strand
ACAGACTCAGAGGCGCAAGGGCCACGGGTCAATGATCGTCAGAAGATTAGAGGAAATCGCAAGAAAATTTGGTATTGAGAAACTCTATCTCTACACACCGCGGTCGGCCGTATTCTACGAAGGACTGGGCTGGCGAGAGTATGAGATTGCTACTTACAAAGGCCAACACGTAACCGTTATGGAAAGAATATTGCTCTAACAATCGATACCAGAAGACGGAAGAAAACGGTTCTCGGTGGGCCGCACGTTTGCCCGGACATAATCGATTTCAGGGCTATAAAAAATGGCTTGACAAAGTATTCTTTTTGGGGTATTTTTGTAGTATGAAAGTCAAGACATCTATAACCTTATCGGAAGATTTACTGAAAGCGATCGATGAATATGCAGGAGAATTTAAGAACCGGTCCAAATTCATCGAAGATGCTGTGCGGGCTTTTATTATACAATTGATCCAGAGGCAGCAAGACGCCAGAGACCTTGAGATAATCAATCAGCATGCGGATCGTCTAAACCGAGAGGCGGCGGACGTTCTGACCTATCAGGTTGATCTGTGAAACGTGGCGAATTGTATCGTGTTGCCAATCCTTCAGCTAAGGATCCCAAAAAATCGAGAGTCTTTGTCATTGTCAGCCGCCAGGTTCTCATCAATTCTCGTTTTTCCACGGTCATTTGCGCCCCGATTTATTCAACTCACGATGGTCTTTCTACTCAGGTACTGGTCGGCGTAGATGACGGACTGAAGCACGATAGTAGTGTTCACTGCGATGAACTCGTCAGTTTGGCCAAGTCGCTTCTAATCAACTTTGTCGGATCTCTCTCCCCCCAAAGAATCGAAGAACTCAATAAAGCTCTAAGCATAGCGTTGGATATTCGAGGCTTAAAGGGCTAACGAGTCGTTGAATTGGAAGCGGGATATCGGGGTTACCCAGGACTGACGCGCCATTGCTTCGGTTACGCTATCTTATGCAGAGGTTTTTCGCTCCTTTAAAATCTTCTTGTGCAATTCTTTGAGGTCTTTAGGACTCTCCCCCGTCACTTTCCTGCTTCGCCGGCCTTAACTGTTGCAACCTTGATATCGAGAGACACCGTATGAGGTTCAGGGAATCACGGTCCGATGGTTGACGACTCTACTATCCATTACTATCTTTAAATAGAGGATTTTGATTCTGTCTTTCGGCCGTGACTAATTTATGCGAAAGAGCTGAGGATTTTCAATGGCGGGATCAACGATCTGGAAAGGAATTATCCATTTCAAGAATACGGACGTGGCCGTAAAACTGCACACGGCGGTCAAAGAGGAACGTATTCAGTTTCACCTTCTGCACAAGCGCGACCGGGTAAGGTTACGCCAGCAGATGGTCTGTGCGTTCGAAAAGCAGCCGGTGCCGGCTGAAGAACAGTGTAAAGGGTTTGAAGTGGAGGAAGGAAAGTATATCATCGTTGATCCGGAGGATCTCGAACAAGCCGCTCCTGAAAGCAATCGGATCATCGAGGTCCATGAATTCGTCAAAACCGAACAAATCGACCCCATCTTCCTCGATCGCCTCTACTACCTGGAGCCGGACAACCCGAAAATACATGGAAAAGGATATCACGCGCTTGTCAGGGTCTTGAAGGAGATGGGCGTGGAAGGCATCTGCACCTGGACCATGAGAAAGCGATCCTATCTCGGGGCCCTGCAGGCACGCGGGGAGATTCTTCGCCTGAATACACTGCGGTATGCCGACGAAGTCGTTCCGGTGGGATCTCTTGGACTGCAAGACGTCGCTTTGTCGGAAAAAGAACTGAAAACTGGGAGCCTTCTGATCAATCAGTTGACGGCTCCTTTCGAGCCGCAAAAGTTCGAGAACGAACATCAGAAAAAGCTGCAAGAGATGATCGAGAAAAAAGCCCGCGGAGAGAAAGTTGTGGTCCTTGCTCCCAGACGCCTGAAACCCACGAAATCAGACAAGCTGCTTCAGGTCCTCGAAGCGAGCCTGAAGAAGGCGGCCTGAGAGGAAATACTATGTTGTCATTCCGGACTTGATCCGGAATCCAGAAGTTTTTAAGGATTTTCTGGCTTCCCGTTTTTGCGGGAATGAAAATATTGATCCGGGGGACTTGGGAATCTTGAAGAAAGGAAGGAGTAACATGGCAACGCAGGGAATTTGGAGTGGCACGATCAGTTTCAGCCTGGTAGCGATTCCGGTACGGTTGGTTACGGCCATCGAGCCCGGCCGCGTCTCATTTCGGCTGCTTCACAACAAGGATTACTCTCCCCTCACGAGAAAAATGTATTGTCCTAAAGAAGAAACGATGGTACCCCGGGATGAGATCATTAGGGGATACGAAATCATGCCCGATCAATATGTGCTGGTGACGGACGAGGAACTGGAATCGATATCGCCGGAGCGGAGCCGCACGATCGAAATCGTCGAGTTCATCGATATGAACGAAGTGGACCCGATCTATTACGATCACCCGTACTATCTCGTTCCTTCGAGAGGGGGCGAAAAGGCGTATCGGCTGCTGGTCGAAGTAATGCATCGGACAAACAAAGCCGGGCTTGCAAAATTCGTGCTGGCCGAACGTGAGTATCTGGTGGCAGTCACACCCAGGGACGGAGCGCTGGCCCTGACGACACTTCATTACAGCGACGAGACACTTCCCGATGAAAACCTGTCGCCGAAGAGAGAAAAGATCGCGTCCGAAGAGCAAAACCGGATGAAGAAAAGCATCGGGCAAATGATCGAAGACTTTAACGCTGGAAAATATGCGGATCAGCGCCGGAAAAAGCTGATGAATCTTCTCGAGGCAAAGGCGAAAGAAAAGGCTCCGGTGGAGGCTCCTACGGTAGAGGAAGAGGAGGAGGAAGGTCCGGCGGACCTGGTCGCGGCCTTGGAAGAAAGTATGCGGAAAGTGAAGGAGAGCCGGTGAGTCGAACATTTGTCGAGATGGCCGGGGGGAGGCTCCCTTTATCGAACCTTGAAAAGGACCTATACCCTTCCTATGGTTTCACGAAGGCCCACATTTTGGAATATTACCGCCGGATGGGGCAGTTCATCCTGCCCCATTTGCAAGATAGGGCATTGACCTTCAAGCGCTATCCAGAAGGTGTGGAAAAGGATTTCTTTTTCGAGAAGCGCTGTCCTTCTCATCGTCCGGCCTGGGTGAAAACGGCCGAAGTCCTCCAGGATAAAGGAGAACGGATGACGGTCTGCGTCATCAACGATCTGGAAACACTGGTGTGGGCGGAGAACCTTGCGTCTATCGAACTCCACGTGCCGCTCGCTAGGACTGGTTCGCCCGGGACGCCCGATTCCATGGTCTTCGACTTGGATCCCGGCGATCAGGCAAGCATCCTGGAATGCGCCAGGGTGGCGGTGATACTTCGGGACCTCCTCTCCAGGATGGGACTTGAAAGTTATATCAAAACCTCAGGCAAGAAAGGACTTCATGTCTATGTTCCGTTAAACCGCAAGGAGACGACCTTCGAGCACACGAAGACATTTTCAAAAACCGTGGCAGGAATCATGCAGAAGCATTATCCGGACTTGGTGACCGCAAAAATGGATAAGAAATACCGGAAGGCAAAGGTTTTTATCAATTGGTCTCAAAACGACGCTTCGAAGACAATGATCTGTGTTTACTCCCTGCGAGCGCGGGAAAAACCATTTGTTTCGTTTCCGCTTGAATGGAAGGAACTACAGAACTTGGCCGGGCTTGGCGACCCGGAAAGGCTGCAGGTCATCCCTTTGGAAGCCGTGAGCAGAGCTGAAAAAAAGGGCGACATTTTTCGAGAGATGCTTGTGAAAAAACAGAAACTTCCTCATCTCTAACTCCCCCTTCCCCCTCTTACTCTAAGAGGGGGGTATTTCTTCCTCCCCTTAAAGTAAGGGGAGGTCCGGAGGGGTTATGAGGACTGTCATGGGCTTAAAAGAATACGCAGCCAAACGAGAATTCGAGAAAACACCCGAGCCGAAACCGGGTGAGGGGACTGTCCCAGATTTGCGGGCTGACCCCGTGTCAAGTACGGGGGGAGTCGTAGAATCGGGGCTGTCCCCGGATTTGCAGAAGGGAGACCGTCTCACCTTTGTCGTTCATAAGCATGCGGCCCGCGCCCTTCATTATGATCTCAGGCTGGAGCTGGAAGGGGCGCTGAAGAGCTGGGCCGTGCCGAAGGGTCCTTCGCTCAATCCTTCCTCGAAAAGGCTGGCTGTTATGGTTGAAGACCACCCGCTCGATTACAAGGACTTCGAGGGCGTTATTCCGGAGGGCAATTACGGCGCAGGAAGCGTGATCATCTGGGACAGGGGCTTTTATCATCACCCTTCCGCGCGTGATGAGAACGGAAGCGAAAAACTTCTTCTGGACGGATTCAGAAAAGGGGATATGAAGTTCATCCTCGAGGGAGAAAAACTTCATGGGGAATTCGCTCTGGTAAAAACGGGAAAGGACGGGAAGTCGTGGCTCCTTTTGAAAAAGAAAGATCGATATGCAGCCGAAGGGGAAATTCTCAAGGAGACCCGCTCCGTCGTCTCCCATAAGACCTTGGAGGAGATGCTGGAAGCCGACGCGGAGAAATCGTTCAGACAAAAGAAACTAAACCAGATCCGCCTTCACGAAGCGATGGAAAGCGAAGACCTGCGGGACGCGCCGGTCAAACCGATGCTGCACACGATACAACCGATGCTCGCGACCCCGGTGACAGAACCGTTCGATCACCCGGATTGGATCTTTGAGGCGAAATGGGACGGGTACCGGGCTATTGCCGAGATCCGGGACGAGAGCGTCTCGCTTTACTCCCGGAATGGTATTTCGTTCGACAAAAGGTTTTCTCCTATTGCGGACTCGCTTCGGAAATTCGGGATTGAAGTTGTTCTGGATGGCGAAATCGTCGTTGTGGATGACCAGGGACGGCCTGATTTCCAGGCGCTGCAGCATTACCAGGACTCCGGGAGCGGTCACTTGCTCTACTACGTTTTCGATCTCCTCTACCTGCGTGAACATGATCTCATGGATTTGCCCCTTCTTCGGAGGAAAGAACTCCTGAGAAAAATTCTCCCATCTTCCCCGAGAATACGGTTCAGCGATCACGTACGGGAAGAAGGGGTCTTATTTTACAACGTCGCCAAAGAAAAGGGACTGGAAGGGATCGTAGCCAAACATTGTCAAAGCGTCTACGAAGCCGGCAGAAGGAGCCGGGAGTGGCTAAAGGTGAAGACACGGCTCACGCAGGAGGCCGTGATCGCGGGATTCACAGAGCCGGGAGGTGGCAGAAAATATTTCGGCGCCCTTGTCGTGGGCGTATTCGAAGGAAATGAGTTGACGTACATCGGTCATGTGGGAGGCGGGGTCGCGGAGAAAGACTTAAAGGATATTCGCGAAAAGCTGGACCCGCTGATCCAGAAAGAATGTCCGTTTAAAGTGAGGCCGGAGACCAATGCGCCGGTCGCCTGGGTAAAGCCGGATCTGGTCTGCGAGGTTGCTCTATCCGGCTGGACTGAAGATGGCGTGATGAGGCAGCCCGTTTTCTTACGGCTGCGCGACGATAAAGCCGCCCGCGAGGTTATGCGCGAAACGGACCTGAGGAGCGGTCGTGGAGGATAATAAAAATCATGAAACTCTATATGGGCACAAGCGGGTTTGCGTATAAGGAATGGAAAGGAAAATTCTACCCCGAAAAGATCTCGCCCCAGGAAATGCTTCGCTTCTATTCGGGACGCCTCAAGACGGTAGAAATCAATAATACCTTTTATCGTATGCCCAAAGAAAGCGTTCTTATATCCTGGGCAGAACAGGTCCCCGCAGATTTTGTTTTCGCGCTCAAAGCGCCCCAGGTGATAACGCATCTAAAACGGCTACGAAATGTGTCAGAGGAGACCAAGTACCTCTTCAGGACGCTGTCGGTCCTGGGCAGGAGACTCGGGCCGGTTCTCTTTCAGTTTCCCAAGAGTTTTCGTAAGGACCGGCGTGCGCTGGAAGATTTTCTCGGTTTAATTCCGGACGATATGACCTCGGCATTTGAGTTCCGCAGCCCCTCCTGGCTCGACGATGAAATTCTCGACCTCCTTCGCAAAAGGGGAGCCAGCCTGTGCATCGCCGATGCGGATGAGAGTCCGACCCACGAGATCATTCGTACGGCGTCATGGGGGTACTTGCGTTTGCGACGGTCCGATTACACAGATGCCGATCTGTCGCAGTGGATGGAAAGAATCCTTTCCCAAAAATGGGAGAGGGCCTTCGTATTTTTTAAACACGAGGACGACGAGGCCGGGGGAGCCGAAATGGCGATGCGCTTTCGTGAACTTGTTGATTCAAGGCTAAAAAAATCAGGCCATGGAAGAATAGGCAAAGCACAACTCTCGGCTCAAAACTGATAACTGATAGCTGATAACTCTTCTTGCTATTCCATCCTTAACGACTCCACCACGTTCATTTTGGCGGCGCGGCGGGCAGGAATAAAGCCCGCGCCGATCGAAGTAAACATCACCACGAGCCAGGACTCGACGAGGCTCCAGAGGGGAATGGAGAACTGGATGGTCCACCCGAAGGACTGCTTGTTAATGACGTAGATGAGAAGGACAGAGAGAAGAAAACCGCAGACCAGGCCGAGGATATGGCTGAAAAAACCGATCATTCCCGCTTCGATGAGAGTGGTCTTCTGAATCTGCGCCTGGAATGCGCCTACCGCCCGGACGATCCCGATATCCCGCTGCCTTTCGATGATCAGGGCATTCAGAGAATTGACGATTCCGAGAATGGCCACGATGATGGCGATGAATTCAAGAGCATAGGTAATGGCAAAGGTCTGGTCGAAGATCTTCAGAACCTCTCTTCGCAATTCCCGGTGGGAGACTACAAAGAGGCGATAGGGTTTTGAGTATCTCTGCCGGATCATCTCTTTGAAGGCTTCCTGAGAAACCCCTTCTTTGAGATAGATCCCAGCGCTGTGAATCGTCTCGTCCTTCCACAGAGATTGGAAAAGTTTTCGCTCCAATAAGACCATGCCCCAATCCGAAGAATAGTCGTAGAAGACTCCGGCGATCAAGAACTCCCTTTCACCCTGTGGGGTATTGAGTTTGATCCGGTCTCCGGCCTTCACGTGATGTTTGAGAGAGAAACTCTCTGTCACGAGAATGGCCTGTCCTGCGGCGAACTGTTGTAGGATCGCCCGGGGATTTCCTCGAGTGAAACGAATGACTTTCAGATTGAGAAAGACCTGGCCGTCTACGGAAGCAATGAGAGCCGGTTGGCCCTGATATTCGACCTCCAGCGCCCTGAAGGGATCCACGGCCTTGACTCCGGGGAGGGAAGGTAGCTGCCTTGAGACCTCAAGAGGCAGGAGGGCGGAATAACCTGTGATGGAGTAAGAGCCCGGAAAGATGAACACGTCGCCGTTGATCGATTGCTCCACCCAGAGGTCCACCGTCTTTCGGAAGCTCAGGATCATAATGGAAATGCTGATGAGCATGGAAAGGGCGGTCATCAAAGCGGCGATGGTGATCGCGGTTCTGGCCATGGAGTCATGGAGATATCGACTCGCCAGTTTTCCTTCCGATCCAAAAAGACGATGAAGAAGCGGGGAGAGCAGACGGTTGAGAAAAGTGATCACCGAAGGGATCAGAAAGGAGACTCCGATGAGGATGAGGAGCGCAGCCAGGAAGCCGAAGATAGGCCGATGGGAGACGGGTTTTTGAAAAGCCAGGATGAGGGACAGGATGAGAACGCCCACGCCGATGAGATTGAACCGCCCGAGGCGAGTTTTTATTTTTGTTTCAAGGGTCCCCAGCGCCAAGGCCTCCTTGGGTGAAATCTTGGAGGCTTCTCTTGCAGGGCCGATCGAGGAAAGGACGGAAGCAAGCACGCCCACCGCGAACCCTGCCATCAAAATAGATGGAGAAATCATGAGGTGTTCCGCTTTGACCAAGATATAGAGAGCGGTAATCGTTCTGGAGACCAGATAGAGCATGAGCTTTGCCAGTCCTATGCCCACTCCTATTCCGACCAGGCTTCCCAGGCACCCAATCCATGCTGCCTCTCCAATGAAAAGCCCGAGGACCTGAGGCTGAGTGAACCCAATGCTCCGAAGAATCCCGATCTCCCTCCTCCTTTGGATAACGGAGACGGAAATGGCATTGTAGATGAGAAACATCCCGACGATTAAGGAGATGAAGCTGAGGGCGGTGAGGTTGAGGTGAAAGGCAGAGACCATCTTTTCGATCTGACCGCTGCGGGTATCGGATCGACGGACTTCAACCCCGGTCGGGATCACCTTTTTCAGCGCTCTCTCTATGGCCTCGATGGGCCGGGATTTGTCCACGATCAGGTCAATCCGGTCGATGAGACCGACCTTTTCCAGTGATTCCTGAGCGGAGGCAATGTCAAGGAGGCCGAAGTTGCCCTCCAGCGATTTGGCTGGCCCTTCCATCTTTAAGAGGTTGGTGATGGTGAGGGTGACCTTTTTGGAGCCCACGATGAGGGTGATCTTCTGCCCTTTTTTTAATCCATGTCGGCTGGCCAACTTTTCCGTGATGGCAATGGAATGAGGAGTTTTCAGAAAAAGAAGACCTTCATCATCGGTCTCGCTCCCGTAAAACTGATATTCCCTGAAGGGGCGATCGCTGAAGACATCGATGCCGAGAAGGTAGAGAGGTTCTCCGATGGGCTCGTCCATTTTGGAGACGTACTGGATAACGGGTGTGGCCGCTTTGACTCCGGGGACTTTTTTTACCTTGAGATAGATTTCTTCGGAAAAGCCTCTTCCGAAAGAGGTGACCTGGAGATTGGCTTTCCCCGAGACATGATCGACGGAGGCGTTGAAGGATTCGATGGCCGTGTAAATGGCGGTCTGAACGCTGATGAAGACAGCAACCCCCAGGGCGATCCCCACCATGGAGAGGAAGGTCCTTCCCTTATGATAGCGAAGATGACGGAGAGTAATATTTTTGAAGAGGCGTAAGAGGACCATGGACAAAATCCAAATGTCAAAGTTCAAATGTCAAATGAATGCCAAAGTAACCCACTGTCAATGATGTCTTGCTGAAGACCTTGACATTTGAAATTTGGATTTCCTTTGAACTTTGAATCTTGATATTTGACATTGCTTTAATTTAGAGGAGTTTGCCGTCGCGCATTCTGACGACCCGGTCCGCCATGGCCGCTCCCTCTTGGCTGTGGGTGACGAGGATGACGGTCTTCCCTTGCCCGTCCCGCAATCGCCGCAGGATGTCCAGAACCTGCTTTCCCGAAGCCGAGTCAAGATTACCCGTTGGCTCATCGGCAAGAATGATGTCCGGATCGTTGATCAGAGCGCGGCAGATGGCCACCCGCTGCATCTCGCCGCCCGAAAGCTCATGGGGGTAATGGTCCCTCCTTTCGTAGAGGTCCATTTCATGAAGGAGGTTTTCAATCCTATCGTCCGGGGGGGTTGACCCTTCCCGTAAGAGGCGGGGGAGGGCGATATTCTCTTTAAGGTTGAGGATGGGCAAGAGATTGAAAAACTGGAAGATAATGCCGACCCGGTCCCTGCGGTAAAGGGTCAACCGGTGGTCATTCATCGCGGAGATATCTTCGCCGTTGATCATTACCAGACCCTGATCCGGAGAATCCAAGCCGCCGACGATGTTGATCAGCGTGGACTTTCCACAGCCGCTCTTACCCGTAATGGCCAAGAATTCTCCTTTTGAGATGGTTGCATTAACGTGATCCAGGGCGACCACGGAATTTTCTCCCTGGGAATAGATTTTTGTGACATCGATCAATTCGATGAAATGATTTTCTGCCATCGCAATAGAAATAAAAAAGAGCAGGGATGAAATTTTCCCTGCTCTTTTTATATATCGGGGGAATGGTGAATTGTCAACAGGGCTACGAGATTCCTTCTAGCCCTGATTGATCCTCTTCAAATGTTTAACGAGGATGATCAGCATGACGGGGATGAGCGCTCCCACAACCACAACAGCCCCTCCGACCACATAGATCTTTGGGCCTATATCCTCCACCGTCCGGACGACCTGCATGACGGCAATCGATACCATAGCGGCCAGGATGCACATAAGGATGATGAGCCCCACTATGTTCGATGAGCTTAGCTTGATCATCTTAAATTCCTCCTCTCTTTGTGGGATGATAGACATTGATGTATATCGAATGAATGCAACTTCTTAAATTGCATACCCGATGCCAAGCCCGATGAGGAATGCAAGGATTCCGCAACAAATTGATTATATTAAGTTTTATGTCCTATAATTTTTCATGAACGACGCAGGACATTACCAGTCGTGTATATCAAGAATATACATATCTCAAGGGACTGTCAATCCTTATTTTTACAACCAATTGAAATTTAATGAGTTTCGCCGAATACAATAGTTATACATACGTACACTTATTCGATTCGCCTTGGGTTTCTGACGAAGAGGCTTGCGATTCCGCGAGGGAAAGAAATTTTGCAGAAGCAGACAGACCGGGCTTCAAAAGTTTTAGAATTGCGGTTGTTTGGAGTGTTAGAGGAAACTTTCGTATTCATTTGGATAGAGACTGTGCCGCCCTGCCTCCGCCGAAGCGGCTTCGCGCAGGCAGGTCTAAAACTTACTCACCCGGCCTGTCCGCTTCGTGGGGCTTAATTCAATCACGGGGGGAAAGATGCTTACGATTAAAAAGGTTGACGATGCAAAGGGGTTGAACTTATAATAATTTGAGAAGAATAAGCACACGGGGGATTTCCTATGTGGGATTATACAGAGAAGGTCAAGGATCACTTTCTGAATCCGAGAAATGTTGGAGAAATTGAGAATCCGGACGGGGCGGGTGAAGTTGGGTCGCTAGCCTGTGGGGATGCGTTAAGGCTCACTTTCACGTTGGATGAGAAAAAACGAATCAAGGATGTAAAGTTCAAAACCTTTGGTTGTGCCAGCGCCATCGCTTCCTCGTCCGCCTTAACGGAGATCATCAAGGGAAAGACGCTTGAGGAAGCAGCGAAGGTCACGAATCAGGATATTGCAAACTATCTGGGGGGGCTTCCCGTTGAAAAGATGCACTGCTCGGTGATGGGAAGAGAAGCGCTCGAGGCCGCCATTGCCAATTATCGCGGGCAAAAAGTGGCCAAAGAAGATTTCGAGGTGGTCTGCAACTGCTTCGGCGTAACGGACAGAGAGATTGCGCATGCGATCCGTGAGAACGATCTCAAGACGGTGGAACAGGTGACCTATTACACCAAGGCCGGGGGAGGATGTGGTCAGTGCCATCCAAAGATCGAGGCGATTATCGAAAAGGTCAGAAAAGAGATGGAGAAAGAGGCGCCTCCTCCCAAGCCGGAGAAAAAGAAGTTGACGAACATCCAGAAGATCAAACTGATCGAAGATACGTTGGGAAGGGAAATCATTCCGGCTTTAAAGGCGGACGGTGGCGATTTGGATCTGATCGATATCGAGGGAAACAAGGTCTACGTCGCGTTGAGAGGCTCCTGTTCGTTCTGCCCCAGCGCTGAGATAACCTTAAAACAGTATGTTGAAACGAAGTTGAGAGAGTTCGTCAGCGACGATATCGTCGTGGAGGAGGTCAGGCCGTGAAGACCGTTTACGTGGACAATAATGCAACGACCAAGGTGGCTCCGGAGGTCTTGGAGGCGATGATGCCTTTTTTCTCCGAGTACTATGGGAACCCATCGAGTATGCACTTTTTCGGAGGCCAGGTTCAAAAAAAGATGGATGAGGCGAGGGAAAAAGCGGCAGACTTCTTGGGAGCAGGGCCTTCGGAGATCGTTTTCACCAGTTGTGGAACGGAGAGTGATAATGCGGCGATTTTAGGCACCCTTGATTCCAATCCTGAAAAGCGACACCTCATCTCCACCCGAGTCGAACACCCTGCGGTTGGAAATGTTTCTACCTACTTAGGTCGAAAGGGTTACAGGATCACCGAGATTTCTGTGGATCGAGAAGGGCGGCTCGACCTGGACGAGTTAAGGGAGTCCCTCACCGACCAAACAACTTTAGTTACCATTATGTATGCTAACAATGAAACCGGGGTGATCTTC
>Ga0335081_10016322_pt1 | contig 12016 bp, 8 predicted proteins | sample Lox_Sample_35_FD_206713 | JGI IMG/M metagenome (GOLD analysis project Ga0335081, IMG submission 206713) | Soil microbial communities from Loxahatchee National Wildlife Refuge, Florida, United States - Lox_Sample_3.5 | ecosystem: Environmental > Terrestrial > Soil > Wetlands | place: USA: Florida... | reverse complement strand
AACTTGTCTTCTCCTATCACAAAGGCAAGCTGCTTCAAAACGGCGGGAGCTTTGGAATAGACGATGGCTCCGTAAGCCGACTTGGCGTCTTCGAGATTGGGAATCTCCTGGTAGATGGGCGTCGTGCCTTTGGTGGAATCGATCGCGTAGGCGTCCGGCTTGATCGATTCATAGAAGCGCTTCCATACGTTCTCGTTGGGCTCGAGGGCCGCGAGCGTCTGGAAGGCCATGTACTGCGCGAACCCCTCCTTCAGCCAGAGGTCGTCGAACCAGCGCATGGTCACGAGATCGCCAAACCACTGGTGGGTGAGCTCGTGCAGGACAAGAATGTCGCGGTTCAGCAGGTCGCTATGGGTCGGCGCGGTGCGGAACAGCACGGACTCTTCGCGAAGGAACGTTGCTCCGGCGTGTTCCATCCCTCCGTAGGGAAAGCCCGGAATCAGCACCATGTCGTACTTGGGAAATGGAAACGGCCGCGCGAAAAAGCCGGCGAGATAGTTCGTGCCGCGCGAGGCAATCGACTGCACTTCCGGGGCTTCGGCACGGGCGCGGTCGAACTTCGACTTGCGAACGTAAAGGCCCGGCATTCCAGCCGACGAGGGAAGCTGCCGAAATGGGCCGGCCGCGAAGGCGAAGAGGTAGGTGCTGATCGGCGGCGTTTCGGCAAATTGAGTACGTTTTTGTCCCGCGCCTGCCGGGGAACTGCTGCGCGCAGGGGTATTCGAAATTATGGTCCATCCCTGGGGAGCGGTGACTTCGAGCGTAAAACTGGCCTTCAAATCCGGTTGATCAAAACAGGGGAAGGCCATGCTTGCATCCATGGGAACGAATAAGCTGTAAATGTATTGGGAGTTATCGTCGCGATCGTCGAAGCGCGTGAGCGGCTTCCCCGCCGCCGCGACCGGAACGGCAAAGCGGAAGTGAATCGCGTTCTCTCCGATCTTCAGGGAGCTCACCGGCAGTTCGAGGTGGCCGTTCTCGGCCTTCAAAGCTGCGGCGGCTCCATTCACGGAAGCGCTGATCAACCGCGAATCGCGGAAGTCGACGAGCACCGGTTGGATGGACTTCAGCTTGAAGCGAAGGTCCTCCTCGCCCGACGCTTGCTCCGCATTCGGCGTGAGAACAAACGCCACGCGATAGCGCAGGTCCGAAATCACCGTAGAGCGGCGGCGTGCCAGTTCCCGCGGAACGCCACTTGGAGCTTGCGCATAAGCTGAAGGAAAGACGAACAAGATCAACAGTGAGGCAAGGATCGTGCGCAGGAGCATTTCTGGAACGGAGTATAGCGCATGGTGACGAGGCCAGGAAAAAACAGGGGGCGGACCCTGGCACGTTCAGGGTCCGCCCCGCAGTGTACCCCACCCGCCGATTCCTGGCGTGCGGTTTATCTACTGTGCAGTGATCGTCACCGTGCCCAAACTCACCGGCGCCGTGTTTAATGAAGCCTGAGCCATAACCGCGACATGGACTGTGACTGAGTTCGAAGTGCCACCGCCGGTACCGCCTCCGCCGCCTGATCCACCCGAACCACCTGATCCGCCCGAGCCGCCGCTGCCCGTACCGCCGGTGCCTCCGGTGCCCGTCGTGCCGGTGCCGGAGCTAGGCGTAGACGATGTGCTTCCGCCGCAGGAGACAAGTCCTGCGGCCAGGACGATCATCAAGGTCATCAGCAACAAACCGCGCAGGGCAAAGGCTGCGCTAGCCTTTTGGCGACGCCCGAGGGTGAACATCGTCAGCATCATGCAAAGCGCCGCAAACGCCATCGTCCACGCCGACGCGACGCGGAATCCCGAGCCGAATCCGGGCACGCCATAAGACGCGGGGGGCGCGACCAGGAACGAAGCCGTGGGCGTGCTCTTCTCGGTAAGTGTCAGCGTCGTCGTAGTGGCTACCGCGGGATTCAGTTGGGGTGGGCTGAAAGAGCAGCCCAACCAACCGGGAAGCGCAGCACCCGTATCGGCATTCGCACAGGAAAATGTCACGTTTGTGGATCCCGCAAAACTGGCCGGATTCACGTTCACCGTAAACTTCGCGCTGCTGTTAACGCCAGTGATCGACTGAGAAGCGGGAGTCACCGTGCCGGGCATGTTCGCGCCGATGTTCACGGTGCCCATGATCTTGTGAGTTGTTTGTGGCGATGAGCCTGTTCCAGCGATGGTGAAGGTAAGCTGCGCGAAAGTGGCGCCGTTCGCCAGAATATCCTTGGGCACAACTACGCTGACGGTCGATGATCCGCCCGCACTGACGCTCGCCGGACTGGCCGAACAAGTCAGCGCGTCCAACTCAGCGGTTGACGGCTGCTCGCCCGGGCCTTCCGTCGTAGACAGGAAGTTGGTGCAGCCCAGAGTGATAGAACCCGAGAATCCTGGTGTGGCGGTCGTGTTCACGGTGAAATTGACCGTATTACCCGGTTGAGCGGTCTGCGAGGGCTGCGTTGTGGTGATGGTGAAATCGGCTGGGAGCTGGCCCTGGAGATTGGTCGTCGCGAAGTCAACGTCCGACACCGCGGCGCCGCTAACCTGATTTACCCAAGCCATGCCGGGGCTGGCGCCGGCGTCCAGACCGATCTGTACGGCTCCGCAAAGCGTGCTGCTGGGCGTGCTCTGCAGCGGAGTGGCTGGGACACACAAGGCCGAAGAACTAGTGGAGACCTGGGAAACAGTCGAGAACGTGACGCCCTTATCGGAAGATCGCGCGAAGAAAACATTGAACGTGTGGCTGGCGGAGGTTGGCTGGTCAACTTGTTCCCATGCGATATATACGTTGCCCTTGCCGTCTACGGCAATCTGCGGATAAGCGCCTCCGCCACCGGGAGAAGCGATATCGATCGAGGGCGTGAAATTATTGCCGCCGTCGTCGGAACGGCTGAAGAATATGCCTTGAGAAGTCGTGCCGTCGCCGGACCACACAACATAAAAACTGCCGGTGCTATCGACGGCAACCGCGGGGGAAGTCGCCGGGACGCTGGCGAGATTGATGGGGAAGGAGAAATTGGTAAGGAGATCCCCGTTTACGGGCTTACTCGTCAGGATGTCCCCAATCGGCAATTCATCCGACCAGAGAAGGTTGACATGGCCGGTTTTATCAGTGAAGAGATTCAGATTGTCAGACGAGCAGCCAAAGAATCCGTTGGCGAAGCGCTTGGCATCTTCCGTGCCCGCCGCGGGCACCCAATCCGTTGTTGAAAGATTGCGCGTCGCCGATTTGTCAAAGGTGTAAAGCGCGCCCGGCTGCGCAGGCGCCGCAGTTTCGTTTACCCAGAAATAGCCGCCTATCGTTGCGTTGTCCGGCGCAGGATTCGGAGGATTCACGCAGTAGGTGCCAGGCGCGCCGGCATTTGCCGTATCCGTCCAAGCGACGACGACTTCTCCATCGGCATCGACGGCGACCCGCGGGCCGCCCGTATTAATGGGCTGCGTCGCGAGGGAGACCGGGGTCGAATAGCTTGAGCCGTCCAGTGTTTGCGTGATCCAGACGGCGTTTTGGCCCCAAACAATATTGACTCTGCCGCCGGTGTCCCAGCTAAGCCGCGGCGTATCGGCCAAGGCCACGCCGGTGGGACTTACGGAAGCAGAAATGTTTTCTGTATTTCCCGCTGGAAATGTTGCGCCGCCGTCACCGGACCTAGCCGCATAGACGTCGTAGGCTGGAGGACCAGCTGCAGGCGAGGCGGGATCGAGCGCCGCCCAGATGATCTCAATAGCCGCCGCATCGTTGGGATATACGGCAATCTGCGGCTGAAATGCGGGTAGGGCCTGACCGTTGCTGCCCGGGATATTTACGGCTGTGCCGAGCGTCGTGGTTCCACCTGCCGTGGTGCTGGAGCGGGCGAACCAGATCCCGCTCACACTGTCGACCCAAACAAGATTAAGGTTGCCGTTTTTATCCGCGACCATGTTTGGATAAGAGGCCTTACTGGCCGAATTACTTGTGAACTTGGTGATCGTGAATGTCTGGGCGTGGGCAGCCGCCGACAGCGCCAAGGCAACGCAGCCGGAGATCAGTAACCAGCTAAGCCGGCTTAACTGCCTTCCAACACAGGACATAGTGCCTCCCTAAGAGCGCATCGCGCCATGGACTCGTGTAATACCAGGAAGTGTGGACCGGACCCGACGACCATACCCGGAACAGCATAGGTCGAGGAATCGGGGTCAGGCCCGAGAGGCCTGCCATATTTCTAGGGGCACCGCGGTGGAATTCCCCTTAGACGAGGCTCAGCCGTTTTCTGTACTTAGCTCGGCGGGGTGGTCCGTACAGCGCGATGTTGTGGTTTTTGCGAGGAGGGTAAAGACCGAGACGGCCCGGGCCCCTGCTGATCCTCCGCGGAAGCCCGGCCGATCCCAATTGTATGAAACGGTTCTCAGGCGATGGGCGATCGCCTCGGTGCTACGCCGTAGTTGCTCCGGCTAGGCGGGCGGTCATGGTGATCTCAGCCTTCAGCAGACGCGAAATTGGACAGCCGGCCTTGGCAGCCTCAGCCGCCTTGTCGAAGGCGGCTTTGTCCGCTCCGGGGATGCGGGCGCTGACGTCCAAATGAATCTTCGTAACGGTCCAGCCAGAGTCCAATTTATCGAGACTCAACGAGGCGGTCGTTTCCAGGCTTTCGGGCGTTATACCGGCGTTTCCCAGTTGGGCCGAAAGCGCCATGGTGAAACATCCGGCGTGGGCCGCGGCAATCAACTCCTCGGGATTGGTTCCCTTGGCGTTTTCAAAGCGGGTTGAAAACGAATACGGTGTATTGGAGAGCACGCCGCTTTCGCTGGAGATTGTGCCTTTCCCCTCCTTCAGCGAACCTTTCCATACTGCCGATCCTTTACGAACCATGAGTTGCATCCTCCTTGTGATTTCGGTCTTCTGGCTGGTGCATTCCTAAGAATTGCTTCTATTCGAACGGCTCGTTTGCTGCGCAAGCAATTTTACTCAATTCGCGCGCCAAACGCCGACTTCTTTCCTCATTCTGGGGTGCAGTCCGATGTGCTTGACGCTATGTGGACCGAGGCGTATCGTCGTGTCCAAAGTTCGCCTGGATCTGAGCAGAAGAAGGGAGCAAAAACAGCGATGGCCTTCAAATCGAAGATCACGAGAAGAGCGCTCGTAAAGTGCGGCTTGGCATCGGCGGGGCTTCCGGTGGTTTCGAAGTTGATCGGATCTGCTGTGGAGGTTCAAGCCGAGGCGAAGGCAAAGAGTGATCCCAAGACGAAGAACGATCCGTCGTTCGCGGCGATTCCCGGACAGGTGGGCGGGCAGGACATTTGCGGCGCGTACGACGTCGATCCGAATTGGCCCAAACCCCTGTCGTCACTGACCGGAGATGAAAACTGGACTTGGGGATCGGGCGAAGGTGTCTTCGCCGAGAACCCGGATCGCGTCTTCATTCTTCAACGCGGAGAGCTGCCAAACATAAAGAGGCCTAAGGAGACCGACCTTCCTCAATTGGGGCCGAGCCTTACATTTCCCATCGGCCGGCTCCCATGGCGCGACGCTACCTCAGCCAGCCCGCCAGGCCCGCTCGACGGCCCGAACCACGGCACCGAAAACGTGGATTGGCGCTGGCAGCACTGCATCGTTTCGGTGAACTCCAAGGGAGACATCATCGAAAGCTGGCCGGAGTGGGACAAGATGCTGCGGCGGCCGCACGCCATATACATCAACCCCTACGACAAAGACAAATACGTCTGGTTGGTGGACGATTACCGGCACGCGATTTTCAAGTTCACTCACGACCTGAAGAAATTGGTGCAGACCATCGGCACGCCCAACGAGCACGGCTCGGACGGCACGCATTTCTACCGGCCGACCTATCTCTCCTGGCTGCCGGACAGCACCATGTTCGTCGCTGACGGATACGTGAACACGCGGGTGGCGAAATTCGACAAGAACGGCAAGTTCATCATGGACTGGGGACAGAAAGGCACGCCTCCGAACGAGACGCGTCCCGGATACTTCAATGGCGTCCATGGCCTCGGTATCGACTTGCCGAGCGAAAGAGTGTTCGTGAACGACCGCAACAACCACCGCATCCAGGTGTTCGACACGAATGGCAAATTCTTGAACCAGTGGCGGGTGGGCGACCCGCCTTCCGATGTACACATCATCCTGGTGACCGCCGATCGCCACCTTTGGGCGTTCGATCGCGGCACGAACAAAATGATCAAGTACGACCTGGAGGGACACTTGTTGCACTCCTGGGGAACATGGGGCGACTTCCCCGGCGGCTTCTGGGGCGTGCATGGAATGCACGTCGACCAGGAGAGCAATCTGTACGTGGCCGAAGTGGACAACGGGCGCGCGCAGAAGTTCATTCCCCGAAAGGGTGCAAACCCGGCGATGGTGATCGGCCCAGGCGTCAAACCCGTCTGGTCGTAAGCACAGGAACACGATTCCAGGCGGCCCGCGCTCGTGACGCGCGGGCCCCTGCCCGGTCCCGGGCAGTTGGCTTGGTATGTCTAATTGTGGCAAGGAGTTAGATCTGTGATTCGCCTTTCGGGCCAGCCTGTGGGAATCTTCGTGAAGAGCGAAGTTTAAGTGGTAAAGCAGGAACGAATCGATGTACAATTCCTCGCGGCGGGCAGGGAGCTGGGAACTACAGCGGAAGGTGCAGCTTACAGAGATCGAAAGTGTAGCCCCAGGAGCATCTTTTACGGGTGCGCCGCATCTAAATTAGCAGGCAATCAAACTTCAGAGCCGACCGGCGTATAAGTTCCGCATCTCGCTGATTTGCAAGGGCATATTGCGCTAATGCGTCGTCTTATTGGCTGGTCGGTTTGTCTGAAAATTAATGCGAGGCAATATTTAAGTCATGGGATTGATCGACAACATGCAGCAGTTGAGAGAGGACGAGTACGAAGGCCTCTTGAGGTCCCCGGAACCAGACGAGGGCGCGGTGGAGGAACGCGCGCAGGAGAGCTCTCTTGGCGAGAGCGAGGTTGAGTATGCCGCGGGCGTCGACGACACGTTTGACCCCGTGCGCAGCTATCTTGCCGCCCTTGGCGCCGTGCCTCTGCTGAAGCGCGAGGAAGAGGTAGTTCTGGCCAAGCAGATCGAGCGAGGCGAGAAGTTGGTCATGACCGCGGTGTCGCGGTCGCCCGTGGCGATCAATGCCTTGATCCTCGTCGGAAAAGAGCTGCGCGCAGGATCTCGAACCATCAAGAATGTTGTGCAGATCGACAGCGAAGCGCCGTCGGCGGAAAAAGCTCAGCTGAACCGGACCGTAAAGGTCATTGCTGACGTGTCGCGGCTCTATTCTCTGGCGTTGCGCCAAAACCTGCGCGCTAAGTCAGCCGGCTCCCGGCGCCGTTCGGGCTGGGCGCTGGCCCGGTTGCGGGTCCAAATCTCGCGCCTCATGAGCACGATTCCGCTCGTCGCGTTCGAGAGGACGCGTCTGGTGGAATTAACGCGAGCCGCCCTGGAAAAGTCGGTTGCGGAACAAAAGCAGACAGCCTCGCGCCGCCCGACTCAGGGGCAACGCGCTCCCGAGAATCTGCTGAGCGTGGGCGAAGAAAAGCGGCTACTGCAACGGATGCGCAAAGGCGAAGCCATTGCGGGGCAGGCCAAAAAGAAAATGACGGAGGCCAACCTTCGTCTCGTGGTGTCCATAGCCAAGCGATACCTGAACCGGGGTATGAGCTTTCTGGATTTGATTCAGGAAGGAAATATCGGATTGATGCGGGCGGTAGAGAAATTTGAATGGCGGCGCGGATTCAAATTCTCCACCTACGCCACGTGGTGGATTCGCCAGGCCATCACGCGCGCCATCGCGGACCAGGCTCGCACCATTCGCGTGCCGGTGCACATGATCGAGCACATCAACAGGTTCATGCAGGCGAACCGCGAACTGCTGAAGCAACTCAGGCGGCAGCCTACTTCACAGGAGATTGCCCAGAAGCTCGGCTTGCCGGTGGAAAAAGTGCGGGAACTGATGCGCATCGCACAGGAACCGCTCTCCCTGGAAACTCGCATCGGCACCGACGGGGAGTCGCATCTCGGCGACTTCATCGAGGACAAACAAGCCACCTCTCCCTCGGAGGCGGTGATCGATCGTAACCTGAAGGAACATGCGGTCGACATGCTGAATGACCTCACGCCCCGAGAGGCCAAAGTCCTCCGTATGCGCTTTGGGCTGGAAGACGGAGATGAGCACACGCTCGAGGAAGTGGGGCGCTGCTTGGGGGTCACCCGGGAGCGTACCCGCCAGATCGAGGCTCAGGCGCTGCGAACGCTGCGAGAAGCTCCGCGTGCGCGGCGGCTGAAGTCGAATCTGCGCCGCTCCGCCTGACGGAATTCAGGGCGCAGCCAACAAAGTCGCAATTCCCTGCCCGACGCCGATGCACATGGACGCGAGTGCATAACGGCCTTTGATTCTCTGAAGCTGTCTGGCGGCAGTTAAGATCAGGCGCGCTCCGCTCATGCCGAGGGGATGGCCCAAGGCAATCGCCCCTCCGTTCGGATTTACCCTCTCGCAATCGTCAGGCAGGTTAAACTCCCGCGTAACAGCAAGTACCTGTGCGGCGAATGCTTCATTCACCTCAATAACATCCATATCGCCGATTTTCAGGTTTCTTCGCTCCAGAATCTTTTTGATCGCAGGAATTGGGCCGATGCCCATCAGATCCGGCAGCACGCCCGCGGTTGCGGTGCCGACAACACGAGCCAAAGGCGTGAGGCCGAAGCGAGCGACGGCTGCTTCAGAAGCGACAAACATGGCGCAGGCGCCATCGTTGATGCCGGACGCATTTCCCGCAGTCACGGTGCCGCCTGTACGGAACGGAGTGGGCAATTTCGCCAAGGCTTCGAGGGTGGTGTCGGGACGCAGGTGCTCATCCTGCGAAACAGGCTTACATGACCCCTTCGGCTGCGGAACAGGCACGGGCACGATCTCCTCAGCGAAGATTCCGGCCTTCTGGGCCGCGGCCGCCCGTTGCTGGGAACGAAAAGCGAATTTGTCTTGCGAGAGGCGGTCGATCCGATAAGCTGCGGCGACATTTTCGGCCGTCTCCGGCATGGAAGCCGTGCCGTACATTTTGGCCAGTTCCGGATTGATGAAGCGCCATCCGAGCGTCGTGTCATAAATCTCGGCGTTTCGGGAAAAAGCGGAGGAGGCCTTGGGAATCACCATCGGCGCGCGGCTCATGCTTTCCACTCCGCCGGCGACGGCCAGCGCTATTTCATCCGCGGCGATGGCTCTGGCGGCAACGGCGACCGCTTCCATGCCTGAGCCGCAGAGCCGGTTGACGGTCACAGCGGGAACGGTGTGCGGAACACCGGACAATAGCAAGGCCATCCGCGCGACGTTGCGATTGTCTTCGCCGGCCTGATTGGTACATCCAAAGACGATTTCGTCGATCGATTCCCAATCGCTCCGTTCAAACTTCCGACGGAGCGCCGATAGAGGTACGGCAGCGAGGTTGTCCGTACGCACCTGGGCCAGGGCTCCCCCATAGCGGCCGACCGGAGTGCGAACCCCTTCGCATATGTATGCATCTGCCATCGGTTCCCATCCGCGCGCGCTCCAAGCTCCCTGCCGAAGGAACTACGGCACAACTGGGGCAGCCCCAGCGCCCTTATTTTACGTAGTTGCTGAGATGGCTTGGAGACGCCGATCGCATTCAGGCGAGATTATAGTATTGGAGCCGCTTCTGAAGAGCTGATTCCGCGATCCCCAGCACTCGCGCGGCAGCGGATTTATCGCCGTGGGCTTCCCGAAGCGCCTCGGTAATCCCCTCGCGTTCACGGTCGTCAAGATACGATGTAATACCGGCGGTCCACCGGCGGTGATCGGGCGGCTCGGGATGGAGTTTGATGTCGGCGACTTCAATCGCCGGCCCGGACGCCCGCGAATCCGCGCGCCGAACTGCTTCTTCCAATTCCCGAACGTTGCCCGGCCAATCATAGTCGCTCAGGTGGCGCATGGCGGCATCTGAGAATTTGGCCCTGGACCGGCCGTTCTCGCATTTCTCGAGGAAATAATCGGCCAGCAGCGGGATATCTTCTTTCCGCTTTCGAAGCGGGGCGATGCCGATTTGCATGGCATTCAAGCAGAAGAACAGGTCTTCGCGAAAACTCCCGCACTCGACCTCCGTACGCAAGTCACGCGAGCTCGTCGCCAGAAGCCGGGCACTAAACGGGAGCGGATGACTGGATCCGATGGGCCGGAATTCCCTGCCCTGCAGCGTCGCTACCAATTTGCTCTGAACATGCAAAGGAAGATCGCCCACTTCTCGCAGCAGGACCGTACCTTCCCGCGCAAAGGCAAATAGACCCCACTGCGCATGGGCGGCGCCGGCAAATGCCCCCTTTTCGTATCCGAAAAGCTCGGATTCAGCCAAGGTGGGCGCAATACTGGAACAATCCTTGATGACGAAGGCGCTTGCCTTTCGCGCGCTCAAGGAGTGAATCATCTGCGCCGCTCGCGTCTTGCCGGCCCCTTTTTCCCCGGTGATCAGGACGGGATAGGCAGAGGCGCTGGCCTGGTGGATCAGGCCATAAACGCGCTGCATCTGCGCGGAGACGCCGATCATTTGAGGCTGACTTTCCCGTGTGGACTGCTCAGCTTCAGAAGGCACAATGCACATCCTGTGAAGACTTCCGGGGACCAAGGGAAGAACAACCGTCAGGCCAACTCGTTCAGGCGGCGCTGCTGACCCAACTGCGTTCGATTTCCGCCCACCCGGCCACCGGAATACGGCCGAGAACGAGGGCGGCACCCTTGGACATGCTGTCGACCAACTGTCCCGCTTGACGCGTAGCGCGCGGAAGAGCAAAAGGACCCGCGGTATGTATCGAAACCCGGATGAATTGAAGGAGCAAGAGCGAGAGCACCAGCGCCTGAACTGTCCTTAGCTCCTCTCCCAAACTAGAGGGCACTCCTCGCTGAATGAGAAATCTGCGAAAGCGCCAGAGCGTGAGTAAGTCATTTTGCAGGAGAGAGAGCCAGGTCAATGCGAGTTGCTTGCGGTCGTGGCGAAGCCTTTCCGCCAGGCGCCGCAAATCGGGATTGGAACAAAGAACCTGATAATCGGTGTCGTCAAACAAACGCCTGGCATTTGCGAACGAGCTACCCTCCAGGTTGATAATTTGCCCCACGGCATGGATCGCGGAGGTGTCCGGCAAGCTCCGGGGAGAATCCCGCAGAGCGATAAGGATAAAGCTCCCGAAGAGCCCCAGTCCCAACACCGTGAAAAGAACTAAATTGATCATGGCCGTATAATCGTACGCGCAGCTGAAACCGTGCGGTTCCAATCCTCTGTCCACTGATTCAGCTCTGTCGCTCCACTCTCCAATATTGGCGGGTTGGGCTCATAAACCCATAAAGCCCATATCCAGGCAACCATCATTACGAGAAAACTCAGCGGCCGCAAATAGTACCAATAGGGTAAAAACGAATTGGTCAAGTCCACCATCGCGCTGTTAACAGTGGAGATAGATACCCAGCCTCCAAAGGCAAGGGCTATTCCCCGGACGTTCCGGCCGAATAGGACACCATAGTAGCGAGCCATAAGTAACGTGCCCAGAATCATAACGGCCTGAACAAAATCGAAACTGCGGTCCAAGGCCATATGGATGGAACGGAGGTTAGTGTAATTCTGATAGCCCCAGAAGGTGGCGCAGGCAAATACGAGAAGAAGGAAGGCGGCTATCCCCAAGCCTTTCGACAAGCTCCTGTTGAGGCCCGAACCCTTTGGAAAGGTTTGGTGAAAAACTTCCCACACAACCAGGAACCGAAGGACGACATCGACCGTGTCGCTGTGCCAGTACAGCGACGTGTACACAGAGTTAAAAAAGCGGAACCCGATAAGAAGAGCAGAATTCCCAATGATCAGCCAGATCACATAGGCGAGCAAAAAAGGATATGTGCGCCACAGCGCCCTACGCAAAAAGAGCACGAGCGTACCCGTGGCTAGTGTTAAGGCCGCGATCCATATCACCAGGGACATAACCATCGCGACCGACAGTATACACGAACCTTGCTTGCTGGAGGGGGCGGATGCGCCCCCCCTGTGGTGCAATGCTCAACGTA
>Ga0335081_10016320_pt1 | contig 12017 bp, 8 predicted proteins | sample Lox_Sample_35_FD_206713 | JGI IMG/M metagenome (GOLD analysis project Ga0335081, IMG submission 206713) | Soil microbial communities from Loxahatchee National Wildlife Refuge, Florida, United States - Lox_Sample_3.5 | ecosystem: Environmental > Terrestrial > Soil > Wetlands | place: USA: Florida... | reverse complement strand
GGCGCGGTCGTCGCCGGGCGCTACCGCATCGTGCGGTTCGTGGCGGCGGGCGGGATGGGCGAGGTCTACGAGGCCGAGGACCAGGAGCTCCACCAGGCGATCGCGCTCAAGACCGTGACCGCGGTGCTGGTCGGCGATCGCGACGCCGTGGCGCGGCTGCGCGACGAGGTCGCGCTCGCGCGCAAGGTCACGCATCGCAACGCATGCCGGATCTTCGACTTCGGCACCGACGACGCCGCCGGGGTCGCGTTCCTCACGATGGAGCTGCTCGCCGGCGAGACGCTCGCGGTCCGGCTCGCGCGTACCGGTGCGCTCGCACCGCGCGACGCGTTGCCGCTGGCCGTGCAGATGGCCGACGGGCTCGCCGCCGCGCACGCCGCGGGCGTCGTGCATCGCGACCTCAAGCCGCACAACGTGATCGTGGTGGGCGAACGCGCCGTGCTCACCGACTTCGGCCTCGCGGCCGCGCTCGACGACGCGCGATCGTCGGCGCCGGTCGGCACGCCGCACTACATGGCGCCCGAGCAGCTGACCGGCGGGCCGATCACGGTCGCGACCGACGTCTACGCGTTCGGCGTCGTGCTGTACCAGATGGTGACGGGCGAGCTGCCGGGTGGCGTGCGCCCGGCACTCGATCCGCGCTGGGCGCGCGCGATCGAGCGCTGCCTCGAGCGCGATCCGGCGAAGCGGTTCGCGAGCGTGCGCGACGTGGTGCGCGCGATCGTCCCGCCGCCGCGCCGGCGGGCGCGCTGGCTCGCCGCGGCGGGCGCGCTCGCGATCGCCGCCGGCGCGTTCGGCATCGCGAGCTGGCGGCGCGAGCCGGCGGCGCCGTGCCGCGGCGCGGATCGCGAGCTCGCGCAGGTGTGGGGCGCGGCCGAGCGCCAGCGCGTGCACGCGGCGTTCCTCGCGACCGGCGCGCCGTACGCCGAGGATGCGTTCGAGGCGGTGGCGCGCACGCTCGACGGCTACGGCGCGAGCTGGACCGCGATGCGCAGCGAGGCCTGCGAGGCGACCCGCGTGCGCGGCACGCAGTCGGACGCCGCGCTCGGCCTGCGCATGGCGTGCCTCGACGATCGCCGCGACCAGCTCGCCGCGCAGGTCGCGCAGCTCGAGCGCGCCGATCTCGCGGTGGTGCGGCGCGGCGGCGAGGCGCCGGGCGCGCTCGCGCCGATCGACGCGTGCGCCAACCTCGCGGCGCTCGAGTCGCCGGTGCGCGTCGCGCTGGCGCCGGCCGATGCCGCGCGCGATCGCGAGCTGCGCGCCCGGCTCGACACCGCGAAGGCGATGCGCGCGGTCGGTCACACGCCGCAGGCGATCCCGATCGCGAGCGCGGTGCGCGACGGTGCGCGCGAGCTGCACGACGCGCCGCTCCAGGCCGAGGCCGCGCTGCTGCTCGGCCAGCTCCAGCTCGACGCGCGCGCCTGGCAGCTCGCCGATCCGGCGCTGGTCGAAGCCGCGACCGCCGCGCTCGCCGCCAAGGACGATCTGGTCGGCGCGCGCGCGTGGGCCGAGCGGTTGCGCCTGCTCGGCGAGGTCCGCATGCAGTTCGACCAGGCGCGCGAGCTCGAGCCGTTCGCGCGGGCGGCGCTCGAGCGCATCGGCTCGCCGCGCGACGAGCTGGCGTTCCTCGAGATGAGCGTCGGGTTGATGTACGAGGAGCACGGCGATCTCGAGATCGCGCTCGCGCACGACGAGAAGGCGCTCCAGCTCGCCGGCAGCTCGCTGCTCGGCGCGCGCGTGACCGAGGTGATCGGCACGGTCGACAACCGGCTCGGCAAGTGGGCCGACGCGCGCGATCACTTCACCCGCGCGCTCGCGATGATGCGCACCCAGCTCGGCGAGGAGCACCCGATCTACGGCTCGTGCCTGTGCCTGTACGGCGAGGCGCTGTGGGGGCTCGGCCGGCAGGACGAGGCGATCGACGCGCAGCGCCGCGGCATCGCGATCCAGCAGCGCGTGCTCGGCGACGATCCCGACGTCGCGTACGGCATGCTGAACCTCGCGATCGCGCTCAAGTCGGTGCACAAGCTCGACGAGGCGATCGCGCTCGAGGAGCGCGTGGTCGCGATCCTCGACGCGAAGCTCGGCCCGGTGCACGCCGACATCGCGCAGGCGCTCGGCAACCTCGGGCGCAGCTATCTCGAGCACGGCGAGCCGGCGCGCGACCTCGCGAGCCAGCAGCGCGCGCTCGCGATCGCGACCAGCGCGCTCGGCGCCGATCATCCGGATCGCGCGTTCTATCTCCAGAACATCGGCGAGGCCGAGCTCGCGCTCGCCGAGCCGGGCAAGGCGGTCGCGCCGCTCGAGCAGTCGGTCGCGATCCAGGCCGCGCACCCGCAGGATCCGGACGATCTCGCGCTCGCGAAGTTCCTGCTCGCGCGCGCGCTGTGGGGCAGCGGCGGGGATCGCTCGCGCGCCCGCTCGCTCGCGACCGCCGCGCGAACCACGTTCGCCACGAGCCAGCCGCCGGTCACCGACCAGGTCGCCGCGATCGATCGCTGGCTCGCCGCGCCGCGCTGATTGTCCAGCGATCGCCGCACCCTGCGCGGGCGCGGACGATTTCGCCGCGACAACCCGGCCGGCGTCCGTCAAGGGGGTGACCTCTCGCAAAGGAATCCGGTCATGTTCAAGCTCTGCCTGTCGTTCGCGCTCGTGTTCACGGCCGCCGCCTGTGCGGTCGACGAGCCCACCGGGTCGCAAGACTCCGACGATCTCGTCCTTCGCCCGCCGCCGGTCGCCAAGTGGGTCTACCTGCAAGGCACCGGCACCAACAACTGCCTCGACGTCAAGAACGGCGTCCCCGAGAGCACGGTGGTCGACAACTACACGTGCAACGGCTCCCCGTCGCAGGAGTTCCTGTTCAACACGAATGGTACGATCACGAACTACTGGGGCTACTGCCTCGACGTGCTCGGCGACAACACCAACGTCGGCCAGCTCGACTTCACGACGTGCAACGGCACCGCCGCACAGCAGTGGCGGCTGCACGGCACGCAGATCGTGGGCCCGGCCAAGAAGTGCCTCGACGTCTACGGCAACAACCCGACGCCCGGTCAGGTCGTCGACCTCGCGACCTGCAACGGCACCGGCGCGCAGGTGTGGAACGTGATCAACACGCCGACCGCGCTGCAGGGCGTGGGCAGCAAGTGCCTCGACATCATCAACAGCAATACCTCGCCGGGCGCACGCCTGCAGATCTTCGAGTGCAACCACGGCCCGAACGCCCAGGTGTTCACGTTCACCGGCGTCGGCGAGATCAAGAACGCGGTCGGCGAGTGCCTCGACGTGATGAACGGCAACGCCGCCGACGGCCGCGTCCAGATGACGACGTGCAACGGCACCGCCGCCCAGCACTGGACGCGCAACGGCCGCGCGCTGGTCTCGGCGCTCAACGACGGCCTGTTCTCGATGTGCCTGTCCACCGTCAACACCACCGGCACCGGACCGAGCGAGCTCGAGTCCAGCGCCGATCACACCGCGGTCGGGCTCGCGGTGTGCGACTACCACGAGGCGCAGCAGTGGGTCGCCGCCGATCTGTTCGCGCCCGAGGTCGGCAACGCCGTCGCCGGCGAGCCCGCCACGCTGCTCGTGGTCACCTCCGACGCGTTCGCGCCGACGTTCGCGTCGTTCGTCAACCACAAGGAGGTGATCGGCGTGCCGACCAAGCTGCTCACGGTCAGCCAGATCCGCTCGATGTACCCGGCGGTCGACGACGCCGCGTCGATCAAGCTCGCGATCGAGGACAACGTGCGCAACTTCGCGACGAAGTACGTGCTGCTCGGCGGCGATGGTACGCAGGTGCCGGTGCGCTATCGCACGGTCGGCGACGTCGGCACGACGGTCCGCGCGTTCATGAACTCGGACCTCTACTACGCGAACCTCTACAAGAACCACTCGCCGGGTCAGGGCACGCGGCTCTTGCAGTCGCTCTACGACAGCTGGGATTCCAACGGCAACGGGCTCTACGACGAGGAGCTGTGGAGCGTGCCGTCGGTGAACGCGGACGGCGTCGATGGCTTCCCCGACGTCGCGGTCGGCCGGATCCCGGCGTGGAACACCCAGGTGCTGAACGCGCTGCTGTCCAAGATCATCGCCTACGAGAACACCAGCCCGGCGTACGGCGGCGCGGGTGATCCGCAGGCGCGGTCGTCGCTGGTCGCGGCCGACGCGTGCTACCAGACCCAGTACGGCATCGCGCAGAACATCGCGAACGTGATGCCGCAGGGCACGATCAACTACGACGCCGAGGAGGACGTCGGGACGTGCCCGTCGAACCACGCGCCGCAGCCCGACCCGCCGCCGGCCGGCTGGGCGATCGACACCAGCGCGTGGACGTACTTCCAGCGCAACGCGCAGACCGGCCCGCAGTGGATCACCTACGTCGGCCACGGCCCGGGCGACAACGACGGCGCGAACTTCAGCAACAACTTCTGGGGCGACGAGGCGTCGTGGACCGACAGCCAGGTCTCGCAGCTGACCAACACGAATCCGTCGATCGTGGTGGCGGTGGCGTGCCGCACCGGCGGGTGGGCGACGACCTATCGCACCGAGCCGGGCTCGTTCTCGCCGCCCGAGTACGACCCGTACACCACCAGCCAGACCGACATCGGCTCGCGCTTCCTGTTCGATCGCGCGACCGGCGGCGCGGTGGCGTACTTCGGCGAGAACCTCGTGATGCAGGACTACTCCGACTTCCCGGTCGACATGTTCACCGCGCAGAAGGCGGGGTTCCAGCGGATCGGCGACATCTACCGGATGGCGCAGCAGGCGTTCTTCGACGCCAACGCGAGCAACACCGACGACTTCATGATGCCGCGGATCTACAACGGCATCATGACGCTGCTCGGCGATCCGTCGATGCGGACGCAGTAGTCATCGCACCTCGACCGTGACGCGGCCCGGGTTGCCCGGGCTGCCGGACGAGCCGTCCATGCCGCGCGAGCCCGATGGTCCCGACGAGCCCGGCGAACAGCCCGGGTCGTCGGTGACGGTGTTGCCTTGATCGTCGGTGTGGGTGGTCGGCGAGCGGCCCGAACCGCCGCTGCCGCCGTTGCCGCCCGCGCCGCCGCTGCCACCGGGGCCGCCGGCGCCGCCCGCGCTGAAGATCGTGGCGGCGACCGCCTCGCTGTCACACGCGATCCCGCCGCACGCGATCACCGCGTGGACGTCGCCGCCGTCGCCGCCGGGGCCGCCGTCGCCGCCGGGACCGCCGTCGCCGCCGGGACCGCCGTCCTCGCACTCGCCGCCGCTCGTGCCGTCCGAGCCGGCCGTGCCGTCATCGCCGGCCGCGCCCTGGGCGCCGGTGCTGCCGACGTGGAACGAGCCGAGGTCGGCGGCCTGCACCACGGTCGAGTACGTTCCGGACGGGCCGCTCACCGTGTACACGTAGCGCGCCGCATTGGGATGCTCGACGCGGACCTCGAGATCGGGCCCGCGCGCGCCGACCCCGTCGCCGCCGAGCGCGACGCTGCCGGGGCTCTCGTAGTACAGGCCCCAGTGCAGCGACACCGCCGGCTTGCCGCCGATCGCGATCGGCAGCGAGAGATCGTCCTGGGCCGCGAGCGCGAGCACGTCGCGCTCGGCGAGATCGTCGCGGAAGTGGAACGCCCCGCCCTTGTCGAGGTAGGTGAGCGGACTGCCGAGCGCGATGTCGGCGCTCGCCAGGCACGGCGTGGGATCGAGCGCGCGCTTGCTGGTGCACAGCGTGATCGGATGCGACACGCCGTCGAGCTCGGCCCACAACGAGCCGCGCAGCTTGAGCTCGGGCAGGACCGACAGCGTCGTGCCCGGCCCGCCGTAGCCGAGCAGCGTGGCGAGCTGCGGCCACACGTGCTGGCGGACCAGCACGTTGCGGAACGGCGCGACGTTGCCGTCGAGCCACGCCTTGCCGAGCGCGTGGTCGGCCAGCGCGACCCGGTTGTGGCCGTCGCGCATGACCGCGTCCTCGACCGCCTGGGCGGCGGCGCGGACCTCGTCGAACGCCGACAGCACGATGTGCACGCGGATCAGGCGGCGCTTGGCCTCGTCGCGCAGCGCGGGCTGGGGCAGCCGCTCGGCGAACCGGGTCAGCGTGAGCTCGTTGCCCGCGGCGGCGAGCTCGTCCATCAGCGCGGTGTCGACCGGCTTGCCCTGCCAGGTGCCGTGCTCGACGTCGATCGTCTCGAGCAGCTCGCTCGCGAAGCTGCGCGCGACCGGCGACAGGTGGTTGCCCTTCATCGCCGAGCGCAGCTCGTCGACGATCCCCGCGATCACCGGTGCGTGCGCGTCGCTGCCGGCACGGCGATCGAGGTAGAGCCGCTGCAGCGTCGAGACCCGCGTCGCCACCGCCGGATCGCTCTGCAGGCTGCCCTCGGCGAGCAGCTCGCGATACGCGCGCAGCACGTCGTCGAGCAGGTCGGCGGTCTGCGCCGGCGTCATGCCCTTCTGCGCGACCGCGATGCAGCGCCCCCACAGGCCGGGCTCGATCGCGCCGTGCTCGAGCCCGCCGACCAGCGCGGCGCGCACCTCCGGCGTGAACGCCGAGACGTGCGGCCCCCGGGCGCGCAGATCGCACACCGCCGGGCTCGCGTCGGGCTGGCCGAGGTAGGCGACCAGCGCCGGACCGGAGTCGTAGCGCGCGAAGTCCGCCGCGGTCATCGGCATCGGAAAATGTGCGCCGCAGCCGGCAGCGAGCACGAGCAGGATGGATTGCCGCACGATGGTCCTCACGTCTTGCGCGTGTGCGCGGTGAAGGTGAAGTGATAGGTCCTGGCCGCGCGCCGCACGATCATCGGCACCGCGAGCTGGAGGCGCCTGCCGTCGTAGGCCGCGGCGGCGTCGCCCTTGTGCGGCAGCACCACCGGGAACAGCTCGGCCGCCACCTTCTCGCCGGGCTTGACCCAGCCGACGTCGTCGCCGGGGCGCAGCGTCGTGACGCTGCCGTCGGGCCGGGTCAGCGTGATGTTCGACCACTCGACCTGGAGCACCTGGTCGGTCTTGTTCTGGACGCCGATCACGACCTTGTCGCCGTCCGCGTCGATCCGCAGGTCGGCCTGGACGTCGGCGTCCGACACGACCTGAGGCCCGTTGTCCTGCAGCTGCGGCGACCCCAGCGGCTCGGTGAGGTCGAAGCTGTAGCGGTACGTGGGGGCGCAGCCCGCCAGCACCACCGCGATCCAGGCCACTCGTGCGTCCATCATCGCCACCATGATGCACGGCCCGTGAACATGTGTTGCGCGGCCATTGACGCTTGTGAAGCGGATGAATGCGGCCGCGCTAGGATTGCCGCATGGTTTCACGCGCCGTGCTCTGGATCGCGCTCGCCGCGGCCTGCCCTCGCGCCGATGCGCAGGCCCCGCCGCCGGCGCGGATCGCGCGCTGGAGCGACAAGGCGATGGCGCGGCCGGCGCCCGGCTGCGTCGCCGCGCGCGATCGCTTCATCCAGTACGCCGAGCTCGACGGCGGCGCGCTGCGGATGTGCCTGTGGTGGAACCTCGGCAAGGCGGGCTTCCCCGACGTCGGCTGCTGGCGTGTCGACCTGGCGACCGGCAGGTACGACGGCCAGGGCGGCGTGTGGTTCTCGAGCCCGCAGCCGGCGCGGGTCGGGCTCGGCGGCGGCCTGCCACGCTCGTCGTCGGCGGTGTCCACCCGTGCGCGCTGGAGCGACGACAAGCTCGAGCTGTGCCGCGAGGCGGCGTGCAAGCGCGCCGTGCTGCCCAGGCCGGTCGGCATCCACGAGGAGCAGGTCGTGTTCGACGACGCCGGTCAGCTCGCGGTCGTGCCGCTCGGCGCGCGCGACAAGGCTCACGCGTTCGCGACGTTCGACGTCGCCAGCGGTGCCGAGCTCGCGATCTTCTCGATTCCGGATCGTCATGCCGGCGCCGAGGCGGTCGGCTTCGCCGGGCGGTCGCTCGTGGTGACCGACTGCGACGATCGATCGGCCGCGTGCACGTGGGAGCTCTACGCGCCGCTCACCGGCATGCGGATCGCGGCGGTCGGCGGGGACAAGCCGCTCGGCGACGGCGGCACCGCGGTGATGCTCGACGCGCACCGCTTCGCGGCGGTGGCCGGCACGCACCTGGTCGTGCAGGACGCCGAGACCGGCGAGGTCACGGCACGGCTCGAGCTGCCGCGGTCCGGCCTTGACGCCGACGACGTCGCGTTTTTCGGAGACGCGGGGCTCGTCGTCGCCAGCCCGGACGCGCGGGTCCTGCTGGTCGATCCCGCGACCGCCACGATCGAGAAGACGATCGCGCCGCCGCGCTGTGCGCGCTGAGCTCAGCGCGGCGCGCGCGGGATGTGCGCCGGACAGTTCATCTCCCAGTCGTCGATCGCGAACACGATCGCGCGCTCGGGCCGCGCGCGGTAGCCGGCCGGCATCAGCTCGGCCACCAGCGCGCGGTCGTCGTCGACGCGGGCGCGGCCGCGCAGCTTGATCCGCCGCCGCGTCGCGTGGTCGATCAGGAACAGGCACGCGCGCGGGTTGACCGCGAGGTTCCCGACCGTGACGTACTGGCGGTTGCCCGCGAAGTCGGCGAACGCGATCGTCGCGTCGTCGAGCATGCGCAGGAAGCCGGGCGGTCCGCCGCGATGCTGGATGTAGGGCCGGGCGTCGAGGCTGGCCGTACCGACGAACGCGCTGTCACGCGTGCGCACGAAGTCCGCGAGCCCCGCGTTCACGGCGCCGCCGGGAAGTCGAGGTCGGTGCGCGCGACCGAGTTGAGGTAGTTGGTGAACACGTTGAGCGCGACCAGCGCGACCACCTCGACGATCTCGCGATCGCCGAGCCGCGCTCGCGCTCGCGCGAGCTCGCCGTCGTCGACGTGGCCGCGCGACGCGGCGATCGCACGCGCGAGGTGCAGCGCGGCGGCCGTGGTCGGGTCCGCCGAGCCACCGTCGCGCGCCGACGCGAGCTCGCCGTCGCTCAACCCCACGGCCCGGCCGAGCGCGTGGTGCGCCGCGAGGCAATAGCCGCAGTCGTCGTAGCTCGCGATCGCGAGCGCGACCGCGTGGCGGGCCTTGGCGGACAGCGCGGTGCGCTGGAGCGCGCCGTTCAGGGCGATCAGGCCCTCGAGCGCGGCGGGCGACTGCGCGGCGACGCGAAACAGGTTCGGCGTGGCGCCGAGCGCCCTGGCGACGCCGGCGAGCAGCTCGCCGGTCTTGCCGGAAGCCTCGGTGGGGGAGATGGCGGGGATGCGACTCATGGAAGCTCCTTTCGCCATCACCGTGCGTCGCCGGCCGCGACGCCGGAACGTCCGTTATGCTCAAGGCACCATTGCGGGGAGCGAAATAGCGTGGACCGCCTCGATGCGATGACCGTGTTCGTCGCCGTCGTCGAGCGCGGCAGCCTCGCCGCTGCCGCGCGCGAGCTGCGCCGTTCGCCCGCGGCGATCACCCGCCAGCTCGCCGCGCTCGAGTCGCACCTCGGCAGCGTGCTGCTGCGGCGCACGACGCGCGCGCTGAAGCTGACCGATGCCGGCGCGCAATACCTCGCGGCGTGTCGCCGCATCCTGGCCGAGCTCGCGGACGCCGAGCGCGTCGCCGCCGGCGAGCGCGCCCAGACCCGCGGCACGCTCGCGATCACCGCGCCCGTCGTGATGGGCCAGATGCACGTGCAGCCGATCGTGGACGCGTTCGTCGCGGCGAACCCCGACGTGCGTGCGCGGATCGTCTACGCCGACCGCGTCGTGCACCTGGTCGACGAGGGGATCGACGTCGCGATCCGGGTCGGCGCGCTGCCCGACTCGGACCTGCTGGCGGCGCGGGTCGGCGAGGTCCGCCGCGTGCTGTGCGCGAGCCCGGCGTACCTGGCGACGCACCGCGCGCCGCGCACGCCCGCCGAGCTGGCGCGTCATGCATGCATCGCGTTCACCCAGCTCGTGCCGGACCGCACGTGGGCGTTCGGCCGCGAGCGGGTAGACGTCGCCCCGCGCCTCGCGGTCAACACCGCGGCGGCGGCGATCGCGTCGGCGCGCGCCGGTCACGGCATCACGTGCGTGCTGTCGTACCAGGTCGCCGCGGAGCTGCGCGGCGGCGCGCTCGCGCGCGTGCTCGAGGCGTTCGAGCCTCCGGCGCTCCCGGTGCACGTCGTGTACTCCGGCGGCGGCGCGCTGACCGCGAAGGTGCGCGCGTTCGTCGACGTCGCGGTGCCGCGACTGCGCGACGCGCTCCGCTAGCCCGGTTTCACCCGGGGCGGCGCCTCGCGCTGCGCGAGCGATTACTCTCGCCGCCATGTACGTTATCCCGTCATGAGGCTGGTCTGCGCCGTGCTGGTCGTCGCCTGTGGCGGCCCGCGCGCCGCGCCCACCGCGAATCACGCGACCGCACCCCCGGTCGAGCCCGGCCCGACGCTCGTCGTGCTCGAGCCCGCGGCGGCGGAGTGCGCGTTACGCCGGATCGATCCCGTCGGAGGCGCCGCGATCGAGCTCGCACGCTTTCCCGGTGCGTGCGCTGGCGGCCGGATCTCGTGGCGTCCCGACCTCGAGCGCGCGCTCGTGTGGTTCGATCCCGGCAACCTCTACAGCGCGGGCTACGGCGGGGCCGGTGTGCCCGCGCCCGGCCACCGCGACGAGGAGGCGCAGATCACGGAACGGCGGTACGAGGTCGATCTCGCGACCCATCGCGTGTCGACGATCGCCCCGGCGCCGGAGCGCGCCGTCGAGATCGCCTACGGCGGCGACGGCTCGCTCTACGCGTTCGCCGAGCGCGATCTGCACGACGCGAAGGGTATCGTTCCGGTCGAGGGCCGCATGCTCGACTTCACGCAGCTCCAGGAGGGCCTTCCCGCCGCGGCGATCACGTACCGCCACGACGGTGGGACGTGGCGGCTCGTCGACGTGGCAGCGACGACGATCGGCTGGGACTACGCACGCGGCTGGTCGGCAGCGCCGGAGGCCGCCACGATCGGTCCGCGTTCGTACGACATGCTCGCCGCGCACGCGGCCACGACCGAGATCCGCGATGCCGCGACGCGCGGCGCGCTCGACCGGATCGCGCGCTCGACGTCCGACGGCGATGGCTGGGCCGAGATCGCCGGGATCTACGTGTGGATGATCAGCGGCGAGTTCGTCTCCACGACCGGCCGCATCGCATGGCGCGGCGGCGCGGGCGCGATCACGCTGTTGCCCGAGCTCGGCTTCACCGGCGGCGAGCTCGTCGCGATCCGCCCGCGCGGGCGGTTCGTGCTCGTCGCGAGCAGCAACGCGGGCGCGTTCCCGCGGCTCTACGACCTCGTCGCGCGTCGCCTCGTCTACGCGTCGGAGACGGCGCGCGCCGTCACGTGGTGGCCCGAGCCACGAGCGCTCCACAGCCCGTAGCACCGCATGACTCCGGCGCTGCGCGCAGCTCGGTGCAGGTTCGTCGACCGTCAGGGCTGCAGCAGCCGCCACACCAGGTCGCGCCGCTCCGGCGGTGCCACGTCGAGTCGGTCCGGCACCTGGGGCCCGGGCACGCCGTCGTGGATCACGAACACGCCCGCCTGGCCGTCGCGCAGCTTGGGCCGGCTCGACCACATGACGTCGTCGCTCGCCGGGAAGTAGATCTCGACCTCGTGCCTCGCGCTGCCCTTGAGCGCCTCGTCGACCGCGACCGAGGCGATCATCCAGTGCGCGCTGTGCTCGCTGATCGGCTCGGTGCTGCGCACCGGGCTCACCGCGATGACGCGGCCGACGATCACGAGCCGGGCATCCGCGAGCCGCTTGCCGAGATCCGGCGTGTCACCGACCCCGCACTCGAACCGCGCGGTCGCCGACACGTAGTCCTTGCCGTGCGAGAAGCTCGGCGCGCCGAGCCGCACCGGGTCGCGCGCGGGATCGGCGCGGTCGAGCGACGGGGCGCATCGCGCGAACGCCTGCTGCCACAGCTGCGACTCGGCGAGGTGCTCGGCGAGATCGGGCGTGATCGTGCCGAGCAGCGGCTGCGACGAGCGCACCGCGAAGCCCGCGTCGGCGGTCGCGGCGCGGGCGAGGAGTAACGAGGCCAGGAGCAAGCTGCGCATGCTCGGTTGGACGCGCGACGGCTGGCGCGGTTCTGCGATGAAT
>Ga0335081_10016319_pt1 | contig 12017 bp, 9 predicted proteins | sample Lox_Sample_35_FD_206713 | JGI IMG/M metagenome (GOLD analysis project Ga0335081, IMG submission 206713) | Soil microbial communities from Loxahatchee National Wildlife Refuge, Florida, United States - Lox_Sample_3.5 | ecosystem: Environmental > Terrestrial > Soil > Wetlands | place: USA: Florida... | reverse complement strand
CCTGCGGGCACAAGCATGGGCGAAGTACGCTTCTGCATCGGACGACGCAGCCGCAGCGTGGCACGAGCTGCACGCTCGGTTCCCCGATGCGCTTGCTGCCGATCAGGCATTGGCCCAGCATTCGCTCAGCCGGCGCGATTTCCCCACTGCGATGAAGTTTGCCAATGCGGTGCTGGCGCGACAAAGTTCGAACGCGAAGGCGTTGGCAATCATCACGCAGGCCGGCAGAACCGGGGCTGCGGACGCAGAGGGCCTATGGGCACGACGGCTTACCGCCCATCCTTCCTGCGACGCCTTGCGCGAGGCAGTCGCGTTTTATGCTGAGCGCGGGCGGGCGGTAGAAAAGGAAGCGGCCCGGCAGAGGCTGGACGGTTGCGCCCCTGAGTCGCTGGACTACGCGCAGTCGCTTTCCCACGATGGCAATCACGGGGACGCTGCCCGCGCGCTCCGGCGACTGCTCAGCGCGGCGCCGTTGAATCGTGCTGCGCGCCTCATGCGGGTGCGCGAGCTGCAATTGTCCGGCGACGAGGAAGGGGCGCAACGCGCAGCCGCTGAATGGGTGAAGGCCGCACCCAACGCGGAGAACTATCACCGCCTCGCCGCCGCGGCTAGTGACGAAGACGATGGTGAGCGGGCGGGCAGTGCACACGAGGAGTTCTATCAGCCCTACCGCCGCGATGCTGCTATCGCGCTCCAAACCCCAGCCGGGGACGAGGCGGAGGGCGCGGCCGTACTGCTCGAGGACCACGTCGCGGTCTCGCGTCCCAACGGCAGCGTGTCGTTGTATGTTCATACCGCCAGACGTCTGCTCACTCGCCAGGCAATCGCGCAGTCCGGCTTCGGGGGAATTCCGCAAGACGCAAGAATCCTGACGCTGCGCGTGTTGCATGCCGACGGCACAGCGACGGAGCTCGACCGCTCGGCGTCGGCGCTGGCGAGTTCCGCTTCCATGCTGTCGCCGGGCGACACCATCGACGCCGAGTATGCGTTGTACTTCGCGGGCGATGGGGGGATTCCGGAGCACGCAGAGGCGTTTCAATTCGTCTTTGGCAACTTCGATGAGCCGGTGTTGAATGCGCGCTTCGTAGTGCTGACGCCCGCCGATCGCGCCGATGGTGGCGTCGTCATTTCCAGTGGAGAGGCCCCGCCAATGACCGCAACCGTGCGCAGGGGCATGTTGCAGCGGGTGTGGGAGAAGGAGACGCCGGAAGAGGAATCACGCGGCGCCTCGCCGGTTCCAGGGATCGTACGCGTGGTGGAGCAGGATAATGGCTGGGCGGTCCCCAGCAATGCCGAACACCAGCGGCGGATCGAGACCATCCATCCCGGGCCGCGGGCGGAAGACTCCTAAGCCGGCGTTCAGCGCGTTTACCACAGAGACGCGGAGTCACAGAGAAAAGGAAATCATAAAACTCTGTGTCTCTGTGGCGGAGCCTGCCCTGAGCAACGCCGAAGGGTGGTGAATATTCGGCCTAGGAGCCGAATTCCGAGCGCACGCTCCGCCAGGCGCCCACGCTGCGCCGCTCAGCCTCTTCGGCAAAGCCCTCGCCCAGTTTTTGCAGCGTCGCGAAGATCTGCATCCCTTTGTGCAGGTAGTCGGGAGCGTTCTCCCACACCGCCTCGAATTTTTCAGGATACTCGGAGGCCAGCACCGCCAGACCGGCAGCGGCGAAGGCCATTCCAACCGGGCGGCGGCCAGTGAGGATGAGAATTGCGCCCGCACCAATCGATCCCATCACAACCGCTTTCTTCCAGTTCTGCATAATCACCTCAACTGCTGAGTTGGAGCCGCGAAATAATTAGAGCCATTCCGCAGCACCGCCGTTGTACGCTGTTTATGGGAATTGCGCAACATACGTCCTGAACAGACCGCGGTGGCTGCCGCCCCGTCAGTGTTGGCGATAAGGCGGTGTTACGACAGCGATCAGCGCTCTGCCAAAAGAAGAACGCGAACCTGGGCACCAGCACTTTTCTGGCGTCACAACTACCTGTGACCGGGTTCGCAGTATCCGCTTCGCGTCCAGTCCACACTCTTAGGTGTCCGAACCCACGGCACACTGATGTCCACACCGGTTGCAATCTGCACGCCTTCCGTCCGTGAGCGCCTGCGCGCCGTCGAAAGACTGATCGGCAACACTCCACTATTGGCGATCCAATATGAAGTCGGCGGCCACCAGCGCACCATCTACGCCAAGAGCGAGCAGATGAACTTCACCGGCAGCATCAAAGACCGGATGGCTCTGCACATCCTGCGCCACGCTTATGCCGTAGACGCCATCCGTTCCGGCGACACCATCGTCGAGGCCACCAGCGGCAACACCGGCATCGCCTTCGCCGCCATAGGCCGCGCGTTGGGGCATCCTGTCACCATCTTCATGCCGAACTGGATGAGCCGCGAGCGGATGGATTTGATCCACAGTTTAGGCGCGAACATTGTTCCGGTGACCAAGGCGCAGGGCGGGTTCCTGGGCAGCATTCGACTGGCGGAGGAACTGGCAGCGCAGCGGGACGATGTTTTTTTGCCGCGTCAATTCTCGAATGCCGCCAACGTCGAAGCCCATGAGCAGACTACCGGACCGGAGCTGTACTGGCAGCTCCAGCAGGAAGGACTGTCCGCCGACGCCTTCGTCGCCGGAGTCGGCACCGGGGGCACCGTCATGGGTGTGGGACGCTTCCTTAAGCGAATCATGCCCACCACGCGCGTCTACCCGATGGAGCCGGCGGAATCGCCGACGCTCACCACCGGATGCAAAGTCGGACAGCATCGCATCCAGGGAGTTTCCGATGAGTTTGTGCCCGACATTCTGCACTTGCAGGAGCTGGAGCCCGCTATCAGCGTGAGCGATGGCGATTCCATCCTGATGGCACAAAAGCTGGCATGCGAGCTTGGCCTCGCCGTCGGCATCAGCTCAGGCGCAAATTTCCTCGCCGCGGTTAAGGTCCAGGACAGCCTGGGAGATGATGCCGTAGTGGCCACCGTCTTTCCCGACGATAACAAGAAATACCTCAGCACCGACCTGCTGCGCGACGAGCCGGTTAAGCCGCAATACGTTTCGCCCGGCATCGCGCTGATCAACTTTCGCGCGCTCGACCGGGTCTGCAAGATGTGCACTGCGCCTCGGGATTGAGCTGCACACAGAAGCCGGTGCGCCAGATCCGCCCCTCTGTTGGGCGAATCTGGGGTCATGGCACACCCGTTCTGCTACACGAAGCGCAAGTTGTCGCCACTCACCACGGAGTGCTTGCGGTACTTCGCGTCATTCTTCAGGGGATGGTCGAGGCGGTAGTGCGCGCCGCGGCTCTCTTCACGCGCCAGGGCGGAGCGCGCGATCAGCAGTCCGGCCTGCACGATGTTGGCGGCTTCGTGCGAGCGTCGATCACCCGTCGACGGAATTTGGGACTGGAGGCTGCGCAGCTCCGGGACCACCTGTTGCAGCGCCTTGCCATCGCGCACTACGCCGACTTGCTGCCACATCAGCGACTGCACTTTGCGGACAAGCTTCTCCACTTCAGCAGGCTGGCCGTTGCTGCTTGTGGCCGCTACGGGCCCGTTCGCGGCAGTGCGGTGGCTGGGCGAGGTCATGTGCCGGCGCATCTCATCGGCGGCGCGCGCGCCGTACACCAGTCCTTCCAGCAGCGAGTTGCTGGCCAGGCGGTTGGCGCCGTGCACACCGGTGCAGGCCACTTCGCCTGCGGCGTAGAGTCCGGGCAGCGAAGTGCGTCCCACGAGATCGGTGCGCACTCCTCCCATCGCATAGTGCGCGGCGGGGCGGATGGGCACCAGCTCCGTCGCGATGTCGATGTTGTACTGCATGCAGGTGGAGTAGATCATAGGGAAGCGCTTGCGTACGCGCTCGGCGGGCAAGTGCGTCAGGTCGAGATAAACGACCGCGTCGGGCCGCTTCACCAGCTCGAGCTCGTGAGTGATGGCGCGGGCCACCACGTCGCGCGGCGCAAGCTCCGCCAGCTCGTGATACTTGGGCATAAAGCGCTGTAGATCGAGATTGCGCAGGTACGCGCCCTCGCCGCGCAGCGCCTCCGAGAGCAGGAAGCGCGGCGCGCCCTTCAGGTACAGAGCCGTGGGATGGAACTGCACGAACTCCATGTCGCTGATCTCGGCGCCGGCGCGATAGGCCATCGCCACTCCATCGCCGGTGGCAACGGCCGGATTGGTGGTGTCGCTGTAAACGTGGCCGAGCCCGCCGGTAGCCAGCAGCACGGAGCTGGCGCGAATTTCGTGAAGCTGGCCGGCCTGGTCGAGCACGCGAATGCCCACGACGCGCCCATCTTCGACCAGCAGGTCGGTGGTGAACTCGAATTCGCGAAATACGATGGGCTTCATGGCCGCGGCTTTGAGGTAGAGGGCGCGGCCAATTTCGCGGCCGGTGGAGTCGCCGTGAGCGTGCAGCACGCGGCTGCGGCTGTGCGCCCCCTCGCGGGTGAATGCGATCTTCGCGCCGGCGCGGTCAAACTCCGTGCCCCACTCGATCAGCTCCTCGATGCGCGGCGGACCCTCCTCGACCAGGATGCGCGCGGCCTCCTCGTTGCACAGGCCGTCGCCCGCTTTGAGCGTGTCCTCGAGATGCAGCCGCACTTCGTCGTCATCGCTGAGCGCAGCAGCGATGCCACCCTGCGCATATTGCGTATTGGACTCCGTCATCTCGCACTTGGCGAGACAGAGCACGCGGCCCGCCGAGGCAAGCTCCACCGAAGCGCGCAGGCCGGCAATGCCCGCGCCCACCACGATGAAATCGGTCTCGGAAGGAAGAGGCTGCATGACAGGCTCATGGTAGCACCAACTTGTAGAGTGGGCTGTGCGCGCCACGCCGGCGCGCCGTGGTCAGCCAATCCATTCGAGCTTCAGCGATTTTTCCTTGGCAGCCATGGCTCGAATTTCCGGATCACCTGTAACCAGCGGCATCTTCTGCAGAATGGCCGTGGCCGCGGCAAAGCCGTCCGCATAGGAGATGGGGTGGCGGGCTTTCAGATTTGCCGCGAGCAGCACCAACTCATCATCCGCTGAAATGGTGATGACACGCCTTCGCAGGCTCTCGAGAATGCGGCCTGCTTCCTCCAAATTCCGGCGCTTAGCGGCGATGTAGAAAACCTCGCCCAGATTGACGATGTTTATGCAGAGGCTACAATTGTGGCTGTCGTTCGCTTCGAGCAATCTGCGCATACGTTCGGCAACTGGTTGCCGAGCTTCCAGCCACTCCAGCACTGGCCACGCATCCAGGACGAAATCCTGCATTTACAGGCGCGCCTTGTCTTTTGCCAGCTCGTGCTCGCGGTCTTCTAGCATGGCCTTCACCACATCGAAGCCAGCTAATGAACCCTGGAGTTCGTCGAGAGACAGGAGGAGATTGGGCTCGTTGCTAGCTTCCCAAGCCCGAAGCGCCTCCCGCACAGCTTTCTGAAGGGTTACGCCACGGCGAACCGCAAGGCTCTTGAACCGGCGCAGCTCGTTTTGAGGCAAGCGGACGGAAAGAACTCGAATTTGCTTGCTTGCTGGCATGCTTGCATTGTAGCAAAAAGCTTTGCGTCTCAGGGGAGGGTTAGCCGCTCGCATTCGAGGCCTCCATTACACTAGACGCTTGACTCGCATCCCAGTTCAAACTCCGTCGCGGTCGTATGAGGTGCTGGTCGAGCGCGGCTTGCTGCGCTCGGCGGCGGTGGCGCTGCGCGGCGTCATTCCGCCGGAGGCGCGGATCTTCCTGCTCACCTCGCCGCCGATTCGCAAGCACTGGGCCGGCGCGCTGCGCAAGAGCTTCCGCAAGGCCGGGCATCGGGTGGAGATGCTCGTCATGGCGGACGGCGAACGCGCCAAGAGCCTCGCACAGTTGGAGAAGCTCGCCACGAAGCTGATGAGTTACGGCGCCGACCGGCATTCCATCCTGGTGGCGCTGGGCGGCGGCGTGGTAGGCGATGTGGGCGGCTTCCTCGCATCCGTTTTCATGCGTGGCATTCCGGTCATTCAGGTCCCCACTACACTGCTGGCGCAGGTGGACTCGGCCATTGGCGGAAAAACCGGCGTCAATCTTGAGGCGGGGAAGAACCTGCTGGGCACGTTTCATCAGCCGCTGGCGGTGCTGGCCGATCCCGACGTGCTGGCGACGCTGCCGGAGCGCGAGTATCGCTCCGGGCTGTTCGAAGCAATGAAGTACGGCGTGATTCGCAATCCTGCGATCGTCGAACTGATGGAAGAAAACCGCGAAGCGCTGCTGCAACGGCGCACTGCACTGCTGGAGACGTTAATCACGGAATGCATTCGCATCAAAGCCGACGTGGTGAGCGGCGATGAGCGTGAGAGCGGCGAGCGGCGCATCCTGAACTTTGGCCACACGGTGGGACACGCGCTGGAGGCCGAGACCCACTACAAACACTTTCTGCATGGCGAGGCGGTGGCGTGGGGGATGATCGCGGCCGCGAAGATCGGCGTGGAGATGGAGATCACGGACGCAGCGACGGCGCAGCGCATCATCGACCTGGTGCTCTCCTATGGGCCGCTGCCGAAGGTCAACGTAAATGCGAAGCGCGTGTTCAAGCGGCTGCTGTCGGACAAGAAAGCGGTGCGTGGTGTACCGCATTTTGTGCTGGCGAGCGCGATCGGGCAGACCGAGGTCGCCAGCAATGTTCCTCCGGAATACGTGATCGAGGCGGTCAAACAAATCCGGCGGATGTAGGAGACGACCTCCTGCGACATCGCGGTCGCGAGTCGCGGGTACTTCTTCTACTTACGTTCCAGCGCTGCTTTATACTGAGCACACCGTCGAACGGCGACGGACCCGCTGTCGACGACGCTACGAGGATGGCAACCCTAACTGCAAACCCGCCGACGGCGGACTCGCCGGAGGTGCGGCGTTACAACCGCATCCAGCGCTGGCTGAGCCTGGCCGACGCGCTGATCGGCTTCGCGCTCCTGGTTGTGCTGCTGCTCACCGGCTGGACCGGCAAGCTGCGCGACTGGTCGTATCTGAGCGCCCGCCAGCATTACTTCCTGGCCGTTTTCTTCTACGTGCTGATGTTCTCGGTCATCGCCAAGCTGATTAGTTCGCCCTTCGACTTCGTCGGCTTTCGGCTGGAGCACCAGTATCACCTCTCGAACCAAAAGCTGCGCGGCTGGTTGTGGGACGAGTGCAAGGGCTGGCTGCTTTCGCTGGCGCTGGGCACCATCATGGTCGAGCTGGTGTATGCGATCATCCGCGTCGCGCCGCAACGCTGGTGGATCATCGCCTGGGCCGTGTTCGTCGGACTGTTTCTGCTGCTGGCGCAGCTTGCGCCGGTGCTGCTGATGCCGATCTTCTACAAGTTTGAGCCGCTGGCCAACGATGCCCTGCGCGAGCGGCTAACGAAGCTGGGTGAGCGCGCCGGGACGCGCGTGCGCGGCGTCTACGAGTGGAAGCTGTCGGAGAAGTCGAACAAGGCGAATGCCGCGCTCACCGGCCTCGGCGCGACGCGGCGCATTATTCTTTCCGACACGCTGCTGCAAAATTACAGCGATGACGAGATTGAAGCGATCCTTGCCCACGAACTCGGCCATCACGTGCACAAGCACATCCTGAAAGGCATCTTGACCCAGGTGGGGATCACGTTCTTCGGGTTCTGGCTGATCAATGTCGTGCTGCGGTTCGTAATTGCGAAGGGGTGGTTCGCAGCCCTCGATCCGCGGCTCTACGACTTCGCCAATCTGCCGCTGATCGTGCTGGTGGCAACCCTACTTGGGTTCGTGCTGACGCCCGCGCTGAACGCGATTTCCCGTCATCATGAGCGTCAGGCTGACCGCTACGCCTGGGAGAACACGGCGGAGATCGCGCCCTTCATCACCTCAATGCAGAAGCTGGCCGGCCAGAACCTCGCCGAACGCGAGCCATCCAAGTTGGTCGAGTTGCTGTTCCATTCTCATCCTTCGATCGGAAAGCGCATCGCCGCAGCGCAGGCGTGGGCAGGCAAGCAGCGGGCCGGTTGCGAAGTGTTACATCCACACTGACACTGCAAGCGCTGAGTGCCCGCCGCCGTTTGACCCCGTTTTTTCTCCGCCTGTAAGATCGAGGTCTGCCATGCCTCACGACCTTCCCAAGGCTTACGAACCGGGCGCGATCGAACCGCGCTGGGCGGAATATTGGGTACGGGAAAAGCTGTTCCATGTAGAAACACCGCCCGAGAATCCGCCGCAGCCCGTGTTCACGCTCATCCTGCCGCCGCCTAACGTCACTGGCCGTCTGCACATGGGCCACATGCTTAACCAGACGGAGATGGACATTATTGTCCGCTGGCACCGCATGCGGGGCTTCATCACGCTTTGGCTGCCCGGAACTGACCACGCCGGCATCGCGACGCAGATGATGGTGGAGCGCCAGCTCGCGGCCGAAGGCAAGGCGCGCCGCGAGATCGGACGCGAGGCCTTCATCGCGCGGGTTTGGGACTGGAAGCAGCATTATGGCGGCGCCATTCTCGACCAGATGAAGCGGCTGGGCGCCTCCGTCGACTGGTCGCGCGAGTACTTCACCATGGACGAGCGCATGTCGCGCGCCGTCCGCGAAGCCTTCGTCCGCCTCTATGAAGAGGGCCTGATCTATCGCGGCAAGTACATCGTGAACTGGTGTCCGCGCTGCGTCACTGCGGTCTCCGACCTCGAGGTTGTGCACGAGGAGACGCCGGGCAAGCTGTATCAGATTCGCTATCCCGTCATCGGCGCTCCCGCGAAAGCGGAATCCGAAGACGAGTACATCGTGGTCGCCACCACGCGGCCCGAGACCATGCTGGGCGATACCGCCGTCGCGGTAAATTCCGGCGACGAGCGCTATCGGCATCTGCACGGCAGGAAAGTTTTGCTGCCACTGATGAATCGCGAGATACCGGTCATCACCGACGATATTCTTGCTAATCCCGAGTTTGGCACTGGCGCCGTAAAAGTCACACCGTCGCACGATCCGAATGATTTCGAGGCTGGGCTGCGCAACAACCTGCCGCAGATCGAGGTGATGAACGAAGTCGCGCAGATGAACGAAAATGCCGGCCCATACAAGGGGCTGGACCGCTTCGAGGCGCGACAGAAGGTGCTGGAAGACCTGGAGCGCGGCGGCTTCTTAGTGGGCACCAAGGACTACGTCGTGCCGCTCGGCAAGTGCAGCCGCTGCCATAGCATCATCGAGCCGCGGCTCTCGACACAATGGTTCGTGAAGGTCCAGCCGCTCGCAGATCGGGCGATTGAAGTCGTCGAGAAGGGCGAGATCAAGTTCGTGCCCGAGAACTACGCGCGCACCTACTTCGAGTGGATGCGCAACATTCACGACTGGTGCATCTCGCGGCAGTTGTGGTGGGGGCATCGCATTCCCGCGTGGCATTGCAGGCCGTGCGGCGAGATCGTCGTCGGGCGCGAGGCGCCGGCGAAGTGCGCCAAATGCAACGGGCCGATGGAGCAGGACCCTGATGTGCTCGACACGTGGTTCTCGTCGGGCTTGCTGCCATGCTCCGCGCTGGGCTGGCCCGAAAGCACGCCCGAGCTCGACGCGTTCTATCCCACCACGCTGCTCATCACCAGCTTCGACATTCTGTTCTTCTGGGTGGCGCGGATGATCATGATGAATTGCCACTTCATGCGCGGCCACCGGGGCCCCCAACGAGCGCCGGGTTTGCGCTCGGTGGGGTGGAAGAACGGGGACATTCCCTTCGGGACCGTCTACATTCACGCCCTGGTGCGCGATGCCGAGGGCCAGAAGATGTCGAAGACCAAGGGCAACGTGATGGACCCGATCGAGATCATCGAGCGCTATGGTACCGACGCGGTGCGCTTCACCCTGGCCGCGATGGCAGCGCCGGGAACCGATATCGCGTTCTCCGTGCCCCGCACGGAGAGCTATCGCGCTTTCGCCAACAAGATCTGGAACGCCGCGCGCTTTCTATTCATGAATGTGGACAAGGCGGAGCAGGCGGGCGTGTGGTCATTGAGCGAGTTCAAGAATTCCACGGGTGCCCCACCCTTCTCGCCTGATTTTGGGCGAGAGGATGGGACCAGAGGCGTTCCCGGTTTCAAAGCTGACAGCCTGGAGGACCGCTGGATTCTGTCGCGCTTCAACCGAGTGGCGCAGGAGATCGACGAGGCCCTCGCCACGTACCGCTTTCACGAAGCCGCGCACGTGGTCTATCACTTCTTCTGGGGCGAGTACTGCGACTGGTATCTGGAGCTGATCAAGCCGCGCCTGGCGGCGGAGAATCGCGAGCCGGCGCGGAATGCCTACGGAAACCTCATTGGCATCTTCGAAGGCGCTCTGCGGCTGCTGTCCCCGTTCATGCCGTTCATCACGGAAGAGCTGTGGCATGCGGTATACGACGGAAAACCGCCAGCGAAATCGATTGCGCTGGTAGCGTATCCCCACGCCGATCCGGCACAAATAAATGCGGACGCCGAAACCGAGATGGCCATCTTGCAGGACCTGATTGTAAGCGTGCGCAATATTCGCGCCGAACTTGCACGTGACAGCGCCGAGCTAAAGTCGCAGCCGAATCGGAAATTGCCCATAGAGATTTATGCCGGCGATGACGTGCATGCACTGATTGAGGGCAATCGCGGCGCGGTGGAGCGGCTGGCTAACGTGGATAGCATCACGTTTGTTGACCAGTCGCTGGCTAAGGCTGCGGGCGCACGCAGCACCGCGCGCTTCGATGTCCGCGTGCTCTATGAGCGCAAGATCGACGTCGCGGCCGAGCGCGACCGCCTGGGCAAGGAGTTGGCGAAGCTTACGCAGGAGTTGACGCGCGCCACCCGACAGCTCAGCAATGAAGCATTCCTGTCCAAGGCCCCAAGGCAGGTCGTCGAGGGGTTGAGGAAGCGAAAGGCGGAAGTGGAGCTGCTGGTGCAGAAGACCAACGAGGCACTGGGCGAGTTGGGCACACAGTAATACTGTGTGCACGGATGAGCCCCAGGGGAAGGGGCGCGTTGCTGGTTGCTATGCCCAAATCTCCCATCTACATCGCCCGCCACATCCGCCGCGTGCTGCTCGACGGCGCGTCGGCCCCACACACCGAGGAAGTGCAGCGCTTCTTCAAGCATGAAGTCAAATCCCGCGGCTGGTACACCGATGAGCTACGAAAGGTAGCTGCACGTTTTCGCAGGACCATTCTCGCCGAGCGCGACATTCCATACGTAGTGCAGGTAGCCGACAAGTTGTTTCGAGGCGAGGTGCTGGAAGAGAAGGTCTTCGCGGCCCTGATGCTGCAAGGCATTGTGGGCGAGCTCGGGAAAGCGGAATTCACGCTGTTCGAACGGTGGTTGGACCGCGTCAGCTCCTGGTCAGATCACGATGCGCTTGTGCATTACCTCATCGGGCCGATGGTAGCCGCCGATGCGACATTGTTGTCACGCCCTCTGCACTGGGCGAAGGCGAAAGACCGGTGGCATCGGCGCGCCGCCGCCGTCAGCCTGATCCACAGCACGCGCCAGCATAAGAATTTCCACCATATTCAGCGTGTCACCGAGGTATTGCTGGCCAGCGACGACGACATGGTACAGAAGGGACTGGGCTGGCTGCTGCGCGAAGCGGCAAAAGCCAATCCCGATGAAACTGTCGAGTACCTGATGACCATCCGCGGCCGCGCGCCGCGACTGGTCCTGCGTACCGCGTGCGAGACACTACCGAAAGCGGTCAGGGAGAAGGTGCTAGGGAGGAAGCAACTAGCGACTAGTAACTAGTAACTAGTAACTAGCTACTAGCAATTAGCAACTAGAAGCCATCTCATAAATCGATTTTGAAAGGGCGCGGCTTCAGCCGTGCCGTCCAGAGCCAATAAGAATGCAGGCTTTAGCCCCTGAGGTGACCTTCTTGGTTCATTATGAGATAGCTTCTAGGAGCAAATGTCTAGAAGTCATCAGATAGCTTCTAGGTCTGGCAATTCCGCGACTAACATTCTTTGCACTTGGCATTTGGCACCACCCGCCCTGTGTCTTTCGCTATAGTTTGTTTTGCCAAACCGCAAATGCTAGTCGCTAGTTACTAGCTACTAGCTACTAGCTACTAGCT
>Ga0335081_10016316_pt1 | contig 12019 bp, 9 predicted proteins | sample Lox_Sample_35_FD_206713 | JGI IMG/M metagenome (GOLD analysis project Ga0335081, IMG submission 206713) | Soil microbial communities from Loxahatchee National Wildlife Refuge, Florida, United States - Lox_Sample_3.5 | ecosystem: Environmental > Terrestrial > Soil > Wetlands | place: USA: Florida... | reverse complement strand
TAACCTGCCGTGCCGCGTCGATTTTGCCGCAAGCGACATGACGCCGAATGCTCTCATCCTGCGCAATTTGCCGCTCAATTGCCGACTCATTTTCGTTGTCGCCAAAGCCGGCGCCGTCGCTGCGATGAATGATCTTTCCCTCGGTGTCGTGGTGCGTCACGCCGAACAGTGATGCCAGGGGATGTTCCCGGATCGATTTTGCTGCCGTTACCACGAGCTTGTCGGGATCGGGCGACCGCTCGAGCAGAGAGAATACAAACAGCTTATCCCGCAGGCTCGGCCGTTGCCGCATCTCCCGCTGTACCACCTTCACGATCTCATCAAGATCGATCGGAACCGTGAATGGTGATATCTCATCGGAAATTCCGGCTTGAACATCGACAAGGCGGTGCCGCAATTCCTTGCGTCGATTTTTTTTGTCCGGGACGCCGTGAAGCTCCGCAATGGCCTCGGCGAGCATGCTTGCGTTCAGCATTGCCATTGGCTGCTGCCCGGCCATCCGAACGAGTTGTTCCGCTGCCTCGGATTGAGAGCGGTGCTGATCGCTGTCCTTCTTAGCCAGATGGAAAGCCCGTGACGCCATCCGCCAGAGATTGACGATGGTGTGGCCGTCGGTCCCGTCTGGGAGGCCGGCAATAAGAGCTTCAGTCTCTTTGCCGACCAAGCCGGGATCTGAAATTCCAAAATCCAAGTCCAAGTGCCCGAACCACAGGGCAGGAATCGGCAACCGACCCTCAAACGACCGGGCACGCAAATCGGCTGCGATTTTGCGCGCAGCCGATCCCACGGCTTGATCCGAACCTAACGCGCGTGCAATCGACAAGGCCCGCCGCAGCAAATCGCGCGCTTCAATTTTCAGGGCGCCCGGCTCCTTGTCGAACTGGAATTTAAGAGCGCCGCGGTCGACCTGACTCACGATCTCGACATAGGCGGAAATCGCCGTCATTCCGAGCTGCGCGCGTTTCCGCTCAAGCAACCAGCAAACGTCTGCCAGCCGGGCCTGCAATACCGGATTTTTGGCGCCCGCCGCCGTCTGCGCCAGCACCTCAACCGGTTCTCCGCGAAAATCGCCGGGCGCTGCCGATCTACGTCCTTCAGCCCAGACGACCATCGGGCCGAATGGCTCATTCGGCTCCTGAGCTTTCAGATGCATACCCGTCACGGCCGCAAGCATGCTGTAGACGCGCACTTCAGGCGTTTCTGAATTCCCCTTCGCGCCGGCACCTTCCGCCGCAGTCCGAAATAACTGGCCGAGTTCGTTACAATCGGCGGACTGCGAACCCTTGATCGGCGCTTCGAAGTCCAAATCGACGAGATCGGCCAAAGTCGCACGCAGCCAGACCGGCGGGCCTTGCGGCTCCCCGGTTTCGACGGGCTCGCTTTCCGTGGCCGGTTTTTCTTGCAGATTTCCGGTTGCGTCAGTCATGCCGATCCGATAGAACGAAAAGCGAACATTTTCAACGAATTTATCGTCGATGCCGGGGACTCCGGGAGATTTCCACCGGAGCGAATTCGGGGAGCGCCCGTGTGTACGACACTAATAACCGTTGAGCAGGTCCGCAGTCCGATCCGAAGGGACCACACGCAACGCGAGACGCTGATTGGACTCAAGCTCAACAAAATCGGCCGCGTCGCCGAGCTGCCGGACACACCGCAGACTCGCGGCATGATCGCCAAGGTCGCGCACCTCGTGCGCGTCATCGGGCAGGAGACCGAGCTTGATTGCTTCGTCAGAGCCATTCGGGCCGAGTATCGCGAGATGGTTACGACGCGCATTGGCCGCGGTGAGGTCTTATGGGCTCAGTTTGAGGCCGCGGTCGAAGCCTGCCGGGCCGACCCTAAGGGCGACGACCGCCAGATCACCGAAAAGGTCAACGAGATGGCGGCCGCCAAGGTCTTGCTTGTAGATCAGGAGATCACCTGGCCCATCACATATGAGCCGAATCTACTGCCCGATGGGCGCAAGATCGACTTCGTCGTCGATCGTGGCGCCGACAACCTTTACATCGAGGTCAAGACGGTCCGGCCGAACACCGCGGACACGGACGCCGCATGGGAGAAGTTTCTGGCCCGACGGCGACGTCATCCGCAGAACGTCAATGTCATCCTTGAGAAAGATTGGATGGGCGGGGCCATTTACGGCAACCTGTTCGCGTCGCGCTCGCACTTTCTCGATTACACGATGGATTTTGAAGAGCGCCTCGCCGCCGCGCAGGCGATCAAACCGGGTCACGGCATACTGATATTCTGCGGCACCGGTTTCGCGTGGCAAAAATCACATCTGGAAGATTTCGCCGACTTTTATCTAACCGGCAAGCATCGCGGCGACGATCCGTTCGCGCTGATGGAGCAGCACCATATTAACGAAGAGAAGATCAAGCTCCGGCGCAACATCGGTCATTTCGGATTTTTGCGCCGCCATATCGAAACGCCGGAGGCGGAGGAGTTTCACTTTCCAGTCCGGGGCCCGCGTTTCATTCTTTCGCCACCTAAACCGCTGGAGCCGGTTGCGCCCCTGAACGTCTAAACCGGTTTGGCCTGGGCGGGCATGTCGCGGTACTCGATGGTTGGCAGTTACGGTGACACCTTACTGAATTCCCCAAATTTCCCTTTCCATCTGCGGGCTTAGCGTGACCCTGCGCGGCTTCGGGCCGGGCTTGCGCGGTCGTGGCGCACGGCCGAGGTGGCGTTCGATCGTTTCGAGCACTTAGCGCGAATGAGCCCAACGGGGCCCCGCAAAGCGCTGGCTCCGCCGCATTCCGCCGCCCGGAGCGAGCGTAGCTGGGGCAAAGGTGCGAAGCGCCGTGCCACGCGGCCGCGTGGGCTTCGCTGCGCTCCGCCCACCCTCCGAACTGCACGCCCCGCGCTCATTCCCGTCACCCTGAGGTGCTCGGCGCATAAGCGCCGAGCCTCGAAGGGCGACGGCACTCAAATCGGCCATGGCCGATTTGAGCACCAATAGCGTATCGAAATCGGGCAATGCCCGATTTCGATCGGCGCCTCGGCCGCATCCTTCGAGGGCCGCGCTGCGCGCGGCCACCTCAGGATGACGGACCATGTTAACGTCCCGGCGTGACCGTACGAAATTGGCAAATTCTGCGAATCAAGAAAGCGAAGGCGCGTCCGTGAGTTAGCGGCAAATGCGGGATTCATGGCGGCAATGCCACAATTTCCAGGCCGCGAATCAAACAAACAGCGTGAGATGATTCGCTTTCAGATCAACCGGATAGCACCCGCGTCCGGAATTTCTTGAATCCACCCCGCGCGCCGAACTAAAAGAATTCATCCTGCTCGGCCAAGGGACGTCAACCGGTGACGGCCGATTGATGCGCGCGGGAGCGGTGCCCGGGATGGGGCTCGTAACTCCGTCCGCGGGCGGTTCGGAAACTCGCCCGGCCGGCCACGACGCCGGTCTGCCAGGAGCTGGCTGCCCGGGTGGCGGACGGAAGTTTCATCCGTTGGCGCTGCCATGAAGCGCGGGACCGGACTGAGCCAAGCCTAGAAAACTTGGCGAGAGCCGCGGTAGAGCGCCGGAAGGCGAGCGCGTCCGCCAAAAGCGGCGCGCGCCGCGATGAGCGCAATTGCAAGCGGCGCTCCGCTTGTGCGCGACCGCGGTATCTACCTACGCGCCTTTCGGCGCTCCGCCTCCCTTATTCGGGAGGTTTTCGTTTCGTGCCGTGCCGCAAAGCTCGGGGCGCGAACAAAAAGCGCAGCGCGAGAACGGGGGCACTTGCACTCACCTCTCCCCGCCGTGCGGGGAGAGGTCGCGATTGCGAGCGTCAGCGAAGCAATCCGGGTGAGGGGGCCTCACCGCGATTCTGAGCGTCGAGGGTAACGCGTCGGCGAGGTAAATTAATGGAGGGGCGCTCAGGCAAGCGGCGACGCCCCCTCATCCCGACCTTCTCCCCGCGCGGCGGGGAGAAGGAGGCGAATGCCTCCCCGCCCGTGACCCCGCCTATGTCTTGCCGGGCCGGGCCGCGTCCTTTACCTATAGGGGCAACAACGATTTGCCTCCCGAACCATGGAGGAAGCGCCGTGAACATCGAAGCCCGGCAGGTCGACCGCAGCGCCAAAACCAAGCTGCAGATCATCGATTGCGACATTCATCCGAAAAGTTCGCTGGAGGATCTGCGGCCGTATCTGAGCAATCGCTGGTGGGATTACGCCGTGACCTACGGCGCGCGCTCGCACCACGGCTACGTCAAGGGCTTTCCCTATCCGAAGGGTCAGCCGCTGGCGTCGCGGCGCGACTCGTGGCCGCCGGATGGCGGGCTGCCGGCGAGCAATTACGAATTCATGCGCGAGCAGCATCTCGATCTCTACGGCATCGAATACGGCGTGATGAATCCGCTCTCTCCGTCGGGGCAGGGCGAGCAGAACGACGAGTTCTCCGCGGCGCTCGCATTCGCCGCCAACGAGTTTCAGCTCAATCACTGGAACGCGCTCGATGCGCGGCTGAAGGCCTCGCTGATTGTGCCCTACGAGGATCCCGACGCCTCGCGCGCGGAAATCCGCCGCCGCGAGGGCGACCGCCGCTTCGCCCATGTGCTGATGCTGACCCGCACCGCGGACCTGATGGGCCGCCGCCGTTACTGGCCGATCTACGAGGCCGCCTGCGAGGCCGGCCTGCCGGTTGGCGTGCACGTGTTCGGCTACAGCGGCCGCGCGGTCAGCAACACCGGCTGGCCGTCATTCTATATAGAAGAAATGACTGAGCACGCCTCGGCCTGCCAGGCGCAGGTGACGAGCCTGATCATGGAGGGCGTGTTCGAACATTTCCCGCAGCTGAAATTCGTCTTCATCGAGGGCGGTTTCGGCTGGGTGCCGAGCCTCGGCTATCGGCTCGACCGCGGCTGGCAGCGCGACAAGAGCGGCTTGCCGCACGTCAAGCGGCCGCCGTCCGAATACCTGCGCGAGCATTTCTGGGTCACCACCCAGCCGATGGAGGAGCCGGAAAATCCCGACCACCTCGCCGAGATCATGGCGGCGATCGGCTACGACCGCATCCTGTTCTCGTCGGATTATCCGCACTGGGACTTCGACGACCCGTTCATCGCGATTCCGTCAAGCCTCGGCGAGGAACGGCGCCGGCAGATCTACTCCGGCAACGCGCGGGCGCTTTACGGATTCGCGTAAGGCTGGCGCAGCCCGTTCCTAGACGCTAAATGTAGCGGCAGCACTTGCGGATATTCCCCAGGCCTTGGGCCGGCCGGCTGGCATCCGACCGGGCAGGGGTGTATCACGCGGGCGTTGGCTTGCAGGTGTCAGGAGCGAGGTATGGCGGTTTCCCAGAGCGCGAACGTCGCGGACGAAGGCTTTTTCAGCGCTGCGCTGGGCGATAGCGATCCGGAAATCGCCGAGGCGATCCGGCTGGAACTTGGCCGCCAGCGGGACGACATCGAGCTGATCGCGTCGGAGAACATCGTCAGTCGCGCAGTCCTTGAGGCGCAGGGCTCGGTGCTGACCAACAAGTACGCCGAGGGGCTGCCGGGCCGGCGCTATTACGGCGGCTGCCAGTTCGTCGACGTCGCCGAGCGGCTGGCGATCGAGCGGGTGACCAAGCTGTTCGGCTGCGGTTTCGCCAATGTGCAGCCGCATTCCGGCGCCTCGGCCAACGCCGAGGTCTTCATGGCGCTGATGCAGCCCGGCGATACCTTCATGGGGCTGAACCTGGCGGCTGGCGGGCATTTGACCCACGGCTCGCCCGTCAACCTTTCCGGCCGCTGGTTCAAGGTCGTGCCCTACGGCGTACGCCGCGACGATCACCTGATCGATATGGAAGAAGTGGAGCGGCTCGCCAAGGAGCACCGGCCCAAGATTATCATCGCCGGCGGCTCGGCCTATCCGCGCATCATCGATTTCCGCCGCTTCCGCGAGGTCGCCGACGCGGTCGGCGCCTACCTCATGGTCGACATGGCGCATTTCGCCGGTCTCGTCGCCGGCGGCGCCCATCCGAGCCCGTTCCCTCATGCCCATGTGGTGACCACGACCACGCACAAGACGCTGCGCGGCCCGCGCGGCGGCGCAATCCTGACCAACGACGAGGAACTGGCGAAGAAGCTCAATTCGGCGGTGTTCCCCGGTATGCAGGGCGGTCCGCTGATGCACGTCATTGCCGCCAAGGCGGTGGCGTTCGGCGAGGCACTGCGGCCCTCATTCAAGCTTTACGCGAGGAACGTGGTCGAAAATGCCAAGGCGCTTGCCGAAACACTGAAGGCCCGCGGCCTCGATATCGTCTCTGGCGGCACCGATACGCATCTGATGCTGGTCGACCTGCGCAAGAAACGGCTCACCGGCAAGGTGGCCGAGGCCGCGCTCGGCCGCGCCCGCATCACCTGCAACAAGAATGGTATTCCCTTCGATCCGGAAAAGCCGACGGTGACGTCTGGCGTCCGGCTCGGTACGCCGGCCGGCACGACGCGCGGCTTCGGCATCGCCGAGTTCAGGCAGATCGGCGATTTGATCTCCGAACTCCTTGATGTGCTTTCGGAAAAAGGCGCCGAGCAGGACGTCGCCGCGGAGGCGAGCGTGCGCGACAAGGTGGAGCGCCTGGTGCGCCGCTTCCCGATCTACGAAGGGTAACGGGCCAGGTGGAAGGGTGAGCGGATGCGTTGTCCGAGCTGTGCAAGCCTCGATACCCAGGTGAAGGACTCGCGGCCGGCGGAAGACTCCTCCGTCATCCGCCGCCGGCGCTTTTGCCTTGCCTGCAATTTCCGTTTCACCACCTTCGAGCGGGTGCAGCTGCGCGAGCTGACGGTGATCAAGCGCAATGGCCGGCGCGCCCCGTTCGATCGCGACAAGCTGTTGCGCTCGGTGCAGATCGCGCTGCGCAAACGCTCGGTCGATCCCGAGCGCATCGATCAGATGGTGTCCAAGATCGTGCGCGAACTGGAAAGTCTCGGCGAAAGCGAAGTCTCCTCGGAGACGATCGGTGAGACCGTAATGGCTTACCTGCGCGAACTCGACGACGTCGCCTATGTGCGCTTCGCCTCGGTCTATCGCAATTTCCGCGAAGCCAAGGATTTCGAAACCGCGCTCGCGGAACTGACGGGCGAAGAGGCCGCCGCGATCGCGCGCAAGTGAGCCTTGCGGTGAGCGGCGCGCAGAGCAAGCAGATAGTCGACACGCGTTTCATGAACCTCGCGCTGGCGCTCGGCCGGCGCGGGCTTGGCCGAACCTGGCCTAATCCGGCGGTCGGCGCGGTGCTCGTCAAGGACGGCGCCATTGTCGGTCGCGGTTGGACGCAGGCCGGCGGCCGGCCGCATGCGGAGCCCGAGGCGTTGCGGCGTGCCTGCGAGGCCGCGCGCGGCGCGACCATGTATGTCACGCTCGAGCCATGCTCGCATTACGGCAAGACGCCGCCTTGCGCCGACGCGATCGTCGCCGCCGGCGTGGCGCGCGTCGTCTCGGCGATCGAGGATCCCAATCCCGAAGTGGCTGGCCAAGGACACGCGCGGCTGCGCGCCGCGGGCATCGCGGTTGACGTCGGGATCTGTGCCGACGAGGCGCGCCGCGATCATGCTGGCCACATCCGCCGCATGCGCGACGGCCGGCCGCATGTGATGCTCAAGCTCGCCGTCTCGGCCGACGGCAAGGCAGGCGCGGCGGGGCGTAAACCGATCCCGATCACGGGGGAAGCCGCGCGCGAACGGGTGCATCTGCTGCGGGCGCGGAGCGACGCCATCATGATCGGTATCGGCACCGCACTGGCCGACGATCCGCTGCTGACGTGCCGCCTGCCGGGCATGGGCAAGATTTCGCCGGTACGGGTCGTGCTCGACAGCACGTTGCGGCTTCGGCCGGAAAGCCGTCTGGTGAAGAGCGCGCGCGAAGTTCCGCTCTGGATGATCGCCGCCGCCGACGCACCGAAGGCTCGTGAAGATGCGTTGCGTGCCCACGGCGTTGAGGTCTTGCGCAGTGCAGGCAGCGCCGGACGCCTCGATCTCTCCGTCATGCTCAAACTGCTCGCCGCACGCGGTGTGACCCGCCTCATGGTGGAGGGCGGGCCGACGCTTGCATCGGCGCTGCTCGCGGCCGATCTTGTCGACGAAGCACAATTGTTCCATTCGCAGCGGGTTGTCGGGGCTGATGGGATCGACGCGCTTGATGCCAACGCCGCCGCGGCGCTCGCGCGTCAACTCAGGCCGACCGGCAGTGAGCCCGCAGGTTCCGACCGGCTCGACTCCTATCAACGCGGATAAGCGATGTTTACCGGCATTGTCAGCGACTTAGGCGAACTGCTTGATGTGGAGGAGAAGGCCGAAGGCCTGCGGCGGCTGCGCATCGGCTGCAACTATGACCCCGACAGCATCGATATCGGCGCCTCGATTGCGTGCTCGGGCGTCTGCCTGACCGTGGTCGAGCGCGGCCGGACGGGAAACCGTCAATTCTTCGCGGTCGACGCCGCTGCCGAGACCCTGCGCACGACCTCGGCGGAAACCTGGCGGCGCGGCACGCACCTTAATCTCGAGCGCGCGCTGCGGATGGGCGACGAACTCGGCGGCCATCTGGTCAGCGGCCATGTCGACGGCATTGCCGAACTGATCGCGCGCGACGATTTCGTCGACATGGCCGGGTTGACGCTCCGCGCACCGGCCGCGCTGTCGCGCTTCATTGCCGCCAAGGGCTCGGTCGCGCTTGACGGCGTCTCGCTCACGGTCAACGAGGTCAAGGGCGACACGTTCTCGGTGCTGATCATCCCGCACACATTAAAAGTCACCACGTTTGGCGGGCTGACGCCGGGCGCACGCCTTAACCTCGAAGTCGATCAAATGGCGCGCTATGCAGCACGGCTGCTGGAGGCTGCGCAGCGCGCGTGAGCGCGCCAAAAGCGCGCCGAGCGCCTGCGCTTGTTAAGCCCGTCGGTGCTTGCTACGACCTCGCGCTCAGAACGGAGCATACCGATGGCCGGGCCGCGGCAGGCAAAGCGTCCGAAAGGCGAGGGCAAAGGCGCGCGCATTCTGATCGTGGAGGCGCGCTTCTACGACAAGATCGCCGACGCGCTCCTCTCCGGCGCAATGCGGGCGCTGGACGATGCGCGCGCTACCGTCGAGCGCATCAGCGTGCCGGGCTCGCTGGAGATTCCGCCGGCGATCGCGATTGCGGCCGATGCCGCGCGGCGCAAGCGGCGCCCGTACGATGGCGTCGTCGCGCTCGGCTGCGTGATCCGCGGCGAGACCATCCATTTCGAGATCGTCTCGCATCAATCGGCGCGCGGCCTGATGGAGCTTTCGGTGGCGCGCGGCCTGCCGATCGGCAACGGCATCATCACGGTGGAGAACGAGGCGCAGGCCTTCGCCCGCGCCCGCATGGAAGAACAGGACAAGGGCGGCGACGCGGCCCGCGCGGCGCTGGCGCTCATCGAACTCAAGCGCCGCCTCGGGACGAGCTGACGATGCCCGGCGTCGAGGCAAAAGAAGCGCGCAAGGCCAACAAGCGCGGCGCCGCGCGGCTTGCCGCCGTACAGGCGCTGTATCAGATGGATCTCGCCGGCACCGGCTTGAACGAGATCGTGGCCGAATTCGAAAGCCACTGGCTCGGCGGCGAGGTTGAGGGCGCGCAATATATGCCGGCCGAGACGGAATATTTTCGCGATATCGTCGGCGGCGTCGTGCGCGAGCAGAGGAGCCTCGATCCGATGATCGACGCGGCGCTCAGCCGCGGCTGGCCGCTCAAGCGCATCGAGACGATTCTGCGCGCGGTGATGCGCGCCGGCGCCTATGAGCTGGCGCATCGGCCAGACGTTCCGGCCCGCGTCGTGACGGCGGAATATGTCGACGTCGCCGCGGCCTTTGTCGATGCCGAGGAAACCGGCATGGTCAATGCCGTGCTCGATCAACTGGCGCGCCAATTGCGCGCCGCCGAATTTTCCGGCGGCGGCTGAGCGGGAGCGCGCCATGGCTCCGCGCGATATGGCTGTCCGGGACGACATGTCGGCAGAAGAGCGCCTGATTGCCCGCTGCTTTGGACCGCTGGCGACGCATCCAGGCGCGCTTGGCCTCACCGACGATGCCGCGGTGCTGACCCCGCCGCCCGGCTGCGATCTGGTGCTGACGACCGACGGCGTCATCGCCGGCGTGCATTTCTTTCCCGACGATCCGCCTGAAATGGTCGCCCGCAAAGTGTTGCGGATGAATCTCTCCGATCTTGCGGCCAAGGGCGCGCAGCCTGCCGGGTTTCTGCTGTCGATCGCGCTGCCGCCCGGCATCGACGAAGGATGGCTTGCGGCGTTCACGGCGGGATTGGGCGATGACGCGCGGCACTTCCAGTGTCCGTTGCTTGGCGGCGATACGGATCATACGCCGGGGCCGATCTCCGTCTCGATCACGGCTTTTGGCACCGTGCCAGCGGGAAAGATGGTGCGCCGCTCGACCGCCAAGGCGGGCGAGCGCATCGTCGTCACCGGCACGATCGGCGATGCCGCGCTCGGTGTCCTGCTGCGCCGTGATGCCGGTTTGGCGCAGCGCCTGCGTCTGTCTGATGCGGCGAGCGCGCAGCTGCAGGACCGCTATCTCAAGCCGCAGCCCCGCAACGCACTGGCCGCGGCGGTGCTGCAACATGCTTCGGCGGCGATGGATGTGTCAGACGGCCTCGCCGGCGACCTCGCCAAGCTGTGCCGTACCTCGGGTGTTGCCGCGGAGGTTGACGTCGCCCGGGTGCCGCTATCAGACGCCGCGCGCGCCGCGCTTGCCGCCGATCCGGGACTCCTCGAAACGGCGCTCAGCGGCGGCGATGACTATGAGATCCTGCTGACGCTACCGGCCGAACGGCGCGAAGCGTTCCGAACAGCGGCAAAGCAAGCTGGCGTCACCGTGACCGAGATCGGCCACATCGCCGCCGGGCGAGGCGCCCGTTTCATGCGCGATGGCGTGCCGCTCGATTTTGCCCGAACCTCCTACAGCCATTTCTAGTTCGGCCCGACCGGCAAGGAGCGCATGGCTTGGAGCCAGCCGTTGTCTGGCCGCTTCGCGCCGCTTGGCTATAATGGCCGCTCCGGAGGAACGCCATGCACGACACGACGGCCATCGCCAAGCCGCTGCCGCCTACGCCTGAACCCAAGCCGCGCGCCGCTCGGGACGCCAGCCCGCGCTATGCCGCGTTGTACCGGCATTACCCGACCATCGAGTATCTGCGCCGGCGCGCGCGCACGCGGCTGCCGTATTTTGCCTTCGAATATTGCGATGGCGGCTCCGGCAAGGACGATCTTGGCATCAGACGCAACTGGGCAGCGCTCGATGCGGTGGAACTGGTGCCGCGCTATGGCGTGATGCCCTCGCTGCCGCCCTGCGAGGTTGAACTGTTCGGCCGCCGTTACGCGGCGCCGATCGGCATCGCGCCGATGGGCGGTCCTGCCGTGGTGTGGCCAGGCGCCGACATCTATCTCGCCCGCGCAGCGCAGCGCGCCCGCGTTCCCTATACGCTCGGCACCGTCGGCTGCGCCACGATCGAGAAGATCGCCGAGGTCGCGCCTGACGTGTTCTGGTTCCAGCTCTATCGCGCCGCCCGCAACGATCACAAGATCGGCTTCGATCTGGTCCGCCGCGCCCAGGCCGCGGGCTGCCGCGCGCTGGTGCTGACGCTCGACGTGCCGGTGCGAACCACCCGGGCCCGCGAAGTCGTCGTCGGTCTTAGCGGCGCCTTCAATGTCGACTTGAGCAAGATGGTGCAGATGGCGATGGCGCCGGCCTGGACCATGGCGCTGCGCAAGAACGGCATCCCGCGCTTTTCCAATCTGCGCGCGTATGCGGGCGATGTGTCAATCAATGAGATGGTGGCGTTCGCGCGTCGCGAAATGGGCGGCGCGTTCACCTGGGAAGAGGTCGCCCAATATCGCGACCGCTGGAAAGGGCCGCTGGTCGTCAAAGGCATTCTGCATCCGCAGGACGCCGAAAAGGCGGTGGCGCTCGGCGTCGACGGTATCTTCGTGTCGAACCATGGCGGCCGCCAGATCGATGCCTTGCCGGCGCCGATCGACGCGTTGCCGGCGATCGTGCAGCAGATCGGCAAGCGCGCCACCGTG
>Ga0335081_10016315_pt1 | contig 12019 bp, 6 predicted proteins | sample Lox_Sample_35_FD_206713 | JGI IMG/M metagenome (GOLD analysis project Ga0335081, IMG submission 206713) | Soil microbial communities from Loxahatchee National Wildlife Refuge, Florida, United States - Lox_Sample_3.5 | ecosystem: Environmental > Terrestrial > Soil > Wetlands | place: USA: Florida... | reverse complement strand
GCTTTTATTACAAGCCGCGCATCAGCAAGAAATTTCTCGCCGAGCATGCGAAGGGTTTGATCGGGCTTTCCGGTTGTCTGAAGGGCGAAGTCGCCGAGTTCCTGATGGAGGAAAAATACGCAGCCGCGCGGGACGCCGCGGTCGGCTTCCGGGATATTTTCGGCTCGGACAACTTCTTCCTCGAAATTCAGGACCAGGGGCTGGAGCAGGAGCAGCGGATTCGTCCTTCGCTGTTTCAGCTGGCGAAAGAATTAGAGCTCCCGCTGGTGGCGACCAACGACAGCCACTATCTCTGCGAAGAAGACGCGCACGCCCAGGACGTGATGGTCTGCATTCAGACCGGCAAGTCCATTCAGGATGCGAACCGCATGAAGTTCCAGGGCACAGATTTCTACGTCAAGAGTTACGACGAGATGCGGCGCGTATTCAAGGATTCGCCCGATGTGCTTTCGCGCACGCTCGATATAGCGGAGCGCTGCAATCTGCGGCTGGAAAAGGTGAGCAATCCGTTTCCGCACTTCGATGTGCCGCCGGGTTTCACGCTCGACACCTATTTCGAGCACGTGACGCGGGAAGGTTTCGCGCGGCGCATGGAAGCGCTGCGGCCGCTTGCCGGGCAGGGCCGGCTGAAGCATGGCATAGCCGAGTATGAGCAGCGCCTGGCGCGCGAGATCGCAATCATACAGCAGATGCAGTACTCGGGATATTTCCTGATCGTTTGGGACTTCATCCGCTACGCGCGCGAGCGAAATATTCCCGTGGGGCCGGGACGCGGATCGGCGGCCGGGTCGCTGGTTTCTTATGCCATGGCCATCACTGATATTGATCCGCTGCAGCATGAGCTGATCTTTGAGCGATTTTTGAATCCCGAGCGCGTGTCGCTGCCCGATATTGACATTGATTTCTGCATGAACCGGCGCGGGGAAGTGATCAACTACGTCACGCAGAAGTACGGCCGGGAAAATGTGGCGCAGATCATCACCTTCGGCACCATGGCGGCGAAGGCGGCGATCAAAGACGTGGGCCGGGCGATGGATGTGCCTTATGCCGATGTGGATCGCATCGCCAAGATGGTGCCGACCACGCTGAACATCAAGCTGGAAAACGCAGTCAAAGAATCGCCGGCGCTGCAGCAGGCTTACGAGAGTGATGCGCAGGTGCGCGAGCTGATTGATACGGCCAAAAAGCTCGAAGGCCTGGTGCGCAATGCGGGCGTGCACGCGGCAGGTGTGGTGATTGCGCCGCGGCCGCTGACCGAACTGGTGCCGCTGCATCGCACGAAGAACGATGAAATCGTCACGGCCTTCGATATGGGCGCGATCGAGAAGCTGGGACTGCTGAAGATGGATTTTCTCGGCCTGACCACGCTCACCATTCTCGATGACACGCTCAAGTTGATCGCCCACACGCGCAACCAGAAGCTCACGCTCGAAGGGCTGCCGCTTTCCGATCAGGAGACGTACGAGAAGGTTTTCTACACCGGGCTGACTTCCGGCGTCTTCCAGTTTGAATCGCACGGCATGCGCGATGTGCTGCGGCGGTACAAGCCGAATTCGATTGAAGACTTGACTGCTTTGAACGCGCTCTATCGTCCCGGGCCGATTCAGGGCGGCATGATTGACGACTTCATAGACCGCAAGCACGGCCGCAAGAAAATTGAGTACGAATTGCCCGAGCTTAAGGAAATCCTGGAAGAAACGCTCGGCGTGATCGTCTATCAGGAACAGGTGATGCAGATCGCCAATCGCCTGGCGGGATATTCCCTTGGCGAAGCGGATTTGCTGCGGCGCGCGATGGGAAAGAAAATTCCGGCGGAGATGGCGGCGCAGCGCGAGAGATTTGTGAGCGGAGCGGTGCAGCGCGGGTATCCTCCGAAAAAGATCGAAAAAATTTTCGATCTGATGGCACAGTTCGCCGGCTACGGCTTCAACAAATCGCATTCGGCGGCGTATGCGCTGCTGGCCTATCACACGGCGTATTTGAAGACCCACTATCCCGTTGAGTTTATGGCGGCGCTGCTGACCTCGGTCACGGGAAACACAGATGATGTTGTGAAGTACATCAACGAGTGCCGCGAGATGGGGATCGCGGTGGAGGCACCGGACATCAACGTGTCGGACGCGAACTTCACGCCTCATGGCGACGCGATTCGGTTTGGCCTCGCGGCCGTGAAAAATGTCGGTCACAACGCCATTGAATCTATCGTTGCGGGGCGCAAGAAGCTGAACCGCTACCATTCGATCTATGAATTTTGCGAAAACGTGGATCTGCGGCTGCTGAACAAGCGGGTGCTGGAATCGCTGATCAAGAGCGGCGCCATGGATGGTTTGGGAAGGCGCGCCCAGTTGATGACCGTGCTCGACAAGGCCATGGAGCGCGCACAGAAAACGCAGCGCGACGCGGAATCAGGCCAGCACGGCCTGTTTGGCGTATTTCAACCGGAAGAGGCGCACGCGGAAAATGATCGCCTGCCGGAAATTCCCGACTGGGACGAGCACGCGCGGCTGACGGCGGAAAAAGAGATTTTGGGCTTCTTCATTACCGGGCACCCACTGGAAAAATACCGGGAAAAACTGGAGGAGCTGGGCACGCTGAGCACAATCGAACTGTGCGCGCTGAAATCATCTACGGGAAAAGATGAAAACATCGGCACGGCGGGCATCATCACGAACGTTCGCGTGATGAAATCGAAGCGCGGCGATTTCTATGCCCAGGGTACGCTCGAAGACATGGCCGGCTCGATCGAAATGATTGTGTTTCCCGAAGCCTATCGCCGGCTGCAAGAAAAAGTTAAGCTCGAGGTGCCGGTGCTGGTGCGTGGGGGCATGCGCATTGAGGAAGGCGCGAATCCCAAGCTCACGGTAAGTGAGATCACTCCGCTGGAAGATGCCAAGGTTCCTCTGCCGCGCTCCTTGCGCATTCGGCTTCTGCTCGAATCGGCGGACATTTCGACCGTAGATGCGCTCCACACGCTCTGCCTTGAGAAAAAAGGGGAAGCGAAAGTATTGTTTGATGTGGAACGTAGCGGAGACTTCATGGTCGTGATGGAAGCGGGAGACTATAATGTTCAGCCAGACCGCAATTTTATCGCCCGGGTCGAGGAACTTTGCGGCCGCGGCGCGGTTCGGCTGATAGATTGAGTCCTCGTCGGATGCAAACAGGTTCCAAGAGTTCTCTCACGCCCGGGACGACTATGCCTTCTGCGGCAGACCATCGTTTGGGCACGGGAGCGGAACTTTTGTTGTCCATGGTCGAGGCCCGCTGCAACGGCAACGGCAACAAGATGGATTCGCGCGCACGCCAGGAACTGGAGAAAATCGAACAGCAGATCACTAAGCTCCAGTCGGTGGCGCAGGATGAGGAGACGCGCCGCGACATCCAGCGTCTCTATGATCGCATCGAAGCCCTGCGCGAACGCATGGCCCCTCCAACAGCCTGGGAAAAGACGGAACTGGCGCGGCATCCCCAGCGGCCCTACACCCTCGATTACATCGAACGCATCTTCACGGATTGGAGCGAGATTCATGGCGATCGCGTTTTCGCCGACGATCCGGCGATCGTATGTGGCATGGCGCGCTTTCATGGCGAGGAAGTGATGGTTGTCGGCCATCAGAAGGCGCGCGACACGCGGCAGAAGATGTACCGCAACTTCGGCATGACCAATCCCGAAGGCTACCGCAAGGCGATGCGGGCGATGAAGGTCGCGGAGAAATTCCGCCGGCCGGTGTTCACTTTTGTGGACACGCCGGGAGCGCATCCCGGTCTGGGCGCGGAAGAACGCGGGCAGGCCGAAGCCATCGCGCACAATCTGCGGGAAATGGCTCGGCTGCAGATTCCTACTATCACAGCAATCGTGGGCGAAGGTGGGAGCGGCGGGGCGTTGGCCATTGCGGTCTCAGATCGGGTGCTGATGATGGCGAATGCGATATATTCCGTCATTTCGCCGGAAGCCTGCGCTGCGATCATGTGGCGCGATGCCGCCAAGAAAGAACTGGCTGCCCAGGCCCTGCGCATTACCGCGAGCGATCTGGTGGAGCTGGGATGCGTTGATGACGTTGTTCCCGAGCCCGAAGGCGGCGCTCACACGGACCATGAAGAGGCCGCGTCCTTGCTCGATGCCGCGTTGCAGAAGCATTTTGCGGAAATCAAGCAGGCGCCGATTGCAGACCTCGTCGAATCACGCTACAAGAAATTCCGCAACATGGCGCAATTTTTCCGGGCAGAAGTCTAGCCGGTTCATTTGTTTTCTCGTTCGAATCGAGTACTGCGTTCCCCTTCATTAATTACCTAAGTACGCGTTAACCGAACGCCGCCGGGTTCGGTGCCGTATAATAAATCAGTCAGAATTCCATCTGCCGCAAATCCCGTTTTTCACCGGTCGCTCCAACCAAGGAAGGATCAGGAAATGGCAACCACTCACGTAGCGCCCAGCCAGGAAGCCGGGCGCGCGGAGCCGCAACGCGTCGTCAACAACATGAGCATTCAGGTAGCGACCGTCAACGGCTCCGGTTCACAAAGCTCTAATACCGTACTCTTACGCAGTATTTTTCAAATGGGCGTTCCGGTTTCCGGCAAGAACATGTTCCCCTCGAATATCGCCGGCTTGCCCACCTGGTACACGATTCGCGCCAACAAAGACGGATACATCGGACGCAAGAAAGAGGTGGATTTTCTCGTCGCAATGAATGCCGAGACGGCGCGCGAAGACGTCATGACGCTCGCCCCCGGCGCCGCGGTTCTTTACGACGAGCCACTGAATCTAAGGGCGCTGCGCGACGATCTGGTGTTTTATTCCGTGCCCTACGACAAGCTGGTCGCCCCTGTCTGCCCTGAGGCCAAGCTGCGCAAGCTGGTCAAGAACATGATTTACGTGGGGGTGGTGGCCAAGCTGCTCGAGATTGACATGGGCGAGGTGGAAAAGGCGCTACGCAAACAGTTCGCCAAGAAAATCAAGGCCGCCAACCTGAATATGGCGGCAGCGCAGGCGGGCTACGATTACGCCTTCGCCAATCTGCCCAAGCGCGATCCGTATTTTGTGCAGCGCATGGACAAGACCACGGGCAAAATTATCATTGACGGTAATTCTGCCGCGGCCCTGGGGTGCATGTTTGCCGGGGTCACGTTCGTCAGCTGGTATCCCATCACGCCGTCGTCCTCGCTTGCGGAAAGTCTGATTGACTACATGAAGCGCTTCCGCATCGGTCCGGATGGAAAGGCGACCTTCGCCATCATTCAGGCGGAAGATGAGTTGGCCGCGATCGGCATGGTGATTGGCGCCGGCTGGGCGGGCGCGCGCTCGATGACTGCGACCGCGGGGCCGGGCATCTCGCTCATGTCGGAATTTTCCGGCTTGGCTTACTACGCCGAAGTCCCCGGCGTGGTCTGGGACATCCAGCGCGTCGGACCTTCAACCGGTTTGCCCACGCGCACTTCGCAGGGCGACATTCTTTCGACTGCGTTTCTTTCGCACGGCGACACCAAACACATCCTGCTGCTGCCCAGTTCCGTCGAAGAGTGTTTCACCATGGCGCAGGACGCGTTTGAGTTGGCGGAGCATTTTCAGACGCTGGTATTTGTGATGTCCGACCTCGATCTCGGCATGAACAACTGGATGGCGGATGCGTTTCCCTATCCTGAAAAACCGATTTCGCGCGGCAAAGTGCTGAGCAAGGAAGATCTCGACCGGCTGGGCGGCTTCGCGCGCTACAAGGACGTGGATGGCGACGGCATCGGCTACCGCACTCTACCCGGCACCGAGCATCCCGCGGCCGCGTATTTCGTGCGCGGCAGCGGCCACAACGAGCAATCGCAATACAGCGAGCGTCCCGATGATTTCGAGCACAACATGGAGCGCATCAATCGCAAGTTTGAGACCGCGCGCTCCTTCGTGCCCCGGCCCGAGGTTTCGACGGGCAAGGCAAAGATCGGAATCATCGCCTACGGCACCTCGCACTGGGCAATCGTCGAAAGCCGCGATCAGCTGCGCAACGAGTACAACATCGAGACCGATTATCTGCGGCTGAAGGCTTACCCGTTCACCCGCGAGGTCCACGACTTTGTGCGCCAGCATGACCGCGTTTACCTCGTCGAGCAGAACCGCGACGCGCAAATGCTCTGTCTGCTCAAGCTCGATGTTGAGCCGGTGCTGGTCAGCCGCCTGCGCAGCATCGCGCACATTCACGGACTGCCGCTCGATGCGCGCTCGGTGACCGACGAACTCATGACCATGGAGGGGAAGTAAATGGCGACCACCACTGCCACGCCGCCAAGCCCGGCGCCCAAGACCAATCGAATCGGCCTGAGCGTGCTCGATTACAGGGGCGGCAAAACCACGCTCTGCGCGGGCTGCGGGCACAATGCGATTTCCGAGCGCATCATTGAAGCGATGTACGAAATGGGTGTGGCTCCGGAGCACCTCATCAAGATGAGCGGTATCGGCTGCTCGTCCAAAAGTCCTGCGTATTTCATGAGCCGCTCGCACAGCTTCAACTCCGTCCACGGCCGCATGCCTTCGGTCACCACCGGCGCCGTGCTCGCCAGCCGGCACCTGATGGCGCTCGGCGTGAGCGGCGACGGCGATACGGCTTCCATCGGCATCGGCCAGTTCGTGCACATGATGCGGCGCAATCTGCCGGTGATTTACATCATCGAGGACAATGGCGTTTATGGCCTGACCAAGGGCCAATTCTCCGCGACCGCCGACCTGGGCTCGAAGTTGAAGACTGGCGTCATCAACGATCTTCCGCCGATTGACACCTGCGCGCTGGCGATTTCGCTGGGCGCGACTTTCGTGGGGCGTTCGTTTTCCGGCGACAAGAAGCAGTTGCACAGCATGTTGAAAGCGGCGATTGCTCACCGCGGCACGGTCATGCTCGACATTGTTTCGCCCTGCGTTACCTTCAACGACCACGAAGGCTCGACCAAGTCCTACAAATACATGAAAGACCACGACGAGCCGCTGCAGGAAGTGAGCTTCGTGCCGGCCTTTGAAGACATCAGCGTGGAGTATGACGCCGGTTCGACCGTCGAAGTCACCATGCACGACGGCTCCCGCTTGCGGTTGCGCAAGCTGGAAGAAGACTACGACCCGACGGAGCGCATCAAGGCCATGAGCCGGCTCCACGAAGCGCACGACAAGGGCGAAGTGCTGACCGGAGTTTTTTATGTCAACACGCAGGCGCCCAACTTCATTGACATGTTGAACATGACCGAGCAGCCGCTGGCCACGCTGCCGGAATCGGTGACCCGGCCAGGGCGGGAAGTGCTCGACCGGGTAATGGAAGAATTGCGCTGAGCAGACTCGCTCTGAGAAGAATGCGCTGAGGATGCCTTGCCCTGAGGAAGATTTACCCTGAGGAAGCTTTGCGCTGAGCCGCGACCGTTTTTTCGTTACTTGCCGACTGGAGTGGGCCAAACTCTGTGAACTCTCCGCGGATTCGGCTCGCGATCATTACGCTGCTGTTTTTGCTGCTGCCGGCCTTTGCCGCCGCGCAAAAGTCCTACGATGCCGGCGCGTCTGATACTGAAATCCGCATTGGCAATACCGCTCCCTACACTGGGCTGGAAAGCGCTTACTCTGCCGTAGCGCGCGCCGAAGCCGCATATTTTCAGATGGTCAATGACCGCGGCGGTATTCGTGGCCGCAGGATCAATCTCATCAGCTTGGATGGCGGTTCGGCGTCGCCGCTCGATCTCGCCCACAAGCTGGTGGAAGATGAAAAAGTTCTTCTGATCTTCAGCTCTTTCGGTACCGCAGAAAATCTGGCGATGCGTGGGTATCTGAACGGCCAGAAAATCCCCCAGCTTTTTCTGCAAACCAGCTCATCGGTCTTTGATGATCCCGCACATTTTCCGTGGACCATGGGATTCTTCGCCACTTATCGCACCGAAGCCCTGGCTTACGCGAAATACATTTTGCAGCACCGTCCCACCGCAAAAATCGGCGTGCTCTACCCGAATGATGACGTGGGAAAGGAATATTTTGCGGGCGCGAGAGATGGATTGGGCGATAAAGCTGGATTGATCGTCAAAGCTGTTTCCTACGAAGCTTCCGGCCGTGCGCTGGAAGCGCAGATCCTGGCGCTCAAGAATTCCGGCGCCGATGTTTTCTTCGACTTTTCTGTCGGGCCCTTCGCCACCGAGGCCATTCGTGCCGCGTACGACGTGAACTGGCATCCGCTGCAGTTCATTCCCAACGCATCGCTTTCCGTGGCGGCGTTTCTCGAACCGGCGGGCCTCGAGAAAGCTGCCGGGATCATCAGCAACGCCCGCTCCAAAAACTGGATGTCAGCGCGCGCGCAGGGCGATCCGGCAGTCCGCGAATTTCTCGATTGGATGGCGAAATATAATCCGCAGGCCAGCCTGCGCGACCAGAACTATGTGGCCGGTTACGAGCGCGCGCAGGCTCTGGTGGAAGTTCTGAAGCGCTGCGCAGACAACCTCACCCGCGCCAACGTGATGAAGCAGGCCGCCAGCCTCGACCTGGAACTGGACATGCTTCGTCCCGGCATCAGGGTTCAGACCAGTCCCACTGACTATCAGCCGATAAAGCAGCTCTTTCTGATTCGTTTCAATGGCAGGGAATGGACGCCCTTCGGCGCAACGATCGGCGAATGATGGCGTCCCATGATTCGGATGGGTGCCAATCATGCTTTAAGATTTTCTGGATTTTCGGGCCTGTGCATCCTCAGTTTCGCCACTGTGCTCGGGATTTCCGCCCGGCTCAGGGAAATCAGTATCCGAGGACTTAATGAGCGGGTCCTGGTCGCGATGCCCGAGCTGGCCCTGCAGGGAAGTGTTACCCGACTGATTCGGACCATCCTGTTCCACAGCGCCCTTGCCGCTGTCCTGGTCACGGCTGATTCGGGGTGAAGATTCTTTGGCGGGGTTCTTCGTCATGAGGCGCAAAGCTCCCGAAACAAAAGATGATTGTATCTGTAAAGCTATTCCGATGCTCGAACTGCGCGGAGACGTTGTTTGAGACAAACGGAAATGGGCGTCAGACGGACCAGCTCGCAATCTGCGATAGCAAGTGCGATTTATTTCGGACGTGAAGCGGCTATCTTTACTCCCCTTGGCTCCCTGTAAACGCGCATTGCACTCCGAATGAGCTTCGCTTCCTCTGGAAGAAAGACTAGTTCGCCGCGCAAGGCCATCCTGATGTCTTCCGGTCCCCACCGCTGGCGCATGATTCCGGCGATGGAATGTTCGCGCTTTCCCAGAAGAAGATGGCCGATCTCGTGCGTCATCACGCACCCCAGGACCAGGTCAGCATCGAACTGACTCTGATCTCCGGCCGGAAGCGGCGGCAGCGAGTCGTAGTAAACACCCGCGAAATCAGGGGGCAACGCAACACCGAACAAAGGGTCCACGAGCGGACTTCTGTTTACTGCCGAAAGAACGGCCAAGCGGAAGGTCACTGCGGTAAAACCCCGGCGGCAGACTCTGCCGTCCTCGGGCAGCGGCAGCGGGCAGTCGAGCCAGAAGGGATGCACGCCGGCACGGCCGAGAATGGCCGTAGCTTGGCGCTCTGCCTCAATCAATCTTTTGGCCGGCGCCTGAACGTAGTTGTAAACCAGAATTGTGACAGCATCCTCCGACCCGGACTTATCTTTGGCCTGTGCCTTTGACAAACCCATACCGAGGATCGCCGACAGTACCAGAAGAATTATCCCGCAATGCCGCAGCGCAGCGCCAAGGCTCCGTGTCATCCGACTCTCCCGCTTACGTTTGCGCGAGAGTCGCGTCAAACCTGCCGGAGATCAATGCGCGCAGCCTCAAATAAACATCACAAGAAGGTCACGGGATAAATTGCTGGAAACAGGCCGGTTGCTTCCGAGCAAATCAACGGGCGGTCGCCAGCAATAATTTTCGATGCTAGACTGGCGAACGCTCGAGGACAATCTGCATTGAGGGAAACCGGAAAAACCGCCACAGTTTTGCATTTTGGCCCGTACGAGGTGGACTTGCGTTCGGAGGAAGTCCGCAAGAGTGGAGTGAGAATCAAGTTGAGCGGACAACCGTTCCGGGTGCTGGCGGTCCTTCTGGAGCGCCCGGGAGAACTGGTGACTCGCGAGGAGCTTCACCGCCGGCTTTGGCCTCGCGACACATTTGTTGATTTCGAGCACGGCTTGAATGCAGCTGTAAACCGGGTGCGCGATGGGTTGAACGATTCCGCCGACAGGCCGCGTTTTGTAGAGACCCTTCCGCGGCGAGGTTACCGTTTTATTGGCGAACTGGCTGTCACCAAGCCAGATGAGCCATTTACCGTTCCGCAGCTCGTCCACAAGTTGCAAGATCCTGCCGTCGGGGCTCGCCGCTGGTGGAAGCCGGTCGTTTGGACGGGAGCCTCGCTCGCTTGTGTGCTGGCGATTGCCATTGCAGACGTGCGCTTTTATTCAAAATCCAAACCGGCCCAGGATTCGCTCCTTCCAGTTCCGTTTACTGCTTTGCCCGGAGTAGAGATGTACCCGGCATTTTCGCCTGATGGATCACAGATTGCGTTCGCATGGGACGGACATTCCACTTCCCCAGCGAAAGGCTTTGACCTTTACGTCAAGCTCATTGGCAGCGAAAGTCCGCTGAGGTTGACCGATCACCCCTCCCAGGGCATAGCACCGGCGTGGTCGCCCGACCACACGCAAATCGCCTTTCAGCGTGTGGATGGGGAAAACACCGGCATTTACGCTGTTTCCGCTCTTGGCGGGCCGGAAAAGAAACTGCGGACTACGCATGCAACTGCGCGGGTTTCGAGCATCAGCTGGTCGCCGGACGGAAGATGGATTGCATATCCGGATTCAGAAGGGCGCGAAGATCATCGAAGATTGTTCCTGCTTTCTCCCGGCACGCTCGAAAGCACGCAAATTCCTCACGTGGAAGAGTGCATGGACGAGCTGTCACCGGCATTCTCCTCGGACGGATCGCGTTTGGCTTACGTCTGCTATCTCGACTCGGGCGGATTTTCCATTTACCTGCTGGCGCCTCCCAACGGCCGGCCGCAGCTGATCAACCACTACACCGGTTGGCCGTGGGGCATCGCATGGTCCGGCGATGGCAAACGGCTGATCCTCTCCCGTTTTGAAGGAGGCAGCGATTACGACGAACTGTATGAGGTGAATCTCGCCGATCGTGCTCTGCACAAGCTGCAAATTGCAGGCGGCGGCTCTCATCCCGCGGTCTCGCTCAAAGGCGACAAGCTGGCCTTCGAAGCTCGTATCGGCAACGCCACTAATGTGAACATCTGGCGCAAGGATTTATTGCACCCGCGGGCGCCGGGAGTAAAGCTGATTGCCTCTACGCGGAATGAGGAAACGCCGCAGTTTTCTCCCGATGGAAAGTACATCGCGTTTGCTTCGAATCGCAGCGGCAATGCGGAAGTCTGGCTCACTAAGTCGGACGGTTCGCAGCCGGTTCAGCTCTCGCATTTGGGGAACCGAATGGCGGGCTCCCCCCGGTGGTCCCCGGACAGCAAAAAGATCGTATTTGACTCAGGAGAGTTCGGTGCCGCCAATGTGTACGTCGCCGATATTTCGGAACGCATGCCCCGCAAGCTGGTCACAGATATCCGCTACACCTCGGAGGCCAGCTGGTCGTTGGACGCGAAGTGGATTTATTTCGTGGGCAACGGGCAGGAAGCGGGCGGGATCATCTATCGGTGTCCGGCGGAGGGCGGAAATGCCGCAGTTTTATCCAGCGAGCGCGGTGCTTTTCCGGGACAGTTTTTCGACCCGGACACGGTCTACTTCGCCAGCAGGTTTGATGGAAATACCCTGCTGAAGAGGATTTCCCTGGCGCACCCGGGAAAGCAGATGCCGGTCGAAGGCCTTCCGCCGATGCGGTACGTCTCCGACTGGACCGTCGTACCCGGCGGCATCTACTTCATTCCCGCGGACCTTCTCCAGTCCATTCGCTTCTTCGATTTCCGCAGCAGAAAAGTCAGCGAGGTTTTCTCGATTGACACCGCGTTTGCTTTGGGACTTTCCGCTTCTCCTGACGCGCGCTGGCTGATCTATCCACAAGT
>Ga0335081_10016311_pt1 | contig 12020 bp, 8 predicted proteins | sample Lox_Sample_35_FD_206713 | JGI IMG/M metagenome (GOLD analysis project Ga0335081, IMG submission 206713) | Soil microbial communities from Loxahatchee National Wildlife Refuge, Florida, United States - Lox_Sample_3.5 | ecosystem: Environmental > Terrestrial > Soil > Wetlands | place: USA: Florida... | reverse complement strand
GCCCGGGCCAGCACGAACCCGGCCAGCACGTCGGTCTCGAACCCGGCCAGCTCCTCCGGGCCCGCCGGGGCCCGCGCGTCCCGCAGGTCCCGCACCACTGCCAGCGTCAACCCCGGCCTCCCGTCTTCATCGGTATCGCACGATCAACAAGGGAGACGATAGACCTTCAGGGAAACTGAAATCTCATCAATAACAGAACTTGCACGACCAAGGCAGAGAAGCTGCTGGTCCTGGGCCTGGATGGGCTTGGGAGACCCTAGGGAACTCTGAGGTTATTTTTTAATAGACCGCGCGAGGTGTTCCTCATACACACCCCCTGTGTCAACCTCATGCCGCCTGCTGCTTGTCTGGCTGCCTGGCGAGTGCGCCTGGCGGCGCCGTGCGCGGCGGGGTCGTAAAGGACGCCGTTGAGCCAGCGGCGGCAGATGACCCGGATCCGGGCGCGGGCCAGCACGCGCACTGCGTGCCGGGTGGTCACAGCCGCGGCCGATGGCGTCTGCGCAGACCCGGGCCGCCCGCGGGCTGGCGGGCCGGCTGTTGCCGGCGAAGGTGGTCATCGCCCGGCGGAAGCGCTTGCCGCACGCCCAGCGGAAGCCGGCCACCCTGTGCTTGCCAGACGCCTTGGTGACCGGGCACATCCCGGCCAGCGCGGCGATGGATCCGGGGCCTTCGCAGGCGTCGCGGCAGTCGCCCGACTCGGCGAGCATGGAAGCGGCGCTGACCTGGCCCGGCCCGGGCAGCGACGTGAAGATCTTCCCGTCCGGGTGCTCAGTGAGCCGCTCAGGCACCGGTCGGGGTGACATCTTTGACGGCCACGTTCAGGGCCCTGAGCACGGTGGCCAGGGCCAGTACGGCATCTCGCAGGGCTGGCGTCAGCGCCTCGTCGAACGTGCCGGGCGCGGCGGTGCGCAGCCTCGTGACCGGCTCAGCGGCGGAGCGGCGGCCAGAGTAATGCTGCCGCGCGCAGAACGCGGCCATGCGTCCCTCGCCCAGCCGGGTTGCTGAGGCTGGTGCCGGGTAGCGGGTGAGGAACTCCAGGGCGACCGGGGACTCGATGTCGGCGGACAGCGACCTGGCACCCGGCCACCAGGTCTCCGGCAGGGCCGCGAGCTGGTTCGCTGCCGCTGCTCGCATCTCCGCGAGGTCCTCGCGGGTCCGCACCACCCTCCGCAGCGCCCTGCCCGCAGCTGTTACAGAGTCTGAATTGCCGGGGTCTGTGTCTGCCTGATCACACGCGGCGCGCCTGCGTGACCTTCGGACCGTTGCCGACAGCACACATTCGGATCAGCGACCCCATTCGCCACTTCGGCGGACGCAAACCAAAAATCGGGGCCAAGGTCCCCATTGACCGTGACATAGGGCCATGATGCACCGACAGCTCACTTGGTAGGGATCATGATATGGATTGGTTCCTGAGCGAGAACCACACTCATCGCGCTTTATCGTATCACTCGTGCGAGGGGGGCCGGGATGACGACGAGCTGCACGGAATCGGAAGCATCTCAGGAGTGCCGGGTCGACCCGCAGCCGTTGCGGGTCTTCATTAACTACCGCCACGAAGATACGTGGGGCGAGGCGCTGCTTCTATTCGACCGGCTCGCGAATCGGTTCGGCTCGGAGAATGTTTTTCTGGATACGCGCAGCCTGCAGCCGGGAATGAAATGGCTTGAGGAAATCAAATCGCATCTGCCAGCCTGTGGCGTCCTGCTCGCGCTGATCGGGCCCCGCTGGATGCCAAGCATGAGAACGCGCGAAGAGGCGGCCGTTGCGGAACCGGCTGAGGACTACGTCCGGTTTGAGATCGAATACGCTCTCAAACGGAATTCGGGATTCAATGTGATTCCTGTGCTCATGGGGGACGCTATTGCTCCCCCTACGGCACAGAAACTGCCCAGGTCGCTGCAAGCGCTCACGAAGATCGAAGCCGAGCAGGTACGGCCGAAACGGTTCGAGGAGGACGTGGCACACCTGATCACCAGGCTCGACGCGATCATGCCCGGGCAGCCGGTCCGAGCGCCCGTGCCGCCGCTCCCGCCGCTCCCGCCGCCCCCGCCGCTCCCGATGCAAGATATTGCCCCGTCGCCTGACGCGGCCCAGCTTGAGGTTGTTCTGCGGCACATGGTCGACGTGGGCAACCTTGTGCCGGTCCTCGGCTCACGGCTGACGGCCCCCAGCGCCGCCTGGCGCGAAGGCTGCGGATCACTGCCCGACGCCGAGGAACTCGCGGCCGACCTGGCGAGACGGTTCAGCGTGATATCCCGGCATCCTAGCCTGCCCGAGGTCGCGCAGTACGTGTACGTGACGTGGGGCAGGCCAGACCTCTACCGGACAGTGCGGCAAATTCTCACCGCCGACTGCGAGCCCGGGCCGGTGCACCGGTTCCTTGCCCATTTCCCGCGGATGCTCGAGGAGCGGGGCCTGGAGAAGCGTTACCAACTTATCGTCACCACGAATTTTGACAAGGCACTGGAGAAAGCATTCGACGACGAGGAAGAGCCATACGACCTGGCTGTATACATGGCGAGCGGGCGAGACAAGGGAAGGTTCGTTCACTTTCCCTTCGAGGGCAGCCCTCGGCCGATTGCCGCGCCGAACACGTACGGGGCATTCCCGATCGGCGACTACGGCGAACTCGAGCGAACGGTGCTGGTGAAGATCCATGGTGCTGTCGATGACTGTGTCGGTGATTACCGCTGGAAGGAAAACTACGTCATCACAGAGGACCACTACATCGACTACCTGAGCAGGAGCCCGGTCGAGAGCCTGGTTCCCATCCAGATCCTCGACAAGCTCAGGGACAGTCATTGCCTGTTCTTTGGCTATGCGATGCGCGATTGGAATCTGCGTGTCTTCTTGAAAAGGATCTGGCGAGGGGAGCCTCTCGGCGCCAGGTCATGGTCGGTCGAGCCCGACCCGGATGTGCTGGAGAAGGAGTTCTGGAGCCAGTCGTGCGTGGATCTCTACGCGGCCGACCTGGCAGATTATGTAGCCCAGCTGGGCGCTCGGCTCGCCGAGCGCACTCACCCGGCGGGCTGAGCGGTGACCACCGCCGGGGCAGCGGTCTCAGCCACCCAGCTGACCAGCCCCTACGTGGGATTAAGCGTCTTCACCGAAGACGACGCCGCCATATTCTTCGGGCGCGAGCCCGAGCGGGCCGTGCTGATCAGCAACCTCCGCGCCGCCCGGCTGACGCTCCTGTACGCGCAGAGCGGGACGGGAAAGAGCTCGCTGCTCCGCGCAGGTGTCGCGTCCCGGCTCAATGAGCTAGCGCAGCGCAGCTTCAACGAACGGGGCACGGCCCGCAATATCCCCGTTGTGTTCAGCTCCTGGCGAGATGAGCCCGCCGACGAGCTGATTGCCCAGGTCGGGCAGCAGATCACCCGGTTCCGGCAGGCGGCCTCGCCGGCCTGGCGCGCTCCCCAACGGCTGGAGGAGGCCCTGGAGCAGGCGAGCGAGGCTGCCGACGCGGCGCTGCTGGTGATCCTTGATCAGTTCGAGGAGTATTTCCTTTACCGGTCGCGAGAGGCGCAGGACGCCCGTTTCGCCGACGAGCTCGCGTCCTGCATCAACCGCGGCGACCTCCGCGCGAACTTCCTGATCTCGATCAGGGAGGATGCCTACTCCGGGCTGGGAGACCTGTTCAAGAGCCGCATCGACAATGTCTACGGCAACTACCTCCGCCTGGAGAACCTCACCGCCGATTCTGCCCGCCAGGCCATCGAGAAGCCGATCGCAAGCTACAACCAAGCGCACCGGGAGCGGCAGCCTGTCGAGATCGAGCCAGCACTGGTCGACGTGGTACTCGGCCAGCTCAGGTCCGCCCGGCTCGCGCTCGACCAGACAGCCACAGGAAGACCCGAAGGCCCGAACGGCGCGGCACCCTGCCGGGACGAGATCGCCGCACCCTATCTGCAGCTGGTCATGGAGCGGCTGTGGGAGACCGAATCCGGCCTGGGCTCGCGAAAGCTGCGGCTGGCGACGCTCGAACAACTAGGCGGCGCGCAGACAATCGTCTGGAGCCACCTGGACCAGGCGCTGAGCGGCCTGCCATCCCCTGAGCGCGAGGCGGCGGCCGACATCCTCCATTACCTGGTCACGCCGTCCGGAACCAAGATCGCGCTCACCGCGGCTGACCTGGCCGAGTACACCAAACGCCCCGTCAGCTTGGCCAGGGCACTGCTCGAGCACCTGGCCAGCGCCCAGACCCGCATCCTCCGGCCGGTGGCACCGCCCCCCGGCAACGACGGCGGCGTCCGCTACGAGATCTCCCACGACCTGCTGGCGCCTGCCATCCTGGACTGGGGCCGCAGGCAGAAGGCTGCCCGCCTCGAGCAGGAAAAGGAAGCGGCCGAGCGGCGAGTTCTTCTCGAGAAACGGCGGGCGAGGAATTTCCGTGCGCTGGCCGCCGGTGCGCTCGCGCTATTGGTAGTGGCCGCGATCCTGTTCTTGGTGCTTCGCCCCCGCGGCTTGGTCACCGCGGCAATGGCCGCGGCCGCGGTGCAGCCGGATCGTCTCACCGAAAGCCTGCTCAGCACGCAATTCGCTGCGACGGACGTGCCAGACGGCACCTCGGCGTTCGCTCCCCAGCTATCGGATTCTCTCACTAGTCTCACCAGCACCAGTGACAACACCCCCAAGGCGAGCGGCCTCATGGCGGACATAGGCACGAAGTTCGCTGGCGCGGGTGACATTAGGGTCAACTATTACGTGTTTGACAATCAGGCTTACGCGAACTCATACTTCCAGTCCTCTGATCCATTCCCCGACACGTACAGGTCGGCGGGGTCCTTCTCGCCTCCTGGGATCGGCGACACGACGAAGTGCACTCGGGCCACCGGGCCGGCCCACTTGACCTACCAAGGCTGCCAGACGCTCAGCGCCAACGTGGTCAGCTATTCCTGGGTCATCGAAAGTGGCAGGCCTAATGGTGCTAATCTTGAGTCGGAACTAGCCCTCGATGCCGTCCGTCACCTGCGGAATGTGGCTGAAGAGACGCCGCCAGAATCGCTGCCGCAGCCTCCGGGTTCGTTGCGGGCTGGCACCCTATTCGCAAAACTCAATTCTATATTCCCCGCGATGCTGGTGCCCGAAGGGTTGGGCTCGTCGCCAACGGTCCGCACCGCCCAGAACCGAGCTGCGCCCGGCCTTATGGACGATAACGATCGCATCGAAATCGACTTCCAGGGCTCGGGACCGGACTACGCTATTATTGACTTCTTCGTCTTCGACACCGCCCAGCACGCGCAGTCGTGGGCGACCCCAGGCCTTTACCCAGACAACCCTGCGGGAAAGGCCGACACACAGACCAACCTTCTTCCGTTTCCCCCGTCTGGATTCTCTTCGTCGCTGCAGGCACAATGCAACACTTATTCGCAGCCTGCAGTGCTGGGCGATCTCGCTCAAGGTGTCTCGGCCTGTTACTTCCAGTGGGGTAACGTCGTGGCCGAGGGCTTGAGTAAGGAGAACGCGACGCCGGTAAATCGGGAACCGAGCGCCGCCGACAGCAACATGGCCCTCACCCTGGCCTGGGCGGCTCTCCTCCGCGTCGACCAGGCCATCGCGCCCAGGTAAGCAGCAGCGTGGTGCGCCGGGTGGCCGCCGCGCTGTGCATCACCCCGCACCGCCGGACGATCGAAGGACCGCCGATCACCATCCCAGCTACCTGGACTGGGACGCCTGGCAGGGCATCCAGGCCCGGCCGCGGGCTAGCTTCAAGCCACCACGCGGGGATGGCGGCGGCGCAGCCCGCCAGGGCGCGGCGCTGCTGTCCGGGCTCGTCCGGTGGGGCAAATGCGGCCGGATTAGACCCTAGAAGCCAGGCTCGAGGAACGCCTCGCCGCCGTGGAACGCGCCGAGGCCGGCCTGGCCGCTGCCCGTGCCCGGCATCCCGTGCGACTGACCAGGCAGGAACTGGCCTGGCTTACTCGGGCCGGCCACGGTGCCAGGCCAGCAGCGCCGCTGCCGTCACGGGGAAGACCTCGGCCCAGCGCTTGCGCGGTGCTCGCCGCGCTAGCGCGGCGAGCCAGGCCCGGGTGCTTCGGGCCGGGGCGAGGAGGGATGCCGGTGCGGCCGATGCCAGCGCAGGCCAGGCCCGGCCGGTACGCCGCCAGGCAGGGACCGGGCCAGCCGCGAAATCGTGCGGTGATGGTGATGGAGTAGCTGCCGCCGCTGCCGACTGCCGGGGTCCCGGCGAAGGTCTGCTGCGCATACCCATACGTCCTGCAGGCGAGTCCGTCAATCTCTGCGAAGACAGCACTGCGCGAGACAGGGGCCAGCGGCGCAGGCTGCACTCGAGGTGTCGCAGGGGGCGGCCTCAATCTCGGCAGGCGGTAACCTGGCCGGGCTTGCGTCGGCGCAGCTGGCCGGGGAGGACTTCCTGGCGGGGCTGGACCGCCAGCGCGCGGACACGGCCGGGCAGCAGCTCAACCCGGTACCGGGACTGGCCTCGACCACGGCGGCGGGCCTGGCCCGCCGGATCACCGGCGCGCAGTGGCTGCTGGTGGAAACGGGACTGGCAGCGGTCACCGGGCGGATGCTGGGGCTGCTGCCCGCGGCGCGGGCAGCGGCGGTGGCGCGGCCGGTCGCGTAGCCGAGTTCGTGCAGCAGCATCCCGGCGAACCGGGCGATCGTCTGCAGCAGGTAACAGCGTTCCTGCGGTTCCGCTATCTGCACAAACTTTCGAGAGCAATTGGCCGAACTGGTCTGGCGTCCTTCAGTTGCGCCGGCGCACCGACCGGATACGGTATGGGCCGACCTACCGGGTGCGTGCCGACCTTGGCGGGCCCGCCGGAGTAGTAGCGGCGCTCCTGGGCCCCCAGGCTTGTCGCCGCGGCGCAGCGCGACGGCCTGTGCGGCCTGGTGCGCCAGCCAGACCAGGACGTTCGTCGCGGGACGTGAGAGTACGTTTGCCAGCTGTGTACGTCCTTTGCTTCATTGCGTAGCACTGTCATTACGGAAAGTAGTAGCTTCTGGCTGTACTCGCTGGGCGCCCGACGAAGGGACGGTAACCATGTCAGCCAGGGTGGGGTAGCATGAAGGATACTGCATTGTGGGTTATGCCCGCCATGCTGATCTCGCTGACAGCCGTGCTGGGCCCAATGGTGCCAGCGGCGCAGGCTGCACTCGCGGTGTCGCAGGGGTCGGCCTCAATCTCGGCAGGCGGTAACCATACATGCACCATCGAGAGCGGCAAGGCCTACTGCTGGGGCGACAACAACTACGGCGAACTCGGCGATGGAAGCACCTCGGCCGACTCCAGCGTCCCGGTGCCAGTGGACACCAGCGGCGCGCTGACCGACAAAACCCTCGCCCAGATCACGGCCGGCGGACAAGACACGTGCGTGTTAGACAGAGCCGGCGCCGCCTACTGCTGGGGCGAGAATACACATGGGCAGCTCGGCGACGGAAGCACCACCGACTCCACCGTCCCGGTAGCAGTGAGCACCACCGGCGGGCTGTTCGGCAAGACCCTCACCCAGATCACGACCGACGGCGACCAAACGTGTGCGCTGGACAGAGCCGGTAAGGCCTATTGCTGGGGCGAAAACGGTGGAGGATTCGGCCAGGGAGGCGTTGCCGCCTACTACAGCGTGCCGGTACCGGTGGACACCAGCGGGGTGCTGGCCGGCAAGACCCTCACCCAGATCACCGCCGACGGCGACCACACGTGCGCGCTGGATAGCGCCGGTGCCGCCTACTGCTGGGGCTCCAATGGTTATGGCGGACTCGGCGACGGCAGCACCTTCCTTGCCTACGGCCCGGTAGCGGTGGATACCAACGGCGTGCTGGCCGGCAAGACCCTCACCCAGATCGCCGGCGGCGACGGCGAGACGTGTGCGCTGGATGCCTCCGGCGCCGCCTACTGCTGGGGCCTCAACACCCAAGGCCAGCTCGGCGACGGCTGCTGCGGCGACGCCTACGCCCCGGTGGCGGTGGATGCCAACGGCGTGCTGGCCGGCAAGACCCTCACCCAGATCGCCGGCGGCGGCGAGACGTGTGCGCTGGATGCCTCCGGCGCAGCCTACTGCTGGGGCAACAACTACTCTGGGGAACTCGGCGACGGAAACACTACCGGCTCCGGCGTCCCGGTGGCCGTGGACACCCGCGGGGTGCTGGCCGACAAGACCCTCACCCAGATCACCGTCGGCGCCGCTCAGGCGTGTGCGCTGGATAGCGCCGGCGCGGCTTACTGCTGGGGCCTCGACAGCGCGGGCCAGCTCGGCGATGACAGCACTACCACGAGCACTGTGCCGGTGCTGGCGGGGCCGCAGGCCCCCGCTGACGTCATGGCCGTTCCCGGCGACACCAAGGCCAAAGTGTCCTGGACGGCCCCGGTCGGCCTGGATGGCAGCACTCTGAAGGGTTACACGGCAACCGCGTCACCGAACGGCAAGTCCTGCTCCTCCACGGGAGCGACCAGTTGCACCATCACCGGCCTTGCCAACGGCACCAGCTACAGCATCATTGTCATTGCGCACACCACTGCCGGCGATTCTGGTGCCAGCGCGGTCGTCGGCATCACCACGGGAAGCGGGCTCGCGTTCACCAGCGACTCGGCCGACATGGTGACCTTCGGCTTGCCGTTCAGCATTACCGTGACCGCGACGGGCTCCCCGGCACCGACGATCAGCAAAAACGGGCCGCTGCCGCCGGGCGTCAGCCTCAAAGATCACACCGGTGGCGCGGCCACGATCTCCGGGACTCCCGCGAATTCGGCCTCCGGCATGTACCCGGTGACGCTCACCGCCAAGAACAAGAACGGAACCGCTACCCAGGCGTTCACCCTGACAGTCACCAGGACACCGGGGATCAAGAAGATCCCGGCCATCACCGCGAAGCCGTACGTTGCGCTGAGCCTGGCCATCACGGCCACCGGCTACCCGGCCCCTGCTCTCACCGAATCCGGGTCGCTCCCCGGCTGGCTGACCTTCACCGGGAGCCAGAGCGGGACAGCCACCATCACCGGCAGCCCGCCGCCCTACGGCAGCGGCGGAAGTTTCCCCATAACCGTGACCGCTACCAACTCTTTCGGCACCGCCAGCCGGACCTTCACCGTTAAGGTCAACGGGGCACCAGCCATCAGCAGCGCTGATACGGCAGAGGCCTTCGCCGGGTCCCCGTTCTCCTTCCAGGTCACCGCGACGGGCTTCCCCGGCCCCAAGATCACTGCAGCCGGGCACCTCCCCGAGGGTGTCACCTTCACATCAGCCACGGCAGCCTTCAGCGGCACACCAAAGGCCGGATCCAGCGGCATTTACCCGATCACCATCACCGCTAAGAACACCTCCGGGACAGTCACCCAGATCTTCATCCTGGTAGTCTCTTGAAGCCCAGGTCAGGCGCGCGTTCGTCCTACCGGAGCACCAGGTCACGGATCGCCTGGCTGGTTCCCGGCCGACCTGGCTGGTTGGGATATGACCACTTCCGTTTGATCAGGCGGCGGTACCAGGCCAGTAACGTGCGCGGCGTGACGAGCTGATGGCAGCGGTCTACCGGGTCATCATCGTGATGTCAGCTAGAACGCTCTTGCCGCAGACCATCTCCTGGGCGGTCGGTTGCGCTAACGCTAACAGCGGCAAGACCCTGATCGAGCGCTGGACCGGCTCGCCGCCGGGGACGCGCTGGGCGATGCCCTGGTGCGGCCGGGCCGTGTTGTAGTGCACCTGGTACTCGGCCAGGATGGTGCGCCGGTGCGCCTCACCGAGAATCAGCATGCGGTCGAGGAGCTCTCGGCGCAGGGTGCCGACGAGCCGCTCGCAGATCGCGTTCATGCGCGGCGCCCGGACGGCGGTGCGCAGGATCCTGGTGCCGGCGGCCTGGAAGACGGCGTCGAACGAGGCGGTGAAGTTCGATCCGCGGTCGCGGATCAGGAACTTAACGTCCTCGAACCGCTCGCCGAAGCTGACGGCGAGGTTGCGGGCCTGCTGCACGGTCCACTCGCCCGTCGGGCTCGCGGTGACCCCGCCAATGTGCATCCGGCGGGTGCCATGTTCGATGAACACCAGGACGTGCAGTCTCCTGAGGAGCACGGTATCCACGTGCAGGAAATCGACTGCGACGATCCCGGCGGCCTGGGCGTGCAGGAACTGCCGCCAGCTCGGGCCCGAGCGCCGCGGTGCCGGATCGATGCCCGCAGCATGCAGGATCTCCCACACGGCGACGGCGCGATTGTCACGCCGAGCTTCATGAGGTCGCCGTGGATGCGGCGGTGTCCCCACAGCGGATTCTCCCTCGCCAGGCGGACGACAATGCGGGCGATGCCCGGGCTTGTCGTCGGGCGTCCTGGCTTGCGGCTCTTCCTTGTGTCGTACTTCCTCGCCACTAGGCCACGGTGCCAGGCCAGCAGCGTCGCTGCCGTCACGGGGAAGACCTCGGCCCAGCGCTTGCGCGGTACGAGCCGCGCTAGCGCGGCGAGCCAGGCCCGGTCGGCCGGCTCATACCGGACCCGGCCAGCGTGCCGCCGCAGTATCGCGTTCTGATGCCGAAGCACCAGCAGCTCAGCATCCTTCGCCGGGTCACCGCGGAACGCCAGGACAGCCAGGCTGAGCACCCGGCACGTAAGCACGCAGACGCTCTTGAGCAGCACCCGGCAAGCTAACCATCACCACGTCAAGCCTGCTGGCGAAAGCGCAGGTCAGCGAGCTAATCGAGTATTCGAGCGGTACAGGGCCCAGTGGCGCAGGCGCCGCCGGCGCTGCTGAACCGGGCTGCCCGCTATCTGCAGGCCGCCGCAGCAACCGCGCGAGACGAGGGGGTGCTGCCGGACCGGTTCCACGCCGCCCGCGCAGCTCAGCTTGCGGACACGTTCGAGACCGACGCCCTCGCCGTGCGCTACTACAGCGACGACGCGTAGCAGCGGAGCCGCTGGGCCAGTATGTCATGCCACGGAGACCAGCTGTTGCTCCCCCGCGTTGCCACGCCTGCAGCTGCAGGCGTGGCTGCCAGCGAGATCATTGCTCATGATGCTGGAGTGGCTGGAGCAAATCTCGTGGAGGGGGGACAGACCGATGGCTGGGCGGCGCGCGTGGGATCTGGAAGTGGAGCGCGCCGAGCATCATCTCGATGAGGTAGAGGCCAGGATGGCCGCCCACGCGGACGGGAATGCTTTCCGAGCCACGAGGGTTGACGGTGATCCGGGGCTGCTGAGAACCCGGATAATCCAAACATGGTCGGGCGGCTCCACGCCACGGCTCACACGGCTCAGATGCGGGCCCGGTGCTTGTACAGAATCTGGCGTGCAGGCTGCACGGGCGACGTCGCGCAATATGAGCGACAGCACGTTCCACCTGGCAGCTTTACTGTAACTACGCTCAATGATCGAAGGACGCTCGGCAGATCGCAGTGAGGACCAGACCTGATGAGTGAGCCGCGAGGGCAGACTCTGGGCCCGTGGATCCGCCACGAGCAATTGGGTCGCGGAGGCAATGGGACTGTCTGGAAGGCGACTCGCGCCGGCACTGAGACAGCCGTCGCACTGAAAGTCCTCAACGTCACGAAGATCGAGCATGAGTCGTATCAGCGATTCGTCCGCGAGATCGGCTTCTTGCGTGAGCACCAGGGCGTCCCGGGATTGCTGCCGTTGGTTGATTCTCATCTGCCTGATCGGCCGAGCAGGGCGGACCGGCCGTGGCTTGCCATGCCCATCGCCACGCCGATCGCCCAATCCCTCGCCGGCCGACCCCTCGCTGACGTCGTCGAGGCCATGGCGGCCGTCGCAGATACTCTGGCACGCTTGCAGGCAGACTTGGACATAGCCCACCGGGACATCAAGCCCGGCAATCTGTACGAGCTGGGCGGCTCCTGGCTGGTCGGCGACTTCGGCCTGGTGGCCCTGCCGGATGCCGAGACCCTCACGCGCGAAGGCCGTCAGGTCGGCCCGGCGCATTACACGGCCTGGGGGTCTCCATTTAACCGGAGTAGATTGGCCGGGTGACCAGACCCCATGGCGGTCGGCACTATCCCCGGTCCGTGGGCGAGTTCCAGGCATGGTTCCGCACCGACTCCGACTGTCTCGACTACCT
>Ga0335081_10016310_pt1 | contig 12022 bp, 8 predicted proteins | sample Lox_Sample_35_FD_206713 | JGI IMG/M metagenome (GOLD analysis project Ga0335081, IMG submission 206713) | Soil microbial communities from Loxahatchee National Wildlife Refuge, Florida, United States - Lox_Sample_3.5 | ecosystem: Environmental > Terrestrial > Soil > Wetlands | place: USA: Florida... | reverse complement strand
GATGTCGCGCCGCAGCGTGTAGTTCTCGCCGATCCGCATCGGCGGGATCCGCACGCCCTCGCCGTACGGGTCGGTCGCGCGCGGGGCGAAGCCGCCCGGGTCGAGCGCCGCTCCGTTCTCGCCCTCGTGGATGATCGCGCCGACCCAGCCGACCTGCTCGCCTTCCCAGAACAGCGGCAGCAGCAGCGTGTGGTCGGGCACGTGCACCCCGCCGTAGGCGGGATCGTTGTGGTAGAAGATGTCGCCCTCGCGGATCCCGACGGTCGGCTCGTCGCGCCAGTGCTGCAGCACCCACTTCGGGACGGGGGCGGCGGTTGTCGCGAATACGTCCACGCCGCTGGAGGTGCAGATCGCCAGGTCGCCGCGGAGCGTGTAGACGCCGACGATCAGGTCACCGTACTTCGCCGCCGGCGCCGCCGCGATCTGCTGGAGCATGTCCTTGGCGCTGTCCATGATCGCCTCGATCTGGCTGTGGGTGATCACGAAGTCGAGCGGGTCCTCGACGGCCGCCAGCGCGTCCTCCTCCCGCTCGGTCCGCGGGGCGATCCGGTGGTTGCTCATGATCTCCGGGTCCGGCTCGTGCATCACCGGACGCGTCGCCAGCAGGTTCTCCAGGAACTCGCGCCCGGAGGTCTTCGCTTCGGTTGTGATCGTCATGACTGCCTCTCGTGTTCGAGCGTGAGAAATCCGTACGTGTCCATGCGGCCCACCCACCGGGGTGCGATTAGGATGGTCGTGTCGCGCGACTCGACCACGGCCGGCCCGGGGATCACGTGGCCCGGCTCGAGCGCGCCGTAGTCGAGGACCGGTGTGTCCACGAAGCCGTCCGGCTCCCACCAGCAGCTGCGGGCACCCTTGCGCGCAGCGTCGACGCCGCGGCTCGCGGCCGGCAGCTCGGACACGCGCCACCGCTCCCGCGGGATCCAGGCTCGCAGCCTGACGGCGTCGATCGAGACGCCGATCTCCTGCGTGAGCGCCATGTCGCCGAAGCGGTCGCTGTACTCGTCGAAGTACGCTCGCACCACCGTCGCGAGGTCGTCCTCGTCGTGCATCCGGTCGACCGGGCTGGCGACGGTGATCACGTAGAGCTGCCCGCTCGAGCGCATGTCGAGCTCGAGCGAATACTGCAGCGAGTCGGGCGAGTAGCCCTCCTCCGCGAAGTCCGCTCGTGCGCGTGCCTCAAAGCCCTCGACGATCCCGTTGAACGCGTCGAAGTCCGAGAACAGCTGCTTGGTGATCGGGTTGAACAGCACCAGCCACGCCGACTGCTCGTAGATCCGCAGCAGCTGCAGCCCGGCGGCGCCCGAGGCGGAGAACACCTGGCTGTTCGGCGGCACGACGACGCGATCTACCTGAAGCGCCTCTGCGTAGCCGCACGCGTGCAGCGGGCCCCCGCCGCCGTAGGAGAAGATCGTGAACTCCCGCGGGTCGTAGCCCTTGAGCGTGATCTCCTTGAAGATCTCATCACCCATCCGCTTGTCGACGACCTGGCGGATCGCGCGCGCGGCGGCGACGGCATCGGTTCCGAGCGGCTTGGCGACCTTGCGCTCGATCGCCCGCTCGGCCCGGCGCTTGTCGAGCGGCAGCTCGCCGCCGTGGTAGGAGGCGGCGTCGAGGTAACCGAGCACCAGGTTCGCGTCGGTCACCGTCGGCTCGTTGCCGCCCTGCCCGTAACACGCCGGCCCTGGCGTCGAGCCCGCGCTCCGTGGCCCGACCGTGACCCCGGCGACCGGGTCGACTCCGGCGATCGAGCCGCCGCCGGCACCGATCGCCTTGATGTCCATCATCGGGATCTGAACGCGCCAGCGGTCGATCACCGGGTTGAAGTCGTAGAACCGGACCGAGCCCTGCACGAGGACCCCGACATCGAACGACGTCCCGCCCATGTCGGTCGCGACGATCTTGTCGTAGCCGAAGCTCTCAGCCAGATGGCCGGCCCCGAACAGCCCCGAGACCGGTCCCGCATGGACCGTCTTCAGCGGCGTCGACCGCGACAGCGACCCCATCCCGCCCGTGTTGTGCACGAGCAGCAACTGGCCCGCGTAACCGCGCGAGCGCAGGTCGTCGCGTAGCCGCGAGAGGCGGTCGGCGGTGAAGCGGTGCAGGTAGGCGTCGATCACCGAGGTCATCGAGCGCAGGTACTCGCCGGAGCGCCCCGACACGTCACTCGACAGCACGACCGGAAAGCGGCCGAGATATGACGGCGGGTACTCCTGCGCGATCACCTCGCGGATGCGGCGCTCGTGCTCGGGGTTGTGGTTGGCGTGAAGCAGGCAGACAACGAAGCCGCGAACGCCGAGGTCGACCAGCTGCTGCACCTTCTCGCGCACCTCTTCCTCGTCGAGCGGGATCAACACGTTGCCGTGGTAGTCCAGGCGCTCGCTAACGCCGACGATCCACTCGGGCTCGACGAGCGGTTGCGGCCGCTCCGCGGTCAGGAAGCTGCGGTGCTCGCTCGGCGGCAGCCCGTCACCCCACTGCCGGCAGCGCCCGACCGGGACGACGCTCTCGTGCCCGGCCGTCGTGATCAGCCCGAGCCGCGGGCCGGTCCGCTCGATCAGCGCGTTGGTCCCGAGCGTCGTCGCGTAACGGATCGTGGCCGTGCGGGCCAGCGCCTCCTCGAGCGGCTCGCCCACCATCTCGGCGATCTCCTCGAGCCCGCGCAGGAACCCGACCGCCAGCTCGTGATGCGTGGTGAGCGCCTTCGCGGCGAGCGTCCGCTCGCCGTCGATCGCGAAGCAGTCGGTGAACGTGCCGCCGATGTCGACGTTGATCTCCATCACGCCACCGCCTTCCTCTTCAGTGCGTCGACGTCGACGTCGATGTCGTGTGTAAGCGGGTGGCCGGGCGGGAGGTACTCGACCTCCACCTGTGTCCCACAGCCGGCGCAGTAGTACTCGACGATCCGGCACCACTCCGGGTCCGGAGCATGGCTGAGGCTGGTGCCCTCGAAGTGCGGCGGGTGAACATCGGCGGGATCGCGATCGCACACCAGCAGCCCGTGCTTGTAGTTCTCGCGCGCCGGACCGTGCTCGTGCCCGCACCGGGCACAGCGCCACACCTCGCGCTCGAGGTCGATCTCCAGATACTCCGTCATGCGCACCGCGCTACTCATCTCCCAACTCCTCGTTCGAAAGGCACAGGGTCCCGTTTTCGTCGACGCGCGCGGACCAACCCGGAGGCACGGCGCACGTCGTCTCCGGCGCCTCCACGAGCGCGGGTCCGGCGACGCTCGCGCCCACCCCGAGCTCATCGCGCGCGTAGATCGCGGTCAGCACCGGGCCCCGCCCGGGCCAGCGAACCTCGACGTGCGCGGCAGGCTCGGCCGCTCCGGCGCCGCGGGCCTGACGCGGGAGCTCGAGCGCCGGCGCCTCGCGGACCGCCTCGGCCGCAAGTACGCGTTCGCCGTCCTGCTCGGACTCGCGGACCTCGACGGCGACCTCGTGCTCCGCGAAGCCCTCGGCGCGCATGTCGCGCAGGACGAGCGACCGCAGCGAGGCTCCGTCGGCAGCGCCCGCGGGCGCCTGCCGGACGTGGCGAACCGTCGCGCTGGCCGCACCGTAGGCGCTGAACACGGGCGCGAACGGAATCACCATCACCTCGCGGATCCCGGCCTGCTCGGCGATCCCGGCGGCGTGGGTCGCGCCGTTGCCCCCGAACGCGAGAATCGTCGCGCCGCTAGGGTCGACGCCGCGAGCGCGGGCGATATCCGCCAGCCGCGTCCCCATCTGTGAGTTGACGGTCTCGAGGATCCGCTCCGCCACCTCGTCCGGCGCCAGCCCGAGCCGCTCGCCGATCGGCTTCATCGCCTCGGCCGCCGCGTCCGCGTCGATCGCGATCCGTCCGCCGAGGAAGGCGGCCGGGCGCAGCACGCCCAGCACCACGTCGGCGTCGGTGACTGTCGGCTCCGAGCCGCCGCGGCCGAAGCAGGCGGGGCCGGGGTAGGCGCCGGCGCTCTCCGGACCGACGCGCATGATGCCCTGCTCGTCGACCGAGGCGATCGATCCGCCGCCGGCGCCGAGGGGCAGCAGGTCCGGAAGCGGGAAGGAGATCTCCACGTCCTCGACGACCCCGGGCGTGCGCACCGGGATCGCGCCGGGGCCGACAACGGCGACGTCGAGGCTGGTGCCGCCCATGTCGAACGACACCAACGCGCGGCCGCCGTACAGCTCGGAGATCGCACTCGCGCCGAGCAGCCCGCCCGTCGGGCCGGAGTTGTACGTCTTGCCGGCGACAGTCTTGGCGACCCGAGAGCAACTGCCGTCGTTGTGGACGACGAGCAGCGGCCGGCGGTAGCCGTTGTCGCGCAGGTAATCCTCGGCGCGGTAGAGGAAGTCGGCGACGTCCGGGTGCACGTAGGCGTTGAACAGCGCGGTCGCGGTCCGGCGGGCCGGCGAGCGATGGTGGCTGACCTCGCGACCGAGGATCAGCGGCACCGCGTCGAGGCAGTGCGGCGGGTAGCTCTCCTCGAACAGCTCTCGCACCTCACGCTCGGCCTCGCCGTCGCTGAGCGAGCAGACGAGACCGCGCGCACCGCGCTCGAGCAGGTCGCGCATCGCCTCCGACGAGGTGTCGGGCACGGCCTGCGCGACCATCTCCGCCGACACGAACACATCGACGCCGCTGCGAGCCGCGTCGCCGTTGCTGCACGGCGCGTCCGTGAGCAGGCCGAGCTTCGGGCCCCGTCGCTGGAGCACCGCGTTGGTGCCGACGGTCGTCGCGTAGCGAACGCTCTCGGTGTCACGCAGCATCATCGGCACGTCGACTCCGATCGCCTCGGCCGCGGCGCCGATCACGTCGCGGAAGCACACCTCGAGATCGTGCGGCGTGGTCATCACCTTGACGACGTGCGGCCGCCCGTCGTGCACGATGAACCCGTCGGTGAACGTACCGCCGGTGTCGATGCAGATTGTGGTTGCCACCCTCTCCTCCTCCTGGTCAGGCGTTAAGTGCCGTTGCTTGGTCGCCGCGCGGCTCGGCGACGGTGTCGATCTGCTCGACCGCGCGAACCACCCCGGTCAGGCGAAACTGCTGTTCGATCACAGGGCCGAGCAGCTGGCGCAGCGGCAGCATCGGCCCCACCAGCCGCGGCGCGTAGACGCGTCGACCACGGCGCTCGATGCCGCGCACGATCACGGAGCCCACGTGCTCGACGGGCATGTGACGGTTCAGCGGCCAGCCCATGCCCCGCTCGAGCAGCGGCAGGTTCTGCGCCCCGGGCCCGTCGAGCATCGCCGTCCTCGTGAACAGGAAATACCCGACTCCGACCTGCACGCCGCGGCCGAGCAGCTCGGTACGCAGCGCATCCCCGAGCGCCTCGACGCCCGCCTTCGTCGCGCCGTACACGCCGAGCAGCGGCAGATGGCTGACCGCCGCCCCGGAGGCGATCGGCAGCATGTATCCCCGCCGCGCGATCACATATGGCGCGGTCTCACGCAGCGTGTCGAGCACGCCGCCTAGGTTGACGTCGAGCATCAGCTGCTGCTTGGCCCGGTCGCCGCTGAGGATCGGCTCGAGGATCCCGAGACCGGCGTTGGCGACGGCGACGTCGATGCCGCCGAAGCGCCGGGCCGTCGTCGCTGCCGCGCGGCGAAGGGCGTGTGCGTCGGTGACGTCGGCGGCGATCGGGAGCGCGCGGTCGCCGAGCTCCGCCGCGGCCTGCTCCACAGCGTCAACGGCCAGGTCGACGAGCGCGACGTTGTGACCTTGCGCGACGAGCTGGCGGGCGGTCTCCTTGCCGATGCCGCCTGCGGCGCCAGTGACGAAGACCGTCTTCTGGCGCGTCTTCCACGTGCCAGAAGAACTCATGCCGCCACCGCTTCGTTGTTCGCGGCGTACAACCAGCTGAAGCCATCGACGCGGACGACGAGGGCGCGATTTGGACCCACCTGACTCTCCTCCACCGACTGAATTACTTCGTTCGCACAACGTACTTGCGGTGGTGCGGATCGTCTTCGGCCACCCGGTCAGCCCGAGCTGTTCGGATTGACCATCTGGCGCAGAGCGCTCGCTGCCGGGCTCGCTTCCGCATTCGGCTTGACCGGTTGGCGTATGCCTTCAACCGACGCCAGGGAGATCGATCGCACGAGCGCCCTCGACAGTCTCGCGCAGCGTCGTTTCGGCGTCGCGCGTCGGCTGCCACCCCAGCTCCGACTCAGCCTTGTCCGTCGCCATGATCACCGGCACCTTGAGCGCCTGGACCCAGTCGGACAGGCCGGGCGTGACCGGCAGCCGCCGGTGGATGCCGGCAGCCGCGGCTATGCCTGCGCGCGGAAGCCGGATCGCACGCCAGCCAAGTGCCTGCGCGATGTCGGTCATCGTCACCAGCCCGGGGGCCGCGAGGTTGTACAGCCCGGGCGACCCCATCCCGGCGACGCCGGCGCACAACGCGGTCGCGACGTCGTCGACGTGCACAATCTGAAACTCGACACCGAAGTCGGGAAGCGCCTTGAGCGGTCCCAGCGGCAGCGGCCCAGGCGCCGCCGCGGCCAACCTCATCTGCGGCAGGATGTGCAGGGGGGCGTGCGCCTGCGGTCCACCTACCAATGGCGGACGGAACACGTACACGTCGGTCGCGGTGCCCCGCACGGCGTCCCCGAGCGCGCGCTCGAGCTCGGCCTTCTGCGCTGAGTAGTAGAACTCGGCGGTGCCGCACGCGGGCGTGTCCTCCGTCAATGGACGCGGAGGATCGGCGAAGCCGTAGGCGGCGACGCTTGACGTGTAGACGATGCGCCGGCACCCGGCGGCGACGGCCGCGTCGAAGACCGTCCTCGAGCCCTGAAGGTTCGTCAGCCGCGTCTCCCGCCGGCCGCCGAGAATCAGGAAAGCGAGGTGGACGACGACGTCCATCCCCTCGACCAGCCGCCGCACGTCCTTGGGATTCGTGACGTCGCCGCGCACGAACGTAGCGCGCGTCCAACCATGCTCGCTCGGGGCGAACGAGCGCCGGGCCATCGCACGGATCTCGCGGACCTCGGCCATCGTCTCGAGCTGCCGGACGAATGGGCGTCCGATCTCGCCGGTCGCGCCGGTGACGGCGACCCTCAGCACAGCCATGAGGTCCCCGCGAGCACAGGAAGGACAACCGCCGACGGTCGCAACGGGTCGTGGAAGACCTGCTGGTCCGCGGCGAGCAGTTCGGCGTCGGCTGAATCGAGGCTGGTGCCGGTCCCGGGGTTGCGGGCGAACCGCGGGTGAGCTCCGGACGAGATCTGGACCCCTACCCGGTGTCCGCGGTTGAATCGATGGGCGATCGGAGAGAGTTCGACCTCGACCCGGCTCGCCCCGACCGTCGCGGCCGGCGGTGCGCCTCCCGCGAGGCGCCTCAGGCCGTCGCACACGTTCGTCGATACGCGTCGAGCGTCGACCTCGCAGATGTGCGCGAACAGGGCGCGGCTGAGTGCTCGCGCGCCGACACGCGTCCGGGGGCGGCTTCTGCGCCCTACCGCCGGCAGCTCGACGGTGGTCACTGCTCGGCCGACCCAACGGGCCGTCGCGATGAGCGCGCCTTCCGTCGCCGCGTGAGCGCCAGCAGCTCGCGCTGGCTGCGCTCGAAGGCTGCCGCGAGCCGCCACGGGTCGGCGCGGCTGTCACGGTCGACGACGAACCCAAGATCCAGCCCGCCGGCGTAGCTAAAGACGATCGTCGTGAAGCCGAAGCCCTCGACGATCCCTCCCACCGGGTACAGCGCCTCGACGGGCGAGCCCGCGATGTAGATCGGCTCCGGGGGCCCCGGCACGTTCGAGATGATCAGATTGGCGCTGGCGCCGCTGAGGCCGGCGATCAAGGTGGCGGCACGCGAGGCTCCGACGAACAGGGCGGGCATCATCACGTGCGAGGCCCCGAGCATCGCGCTCGCCGGCACCGCCCGGTGGCGCTCCTTTGCCGAGCGGAGCGCCTCGTGAGTGCGGCTCACCCGCCGCCCGGCGCTCTCCTCGTCGGTCGGCACCGGGACGAGCATCACCTCCACCCGGTTCCCGGCGTCGTCGTCGTCCTCGGTGCGCACCGACACCGGCACGAGCGCGACCAGCGGATCCTCAGGGAGCTCCTCGAGCTCCAGTAGCCACTGTCGCACCGCCCCCGCCATCGTCGCCACCACCACGTCGTTGAGGGTGACTCCGAAGTGCTGCTTGATCCGCTTGGCGTCGTTGAGCGGGACCCGAGTGAACGCGAACCGGCGATGGGGCGTGATCGCCTGATCGAACATCGTCTCCGGGACGCGCAGGCTCTCGCCCTCGAGGACCATCCCCTCCCCGCCGACGAGCAGGAGTCGTGCGAGGCGCCGCGTCGCCCGGGACGCGGTCCCGACGCCGGGGGTGACGCGGAACGGCATCAGCTGATCGAGATAGGGCAACGACCGCAGGCCGCCATGCAGCGCCCGCACCGGCTGACCGGGGAGGCTCGCCAGTCCGCGCCCGAGCATCGCCCACTCCGAGGGCACTCGCTCGCCGGCGAGCGGAGGGGTCGCCGGTACGAGCTCGCGGCCCGTCGGCGCCTGGTCGAAGAACGTCTCGTGCAAATTGAGTGCGGAGACGCCGTCGACCGAGGCGTGGTGGAGCTTAAAGAGCACCGCGACGCGTCCGCCCTCGAGCCCTTCGATCAGGTGCAGCTCCCACAGCGGGCGCGAGTGATCGAGCGGCTGCGAGACGATCTGCGAGACCTTCTCGGCCAGTTGGCGGTTGCTGCCCGGCGCGGTCAGTGCCAGGTCGCGCACGTGGTAGTCGATATCCAGATTGCCGTCCTCAACCCAGTACGGGTGATCGAGCCCCAGCGGGACGCGGACCAGCTTCCGGCGCAGCGCCGGCGCGAGATGGATACGCGCGGCGACCAGGTCTCGCAGGACCTGCCGGGTGAGCTGCGCCTTCCCGTCCGCCACGGGCGCGAGGATCGAGAGCGACCCCATCTGGAGCGTCTGCCGCTCGTTCTCCGCCACCAGCATGAACGCGTCGGTCATCGACAGCTGCTGCATCGTCAGCCCCGAGCCTCGGTTCTCGCGCCCGCTGCCGTCGCCTTGTGCTGACGGTACAGATGACTGTGGGCCGCGCCGAGCGCGGCGGAAGCGTTACCTCGACCCATTCCCTCTCCTAAACCCGCGGAATCTCGGCGCACACGCTAGATCGGCAACCTTCTGCTGCCATCGGCCATGCGGTCAGCAGCCGCGGTCGCCCTTGACCATTTGGCGTACGCTCGCCGTGTGTCGGACGCCGCCCGCGAATCCGGGCGCGCAGCCACTCGCGAGGTGGCGGTCGCTCTGCTGCCTGAGCTGCCATCGATGGCGACGGGATGGCCGCGTACATCGAGACGGCGATGCCGGAGATCACCGACCAGGACGTGCTTGAGCTGATCCGCGCCTCCTGTCACGCCAACTGCAGCGCGCTGCTCGACGGGCTGCTTCGGGGGGTCTCGCTCGACGCGATGGCACCGTCCGCAGAGGTCATTCAGACCACTCGCGCGCTGGTGCGCTACGGCCTGAGCCTGACAGCCGTCGTGCGTGGCTACCAGCTCGGCACCACGTACTGGGGCGAGCGCCGGGCGCAGGCCGTGCAGCATCACTGCATCGACCCGTCGCTGGCGGTGGGCGCCGTCAGCGACGGCACGACGTTCCTGCTCGGCTGGCTGGAGCGCGTGATCGACCGGCTCGCGGCCGAGTACCGCGACGAGGCCGAGCGGCTGACTCGCGAGGGATCGTTCGCGCGCGCTGCCGAGGTCCGGCGCGCGCTCACCGACGACGGGCTCGACGTCGACGCCATGAGCAGGCGGCTCGCGTATGACCTGCGCGGGCGCCACCTCGCCCTGGTCCTGAAGCGGCGAGGCCATCATGACGACGCCCCGCTCGAGGCCAACGCACGCGCGCTCGCGAGCGCGATGACGAACGCGCGGCCGCTGGTCGTGCGCGTCGACGTCGACACCACATGGTGCTGGGTCCCCGCGAGTGGGCCGGGCAAGCTGCCCGTCCCGCACACCGCGGTGCTCGTCGCCCTCGGACGCCCCGCGAGCGGCCTGGACGGGTTCCGCCGCAGCCATCAGGATGCGCTCGAAGCGCTCCGCAACGGGCTGGTCAGGGCGGGCGATCCGATCCCCGCCGACTCGCCGGTCTGGACGCTGGCGCTGTTCTTCAGCGCTGCGTGAGGCCTACGTCAGAACCGTCTCGCCGGCCGCGACCACGTCGGCCAGTCCTGCGACACGGCTGAGGTAGTGGACACCGTAGAAGTCCGCTTCGACGATGCGCCGCTCGCGCGAGGTATCGCCGCCCTTGAGGACGGCCCGGAGCATCCGACCATGCATCCAGCCTCCGGCCAGGAGTCCCCACATGTGCAGGTACGGCACCGCGGCCGCGAACACGTCGCGCGGGCGCTCGCCGCGGTCGAGCAGGTCAAGCGTCGCCTGGCGTAGCAGCGCGACGCCGGACTCCAGTCGGCTCGCGATACGAACCGCCACCTGGTGGTCCAGTTCGCCCAGTTTCCGGCACGTCTCGCTCATCAGTTCCAGTGCGGCCAGTGCGCTCGCCCCCTGGTCGCGGCTTACGATGCGGCTGACCAGGTGGTTGGCCTGGACCGCGGTCGTGCCCTCGTAGATCGGGAAGATGCGCGCGTCGCGCAGCAGCTGGGCGACGCCGGTCTCCTCGACGTAGCCCATCCCCCCGTGAACCTGGATCGCGTCGGAGGTGATCTGGAGTCCGGTCTCCGTGAGCCAGGCCTTGACCACCGGCAGGAACAGCTGGGCCAGCGCTGCGGCGGAGTTGGCCGTGCTTGCCTGCTCGCTCGTCGAGAGGTCGAGCCACGCAGCTGTCTGCACGGCGAGCGCGCGCATCGCGCTCACGCCGCTCCCCATCGAGAGCAGCAGGCGACGCACGTCCGGGTGCTCGGCGATTGGCGTGTCGAGCTCGCGGCCGATCACCTGGCCCTGCACTCGTTCGGCGGCGTACGCCGTCGCGGCCTGGTAGGCGCGCTCGGCGACCGCCAGGCCCTGCACGCCGGTGCCCAGGCGAGCGGCGTTCATCATCACGAACATTGCTTGGAGTCCGCGGTGCGGCTCGCCGATGAGGAAGCCGGTGGCGCCGTCGTAGTCGATCAGGCACGTCGGGCTGGCGTGGATGCCGAGCTTGTGTTCGAGCGAAACGCACTGGATCGCGTTTCGCTCCCCGACGCTGCCGTCAGGCCGCGGGAGGAGCTTCGGCACGACAAACAACGACAAGCCGGCGAGACCGACGGGCGCGCCAGGGGTGCGCGCCAGCACCAGGTGGATGATGTTCTCAGCGAGATCGTGATCGCCCCAGCTGATGAACATCTTCTGGCCGCTCAGGAGCCATGTGCCGTCGTCCTGCGGCTTTGCGACCGTCCGGATCGCCGACACGTCGGTGCCCGCCTGTGGCTCGGTCAGCTCCATGGTCGCGGTCCACCGGCCGGCGATCATCGCGGGAACGTAGATTGCGTTGAGCTCACTGTCGTTGACCGCGGCGAAGACGGCGAGCGCGTACGAGTTCAGCTGCGGTGCCATTGCGAACGCCGTGTTGGCGGCGGACAGGAACTCGTCTGAGGCGATCGCGATCGTCCTCGGCATCCCGGCGCCGCCGATCGACTCCGGCGCCGCCAGCCCGATCCAGCCGCCCTCGGCGTACGAGGCGAACGCCTCCCTGAAGCCGGGAGGCGTGACGACCGTGCCGTCTTTCAACCTGCTTCCAATCCGGTCGCCGATCGCGCTCAGCTCCGCGATCGGCCGGACGACGCTCGCGGCGCCCTCCACCACATCCATCGCGTCGTCGACGCTGACGTCGCCGGCGGTGACGGCGCTCAGAACCTCGTCGGTGGCGATGACGTTGCGCAGGAGAAAGTCGTAGTCCTTGACCGGGGGCTCGTACGCGGTCATCGCGCACGGCCACCGAGCAGCGCCAGGTTCTCGTTCACACCAGCCACGCTGCTACGGGCGGGTTGCCCGCTTGGCGTATGCCAGGGCGACGTTCACGCCGTCGTGCAGGAGCAGTTGGTCGATGACGTGCTGATGATGGGCGGCGAGGCCGCGGCGC
>Ga0335081_10016309_pt1 | contig 12022 bp, 12 predicted proteins | sample Lox_Sample_35_FD_206713 | JGI IMG/M metagenome (GOLD analysis project Ga0335081, IMG submission 206713) | Soil microbial communities from Loxahatchee National Wildlife Refuge, Florida, United States - Lox_Sample_3.5 | ecosystem: Environmental > Terrestrial > Soil > Wetlands | place: USA... | reverse complement strand
GTTATTCTTCGCATTCGTTTGCCTCCATTTTCCTGCCGAGTTCAGCCCTAGGCGAAAAGGGCCAACCCACCCAGCATTTGCGAATTTTGCGTGGCCGGCTCATCAAGTCGGCATTCATGAACCGGCCGCTAACTATCGAACAATCTATTCGGCTTGCCAAGGTTCCATTAAGTCGCGGCAAAGGGGCTTATAGTATTATATTACCACCACGCTTCGGCGCTTTCAGTCCGTCTCGTCCCGCGAATAAGCCATGGACTCGTAATAAACTTTGATGAAAGGCGCGGCGATTTTGTAGAGCAGATTCTTGCTGATCAGCGTGTTTTGCAGCGCGAGGTAATCGATGCCGGTGTAGATAAAGCAGTTCATCGCATCCTGCGGCGTCTCCACGATCGGTTCGCCCTTGATGTTGAATGATGTGTTGATCAAGACCGGCACGCCGGTGAGCTTCTCGAACTCAAGCAAAAGATCATACATCCGCGCGTTGTGTTCGCGCCGCACGGTCTGCACCCGCGCGGTGCCATCGACATGGACGATCGCCGGAATGCGCTCTCTCCACTCCGGCCGCACCTGCTTCGCCCTCAGCATGAACGGGGATTCGTCGTCGCCGACGAAAATATCTTTCGCCCGCTCGTAAAGCACGATCGGCGCAAAAGGACGAAAGGCCTGGCGGAACTTCACCCGCTTATTCAAAACGTCTTTCATCTCGGCGCGCCGCGGGTCACCCAAGATGCTTCGATCGCCAAGCGCGCGTGGTCCGAATTCGGAGCGGCCCTGGAACCAGCCGAAGACCTTGCCTTGCGCCAGCAATCTTGCCGTCTCGCGGCAAATATTGTCGCCGGAGCCGTTGAACGTCTTGCGCCTGACCAGCAGCGGATTGCCGACCCGACGAACATCTTCGTCCTTGTATTCGAGGCCAAGCGTTGCCTGCTTCATCACGAAGGCGCGCGGTTTCTTCTGCACGGCCACGTGTCCGTAATAGGCGCAGCCGATGGCAATGCCGTTGTCGCCGGCCGCAGGTTGAATCCAGACATTGTCGAAGCCGGCTTCGCGAATGATGCGTCCATTGGCGACGCAATTGAGGGCGACGCCGCCGGCCAGACATAAATTCTTGGCACCGGTCGTCTCCCGCAGCCAGCGCGCGCGTTCGAGCAGCACCTCCTCGGTATCGTGCTGGACCCGCCAAGCCAGGTCCTCCCAATGGCGCATGGCGGGATCGGCTTCCCATTTCTTCACACCGTCCGGCATCCAGGGTTTATTAAAAGTCTCGTCCCAGGGCGCGATCTTGAGCTCGCCGTTCCTCAATTCGAGCAGCCTCATGAAACTGTTCGGCCGACCGTAAGGCGCAAGCCCCATGACCTCGCCGCATTTGTTCCAGTCGGCGAAAATGTAGCTCGACACTCGGCTATAGACCGCGCCAAGCCCGTCCATATTGAAAAATTCGTCGCTGAGCAGGCCACGGCACGGCTCCAGCCAGACTTTCTTCAGCGTCTCAAGCTCGCTGCCCTCGAACCTATAATAGCTCTCCGATTCACGCGCGAGCGGATTGACGCCTTCCGTTAGCTGTCCGGACTCCTTGATGTCCGACGCATAGTTTCCAACGCCGTCGACCACCATCACCGCGCCTTCTTCGAATGGGCACGCCGCGAAGGCGCTATAGGCATGCGCGAGATGATGCGAGACCGTCATCACCTTGTTGGATTTCGGCAGATAGAGCGGGCTTTTGGCGGTCTGCTCGCGTTCACGCGGCAGCATGTCTCCCTGGTAGATCATGCGCAGCTCGAGCTCGTCGACCGGCAGCACGTAGCAATTGCGCACCACCAGATCGATATCGTCGAGCGTGACGCCTTCAGCCTTCAGGCAATAGTCGACGACTTCCTGGAAGAAGCCGCCGGCATGCTTCTGTCGGGTAATGCGCTCCTTCTCGATGGCGACGGCGATGGCGCCGTCGCGCAGCAGGCAGGCGCTGACATCGTGGTCATAAGCGTTTATGCCGAGGACATAGACGTGCTTTTTCGTCATCTGCACTTTTTTCTCCCGCAGCACTGCTATAGCACGGGCACGACGATGCCGATAAGCTCGCGCGTCATGGTCAGCCAAGAACGGTAAACGTTATGCCAGCGACAAAGCGTATCGTCGCCAACCGTTGTTGTGGCGTGGTCGTCGACCTGCAAGACTTTTTTCTGCGGCAAATCGACAAGCGGCAGCGGGACCGTGTGACGGTCAATACAGGCAATTTCATCCGCCTGCTCGACTATTTCCAAATTCCGCTCGTGGTCACGCTCGAACGCCCGCTTGAACTCAAGGGAACCTTGCCGAATGACGTCGGCAGACACCTGAGCGATCGTGCGCTGACTTTCGAAAAGAACTATTTCGATCTCACCAAGGACACGGCGATTGCGCGCCATCTTGCCGGATTGAAGCGGCGACAGGCGATTGTGGCCGGCTGCGAAACCGACGTATGCGTGCTGCAATCCTGCCTTGGGCTGGTCGATCTCGGCTACGAGGTTTATATCGTCGAGGAGCTGATCTTTTCCTCCGCGCGCAATGTCGACGCCGCGCTCGCGCGAATGCGCGATGCCGGCGTGACTTTCACGTCCTACAAGACGCTCTTTTACGAACTAATCGAAGCGGTCGAAGGCGATGCTCGATTGGAGAAAAAATTTGCCGTGCTCGGGCCGTTCCCCGAGGACCTCCCGGACACCGCCGTTCGCTAGGCGGCGCGGGGCCCACGCAGAATTGCCGCGATGAAATGCGCCCGCTCGTCGGCGAGCATCAGTCCGCGCGGCTCGAGCAGATGCCGTTCAAGGAAAAATCCGGTCAGCGCGAAACCGTCCGCAACGTCGGTGCCTGCGAGCGGCGCCTCGTGGTCGCGCAAGAATGCCGGCAGACGCAACATCCGGTCGGCATAGGGTTCTCCGGCTGCGCGCGAAACGGCACGCCCCGACTTCGGCGACACGTAGATCAGGTCCGAGCGGGCGCCGGTCGACGCGCATTGCTCGAGGTCGAGACCAAAGCCGAGTTCTGAGAGGAGCTGCAACTCGAAGCGCACCGCCATGGGCGCGGCGAAGATCGGATCATCGAGTCGATCGAGCAGCTCGCTAAAGCCGGCATAGAGCCCGGCATGCGGATCACGCTCCGGCAATAGGCGCATCAAGGCGGCAAGATGGCCAACGCCATAGATCGCATGCGCGGCCGCAAAATAATTCGCTGCGCGCAGCTTAAGCGCTTCCACCGTGTAGTTGCCGAGATGTTCGTCGAGCCGCGCCCGCCAAGCCGCGCTCAAACTGTTGCCCGGTTGGAGAATGGGTCTCATCCGCGAACCGAAGCCGCCGCGCACAAGACCGAGATGGCGGCCATGGTCGCGCGTCATCAGCTCGAGAACGGCGTTCGCCTCCCCGTGGCGCTTGACGCCGATCACAATGCCTTCATCGGTCCATTGCATCTAAATATCATTCCGCGACGCAAGCGTTGGCGGGCGAACCCAGACTCCATACTCCCAGAATCGAAAAAAATCACGGCGGCACTGGCCCAACCCCGGCGCTGACACGCAGTTTCGGAATAACTCACTCGTTGGGAAACTCGAGCCCCATGGCGCGATAGCGCTCGGGATCGTCGCCCCAGCCCTGCCGCACCTTGACGAACAGGAACAGGTGCACTTTGGCCCCGGCGATGTCGGCAATGTCCTTGCGCGCTGCCTCCCCGATTGCCTTGATCGTCCGCCCGGCCTTGCCGAGGACAATCTTACGTTGGCTTTCGCGTTCCACGTAGATCGTCTGTTCGATGCGGATGTCGCCGTGGCGGAGTTCCTTCCACATGTCCGTTTCGACGGTCGAATGATACGGCAATTCCTGGTGCAACCGCTCGAACAGCTTCTCGCGCGTGATTTCGGCGGCGAGCTGGCGCAGCGGCGCATCCGACATCTGATCGGCGGGATAGAGCCAAGGTCCGGCAGGCATGCGTGTGGCGAGCCAGCGCTTGAGATCGCCGACGCCATCGCCGCTCAGCGCCGAGATCATGAATGTCGCTTCGAACGCGGCTTTTTCATTCGCCGCCTTGGCCTGCGCCAACAGGGTCTCGCGCGGCACCAGATCGATCTTGTTGATGATCAGGACTTTCGCCACTTTCATCTCGACAAGCCTGCCAAGAATCATTGCCGCCTCTTCATCGAGGCCCTTACGCGCATCGATGAGAACGCCGACCAGGTCGGCATCGTGCGCCCCGCTCCAGGCCGTGGTCACCATGGCGCGGTCGAGCCGTCGGCGCGGCGCAAAGATCCCCGGCGTGTCGACAAAGATCAATTGCGAGGCGCCCTCGAGGGTGATGCCGCGGATGAGCGCACGCGTCGTCTGCACTTTGTGCGAAACGATGGCGACTTTGGAGCCGACCAGAGCATTGAGCAGCGTCGATTTGCCGGCGTTGGGCGCACCGATCAGCGCGACAAAGCCGCAGCGCGTCTCGCCCGCCGGCCCGCCGTCAGCCATCCAGCTTGTCCGCCGCTACCCCGACGCGCGCCAGCATGGCCGCGGCGGCGGCCTGCTCGGCAGCGCGCTTGGAAGAGCCCACGCCTTCCTCCGGCTGGCGGTCAGGCAGCACCACGGCAACGCGAAATTTTGGATTGTGATGCGGGCCGGTGCGCGCGAGTTCGTTATAGGCCGGCGTCGGCAGACCGCGGGCCTGCGCCCATTCCTGCAGCATGGTCTTGGGGTCGCGTAACGGGCGCAGAGGTCTAAGCATGCGCTCCTTCCAGAACTTGCCGACGAATTCTTCCGCCGCTTCGTAACCGCCGTCGGAATAGACCGCCCCGACCAGCGCCTCGCAGGCATCCGCCAAGATCGTCGCGCGCAGGCGTCCGCCGGCAAGAGACTCCGAATTGCCGAGCTTGAGCGCCGGCCCAAGATCCATCGCTCGCGCGACGTCTGCGCAGGTTTCCTTGCGAACGAGATCGGCAAGGCGGCGCGAAAGCTCGCCCTCATTGGCTTTCGGGAAGGTTTGGTAGAGCATGTCGGAAATCACGAGGCCGAGCACATGATCGCCAAGAAACTCCAAACGCTGGTAACTGTTGGCACGCACGGCGCCACCAGACAGCGCGGAAATATGCGTCAAGGCGCGCTCGAGCAGAGTTTTATCGACAAATTTGTAGCCGATCCGCCCCTCGAGCGCTCCTCTGTCCTTGGCCTTCCGACTCATCGCACGATCGTAAATAGCCTGTTCCAGCGCACTGAGATGGGCCAACGCCAGAATTCCCAAGCGCGTTCGCCCTCATAGACCGAGAAGAAAATGATTTGCGCTTTGCCGACGATATTTTCGAACGGCACCATGCCGACCTGGCTGAAACGGCTGTCGGTCGAGTTGTCGCGGTTGTCGCCCATCATAAAGTAGTGCCCCGCCGGCACGGTATAGACCTGCGTGTTGTCGGCAAAGCCGTTATCGACGAGATCGAGAGTGTAATAGCTGACGCCATTCGGCAGCGTCTCTTTCCAGCGCTTGACCGGAGCTTCGACCTGGCCCTCTTCCGTCTCGATGAAGGGCTTGGCGAGTTCACGCTTAATCCCGACGCCGTTGATAAATACTTGGCCGTTGATCACCTGGATTTTATCGCCCGGCAAACCGATTACACGCTTGATGTAATCGGTCGAGGTGTCCTTGGGCAGCCGAAACACGACGACATCGCCACGCTGCGGCAGCCAGTCGCTCGGGATGCGGCCGGAGAACAATGGCGGCGACAATGGCAGCGAGAAATGGCTGTAGCCATAGGTGTATTTCGACACGAAGAGATAATCGCCGACGAGAAGCGTCGCTTTCATCGAGCCGGAGGGAATATTGAAGGGTTGAAACAGGAAGGTGCGGATCACCAGGGCGATGATCAGCGCGTGGATGACCACGCGGATGGTTTCGCCGATGCCGCCTTCTTTACGTTTCGTCTGGGCTGTCACACTCATGGGCCTTTCGTCCGGCCGCGCTCCCCGCGGTCTTGTAGCGGCTGCCATCTTGCGGCGCAATGAAAACCGCCGCGGTTGTCGAATAACCCTTTGACTTGATATCTGTTCTCGCCGTTACGGCGGACGGCGCGGCAGCGCCGAAATAATCACGATCGCATGCGCGGCCGGACCTTCGTCGGTGAGCGAAACGTCGATACGGGCCTCGCAGCCGGCGGGCGTGATCGCCTCTAAGCGCTGCAAGGCGCCTCCTGTCAGGCTCATCGTGGGACGTCCCGTGGGCAGATTGACCACGCCCATGTCGCGCCAGAACACCCCGGCGCGAAAGCCGGTGCCGAGCGCCTTGGAACAGGCCTCCTTGGCGGCGAAGCGCTTGGCGTAAGTCTCGACCGCGTTGGCACGGCCTTCCGCTTTGGCGCGCTCGATCGGCGTGAAGATGCGGCCGAGGAATCGCTCGCCATAGCGATCGATGCTGCGCGCGATGCGCCGCACGTCGACCATGTCCGATCCAAGCCCGATAATCATGCGCGCACTTTGCCGCGACCGCGGTCCATCGCCGCGCGCATGAATTTCACGGTGTCGGCCAAACCTTCGAACACCGATTCGCCAATCAAGAAATGACCGATATTGAGCTCAACGACCTGCGGCAACGAGGCAATGGTCTCCGCGCTCGCATAGTCGAGGCCGTGCCCGGCGTGCACCTCAAGGCCGAGACTTTTTGCCAGCAAGGCACCGGCACGCAAGAGCTCCCATTCGGCTGCCGCCTCCGCGCCGCGATGTCCAATTAGCGCATCGCACCAGGCGCCGGTATGCAGTTCGACAACGGGCGCGCCAAGCTCGGCAGCAGCTTCGATCTGCGCTGCGGCCGCTGCAATGAACAGCGATACCCGAATCCCGGCATGCTTGAGTTTGTGCACGGCGGGCTTGAGCTGGGCGTGCTGGCCAACGGCGTCGAGGCCGCCTTCGGTGGTACGCTCGGTGCGCTTTTCGGGGACGAGGCACACCGCGTGCGGCTGCGTCTTAAGGGCGATGGCGACCATTTCTTCGGTCGCCGCCATTTCGAAATTAAGCGGCTTGTCGATCTCCGCTTTCAGGCGCGCGATGTCGTCGTCGTGGATGTGGCGGCGGTCTTCGCGCAAATGCGCGGTGATGCCGTCGGCACCTGCCGCGATCGCAAGCTTGGCGGCGCGCACGGGATCGGGATGCCGCCCGCCCCGCGCGTTGCGGAGGGTGGCGACATGGTCGACGTTGACGCCCAGACGTAAGGGAGGTGCGATCATCGGAATTGGCGCATCTTAGCCCGTCACCCGATCGACCTTCGCCACCACGGACTTGGCGCGCAATTGCGCGATGATGGCGGTGAGGTGCTTGAGGTCGTAGACCTCCAGATCGATCAATACGTCGGTGAAATCCGGCGCGCGGCGCGTCATGCGGATATTATCGATATTGCCATCGTGCTCGGCGATCACTTGCGCGATCTGCGCGAGCGAGCCGGGTTCGTTCACCGACTGCACCGAAACCCGCGCGGGAAAGCGTCGCGGCACTTGCTCGTCTTCGTCCCAGCGCACGTCCAGCCAGCGCTCCGGCTGATCCTCGAATTCGCTCAAGGCGTGCGACTGGATCGGATAGATCGTGATCCCTTCGCCCGGCGTGATAATACCGACGATACGATCGCCCGGCACGGCGCCGCCCTCGGGCGCAAAGCGGACCGGCAAATCGCTGTTGATGCCGCGGATCGGGATCGGCGAACCGTCGCTTTGCGGCACCTTGAACTTGACCGAGGTTAGTTTCTTGAGCCCGAACCAACCGCTTTCCGATTTACGCTTCACCGCCAAGGCGGCGGCGCGCTCTTCCTTGTAGTCCGGATACATCGCGCGGGCGACGTCGGATGCCTTCAACTCGCTGCGTCCAACCGCCGCCATGACGTCTTCGATCGAAGCGCGCGCGAGCCGCGGCAAAGCGCCGGTGAGCTTTTCATCCGAGTATCCAATCTTGGCGCGCTGGAAAAGCCGCTCGACAATGCGGCGGCCGAGCCCGGTATATTGCGCGCGGACGGCTGCACGCGTGGCGCGGCGGATCGCCGCCCGCGCCTTGCCGGTGACCACAAGCGATTCCCAAGCCGTCGGCGGCGACACTTGCGCCTTCGATGTAATAATCTCGACCTCGTCGCCATTGCCGAGTTCCGAGGTGAGCGGAGAAATTTTGCCATTGATCTTGCAGCCGACCGCCATATTGCCAACGTCGGTGTGCACCGCATAGGCGAAATCGATTGGCGTTGCCTTGCGCGGCAAGGCGATCAGTTTGCCTTTCGGCGTGAAGCAGAACACCTGGTCGTGGAAAAGTTCGAGCTTGGTATGCTCGAGGAATTCCTCCGGGTTTGAGCCTTCCGCGAGTAGTTCGATGGTGCGCCGCAACCACGCATAGGCGCTCGATTCCCGCGACAACAGTTCGGTCGGCGAGACGACATCATCCTTGTAGAGCGCGTGCGCAGCGATGCCGTATTCGGCGATTTCGTGCATTTCGGTGGTGCGGATCTGCAGTTCGACGCGCTGCTGCCCGGGGCCGATCACCGTCGTGTGGATGGAGCGGTAGTCGTTGCCTTTGGGGGTGGAAATGTAATCCTTGAAACGTCCCGGCACCATTGGCCAGGTCGTGTGCACGATACCGAGCGCCTGGTAGCAATCGCCGAGCGTCTCCACGACGACGCGGAATCCGAAAATATCCGACAACTGCTCGAAGCCGATCGATTTGCGCTCCATCTTGCGCCAGATCGAATAGGTACGCTTGCGCCGCCCCGAAACGTGGGCGGTAATGCCGCGATCGGCCAATTTGCGGGTGAGCTGCTGCTCGATTTCTTTGATCAGGTGCTCGTTGCGTTCGGCCAATTCTTCGAGGCGCGCGCTGACGACGCGATAAGCGTCCGGATAAAGCTCGCGAAACGCCAGGTCATCGAGCTCCTCACGCATCTCATGCATGCCCATGCGGCCGGCGAGTGGCGCATAGATTTCGAGCGTTTCCTCGGCCACGCGGCGGCGGGCCTCGACCGGCATGTATTCGAGCGTGCGCATGTTATGCAGTCGATCGGCGAGCTTGACCAACAGAACACGCACATCGTCGGCAATAGCTAAGAGAAGTTTGCGCAGGTTCTCCGCCTGCTTGGCCTCTTTGGTGACGAGGTCGAGCTTCTTGAGCTTGGTGAGCCCATCGACCAGCGTCCCGATATCGCTTCCGAACAAGCCGTCGATCTCGGCCCGGGTGGCCGCCGTATCCTCGATCGTGTCGTGCAAGAGCGCTGCGGCGATCGTCGCATCGTCGACCTTGAGGTCGGTCAGGATGGCGGCCACTTCGATCGGGTGGGAGAAATAAGGATCGCCCGAGGCCCGCCGCTGCTCACCATGCGCTTTCATGGCGTAGACATAGGCACGGTTGAGCAGCGCCTCATTCGTTTTGGGATTATAGCGGCGCACCCGCTCGATCAGATCATACTGCCGCATCATCGGCGGCTTACGGGATTGTAATGTCTTTTCAATCGCTTGGGGTGGGGTGACAATTCGGTCCAGGGGCGCCCGCGTGGGCGCCTGCTTCTGCATGCGTGGTAGATCTGAGCGCATACGCGCCATTGCCAAGCCGCCGAATCTTTAATGAAAAACGCTACCGGCCTTCGTTTCTAACATAGATATCACGGCAATTCGCTGGCGCCGCAAGGGTTTGCCGCCCTGGTTGACGAAAAACCAAAGGCCCGGCGGGTGGCCGGGCCTTTCCTCAGATTTTAAGCACATTCGACGGACCGGCCGTTACTCGGCATCCTCATCCGGGACTTCTTCCGGCGGCGCCAAACCTTCGAGACCTTTGAGCAACTCCTCTTCGGTCATGCGCTCGGGCACGACCTCGGTATCGTCGGAATCGACGCTGGCCCCGGCACCGGCGCCGATCAACGGCACTTCCGGTTCTGGCTCGTCAACCTCGACATATTTCTGCAGGCTATGAATCAGATCTTCCTTCAGGTCGCCCGGCGATACTGTTGTTTCGGCAACTTCGCGTAAAGCAACGACCGGGTTCTTATCGTTGTCCCGATCGACGGTAATTTGCGACCCGGACGAGATCATCCGCGCCCGGTGACTCGCCAGAAGGACGAGCTCAAACCGGTTCTCAACTTTATCGATGCAATCCTCTACGGTGACACGCGCCATCGGCTCGCCACTCCTATGAAGGGAACTTTGCTCTGAATTCGACCGCTAGGTAAACGGTACTGGCTGAAAGTTCAAGTATATTTGTCTTGGATTAGCCGCAAGGCTCTGTTACCGAAATACTGCAAGCAGGCGCACCGTCCGGATTTTAGCGGTAGCGGCATGATTGCGTGGGCGGCCTAACGAATTAATCAATGGTGCCTTCGTTCGATCTGTAGAGACTATTCAATCGCGGGCGCGCCGGCTTTCTCGCGCTGTCTGCGCGCGTTCCAAGCGGAAAACCAAGTTGTATTGCGAGCATCCTGAGAGACCCCAGCCATGACAGTCCCCGGCGAAAAAATCGCGTTGTTCATCGACGGCGCCAATCTTTATGCGACCGCCAAATCGCTCGGCTTCGACATCGACTACAAGAAACTGCTGCGTGAATTCCAATCGCGCGGCTATCTCTTGCGCGCGTTTTATTACACCGCGGTGATCGAGGATCAGGAATACTCCTCCATCCGTCCGCTGATCGATTGGCTCGACTACAACGGCTATTCGGTCGTGACCAAGGCGACCAAGGAATTCGTCGACCAGACCGGCCGCCGCAAGGTCAAAGGCAATATGGACATCGAGCTCGCGGTCGACGCCATGGAGATCGCCAATCACATCGACCACATGGTTCTTTTTTCCGGCGACGGTGATTTCACCAGGCTCGTCGAGGCCGTGCAGCGGCGCGGCGTGCGCGTGACGGTTATCTCGACGGTCACCACGCAGCCGCCGATGGTGGCCGATGAGCTGCGTCGGCAGGCCGATATCTTCACCGACATCATCACTTTGCAGAGCAAGATCGGACGTGATCCATCCGAGCGTCCGCCGCGTGCTCCCCGCGACGATGCCGGCCAACACAGTCCGCAGTTCCTGCAGCGCCCGGCGGTGCCGCAACGGGCCAGCGTCGGCGCCGAGGATGACGACGACGAGTCGTTCGAATAATCCGCCCATGGTCGAGGCCGAGGGCAAGCCCGGCCGCGATTGTCCGCTTTGTCCGCGGCTGGCCGCTTTTCGCAAGAACTGGCGCGACCGGGAACCGGAATGGTTCAACGCTCCGGTTCCCTCATTCGGTGAGCGCAATGCGCGGCTCTTGATTGTCGGGCTCGCTCCCGGACTGCAGGGCGCCAATCGCACCGGGCGCCCGTTCACCGGCGACTATGCCGGGGTCTTGCTGTACCAGACGCTTTCCCATTACGGCTTCGCGCGCGGCCATTACAATGCGCATCCCGACGACGGGCTCAAACTCGTCGATTGCCGCATCACCAATGCGGTTCGTTGTGTGCCGCCGGAAAACAAGCCCACGCCCGCCGAGATCGCGACTTGCCGCGGTTTTCTCGAGTCCACGATCGCCGAAATGGGGAAGTTGCGGGCAATCCTGGCGCTCGGCCGCATCGCCCACGACAGCGTGGTCACCGCCCTCGGCGCCAAGAAATCGGCGACCCGCTTCATGCACGGCGGCCGTCATGCGGTTGGCGGTTACGAGTTGTTCTCCAGCTATCACTGCTCGCGCTACAACACCAACACCGGCGTGCTCACGCCGCAGATGTTCCGCGATGTGTTCGCCAAACTGCGCGCCTATCTCGACGCCTGAAGCCAGGCGACCACCTCTGCGGCGTTCTTGTCGGGTGGGAACACCGGGTAAAAGACCTTGGTGATTTTGCCATCGTCGATGACAAGAGCCATGCGCTTGAGCAGCGTCATGCCGGAGGTCGTGAACGTCGGCAGATTCATCGCCCTGGTCAACGCGAGTTTCTCATCTGACAGGATCGGAAACGGCAAATGCAGGCGCGTCGCCGCTTCCCGCTGGTAGCCACTGTCCTGTGTCGAGAGCCCATAAAGCTGCGCGACGCCAAGACGCTTGAGTTCGGC
>Ga0335081_10016308_pt1 | contig 12023 bp, 5 predicted proteins | sample Lox_Sample_35_FD_206713 | JGI IMG/M metagenome (GOLD analysis project Ga0335081, IMG submission 206713) | Soil microbial communities from Loxahatchee National Wildlife Refuge, Florida, United States - Lox_Sample_3.5 | ecosystem: Environmental > Terrestrial > Soil > Wetlands | place: USA: Florida... | reverse complement strand
GACCACAACCCGGAAGGGTTGTTGCCGCTGCCCCTGGATTGCGGCCGATTGGAGAATCTGTTCGCCTATGTTCTTCAGAAAAACAGCGCGGGCGCCGTGCTCACCGAAGGACCTGGACTGGTGGTTTTCGACGCCGATTACGGGTCGGGTTCAACGATTGATTCCTTGCCCAATACCGGGAGTTCCTTCATTACCAACGAAGATCTCGACGTGCCGGCGAAAGAAAAACCAGCGCTGGACGAGGTGATTGCCGGACTGAATGTCGCCGGAAAAAGTGACGAGGCAAAGCTTCTGGCAATAAGCGGATTTTTCAATCGTAATTTCAAATACAGCCTTTGGCAGGACATTCCCCCGATCGCAGGTACCAACGAAACTCCCCTGAGCCGTTTTCTGCTCCACACACGCAGCGGCCACTGTGAATACTTCGCCACAGCCACGGTGCTCCTGTTGCGGGAATTGCATATCCCCGCCCGGTACGCTGTCGGTTATGCGGTGCATGAGGGCTCTGGGCGCAAATACGTCGTCCGTATGCGGGACGCGCATGCTTGGTGCCTGGTGTGGAATCGGGATGCCCGGGTTTGGCAAAGCTTTGATACCACGCCCGGTTCATGGGTGGCCGATGAAGAACAGCACGCATCGGCGCTGCAATTTATTTCTGACTCGTGGTCGTGGATTCAGTTTCAATTCGCAAAGTTCCGTTGGGGCCAAAGCCAGGTCCAACAGTATATCCTGTGGGCGTTGGTGCCAGTCCTCGGACTGTTACTCTATTTGATCATCTTTCGCAGCAGCCGGCGCCGCCATCGCCGGAAATCAGGGGAAGCGCCGGAGACTCGCAATTGGCCGGGCTTGGATTCGGAATTTTACCGCTTGGAACATAAACTGGCCGATCACGGTTTCACGCGCGCGGCCGGGGAGCCTTTATCAGTCTGGCTGGAGCGTGTGATCGAAGCGCCGGAATTGGCCGGACTCCAGCCATCCCTGAACAGTGTGTTGCGCCTTCATTACCGTCATCGCTTTGATCCACGGGGTCTGAATCAGGCCGAGCGCAAAGCACTGCGACAGGAAGTCGAGACGTGTTTGGCGAACAGAAGGTGGTGAACGGTTGCGGGAGAGTGGCAATCGGCTGGTGTTCGAAAATTCAGACCGCCGTTGCGATCCCGACCTTCTTTGGCTCTTTCGCTTCTTGGCATCTCCAGTAGTTCACAATTTTCAAATGTGTTTGCAATAAAACGATGATGACAAACGGGGAAAAAGGGATACAATACAAACATCAGCAGCGTCATTGTTTTGAAAACAGTAACAAATTCAGAAAGTAATGTTATGAAACGTTTGTCCTCGATCTTGACGACGATTGGTGTCAGCGCACTTGTCATTCAGACAGCCCATGCCTCTCCACTTTTTTCAGAAGCTTTTAATTATAACGCCGGTAACCTTGTTGGCAACGGCGGTTGGAGCGGTGGCGCCAGCACCGGTTTGCAGGTTGTTAGCGGCAACCTGACTTATCCAGGTTTGGCGGATCAGGGTGGCAACGAACTTGAAATCGTTAACGGGAGCGCACAAACAGCATATGCTACATTCGCCAATCAGACCAGCGGACAGGTTTACTATTCCTTCTTGTTTAATTCTACTGCAGCCGACAGTGCCAATAACTACTTCACCGCGCTGAATCCGGGCACTTCGACTCCAAATGGCGGCAGTGACGCGATTGATGCTTATTATTATATCAGCGGTAAGATTGAAGTGCGAGGTAACGCTCAATCTGCAACCGCTGGTACGGGTACCGCTTTGTCGCTAAACACGACGTATCTCATCGTTGAAGAACTTGACCTTGATGCACATACTGCCAGCCTTTGGATCGATCCAGACTCAAGCACCTTTGGTGGCACCGCGCCTACGGCCACTGCGAGCCTTTCAAGTCTCACAGCGACAGCGGTAGACAATGTCGGGTTCAAAGCTCAAAGCGCTGCAGGTGGTCCTTATTTGGTTGATAACCTTCTGATTGGCACAACGTGGGCAGATGTAACGCCAGCCGTTCCCGAACCTTCAACCGTGGCTTTCGTGGGCTTGGGCATCCTCGGTTTGATTTCCGCGCGCCGTCGGATGCGCAAGTGAGTTTTGGTTGCTCTTTCGATTACAGGCGTTGGGAAATCTTCCCAACGCCTGTTTGGTTTTCAGAGCGGTCAAGCCAGCCGGCGCGCGATGTTGCCCACAGAAAACAAAAATGCGTGCATCCGCGCAGCCGGATAAAAACAACCAGAAATCCAACATCGAACGCCCACGCAGAACGTTAGCAATTGTCGTGTGCAAAGATTTCGTTAGCATCCCAGGTACTCGATGACATCTTCGACTCAAGCAATGGCTGAAAATTCGGGCTGGTTGCGTGATTTGTGGGATCGAAGCTGGCTGAAGGGATTGTTGTTGCTCACCGCCGTCATCTTTGTTTACCAACCGGTATGGCACGGAAAGCCCATCTGGGACGATGACGCGCACCTTACCCCGCCCGGACTTCGTTCAACACAGGGATTGGCGCGCATCTGGATCGAACCCGGCGCCACACAACAGTATTATCCGCTGGTCCACAGCATTTTTTGGGTTGAGTACAAACTCTGGGGCGATACAACCCTGGGTTACCATTTAATTAATATTTTGCTGCACGCCTTTACAGCCCTGTTGTTGTGGAGGGTTCTACGGCGGTTGCAGGTGCCAGGCGCTTATTTGGCGGCGGTCATTTTCGCCTTGCATCCCGTTTGCGTGGAGTCGGTGGCTTGGATCTCGGAAATCAAGAACTCACTGTCGGGGGCATTTTATCTGGGCGCGACGCTGATTTATTTGAGATTTGACCGCACCAGAAACTGGAAATTTTACTTCGTGACTTTGGGGCTGTTCCTGTTGGGGTTAATGTCCAAGACTGTAATTGCGACCTTGCCTGCGGCCTTGCTGGTGGTTTTCTGGTGGCAACGCGGAAAATTGTCCAGGAAACAGGATATATTACCGCTGATTCCACTTTTTGTGGTGGGAATTGGTGCCGGATTGTTCACGGCGTGGGTGGAATGGAAATTTGTTGGCGCGAGTCATGCCGGGTATAATTTCCCCGTAATTGACCGGTTACTTATCGCGGGGCGCGCAATCTGGTTCTATCTGGGGAAGCTCTTATGGCCGGCGGATTTGACTTTTATCTATCCCCGCTGGCACGTCCACCAGACGGTATGGTGGCAATACCTTTTCCCTATCGCGGCACTACTGGGGTCGGTGGGGTTGTGGTTGCTTTCACGCTGGAATCGCGCGCCACTGGCGGCGTGGCTCCTTTTTGTCGGGACGTTGTTCCCGGCACTGGGCTTTTTCAGTGCCTATCCCTTCCGTTATTCGTTCGTAGCAGATCACTTCCAGTATTTGGCCAGTATAGGCCCAATCACCTTGGCCGCGGCGGGGATCACCATGTTGATCCGTTGTTTAATGAGCAAGCGACAATTCCTTGAACCCATTGTTTGCGGCACTATGGTATTAGGGTTGGGTATATTGAGTTGGCGCCAAAGTGGCATGTACACCGATATTGAAACTCTCTGGCGGACCACTATCGCGAGGAACCCAGATGCCTTCCTGGCCTACAATAATCTCGGGAACATGCTCGTTTTGCAGGGGAAAACTGCGGAGGCCATCGCACAATTCCAACGGGCTATCGAGATCAAACCGGATTACGCAGAGGCGCATTACAACCTGGCCATTGTACTTGATCGGCAGGGCAAACCGGGCGAAGCCATTGACCACTATCAGAAGGCTCTTGAGATCAACCCTGACTTCGTGGCGGCACACAACAATCTGGGGATGGTGCTACTCAACCAGGGACGGCTGGAAGAAGCTTCTGAGCAATACCACCTGGCCCTTGACAAGGATCCCACCTTTGCGGAGGCACACAGTAACCTGGGCTTCCTGTTGGCGAAAGAAGGTAGAACGGCAGAAGCCATTGCGGAGTACCGGAAAGCGATCGAACTCAACCCCAAGCGTGCAGAGTTTTACAATAACTTGGGCAACCTGCTGGCCACTTCGGGGCGAAACGCGGAGGCCATTGAGCAATTCCGGAAGGCCCTTGAAGTCGAGCAGAAAAATGCGAAGGTCCGTCTTAATCTGGCCAATGTACTCACAAGTCAAGGGCAGTGGGACGAGGCCATCGAACAGTACCAGCAGGCACTCAACCAGATGCCCGACTCTATTCATGCCCACTATCAACTCGGGATTCTGCTGCAAGGCCGGGGGAGGTTTGCGGAAGCCGTCGCGCAGTTTCAGCGGATTCTTGCGCTTGATCCCCGACACGTGCCGGCTCAAAACAATCTGGCCTGGTTGTTAGCTACCTGTCCGGACGCGAAATTGCGGAACGGAACCAATGCGGTTGAACTCGCACAACAGGCCGAACGGCTTTCCGGAGGCAGATCCCCGGAAATTCTTGACACACTGGCGGCGGCTTATGCAGAGGCGGGGCAATTTGATCGGGCGGTAGAAACAGCCAAACGGGCGCTGAACATTTTTGCTGGCCAAGGCAACCGGGCGCTGGCCGCGGCCGTCCAAGTGCGACTCAAGTTGTATGAAGCGGGTTTTCCATTTCGAGACCCCAGGCAGACATCTGCTCCCTCCCGTCCAAGCCAGCGGTGATGTTCCTGTTTCCGGGCAGGCCGCCAATTTCGACATGAGTGGAGCCGCATGTCCTGCGGACATGCGGCACATTACTGATACATCAGCCGGAGAAACACGGAGCGGTTGGCAGGATCAATCGGGATGACGATTTGGTTATGGTTCGTGGAGCCGGGCACAGCCGTCCAGTTGGTGCCCAGATTGTTGGTCTGGATTTGCAGCAACCAACCAAGGTGATCTTGCGGCCAGGAAAGCTGCAACTGACCGCCGTTGGGTTGCACCAGAATATTTGTCGGTGTTGTTGAAGGCAGTGGTGCGGCGCTGACTTGCGAAGAGTTGGCGCTCTCACCACCGGCCACCGCCGTGACGACGTAATAATACGTCACGCCGTTCGTCACCGCCGCGTCCGAATAGTTGTTCGTCGATATATCGCTGAAGACAGCTGGGTAAGGCCCGCCGTTGTCGGTCCCGCGCTTGAGATTGTAACTGGTCGCGCCCGACACGGTGTTCCAATTCAAAAGGATTAACAGGTTCGTTCCCAGCGCCGTGAAATTCGTCGGGGCCGGAGGCGCCGGAGCAGTCACTACCAGTTTCACCTGACCGGGCGTGGTGATATCCCAATTGTAAGTGTAACCAAAACCTGTCGGCGTTGCGCCAATCGTCGGGAGCGTGCCGCTCAAATTGCCTGTGTAAGTGAGCAGAACGTTCGTGCCCGCGCTGAAGCCGGGGCCGTTGGTCAGGTTGACGGTCCCGCCCAGGGCCAGGTTACCAACGACGGCGACGCGGTTGGTGTTGGGGTCCAAGGTGAAATTCAGGATGGTGCTGGGGAATAGCGTGAAGCTATTACTGACGATGAAGAGACTGTCGGCCATCGTGAGTGGGCCATCGTCAAGTGCGTTGGTGTTTATGAGGGAAGCCCGCGCATTGTACAACGCCACGCTGTTGCCGTAGCCGTTGGTGGTCAGACCATCGAACGTGACCAGATTGGTGGACAAAGTGGTGTTCGTGATGGTGATGTCAGCGTTATACAAAAGAAAAGTGGGTGTGCCAGCGGGCACGATGTTCGTGGAATCGGCGAATTGGAAGCCCCGCGCGCTGTAAACGTCAAAGGATTTTGAAGCCGTGATGTTGACATGGCTGAGCAAGATATTGGCGGCGGGCACTTCCATGCGGGCCCAGATGATCCCGGCGACGCCGCTGCTGAGCACGGTCGCATTCACGTTGCTGATGGTGATGTTGCGCCAGATTGGAACGGTAGTCGCGTCAACGGCCTGGGTGGAGGCAATGAACGCCGTGACGGCGGTGGGCGTGCCGTAGATGCCGCCCGCCGAGCTGTCGTAATAGCTGTAGATGACGATTGCCCCGTCAACGATGTTTGTCATGTCGAGATTGTAATAGTTGAGATTTTGCGCGGTGCCACCCTGGCCACTGCCGCCGCTGGTGGCGTCATTGGACTTCATCCGGATGCCGTAATCTGTGCCAATGAAGTGGCAGTAAATAACCGTCAGGTTCGAAACGGCGCCCGCGGTGTTGCTGCCGATGGAAACGCCGTGCCCTGCGCCGAAGGTGCAATTGGTAATGAGAATGTCTTTGGAGATTGCCGAGGCGGTGCTGCTGCCCAAGGCAATGTTGTCATCTCCGGCATTGATGGTACAGTGGTTGACCAGGCAATTGGTGCCGACCAGATCGATCCCGTCGGTATTCGCCGCATTGAACGCCGTGGTGTTGATGGTAATGTCCTGAATGGTGATGTCGTTATCGGACCCCTTGAAGACGATGTGCATCTTTGGCGGGTTTTGGATCCTCACGTTCTGTATCAACACGCGTTTGCAGTTGCCGTTGAAAAAAATCATGTAGGATCGGTTCTTGTACGTGGAACTGCTTGTGGGCAGGCTCCACCAGTTCGCGCCGTTGCCATCAATAGTCCCATCTCCGCTGATCTCGAGGTTTGTAGCGCTGCTGGCGTAGATCAGGTTCCCGTAAGTCTGGTTTTGCGCCGGCAAATTCGTCCAGACACTCAGCGGCTCCATCCTCAACGTCACGTTGGTGTCAATTTGCAGGTTCACGTTGTTCTTCAGCGTCAACGGGCCGCACAAATAAGTTCCCGTGCCCGACCAAGGAATTCTGACCGTGCCGCCAAACAGAGTATTGGTATTTGGTCCTGCCGCCGCCGCGACGATGGCGTTTGAAATGGCAAGGGTATTATCGGTCGCGCCATCGCCCACCGCGTTGTAAGGGCTGTTGGTGACGGTGATGATGTTATTGGTGTTGATATTCGGCAGGACCGGCACCGCCGACGCCAGATGAACACCGGCCCAATAGCCGGCCGCCGCCAAAATGAATCGGTTGAAGGAATGAAAACGATTAGCGAACATCATAATTTTTGCGACAGAGGGTTTCATCTTAAACATTACCTGTATTATTATACCACGATTTGCCTCACTTTGCGGATTCCAGCGAGCAGTTCACCAGTTTCACGTCGGCGTCCTGCATCACATCCGGTTTGGCGACTTCCTTGAAGGTTGAGTTGTAGATCCGCACGTTACTGATCTCGGCGCCCGGGAAGCCCCGGACATTCAGCACGCGCGGCGTGTGGGCGACGGTAATATTATCCATGGCCACGTTCCGCGCCACCGGCCGATAAATCCCGTTCGTGCCTTCTTCGTAAAGGAAATCAATTTGCAGAACCGAATCCGCCACCTGTCCCACGTTCACGTTGCGCATGAAAATATTTTGAATGACGCCACCCCGGACAGCGTTGGACTTGAGCCGCAACGCGCAGTTGAGGTGCGGGCTGCTCATTTCGCAGTTTTCCACAAACACGTTGCTGCAACTGCCGGAAATCTCGCTGCCGATGGCCGTGCCGGCGTGGCCGTCGCGCATGGTGCAATCCCGGATCACCAGGTTCACCGACGGCGTGCCGATACGGCGGCCGTCATCATTGCGGCCCGATTTGATGGCAATGCAATCGTCACCGGTATCGAACAGACATTTTTCAATCAGCACGTCGCGGCAGCTTTCCGGATCGCAGCCATCATTATTCGCGCCATGCGAAACGATGTCCACGCCGCGGACCGTGACATTGGTGCAAAGCACCGGATCAAGCTCCCACATCGGCGAGCGGCGGATGTGAACGCCTTCGATCAATACGTTGCGGCAGCGGTTGAACTGGATGAAGTTCGGCCGCAGGTAGTCGCCGTTGCCGAAACGGCGCTGCTCGACCGGCACGCCCTCTCTGGCCATTTTTTTGAGCCGCTCGTTGGCGGTCCGATAGCTGTTGGTGCCGACATTTCTGCCCCCTTTCCATTGCAGCCAGTTTTCCTCGGTAGCCTGGCCGTCTAACGTGCCTTCACCGGTCACCGCGACATTTTTCTGGCCGAACGCGTAAATGAACGGCGAATAATTATAGCACTCGACGCTTTCAAAGCGGCTGAACACGGCCGGCAGATACGCGTTGGGATCGGTGCTGAATTTCAAGGTTGAACCTTGGTCCAAATGCAAGTCCACGTTGCTTTTCAAGTGGATGGGGCCGGTGAGAAATTCGCCCGCGGGGATCACGACACGCCCACCGCCCGCCATGGCGCAGACATCAATCGCCCGCGCGATTGCCGCCGTACAATCGGTCTGGCCATCGGCCACCGCGCCATAATTCGTGATGACGAAATCGCGCGCGGGGAATTCAGGGGCTGTGATGCGTGAGAGAATCCCGGGTACCTGCGCCCACCCGGCCTCGTCCGCCTGGAGCAGGGGAATCGGGAGCAAAGCGATCAGGAAAAGCGCAAACGATTTTTTCATGGTTTGATGGTGTTGGTTTATTTTAAGGGTTGCGCCTGGTTTTCCAAGCCTTCGATTTCCGCATTCTCCGCGCTGAACCTCGGTCCGTTTTTGACCGAAATGCGGGAGTTTATGAATCGAATGCCGCGCGCGTTGCGGATGGTCAGGCCGGTTTCGGCGGTCAGGTGGACATTCACCAGCTCGGCGTTCGATACCGGGCTCTCGGGCAAACCAACGATCAGGCCGGCCTCGCGCGTGACCGTGGCGGTCAAATTGGAAATAATGATGTCGCGAAAGACGGGCGTGGTCTCCGTCATCGGCCGGGCGGTGTCGGCCTCCGGGAATTTATCGTTCGTGCTGTATTGGTAATAGCCGACGATGGAAATCGCCGGGTGCACGTTCTTCATCGTGATGTTGGAATATCGGATGTCCTCGACTACGCCGCCGCGCCCGCGACCGGATTTGATGCGCAGTCCGTTGTCCGTGTCCTCAAACCGGCAATGGTTCACGACCACCTGACGCACCCCGCCAACAGTTTCACTGCCGATGGACATCCCGTGGCCGTGCCGAAAAACGCAGTCGGTGACGGTGATATTTTCGCAAGCGAATTCGCGGCCGGCGATTTTTTTGCCGGATTTGATGGCGATGTCATCATCGCCGGTGTCAATGAGGCAATGCGTGATGGTCACCTCGCGACAATTGATCGGGTCAATGCCATCGGTATTGGCTGCGCCAGCCGGTGCCCGCACGGTCACGCCTTCGATGGCCACCGCTTCACAATCGGTGGGCACCAGATGGGATTTGGGTGAGTTGATCAGGCTCACTCCCGCCAGCCGGACATTTTCGCAATGGTTGAGCACAATCAGATTGGGACGGGGCAGAACGTAGCCGGGTTTCCGGATGCGGGCTTCCTCGGCCGGTCCCCACCAATTTTTGCCGTTGCCATCAATCGTGCCTTTGCCGGTGATGGTGATGTCCGTGAGATTTTCCCCGCTGATGAACGGGTTGAAATCACTGTTGCTCCGGGCCGCCAGCCAATCGCTGCCGGCCTTGAGAAAATCCGATTGCACCGGCGACGCCAGCAGCGTTGCGCCTTTCTCGAGCAACACCGTGGTTTTCGTGCGGAGGATGAGCGGCCGGCTGAGATAAATGCCCGGCGAAAATTTCACCGTGCCGCCGCCTGCCTGCCCGCAGGCGTCCAAAGCGGCTTGAATGGCCACCGTGTCCAATGTCTTGCCGTCGCCTCGGGCGCCAAACTGCCGGACGTCAAAAACTTTAGGGCCGCTGGCAGCACAGAAGGAAATACCGGCCAGGAACATGAACCATGTGCCCGAGGTTTTCAGAAGATCGCGGCTCATGGTGTTGGATTGTCAATGCGGATTGCGCAAGCCGTTTTTATGGCCCGAGTTGAATCCGGTAAAACCGCTGGCTGAAGTTGCTGGCCGCGGTGTCACTCCAGACAAAAGGCGGCGTGGGCGAATGGTTGGTGAAAATACTGGTCCAATCCGTGAGGTTGGTGGACGCTTGCACGATGTAATCCGGTCCCGCGTCGCCGTTGATGGTCAGGTTGAACAGGCCATTGCTGAACCCAATGCCCGACAATTGCGGCCGGACCGGCGCAGCCGATGTCACCGTGAGGACCGCATTGCTGCTGGCGACTGAACCCGCCGTGTTGGTTACGATCACCAAGTAAACTCCGGCATTGGTGACTTGAATGTTGTTCAACACCAGCGTGGTGTTCGTGGCGCCAGTGATCGCCGCGTTGGTGTTGAAATACCACTGATAGGCCAGCGGCGCGCTGCCGGCCGCGACCACGGTAAAGGTGACACTGTTGCTCGGCGCGATCATCTGACTTTGCGGGTGTGCGACGATAAACGGCGCCGTGGGAGCGTAGGACGTGATCAGCCAGTTGGTCTTGTTCCAGGTCAACACGCCCGCGCCACACCCGGCAGCCAGGATAGTCTGGAGTTGGCTCGGGTCATCCAGGTTGTAGGCGTAAGGCAGTTGATCGCCGGGCAGATTCCACGAAAAGGGAATGATCGGCGCCTGGAGCGGGCCGAGAGTGTTGGTGCCACCCGGGTCGGTGCTGTTCCCGCGGAAGAACGCGCTGTCCATCTGATAGATCGTGTCGAGCGCCAGGATTTTGCCGGTATAAGTCGGGTCCGATGGATCGGTCTGGTTATTGCGCAACGGGGTCAGGCAATCTATGTAAGCCGACTTCTCAACGAGCACCGCGCCGCCTTCGGTGGAGATGCTGCCATTGAGAAACGGCTTGAAACTGTAGGTGTTGTTCAAAGTGTTCTGGTCTGGAGCGCTCAGGGTTGCCGCCACCGCGTCCCGCAGCCGCCGCGCGGCCAAACCGGCGGTATCGTCCACGTAAATGTTGTAGTCATGCACGTTGCCGCCGCGTAAACGCGGCAGCCGATCCCAGGGATTCATGAACCATTCGTGATGGAGCGTAACGCTGAAGTTTACGTTTTCTGACGACGTGGTGGCGCCGATTAAATGAGTTTTGTCATGTCCCTGAATGATGGTGACGATGTTCGTGGTGCTGAAACCACGTGTGCGGAGGAAATTATACATCGCGTAACTCGTCCTGTTGGATTCGAGCGAATTGATCTGTTGCCAGACCCAACTGTTCGCATTGGTGGCGCTGTCGTCGCCCGTGTATCTGCACCAGGAAATTGTGATGGCGGGACTCCCGCCTTTCATGTCAATGATGCCGTCGTAGGCTTTCGTGAACGTGCAGTGGTCCACCCAGATGTTGCTGACCGTGCCCGAATTGCCGAGGTCAATGAAGTCCCAGTCGTTTTTATCATAGTTGCCTTTGCTGGCCTCGTCCCATTCCCACATCTCGTCGAATTTGAGATTGCGGATGATGACGTTGCCGGAAGATTTCACGTTGAAGGTCGCGTGCCGGATGGTGGCGCCGTTGGCGGAGAAGATGGTCAGGCCGTTCTTTTTCTGGATGTCAATCAGGCTCACACCGGTGCGCAACAGCACCGGGTGCAGTTGCGGCGGGTTGTGCGCGCGGAAGGGTTCGCTGGAGGCTTTGGCCGAAGCTTCGATTTCATTGTAGCCGAGATTGAGGTCGTTCATGATCTCAATAATCTTTACCGTTTTGCTGTTGATGGCGTTGGCAAGATCGGTGGCAGTGTAAACTTTGGCATAATTGGGGTCAGTGTCAGGCAGCACACCGCCACCCGTCGCGTTTCGGCCGAACCCGGTAAGGTTATACTCGGTATTGACCACGGGTGCCGCAATCGTCACGGTGAGCACGGCGGTGTCGCTGGTCGCGGTTCCGACGAGGTTGGAAGCTGTGACCGTGTAATTACCATCGTCGCTGGTCTGCACATTTGTCAGGGTCAGCATGGACGCAGTCGCGCCGGAAATGGGTGTTCCACTTTTGTTCCATTGGTAGCTGATGGGTGCGGTGCCGGCGGCGGCGGCGGTGAAACTGGCAGTGCTCCCGATCAGCAGAACTTGCGAGGCAGGCTGCAGGACAAAGACCGGCGCCACGGGATTCGTATTGACGGTGAGGATTGCGTTGGAACTGGTGACGGAGCCGGCAAGGTTGTTGACGACGACGGAATACATCCCGGCATTGGCGGGTTGGACGCCGGCAA
>Ga0335081_10016307_pt1 | contig 12023 bp, 16 predicted proteins | sample Lox_Sample_35_FD_206713 | JGI IMG/M metagenome (GOLD analysis project Ga0335081, IMG submission 206713) | Soil microbial communities from Loxahatchee National Wildlife Refuge, Florida, United States - Lox_Sample_3.5 | ecosystem: Environmental > Terrestrial > Soil > Wetlands | place: USA... | reverse complement strand
GCGGTCCGTTCGTTCTTCGCCGAGGACGCGACGTGGACACTGCACGCCGGGGAGTTGCCGATGTCGGGCACCTGGACGGGCCGGGACCGGATCATGGATGGATTCTTCGCCACCGCCATGGCGAACTACCAGCCCGGCTCGATCGAGCTCGAGATCACGGCGATGATCGCCGAACAGGATCAGGTCGTTCTCCAGTGGACAAGTCGAGCCCGGACCCGCGACGAGCGGGTGTACGAGAACGGCTGCATCGGCGTCTTCACCGTTGGCGGCGGCAAGATCCAGACCGTCCGCGAGTACATGGACACCCTCTACGCCAGCGACGCTTTCTCGCGCGCCGCCACCGGTAGCGGCATCGTCGCAGGAGGGGCGTGATCATGCGCATCTTCCTCGCCGGCGCCAGTGGTGTGATCGGAGTCCGGCTGTTACCGCTGCTCGTGGCCCAAGGCCATGTGGTCCGGGCATGACCCGCTCGCCAGGGAAGGCCGCCAAACTGGACGCGCTCGGCGCCCAGCCGGTCGTTTGCGACGTGTACGACGTCCAGGCCCTGGGCGCGGTCGTCGCGACGTTCGGACCGGACGCGGTGATGCATCAGCTCACCGATCTCCCCGACGACGCGTCGAAAATCCCCGAACTCGCCGCGCGCAACGATCGCATGCTCCGCGAGGGAACGCCCAACCTGCTCGCGGCCGCGAAGGCCGCGAGCGCCGAGCGGATCCTCGCTCAGAGCATCGCTTGGGAGCTGCCTGGGGAGCGCGGTGCCACCTACCGTGCACACGAACGCGCCGTACTGGACAACGGCGGGGTCGTGATCCGCTATGGCCAGCTCTACGGCCCGGGCACCGACTACGAGACCGAGCTCCCTCCTCCGCCGCGGATCGAGGTCGATGAGGCAGCCCGGCGGACCGTGCCGATCCTCGACGCACGCCCGGGAATCGTCGAACTGGTCCAGCGATAGCAGCCGGTCCCCCGCCGCACGATCAGATCGGGCTTCACCGATCGCCTTCAACGCTCACCGAGTAGGACGACCCAATCATGCACCGCAGGGATGACACCCTTCGCCAGCCGCCGGTGCCGAGTCCGCCCCCAGCCCGATGCGGCTGCTGGTGACCGGCGGGAGCGGCGTTCTCGGCGGCGCCCTGCTCCCGATGGCGCGGGCCGCCGGACACGAGCTGTACGCGCCGCGCATAGCCGAGCTTGACCTGTTCGATCGCGCCGCGGTCACGGACGCCTTGCGCGGGATCGATGCTGTCCTGCACCTGGCAACCCGAATCCAGCCGCTCGAGCAGCTCGAGAACCCCGACGCGTGGCGCGAGAACGACCGCCTGCGGGCAGACGCCTCGAGGAACTTGGTCGACGCAGCGCTCGTCACTGGTGTCACCGTATACGTGCAGCCGACGGTCACCTTCGTCTATCCCCCAGATGGCCCGGCGTCCGAGGACACGCCACTCGGGGACGTCGCCCCGATCCTGACGTCCGCGCTCGCGGCCGAGCGCGAGACTGCTCGCTTTGCAGCGGCGGGCCGGGAGGGCGTCGTTCTGCGGTTCGGGCTTCTCGACGGGCCCGGCACCGGACACGACCGGCCCGTGCCTGCGCTCGGCGCGACCCTCCACGTCACCGACGCCGCCCGAGCGCTCCTGGCCGCACTCACGCTCCCCAGCGGCATATACAACGTGTGCCGCGATCACGAGCGCGTGTCCAACGGCCGCTTCACACGTGCTGCCGGCTGGCATCCATCGCGATAGCCGCTGGCCTCCCCTCCACGAACTCGCGCAACACAAACCGGAAGAACTGGAGATCGCTGATGATCGAACTCGAGTACGAGATGACCTACGCCGAGACGATCGAGGGGCCCGCTCGGCCCGACGACAGGCTCCTTGCTCGGCGAACGGATCTGCTGGCGGCCGGATCGGGTGGATGTGAAGCGTTGCACCGTCGAGGCGCCAGGTTCCGGCGACAAAGCTGTCTACCAGGTAGGTGCGCATCAGCCGGTCCTGGTTGACGGCCTCGCGACAGCCGCTGGGAATGATCCTTGTCCGGTCGGCGTGTGACAGGATCGCGTTGTCAAATGGAGGCAGGATCCGCGGCGGCGCGGGAGTATCAGGATCGGCCGACCATCAATGACAGGGTGCCAATCGGCGAAGCCGACTACCCCCAGACGAACGGCGGATAGCGATCAGTCGCGAAATACGCCTACGCGTTGCCGCGCAGGGTCCAGCGTAAGCCAGGAACCATCAATTCGAAGAGCCCTCGCGGAACCCTCTTCGTGAACAGCACGGTGAAGAAGGCGACGATCGTCAGCGCCCCAGTCAGCCAATACAGGACACCAGCCATCCACACGTACGGGATCGCCAGCAGCCACTGGGACAAGCGGGCGCCACTTCGCGATGTGCTCGGGGTAATCGATGTTCAAACGCACGGGATAGTTCATCGGCGAGCGAGAATCGGTCATCAGGTGCACGTAGGCGAGCACGCCGTAGTACCAACGTGCCGTCCCTACGAGGTATTCGAAGGCGCCTCGTGGCCAGCGGCCGGTGAACAGCACCGCGAAGAAGCCGTAGACACCGACTCGTCGCGAGCAACCAACGGCAGAGTGCTGGATCTAAGCCCAAACCGGGAGGCGGCACGCCAGGCCGGGAAAGCGGCGCCCGGGTTTACTCAGGAGGATCTGGCGGCATAGAATCGACAGCGAGGCCGAAACGAAGTTCAAGCAGCACAGAGGGGTCTTCATGGTGGGCGTTGCAAGGTTGAGGCGCAAATCCAACAACCGTGGGCCGAAGCACGCCTGTTCGCAGATCGTCATCAGGACCAGCACGGTGGGCCATGCGGCGGCGGAGATGTGATGGGCGATGCTCGAGCTCGCGAGGTCTGAACGGAGGCCGTGGCTGACGGCGAATGCGAACACCATCCGCGAGCCGATTCCCGCGATCAACAACGTGGCGGCGAGCCAGCCGACGCGGGCGGCCGCCAGGCCGTCCTCGCCGGCGCGGACGTGAGTGGCGAACCCAGAGGCGATCCCGAGCGTGAGCCCGACGGCTGCGAGCAGGGCGATCAGGACGATGTCGTTGCCGGCAGTCGGAATCGAATGCAAGTTCATCTGAGCGTACGAAGAAGACGAGGACGAGGGGACGAGGATGCTGCGGCGGTCCAGCTCCCGCTCGGAGCCTGGAGCACGACCAGAACGAAGATTGCGTTGATGAGGTAATCGGTGGTCGTCACCGCGCCATGATCTTCTTCTGGACCGATTTCGTCGTCGGCCCCGGGTTTGAATTGTGGGTTGATCTGCAGCTCAACCCACGGTTGGCGGCCATGCACGCCATCTGAGGTGAGGAGGACGCAGAGCAGGCGATGGCCCCTCCGGGCGTCCGGGCAGGCCACCATGACCCAAGAGACTCACTTCCGCGCCGAGCAGGTCCGTTGCGTCGCCGGCGAGTCGCGTATCCAACGAAGGCAGGTCTGCATCCGCCGTCGTGGCAGCCCGGGCGCGGCTCCTCTACCCAGTGTCGGGCCCCTGAGCGTCGATCATCGGTCAGGGTCACCGATCGATTGGGCGGCGTTTACTGGGTCACGCATTGACCAGATTTCTGAGCGGAAGGGAGCTTGACTTTGGTCGTGCGCGGCTGAAAGATTAGGCGTGAGTGCAGGCTGCAATGGTGCCGAAGCCTGCGATACACGAGGGGGAGTGTGGATGAGACGCTGGTCTGGTGTTGCTGGCATGCGCGCTACTTGCCCCAGCATCCGTGGGCATCGCGCAGGCGGCTGCGCCCGGCGTGCAGATCGGTGGGCTCACCGGCCCCTTGGCCCTGCTGTTCCGAGCGACCCGCTGAAAGCTGAGTCCTCGGATCTATCGCTGAGGCACCGGCCCTGTGATCGGGCTTCCCCAAGAAAGGAATCCGGATGAGTTCAACTCGGCGGACCGCGCTCATTTTCGGCGTGCTTTACCTGGCCACCTTCGTCTTCTCGATCGCGGGGGTGCTCCTCTACAACCCCGTGCTGCACCCCGCGAAATTCATGGCCGGGATTGGGGGCGACACGCGGGTGCGCCTCGGCGCGGTCTGCGAGGTGCTTCTCATCATCGCGAACATCGGCACGGCACTCGTGGTGTATCCGATCTTCAGACGGCAGTTCGAGGTCCTTTCCCTCGGATACGTGGCCGCGCGTCTCGCTGAATGCACCTTCATCGCGGTCGGCATCGTCAGCTACCTTGCGGTTGTCACGTTGCACCACGAGAGCGCCGGCGGAGGCGCCGAGTCCCTGCTCAACGACGCGAGAGCGCTCGTTGCGGTCCGCAATTGGACGTTCGTCCTCGGGCCCGGCTTCGTCGCCGGCCTCGGGAACGGGCTGATCCTGGGCTACATGATGTACCACGTCCGGACTCATGCCGCGAGGCTTGGCGACGTTGGGGCTCATCGGAGGCTCTCTCATCTGCATTACAGGGCTCGGCGTGGTGCTCGACGTGTTCGCGAGAGGCGGCACGGCGCAGGCCATCGCGACAGTCCCGGAGTTCTTGTGGGAGCTGTCGCTCGGGATCTATCCGATCGTCAAGGGATTCAAGCCGTCTCCAATCCTCGAGGCCCACCTGCCGACCTCTGGCTAACGATCAAGCTCGACGCCGATGAAGCGGTGCTTGCCGCAAGGCTCGGCTGTTGATGACTTAGCGGTACTGCAGCGCGTCATAGCCGGCCACTCGTCCGCTGGGCGTACCGCGGTTGGCTCTCGACCCAGCCGACGCCGACCTCCGAGTGTGTCTGACCCACCTGGTGGCGGCGATTCAGACCGCGGAACCGAGGTGGGTGTCATCGACGCGCTCGCCCGTGTCATCGACGCGCTCGCCCTGTTGGATGCGGGCGGCGTCACGCCAACCGCGGCCGTCCTGGTCGGCCTGATCAACGATCTTGACGTCCTCGCCGGTCCCACGGTGGTGGCGCTGGATGACTACCAAGTCATTGATGCGGCCGCTGTCCATGCGGCGGTGACCTTCCTGTTGGACAACCTGCGGCCGCGGGGCACCTAGGAGCCGGCTCTCCGAGGGCGACTTCGACGGGGTGGAGGCGTGGCTCGACGCCGCCGAGGCTGGTCTGGAGACGACGACGCCGTCGACCATCCCAATGGCGGGCTCGCTGGCCGATGCGGTTAGGGGCCGGGACGGGGAGGTCCGGGAGGTCCGCTCGCTCGCGGCGATGATCGCCGTCCACCGCGCCTCGGTGGCCTAGGCCCGGAGCGACGTCGACGGGACGGCTGCGCACGCGCGCCGGGCACTCGCGCTGGCCGGCCCGGAGGACCACTTCGTGCGCGGTGCCGCCGCCGGATTCCTCGGCCTGGCGGCGTGGACGGCGGTGATCTCGTCATCGCGTCGGACACGGTCACCGAGGCGGTCGCGAGCCTGCACGCGGCGGGCCAGGTCGCGGACGAGCTCGGCGCGACAGTCGTGCTGGCGAACATGTGGCTCGCGCGAGCACGTCCGGTCGAGGCGCGGCGGCTGTACGAACGCGCGCTGACCGCGGCCGAAAGCCACCCCGGGCAGGTGCTGTCCACCGCCGGCGACCTGCACGTCGGCCTGGCGGACGTCCTGCCTGAGCAAGGCGATCTCGATGCGGCGTCAGAGCACCTGGAGGTCGCGCGCGAGCTCGGCGACCGGGCCGCGCTGCTGGAGAACCGCCACCGCTGGTACACCGCGATGGCCGGACTGCTGCGGGCGGAAGGCGACCTCGACGGCGCGATCGGGATGCTCGACCAGGCCGAGGCGCTCTTCCTGCCTGGCTACTTCCCGGATGTGCGGCCGATCGGCGCTACCAGGGCGCGCGTGCGGATCGGCCAGGGCCGGCTCGACGACGCGCGGGAGTGGGCGCGCGAGCGCGGTCACGCCAACGGATCCCCTCAGCTACCTGGCCGAGTACGCCCAGCTCACCCTCGCCCGGCTGCTGATCGCCCAGGGCGATGCGCGCGAGGCGCTCAACCTGCTCATCCGGATACTGCAAGTCGTGGTGGCAGCGGGCCGGGACGGAGCCGGACATGATCCGCGAGAATTACGGCACCACCTACCCTCACCGCCTCGATCGCCGACCAAGCCCAACTCCAGGGTGTACTCGCCGGCCTGCGCGACATCAGCGCCACCATCACCGAACTGCGCGCCATCAGTGCGCCGCGCTCCCTCGCTGCGACGGCACGAGGCCGGCGGTCCCGACTGCCCGATTTGCCCGGATCTCGAAGGTCGTTATAGCGGTCCCCGGTACTGCCCGTAATTCGTGCATGCAGAAGCCTCGGCGGATTCGTCACGAGCACGGCGTGCAGCCCGCCGCCCGTGCGACCAGCCGAGCACGCCGGCCGCGGATCAGCCCCTCGTTCCTCGCGCATTCAGGAGACGTTCTTGACCAGCGCCGTGCATTGGCGAGAGCTCAAGGGGACGCTCTCCCGGGCTGAGCGTCGATTTCCCACATGACCCATGGGCGACGATGGTCCGGTTCCGAGGCCGCCGGACTGCTTCCGAACGCCGCCGCCAAGTTCGGCGCTGGCGCGTCCAGCGTCTCCCGCGCCCTCGCCAAGCAAGACGACGAGGCCCCCGTTACGACGCAACGGGGGCGTCTGCCGTCTCCGAGCCCTTATCGACGAATGCGGATGATCGTCTTCCCGTTGCGTCGCTCGGTGGGGTTGAGGGCGGCGACAGCATCGTCGAGGATCGCGACGTTGCCGATGTTGGTCCGCAGTCGTCCGTCCCGCACCCTCTGGACGATCTCACTCAGTTGGGCACGATCGGACTCGACGACGAAGTCGACTGCCAGGCCGTCGGCGGGCCGCGCCTCGGGCGGCCCCACGACGGTCACCAGGGTTCCTCCGGTCCGGATCAGGCCTGCAGACCGCTTCTGGATGGGTATGGCGGCCCCGGCCCAACGTAACCGCACGAAGCAATCACGCCGCCCGCTGTTTTCGCGTTATTGGTTCCTGAGAGCTGAACTTTAGGCGGCTTCTCTCGCCGGGACCGGGTCGTGTGCCACCGTAGCCTCGGCGCGGCCGCGCACGGTTACCGCGACCAGCGTCGCGCCCGCGATGCCGACCGCGCCGGCGACCAGTAGCGCGGAGTTGAGGCCCGATGCGAACGCTGCGTGAATCGCGGCGTCGAGGTGTGCGCGCGCCGGGTGTGGTGCCTCGGCGATGACCGCGTGCGCCTGTCCTCCGACGAGCCGGACGGCGAGCGCCTCGGGTGCGGTGACATGCCGGCTTCGCAAGACGTCTGATATCTGGGACTGGTAGACGGCGTTGAGCGCAGCGATTCCGAGCGCGTAGCCGAGCTGGCGCATGGTGTTCACGGCGCCGGCGGCCATCCCACTACGGTGAACGGGGACCGCCTGTAGCGCCGCGGATGCGACCGTGGGCGAAGCCAGGCCCACGCCGATGCCCGCGACCAGCAGCCCGAGCGTGACGGCGGACCAGCTCGAGCCGGCATGTAGGTGCGCCTCGAGCAGAGCGCCGACGCCTATCAGCGCCAGTCCGCCGCCGATGAGGATTCGCGGTGAGCCGGCGTGCAGCACTCGCCCGGTCAGGAGCGCGGTAACCAGCGCCGTGATACTCAGCGGCACCATCGCCAGGCCGGCGCCGATCGGGCTCATCCCGCGGACGGACTGAAACCACAGTGACATGAACGGGGAGTAGGAGAAGGCGGCGACCGCCAGCAGCAGCGATCCGACCAGCACGCCAGAGAACGCGTGGCGGCGCAGTAGGCCGAGCTCGATGATTGGATGCGAGCAGCGAAGCTGAATGACTACGAATATGAACAGCGCCACGGCAGCCGCGGCGAGCAGCGTGAGCGTGGCCGTCGCTGTCCAGCCGATGACGGGGGCGCGGGTGAGCGCGTAGGTCAGCGAGCCGGCCGCGACCGTGAACGCGGTCACACCGGGGAGATCGAGCCGCGCGCCGGATGTGCCCTGGTCCCGCGCAAGGGACTGCATGCTGACCGTCACCGCCGCGACACTGACCGGCAGGTTGACGAAGAAGATCCAGCGCCACGACAGCCCTTGTGTCAGCAGCCCGCCAATGATCGGGCCGGCGGCCGCAGCGGCGCCGTTGACTGCCCCCCAAGCGCCGAACGCGATTCCGCGCTCGCGGCCCGTGTAGCTCGCGTTGATGAGCGCGATGGTCGTGGCGAACATACCCGCTGCACCGAGTCCCTGGACGCCGCGCGCCGCGATCAGCACGGCCGTGTTGGGCGCCAGGCCGGCGGTGAGCGAGGAGACGGCGAACAGAACGAGGCCGCCGACGTAGATCAGCCGCCGCCCGACCCGGTCGGCGAGGGCGCCGGTGCCGAGCAGCAGCGCCGCGAGCCCGATGGCGTAGATGTCGATCACCCACTGAAGCGAGGTGAACGACGCCTTCAGATCGACCGCCATTTTCGGCAGGGCGACGTTGACGATCGTAACGTCGACGAGCAGCATGAAGGAGCCGAGGCAGACTGCGAGTAGCGGGGTCCATTTGCGCATGCCAATAGGCTGACCGCCGGCGCCGCTTACTTCTAGCGTTTGAGGAAAACCTGTAGCATTCCGCCATCGGCGCGGTCGCAGAGACAGAATCCGTCGCGATAGACCAGCTCGATCGCCGGATCATCCACGCCCTCCTGGTCGATCCGCGGTGCTCCTTTTCCCGGCTCGCCTCGATTCTGGATAGCTCGGAGCAGACGGTGGCCCGCAGGTATCGACGTTTGCGCGACTCGGGGGTGATTCGGGTCCGCGGGCTCAGAGGACCGGTCAATCCCGGGCTCGACTGGTACGTCCGCGTCCAGGTCCGTCCGGGAGCGGCGGACGCCCTGGCGTCAGCGCTGGCGGCGCGCGCCGACGTGTCGTGGGTGACGATCACCGCAGGGGGCACGGAGGTCGTGTGCGCCACCCGCCCGCGCTCCCGAAGCAACGCGACGGGCTGCTGCTCGACCGCCTGCCGCGCGTGACCAACGTCACCAGCCTGACCGCGTACGCGATCCTTCACCGGTTCGCTGGGAGCGGCGAGAAGGAATGGAGGGCGTTCGACGACCCGCTCGAGCAAGAGCAGGTCGAGGCGCTGGTCGCCGCACGGCCCCCACGGCCCCCGGGCGTGATCAGCAACCGTCAAGGCGAGCTCGGCGGCGCCCGGCTCACGCCCGCCGACGAGCGGTTGGCGACCGCCCTCCACGAGGACGGACGCGCGAGCTACGCGCAGCTGGCCGCCGCGACGGGTTGGTCGGCTGTGCAGGTCGCTCGGCGCCTCGAGGCACTATTCAAATCGGGGGCGCTGTACGTCGACGCTGAGACCGCGACCGAGCTGCTCGGCTTCTCCGCGTCAGCGCTCCTGTGGCTGACCGTGACGCCCTCCAAGCTCGTGGCCGCGGCCGAGCAGCTCGCCGACGCGCGCGAGACGGCGTTCGTGGCGGCCGTCACAGGGCCCGCGAACCTCCATGCGACGGTCGCGTGCCGGGACGCCCATCACCTGTACGAGTTCTTGGTGAACGACGTCGGTGCGATCCCCGCAGTGCGAGCAGTCGAGACCTCACCGATGGCCCGTCGCGTCAAGCAGGCCGGCAGCATCATGCACGGCCCGCGGCTGCCCGACCCGGTCTGACAGTCCTCTGCCTCGAGGAGGCCGAGCCGCTCGGCTTCCTTCCGCGGGCGGGCGCCTCGCCTCTGCGACGTCGCCCCTGAGAAGCGCGGACGGCGGATCTCGCCGGCGATCGCCTTCACCTGCCCGCAACGCGATTGAGACACGACCGCTCCGGCGACATCTCGATCACGCCGATTGTCGCGTCGTGGCTACGAGCCGCGTGATCGCCCTCGCGTCCGCCAAGCCGCCGGGCCGGCTATCGGAATGCCACGAACGCGGTCGCCCGCTGGAATTGTCGCGATCTCAGACATTGATGCGTTGCTCTGCCTCTGGAAGTCGCGCACCGGCAGAACTGAATTCGAGGTGGTGGTGGTGAACGCATGACTGTTCCCTCCCCCGACGGCGCCGTCGCCGTGTTGACCGGAGCGGGGAGCGGCGTCGGCCGGGGGCAAGCTGGCGCCGTCGCTTTCGCTTCTTCACGAGGCCCCGAACTCACGAGCGCTTCGGCGACGTTCCGAAGATCCCGGTCAGGCTTGAGCCGCGCGGGCTCCTCTTGTTCAGATTGGCGAGGAGCGCGACGGTCGCGAAGGACCGGTCGCGACCTGCCTTCACCGTCGCGAGGGTCTCAAAGGCAGGCGCGCATGCGTGGCTCCCTTTGTCCGAAAGCGGCGGCGCGATCGCCGGCGACGGCGCGGCTGCTTTGGTGCTTGCAGGACCCGCGGCGTCTGGCTAGCACCGGCCACGTCGGACCACCTTGGAGTTCGGCCGTGTGGGCCCGGCTGCATGGGCTTTCCGCGCGATCCGAGACTTGTGGCGACACGAGCGAGAAGCGCGTCGCAGTAGGCCGATAGGTCGTGGCGCTGTCAAGCGTCCTCACGTCCGTTGTGCCGCCAAGAGCAGGTCGTGTTTGCCTCCCGAGCCACAGAGTTCGTTCACCGCGTCAAAAGTAGTAGCGCGCCGATGTCTTCCCGGGCCCGTCGCTGGCGGGCGCCTGGGAGTTATGGGCTCGTCCTGCACGATAAGCTTGGCGTGACCGTGCACGTGCGGTACCGCGTCGAGGCGGCTGGAGCACCTGGGAGCGGACAGATCTGTGATCTTGTCGGCGGCGCGGGTGTTCTCTGCTGATGGGTGAGGCGATTGGAGAGGTTCTTGCCTTCGGTGTCGGTGTCGCGCTGAGCCCGTTGGCGATCGTTGCGCTGGTCGTGATGCTGGTCGCTCCCGGCGGAGCACGCCCTGCGTGGGCATTCGCCGGGGCATGGCCGCTGTCGCTGGCGCTCGTGGCCACGCTCGTTCTGCTGCTCGCCGACGGCTCGGATGCGAGCGCGAGCGGGACGCCAGCGACGTGCGTGAACGTCGTGAAGATCGTTGGCGGGCTGTTGCTCGTGCTGTTTGCTGCATACGAGTGGCGCGAGCGCGCGAGCAGCGAGGCGGAAACGGAAGGGCCGGGTTGGATGCGCAAGCTCGACCGCGTAAAGCTGGCCGGAGCGGCGGGCCTTGCCGTACTTTTCGTGGTCAAGCCGAAGAACTTGTTGCTAACGATCGGCGCTGGGGTGGCCGTGGCGCAGGTTGGTGCGAGCGCCGCGGGACAGGCGTCCGCGATTGGCGTGTTTGTGGTTCTCGGCACCGCCGGGCTAGCGATCCCGCTAGCCGTCCACGTGCTGATGCCCGACCGCGGGGAAGGCCTGCTGATCGATTTACGTGATTGGATGGTGCGTCAGAACGCGACGATCGTCGCTGTCATGTCCCTGGTCATTGCGGCGAAGCTGCTGGGCGACGCGATCATTTCTCTGACGACCTGAACGTTGGCGCGCCAGCTTGGATCACAAATGTTGGCCACCCGCATCCTGGTCGTGGCATGGGAGAATGCGGCGCTAGCTCGGCCGTGCGCGGTCGGTAACGGCGAAGTTGAGGAGGCGTGGTGGAGTCAACGGGCCCGGGGCAGGCGGACCGGCGGATTGCGGAGATGAACGCGGCGGTGCGGTTGCGCTTGCCGTTCGCCGACAGCGATGATTTCGACGACGCGCGTCGCGGGTGGATCGGGTCGCTGTCGGACCCGGTGATCCGCGCGACCGACGGGCGGGTGGTGTGGGATGCGGACGCGTACGCGTTCGTGGATGGGGAGTGTCCGGAGACGGTGCATCCGAGCTTGTGGCGGCAGGCGCAGCTGAATGCGATCCACGGTTTGTTCGAGGTGGCGGAGGGGATCTACCAGGTCCGGGGCCTGGACTTGTCGAGCATGACGGTCCTTGAGGGCGACGCGGGGGTGCTCGTGATCGATCCGCTCATCTCGATGGAGTGTGCGGCGGCGGCGCTGGCGCTGTATCGGGAGCATCGCGGGAAGCGCCCGGTCACCGGGCTGTTGTACACCCACAGCCACGTCGATCATTTCGGTGGCGCGCGGGGGGTGGGCAGTCGAGCTCGTCAGCCATCTCGTGTTCGCCCAGCCTGACAACGCCGAGGCGAGGGAG
>Ga0335081_10016306_pt1 | contig 12023 bp, 10 predicted proteins | sample Lox_Sample_35_FD_206713 | JGI IMG/M metagenome (GOLD analysis project Ga0335081, IMG submission 206713) | Soil microbial communities from Loxahatchee National Wildlife Refuge, Florida, United States - Lox_Sample_3.5 | ecosystem: Environmental > Terrestrial > Soil > Wetlands | place: USA... | reverse complement strand
AACCGCGACTACGGAACGAACGTCGTCGCCGGCGTCACGCCGGGGAAGGGCGGCCAGGACGTCGAGGGCATCCCCGTCTTCGACACGGTCGCCGAGGCGGTCTCGAAGGCGGGTGCGAACACGTCGCTCGTCTTCGTCCCCGCCCGCTTCGCGGTCGACGCGATCTACGAGGCGGTCGACGCCGGGATCGGCGCGGTCATCTGCATCACCGAGCACGTCCCGGCGCACGAGATGCTCCGCGCGTACGCGTACTTCCGCTCGAAGGGGACGACGATGATCGGCCCGAACTGCCCGGGCGTCCTCTCGCCGGGCAAGGCGAACGCGGGGATCATCCCCGCCGAGATCTTCGCCGAGGGCGCCGTCGGCCTCGTCTCGCGCTCGGGGACGCTGACGTACCAGATCGGCCACGAGCTGACCCAGCTCGGCCTCGGCAACTCGACGATCGTCGGCATCGGCGGCGACCCCGTCGTTGGCTCGTCGTTCATCGACGTGCTCGCGAAGTTCGAGGACGACGACCAGACCGAGCTGATCGTGCTGGTCGGCGAGATCGGCGGCGACGAGGAGGAGAAGGCCTCCGCGTTCATCTCCGAGCACGTGACGAAGCCGGTGCTCGCGTACATCGCCGGCTTCTCGGCCCCGCCCGGCAAGACGATGGGGCATGCCGGCGCGATCATCTCCGGCTCCTCCGGGACGGCGCGGGCGAAGAAGGAGGCGCTCGAGGCCCGCGGCATCGAGGTCGGCACGACGCCGACCGAGGTCGCACAAATGGTGGCCGAGCGGATGAAGTAGCAGTATTCGCGGTGTGAGTGTTTGCGCCGCCTGCGGCCACGAGGCTCCCGAGGCCGCGAAGTTCTGCCCCGAATGCGGCGCGCCGCTCGCCGCCACGCCTGCGCCGCGCGAGCAGCGGAAGACGGTCACCGTCCTCTTCTGCGACATCGCCGGCTCGACGGCGCTCGGCGAGTCGACCGATCCCGAAGCGCTTCGCGCCCTCCTCGCCCGCTACTTCGAGCGGATGAAGGAGATCGTCGAGCGGCACGGCGGCTCGGTCGAGAAGTTCATCGGCGACGCGGTGATGGCCGTCTTCGGCGTCCCGGTCGTGCACGAGGACGACGCGCTGCGCGCCTGCCGCGCCGCCGTCGAGATGCGCGACGCGCTACCGGAGCTCGGCATCCGCGGTCGCATCGGCGTCAACACCGGCGAGGTCGTGACCGGCACGGAGGAGCGGCTCGCGACGGGCGACGCCGTCAACGTCGCGGCGCGGCTCGAGCAGGCGGCCGAGCCGGGCGAGGCGCTCGTCGGCGCCGCGACGGTGCAGCTCGTGCGCGGTGCCGTCGAGCTGGGCGAGGAGCGGCGGCTCCAGCTGAAGGGCAAGTCGGAGCCTGTCCCGGCGTTTCCGCTGCTGAGCGTCGTCGGGGAGGCGACACGACGCTTCGACGTCCCGATCGTCGGGCGCGAGCGCGAGCAGCGGGCGCTCGCGGACGCATGGGAGCGCGTCCGCTCCGAGCGTGCCTGCCATCTCTTCACCGTCCTCGGCCCGGCGGGCGTCGGCAAGTCGCGCCTGACGGCGGAGTTCCTCGGCTCGCTCGACGGCCTCCCCGTCGTCCGGGGCCGCTGCCTGTCGTACGGCGAGGGGATCACGTACTGGCCGGTCGTCGAAGCCGTGCTCCAGCTCGGCCGGCGTTCGTCCGACGAGCGTGCGGCCGCGGCGATCGCCTCGCTGCTCGGGGAGTCGGAAGCACCAGCGACGGCGGACGAGATCGCCTGGGCGTTTCGAAGGCTGCTGGAGGAGTCGGCGCCCGTCGTCTGCGTCTTCGACGATCTCCATTGGGCCGAGCCGACGTTCCTCGACCTCGTCGATCATGTCGCTGACTGGAGCCGTGACGCGCCGATCCTGCTCGTCTGCATCGCGCGGCCGGAGCTGCTCGACCGGCGTCCGACGTGGGCCGGCGGCAAGCTCAACGCGACGACCGTCCTGCTCGAACCGCTCAGTGCCGACGAGACCGACGAGCTGATCGACCGGCTGCTCGGCGACGCCGATCTCGGTGAGAGGATGCACGCCCGCATCCGGGAGGCGGCCGAGGGAAACCCGCTCTTCGTCGAGCAGATGCTCGCGATGGTCGCCGACTCGCCGAACGGCGACGTCGTTGTGCCGCCGACGATCCAGGCATTGCTGGCGGCTCGCCTCGACCAGCTCGACCCGTCGGAGCGGGGCGTGCTCGAGCGCGGCTCGGTCGAGGGGAAGATCTTCCACCGCGGCGGCGTCGAAGCGCTGGCCCCCGACGAGCACGACGTGCCGACGAAGCTGATGGCTCTCGTCCGGAAGGAGCTCGTGCGGCCCGACCGGACGCAGCTCGCGGGCGACGACGCGTTCCGCTTCCGCCATCTCCTGATCCGCGACGCCGCGTACGACGGCCTGCCGAAGGCGGCGCGGGCAGACCTGCACGAGCGCTTCGCGGCCTGGCTCGAGTCGCATGGAGGAGACTTGATCGAGCTCGATGAGATCCTCGGCTACCACCTCGAGCAGGCGCACCGCTACCGCGTCGAGCTGGGGCTTGCCGGGCCGGAGACGGAGGACCTCGCGCAGCGCGCGGCGGAGCGGCTCGGGTCTGCAGGACACCGCGCACTGGGCCGCGAGGACGTCGCCGCCGCAATCGGCCTCCTCGACCGGGCGCTCGAGTTGCTGCCGTCCGGAAGCCGCAGCGTCCAGCACGAGGTGGACGCAATCGAGGCGAGGCAGGTCTCCGGGGAGCTGTCCGAGGCGCTCGCCCTAGCCGACGCCTTCATCAGCCAAGCGAGCAGCATCGGCGACCCGGTCCGCGAACTGCGGCTTCAAGTCGCTCGTGCTGCGGTTGCGTTCCTCGCGGAGAGAACAGGCGGAGCCGGAATTCGGGAACTCGCCGAACGAGCGGTCGCGGTCTTCTCGGACCAGGGCGACGATGCCGCGCTCGTGGAGGCGTGGACGCTCGTCGCGCACGCCGAGCTCAACGACCTCCACTGGCGCGCCATGGCTGTGGCCAGCGAGCGGGTGAGGGAGCACGCCAAGCGGGCCGACGACCTCGCACTCGTGCGCAAGACCGTGCTGCCGCCGCGCGTCTACGGGCCGTTCTCGGTCGAAGAGGCGCTCGCCTTCTTCGACGAGTACAAGACGTCGTCGACGTTCGAGCCCGCGTTCAGGGGTCAGCTCGAGGCGATGCGCGGCAACTTCGACCTCGCGCGCCGTCTCGTTGCCGAGGCGATCGAGGAAGCACGCGAGCAGGGCCAGGGCCTCCTCGCCGCAGGTCACCGGATGCAGCTCGTGGAGGTCGAGCTCAACGCCGGGGACGCCGCTCGCGCGGCCGAAGTGGCACTCGAGGGGGTGGCCGCCCTCGAGGCGCTCGGCGAGCAGGGCTGGATGTCGACAGTTGCCGGCTGGGCTGCCGAGGCCCTCTACCGGCTCGGACGTGACGACGAGGCGTGGCGAATGACGGACAAGGCGGAGCAAGCCGGAGCCGCCGACGACGTGATCACACAGATGCTCATCTGCCAGGTGCGGGCGAAGATCCTCGCCCGCCGCGGCGAGCACGCCGAGGCGGAGCGGCTCGCGCGCGAGTCCGTCGCCTGGGGCGAGCCGACGGACGCACTCGAGCACAAGGCGGTCTCGTGCTACGACCTGGCTGTCGTCCTGGCCGCCGCGGGCAAGCGGGAGGCGGCTCTCGCAGCGCTCGAAACGGCGCACGCGTTCTACTCCGAGAAGGGGCACACGGTCGGGGTGGCTCGGGTCGAGGAGCTGCGCGCCGAGCTGGCCGCTAGGCTCGAAGCATGATCTCGTTCGCGCGCGGCGTCCCGGCTCCCGACTGCCTGCCGGTCGAGGAGCTCGCGGACTGCGCCCGTGCGGCGATCGAGCGCGACGGCCCCAGTGTCCTCCTCTACGGCCCCGGCGGCGGGTACGGCCCGCTGCGCGAGCACCTCGCCGAGCGCCACGGCGTCGAGCCGTCGCGCATCCTGCTCACGAGCGGCTCGCTCCAGGGCTTCGTCTTCCTCGCCGAGCGGCTCGTGGAGCCGGGAACGCGCGTGCTCGTCGAGGCGCCGACGTACGACCGGCCGCTGAAGATCCTGACGCGGCTCGGCGCCGAGATCGTGCCGCTCGAGATGGACGAGGACGGCCTCGTGCCGGAGGCGGTCGAGGACGCGCTCGACGCGGGAAGCCCGCCGGCGTTCCTCTACACGATCCCGACCTTTCAGAACCCGAGCGGACGGACGCTCTCGCTCGAGCGCCGTCGCCGCCTCGCCGAGATCGCGGGGGAACGGGCGCTGCTCGTGCTCGAGGACGACCCGTACGGCCTCGTCCGCTATGAGGGCGAGCCGCTGCCGAGCGTGCTCGAGCTCGCCGAGGGAGAGCAGGTCGCGTACTGCTCCTCCTTCTCGAAGACGGTCGCGCCGGGGTTGCGCGTCGGCTGGTTCGTCCTGCCGTCCAAGCTCGCGGCCGAGCTCGAGGCGCTCGCAGTCTCGACGTACATCTCGCCGCCGTACCCGACCCAGGCGACGATCCTCGAGTTCCTCCGGCGCGGCGCGTTCGGTCCGAACCTCGAGCGCGTGAACGGGCTCCTTCGCGAGCGGCGCGACGCGATGCTCGAAGCCCTCGCGCGCGAGCTCCCCGGCGACGCGAGCTTCACACGGCCCGACGGCGGCTACTTCGTCTGGGCCGACCTCGCCTCGGGTCCGCGGTGCGACACACTGCTCGCGCAGGCCGAGGAGGCCGGCGTCACCTTCGTCAAGGGGACGGACTTCTTCCCAGGCGGGAGCGGCGGCGAGCGGTCGCTCCGGCTTGCCTTCAGCTTCGTCTCGCCGGACGAGATCGCCGAGGGCGTCTCACTCCTCGGGTCGCTGCTGGGAGCGTCTGCGCCGGCGGCGCTCTAGCTGTGCGAGCAGGATCCCGCCGAGCAGGCCGACGCCGAGGGCGAGCAGGATCAGCCAGACGAGCGACACGTTCGCCGTCGCGAAGACGAAGTGCACCTGGACCGACGTCCGGTTCTCGAGCACGAACGCGATCGCGTAGGCGACGAGCAGGAGCAGGGCGATCAGCCGCGCGTAGAGCACGGGCTGCCAGTGCTCGCGCAGCTCGGTCGTGTCCCGCCGGCGCAGGCGCGGTATCCGCACCTCTGGGATGCTACGCCGCCGCGTGCGCGGCGGCAGGAACCGGCTCGAGCGCGCGCGGCACGAGACGCGGCTGCGACGGTGGCGCGAGCCGTTGCGCGTGTGCCCGGAACGTGGGGCAGATCGTGTCACCGGCAAGTGCGCAGAGACCGGCGCGGCGGAAGTAGCAGTCGCCGCAGGTTGGAGTAGCTCGTTTGCTCATTATCTAGGTTGCTCTGGGCTGTCGGGAGGTGACGAAACGGTGAACCCGACGAGCGATGATAGGGCCGAACGGCTCGGGATCAAGCGTTGCCGTAGACGAAAACTGACGAATTTCCGGCAGATTCGAGCGCGAGCAAACGGCGGCTCCTACTGGCTCTTCGCAAGCGTTGCCAGAGCGTGCAACGCCTGGGCGAACGTCCTGACCGGCACGATCCGCACCGGACCGGCGTAGCGGAGCGCCGTTCGGTAGTTGGTGCCGGCCGGGACGAGGAAGACCCCGACGTGCGCCGCGCGCACGCCGTACGTCTTCTGCTCGACGCCGCCGATCGGCGCCACCGTCCCGTTCAGCGCCATCTCACCCGTCGCCGCGATCCGCTGCCCGTGGACGACGTCGTGGCCGAGCTGCTCCATCACCTCGAGCGCGAACGCGAGTCCGGCGGATGGGCCGCCGATGTCGCCGGCGTCGATCGAGACGCGGATCGGCAGCACGATCCTCGCGGACTGCGCCGGCTCGAAGCCGACGATCGCATGACGCGGCTGCTCGGGGTCCGAGATCGTCTTGACGCGCTCCGTCACCGTACGACCGCCCCGGTGGACGACGAGTGTCGCGACCTGACCGGGCCGCAGCCTGCCGAGGACGCTGCGCAGCTTCGCGATCGTCGGCGTCCGCGCGCCGTCGACTGCGACGATCACGTCCGCCGGCTGGAGCTTCCCGACGGCGTGCGTGCCGAGGTCGATGACGTTGACGAGCACGCCGTTCGGGTGAACGGCGACGTGGTAGCCGAGCCGCCGTAGTGCGACCGCCGCGGCGACCTGCTGCGAGATCGACATCTCGCGGCGGTCGGCCGCCTGCATCTGCGCGTCGTTCGTCCCCGGCGGGACGAGGTTCTCGGCCGGCACGAGCGTGCTGTGCGGGTGCAGCCAGGGGAAGAGCGAGTCGAGCTCGCTCGCACGCTCCTCGAGCACGTCGACGAAGTAGACGGCGCCGCGGCGGGGGGGATGGGCGCCCTGGACGTGGACGAGCGGCGCGACCTCGTGGGCGACGTCGGGCAGGAGGATGAAGTCGCCCGAGGAGATGTTGACGAGAATCACGCCGGTGACGAGGACGAGCGCGACGAGCCCGAGCGCGATCTTCCACCAGGATGCGAGAAGCCTGCTCAAAAGAGGAAGCGTTTCAGGCCGCCGTCGACGACGACGGTCTGTCCGGTGACGTAGGCGGCGCGGGCGGAGGCGAGGAAGCAGACGACGTCGCCGAACTCGCGCGGCGTCCCCCAGCGGCCGAGCGCGATCTCGTCGAGCTGCTCGTCGCTCGGCCCGTCCGGGTAGAGCTCGGCGAGCCGCGGCGTGTCGATCCGGCCCGGAGCGACGCAGTTGACGGTGATGCCGAGCGGCCCGACCTCCCGGCTCAGCGTCTTCAGCCAGCCGGTGAGACCGGGCCTGAACGTGTTCGAGAGCGCGAGGTGCGTCGTCGGCTCCTGCGCGGCGAGCGACGTGATCGCGACGATGCGGCCGGCCTCGCTCCGCTCGAGCAACGGCAGCGCGAGCCGGACGAGCGTGACCGCCGGGCGCAGGAGGAGCCGGTATGCCTTCTCGAGCGCGTCGTCGTCCGCGTCGCGGGCGCCGCCGGGAGGCGGGCCGCCGCCGTTCCAGACGAGCACGTCGAGCCCACCGAGGCGGTCGACGGTCGTGGAGACCGCGCGCTCGAGGTCGGCGTCCACGGTCACGTCGCCGGCGACGGCGACTCCGCCGAGCCGGGCCGCGTGCTCCTCGATCTGCTCCGAGCGGCGGGCGAAGAGGACGACGTTCGCGCCTTCCGCGGCGAGCGCCTCGGCGCTCGCGAGACCGAGCCCGGACGACGCGCCGCAGACGAGGGCGGTGCGTCCGCTCAGCCCGAGCTCCATCCTCGCTCAGCTGCTGAGGACGCCCACGACCTCGCGGACGGCTTCCGCGCTCCTGTCCAGCGCCGTGCGCTCGTCGTCGGAGAGGTCGAGCTCGACGATCTCCTCGATCCCGCCGGCCCCGAGCGTGACCGGCACGCCGATGTAGAGGCCGTCGATCCCGTACTCGCCCTCGAGATAGGCGGTGCACGGCAGCACGCGCTTCTGGTCGAGGAGGATCGCGTCGACCATCTCCGCGATCGCGGCGCCGGGCGCGTACCAGGCGGAGGTGCCGAGCAGCTGGACGATCTCGCCGCCGCCCTTCGCGGTGCGCTCCACCATCTGCTGGATCTTCTCCTCGGCGACGAGCTTCCGCAGCGGCACGCCGCCGACCGTCGCCGCCGACACGACCGGCACCATCTGGTCGCCGTGGCCGCCGAGCACGAGCGCCTGCACGTCGCGGACGGAGGCGCCGGTCTCCCAGGCGATGAACGTCCGGAAGCGTGCGGTGTCGAGGATCCCCGCCTGGCCGAAGACGCGCTCCTTCGGGAAGCCGGAGACGTTCTTCGCGACGTGGCACATCGCGTCGAGCGGATTCGAGAGGACGACGATCGTGCAGTCGGGGCTCTGCGCCACGATCTGCTCGGTCACGGAGCCGACGATCTTCTCGTTCGTCGTCACGAGGTCGTCGCGCGACATGCCCGGCGAGCGCGGCAGGCCGGCCGTGATGACGACCACGTCCGAGCCGGCCGTCTCCTCGTAGCCGTTCGAGCCCGTGATCTTCGGCTCGAAGCCGAGCACCGGGCCCATCTGGTTCAGGTCGAGCGCCTTGCCCTGCGGCAGGCCCTCCTTGATGTCGGTGAGGACGATGTCCGCGTAGTCCCGCGCGGCCAGGATGTGGGCCGCAGTGGCGCCTGTCGCGCCGGCGCCGACGATCGTGATCTTCCGTCTCATGCTGCCACCTCGGCTTCCAGCTTCTCGATGATCGCGTCCGCCACCTCGCTCGTCCCGACCGCGGTCGGGTCGTCGCGGGTGGGCTTCATGTCGTACGTGACGCTCGTGCCCTCGGCGACGACGGCGGCGATCGCGCTCTCGAGGCGGTCGGCGGCGTCGCGCTCTTCGAGGTGGCGGAGCATCAGCATCCCCGACAGCATCTCGGCGATCGGGTTGACCTTGTTCAGCCCGGTGTACTTCGGGGCCGAGCCGTGCGTCGGCTCGAAGACGGCGGCGCTGTCGCCGTAGTTCGCGCCCGGAGCGACGCCGAGCCCGCCGATCATCCCCGCCGCGAGGTCGGAGAGGACGTCGCCGTAGAGGTTCGGCAGGACGAGCACGTCGTACTCCTCGGGCCGCTGCACGAGCTGCATGCACATGTTGTCCACGATCCGGTCGTCGAACTCGACGTCGTCGTTCTCCGCCGCGACCTCGCGCGCGACCTGGAGCCAGAGCCCGTCGGTGAACTTCATGATGTTCGCCTTGTGCACGCAGGTCACCTTGCGGCGGCCGTTGCGGCGCGCGTAGTCGAAGGCGAACTCGAAGACACGGCGCGTGCCGGTGACTGAGATCGGCTTGATCGAGATCCCGGCGTCGCCGTGGCGGAGGCTGCTTCCGTGCGCCTCGATCCACGCGATCAGCTCCTTGGCGTCGTCGGTTCCCTGCTCGTACTCGATGCCCGCGTAGAGATCCTCGGTGTTCTCGCGGACGATGATCAGGTCGACGTCGTCGAAGCGGCTCCGCACCCCCGGATAGCTCTTGCAGGGGCGAACCTGCGCGTAGAGGTCGAGCTCCTTGCGGAGCGCGACGTTGACCGAGCGGAAGCCGGTGCCGATCGGTGTTGTGATCGGCCCCTTGAGCGCGACACCGGTCTCGCGGATCGCGTCGAGGACGTCGGGCGGGAGCGGGTTCCCGCCGTGCCGCTCCATGACGTCGGCGCCGGCCTCCCGCACGTCCCATTCGAACTCGACGCCGGTCGCCTCGAGCACGCGGCGCGTCGCCTCGGTCAGCTCGGGCCCGGTGCCGTCGCCGGGGATGAGAACGACTCTGTGCACTTGGGGCGAGCCTAGCTAAGCGGCTTCGCGGGCGGCGTCGGTAGATTCACCGGGTGGATCTCGTGGAGGCAGCGGCCCGCGCGGATCAGCTCGCCGAGAGCGGCTCGCAGCAGGAGCTCGCGGCGCTGCGGAGCGAGTGGGACGACGAGCTCGAGTCGGCCGCGCGCAGCGCCGACTTCCGCGCGCGCGCCCTCGCGTTCCGCGCGGTCGGCCAGTTCCGCTGGCGGGCGAAGGAGGAGCTGCTCCGGCGCGGCCTCGACGACGGGAGCCCCGCCGCCCGCGGCTCGGCGCTCCTCTCGATCGAGCTCCTGTCGCGCGACCATCCCAGCACGGTCAACGGCGTCCGTCCGCTGCTCCACAAGATGGCCGCCGACGCCGAGGAGAACGCGGCTGTGCGACGGCTCACGGTGCTCGCGCTGAAGAACGGCTCGCCCCAGCGCGAGACGATCGTCCTGCTCGAGGGCCTCTCCTCCGACGACCGGGCGGACGCCGATCTGCGCCGGGCAGCCGGGGGCGTGGCGCAGGCGTTGAAGCGCAGAGCGGCTGCGCGGCGCTAGCCGGCGCAGCTCCGGCAGACGCGAGCCTGCATCTCCCTGCCGCAGGAGGGACAGACGCGGCGCCGGCGGCGGCGCTCGAGTGCGTTCTTCTGCAGCCCCGCGCTCAGCATCAGCCAGCCGGCTCCCAGCGTGGAGACGGCTGCGACTGCGAGATGGAGATCGAGGTGCATGCGTTTCCTCTTCCCTGCTGCTCAGTGCTTGCGGCGCGCATGGGGATGCGCCTGGAAATACAACTCCCGCCGCCGTCGATCGGATACGTGGGTGTAGAGCTCCGTCGTCGAGAGATCGGCATGGCCGAGCATTTCCTGAACCGAGCGGAGGTCGGCGCCTCCCTCGAGCAGGTGAGTCGCGAAGGAGTGGCGCAGCAGATGCGGGTGGATGCGCTCGGGCTCGAGCCCGGCCTTCGCGGCGAGGCGGCGGAGGATCAGGAACGCGCCCGCCCGCGTGAGCGGCCCGCCCTGCGCGTTGAGGAAGAGCTCCGGCCGGCGGCGCCGGTCGAGGTGAGGTCTCCCTCGGGCGAGGTAGCGGCGCAGCGACTCGGCGGCTTCCCGTCCGATCGGGACGACGCGCTCCTTGCTGCCCTTGCCGATGCAGCGGACGAGCCGGTTCTCGAGGTCGACCGACTGCCGGTCGAGCGAGACCGTCTCGCTCACGCGCAGGCCCGCGCCGTAGAGGAGCTCCACGAGCGCGCGGTCGCGGAGCGTGCGCGGCGTCGTTCCCGCGGCCGCCTCGACGAGCCGCTCCGCCTCGGCGGCGGAGAGCGTCCGCGGCAGCGTGCGCCGGCGCCGCGGCAGCTCGAGCTCGGCGGCGGGATTGTCGGTGCGATCGCCGAGCAGCACCTGGTGGCGGAAGAAGGAGCGGATCGCCGCGGCCCGGCGGGCGATGGTCGTCGCCGCGAGCCCGTCCGCGCGCAGCTGGGCGATGTACTCGGCGAGCCGGTCGGCGTCCGCGCCGGCCGGAGAGCCGCCGAGCCAGGCCGCGAGGTGGGCGAGGTCGCGGCTGTACGCCTCCACCGTGCGCGGCGCGAGCCTCGCGGCGCTCAGCGCGAGGAAGCCCTCGACCGCGGGATCGTGCTCAGGGCGGTGCGTGACGCTCACGCGGCGTCACTTCGCGTTGCAGGACGCGACGCCTCCCACGGAGGCCAAGTTGCAATTTGCAACTTGGCCGATGTCGGTACCGGCGGATCTCACTGCGGTCGCCGCGCGAGCTCGTACGCAACGCTCTCCTTCGAGCGCAGAAGCCCTGCGGCTCCTCGTCGAGCATGGGAGTCACGCGGCCGAGCTACGAGCGCATCCGCCAGCTCATCCATGCGAACCGAGCGATCCGCCGCGGGCCTGCGGTCCGACTCTTCGCCGACACGGCGGATGATCTCTGCGAGCGGCCGGCTGCCGTCGTCGAGCCGGGCCACGGCGTCGACGAGCCGCGAGGGTTTGCAACTTGGAGATCCGGTCGTGCTCGCGCGGGCGAGTCCCGGATTCACGAGCGAGGATGGGCGCGGTCGTAGACCCGGCGCAGGCGCCGCGCGTCGACGTGGCTGTAGACCTGCGTTGTCGAGAGCGAGCTGTGCCCGAGCAGCTCCTGGATCGTCCGCAGGTCGGCGCCGCCCTCGAGCAGATGGGTCGCGAACGCGTGTCGCAGCCGGTGCGGGTGAGGGAGGATCCGCCGCAGCGTGCTCGTGTCGAGCCGCCGCCCGCGCGCGGAGAGGAAGAGGGCGTCCTGCGCTCCCCGCGCCAGGTCCGGCCGTGCGTCGCGGAGATAGCGGCCCAGCCAGAGCGCCGCCTCCTCCCCGAGCGGGACGACCCGCTCCTTCCCGCCCTTGCCGCGGCGGACGTGGACGAGCTCCTGCTCGAAGTCGACGTCTCCGAGGTCGAGTCCGACCGCCTCGGCGCTGCGCAGCCCGGCCGAGTAGACGAGCTCGACGAGCGCGCGGTTCCGGAGCGCGAGCGGCCCGTCGGCGTCGAGCGCCGCGAGCACGCGGTCGATCTCGGCGGTCCCCGGTGCGTCGGGCAGCCGACGCGGCCTCCGCGGCGCGAGTCGCGCGTCGGGTACGCGCGAGGAGCCGAGCGCGTGGCGCAGAAAGGCACGGACGGCCGCGAGCTTGCGCGCGACCGTCGCGGGAGCGAGCTTGCCGCGGCCCTCGCGCGCGGAGCCGAGATAGGCGGCGTAGTCGACGAGCGTGCGGACGTCGACCTCGTCGAGCGAACGGTCGC
>Ga0335081_10016304_pt1 | contig 12025 bp, 8 predicted proteins | sample Lox_Sample_35_FD_206713 | JGI IMG/M metagenome (GOLD analysis project Ga0335081, IMG submission 206713) | Soil microbial communities from Loxahatchee National Wildlife Refuge, Florida, United States - Lox_Sample_3.5 | ecosystem: Environmental > Terrestrial > Soil > Wetlands | place: USA: Florida... | reverse complement strand
GGAGATTTTTTCAACATGGAACCGCGCTCGATTGCTTCTTACATGTCATGTTAAGCTACTTGCTGTTCGTCGCTCTTTCCCGAACCCCCTGACACGGTCTCGTTCTCCACCATGTCGATCGACGGTCGGTCACGCGATGAAATCGTTTTACGACCATGTTCGAGCGCAATCTGAGGCATGGCACCGTTCATGAAAGCCAACAGCGTCTGCTTGACGATGATGTAAAGTCGGCAGCTCTGCTCACGGGTCGCCTTGATCTTCAGAGCAACGGGTAGCAGCAACGCATACGACATAAATATTCCGGCAAAGGTGCCAACAAGCGCCGATCCAATAAGTTGACCAAGGATTTCCGGGGCCTCATCGAGAGCACCCATCGCTTTGATCACGCCGAGGACAGCGGCAACGATTCCAAGTGCGGGCAGGCCATCGCTGACCGAGGTCAAAGCGTGGTAGGGCCTTAGCCGGTCACGGCTGACAGTTTGAATCTCTTCATCCATCAAGGCTTCGATCTCGTGAGTACGTGCATTCCCGATGATGATCAGACGGCAATAATCGCAGATAAAATGGGTTAGATCCTTATCTGCTAGAACTCTCGGAAAACTTTTGAAAATTGTCGACTCGGTCGGGTTATCGACATGTTCCTCGATCTGATTGCGAGCCTTGCCGCGCAACTCCCGCATCAGAGTATAGAGGACGCCAAGGACATCGAGATAATGTCGCTGCGTCGGCGAACGGTCGAGGATCGCATCCATCATAGCTCGCCCAGTGTCCTTAATCGTCGATATTGGATTTGCGATAATGAAAGTGCCAAGGGACGCCCCGCCAATGATGATAAATTCGAACGGCTGCCAAATAACGGAAAGATGACCGCCCATCGCAGCGAACCCACCAAGGATGCAGCCTAGGGCAATAACCATTCCAATTCCGAACGCCACGCGATCAGCTCCTGCGCAAACGACCCTGCAAATCGTTAAACGGCAGGCCTTGCTCCAAGCTGAATTGGAAAGGTCAATTCATAGCGAAACGGAGAGACCGCCTCGCTATACGCAAAGTCCGGCCTCTGTTGCTAGGGCGAGAACAACGCCGGTCGAGAAGGGTCGAATCGCGGCCATCCTGGTAAGGCCCTGGCAAGCTTTAACTGCGAAGGTCGGGACCGCGCAACAAGGCATGAGTCCATGCTCACAGCAACGCTCTATTACGATGCAATAACGAAAAACTATTCGAAGACCTTGGCCGCGACCGCAGCCGAGCCGTCGGTCACCCAGCAGACGAATTATTTCCTTGCCAATATCGGTAAAGTGAAAAGCGCTAGTGACCTCATCAACAACGGCAGACTTTACAACTATGTCATGACTGCCTTCGGCTTAAGCGACATGATTAACGCGAAGGGCCTCATCACCAAGGTTCTCGAGGGCGGCGTGTCGAATCCCAACAGTCTTGCCAATACGCTGAAGGATCCTCGCTATAGGGCTCTCGCCTCGGTCTTCAACTTTGCTTCGAGTGGCACGAGCACAACGAGTTCGACGGCACTCCAACAAACGACAGTCAACAATTATGTCGAGCAGACGCTCGAAGCAAATGTCGGCAAGCAAAATCAGGGCACTCAAATGGCGCTGTATTTTCAGCGCATGGCCCCCAGTATCACGAGCGCCTACAGCATCCTTGGCGACAAGACCCTCCTCACTGTGGTCCAGACCGCACTTGGACTATCGCCGTCCATGTCTTTTGCGAACATTGACGTTCAAGCGAAGATGATCTCGAGTGCACTCGACATCGCGGATCTGCAAATTCCCGCTAAGCTTCAAAGCTTCATCGAACGGTTTACCGCAATGTACGATTCCAATAATACATCGGCGGCGCCAACAACGCCGCTCACGCCGCTGTTTGATAATTCGGGTGCAGTCGGCATCGGTTCAAGTTTGCTTCTAAGTCTCGCGGATCTAAAACTTGGAGGCTCCTGATCCATGCAATCCGGGCTTTACGTTACCCTCTCTGCCCAAGTTGCACTCGATCGCCGGTTGACGACGATTGCGACAAACATCGCTAATCAGAGCACCCCGGGCTATCGCGCCGAAGAAGTCGACTTCAATGCACTCGTTTCGCGCGCAGGAGATACGCCGGTTGCTTACGTTTCGCGCGGCGAAACGCACATCTCCCGCAACCCAGGCGTTCCGATCAAGACGGACAATCCGCTCGATGTGGCCGTGCAAGGGGACGGTTGGCTAGCGCTCCAGACCCCGGCAGGGGTGGCCTACACGCGTGATGGCCGCATGCGCATGCAGCCTAGCGGCGCGTTGCAGAGTGTCAATGGTTATCCTATTCTCGATGCCGGCAACAGCGCCATCACCCTCGATCCAGAAGCGGGCACTGTCACCATCGCTCAGGATGGGATGATCACGCAAGGCGGACAGCAGATCGGCGCAATCGGCCTCTTCAGCCTTGCCGCCAACGCAACACTCACACGCTTCGACAATTCCAGCGTCATATCCAACAAGCCCGCAACACCCATCGTTGATTTTACTCAAAACGGCATTGCACAGGGCTATATCGAAGGAGCCAATGTCAATCCTATTCTAGAGATGGAAAAATTGATCACGCTCTCTAGGAGTTTCGAAAACATCGCTTCCGCGATGGAAGGCTCCGAAACCTCGTTAAAAGATGCGATCAAAGTGCTTGGCGGCTCGGCGTGAGCGAACATTCCCTCGCCGGTCTCGAACGTTGTGTGCAAGAAACGCAGGAATTGGGCTACGTCCGCATTTCCGGCTCGATCAGCGAAGTAACGCCGGCCTATGCGCGGGTCACGGGTTTATGCCGTTTTTTGAAGCTTGGGGAATGCGTGTCCTTCTCGGTTGGCGGCGTCACTCGGTTTGCTGAGGTCGTGCGCATCGACGCGCAAGGAGCGACGGTCAAGACCTTCGATACCCTGGCCCTTGCCCGCCTTGGCGAGCGAGTCTATCGCGCCAATGCCTTGCGGGTCTTTCCCGATCGGAGCTGGAAAGGACGTGTGATCAATGCTCTCGCTGTTCCAATCGACGCGGGAGAGCCGCTGCGTCTCGGCGACAGACCCGCCCAGCTGGATGCCCTACCGCCTCCCGCCATGCGCCGTGCGCGGATCCGCAAACCCCTGAAGACCGGGGTGAGAGTGATCGATCTTTTCGCGCCCATCTGCGCCGGTCAGCGCATCGGCATTTTCGCCGGATCCGGCGTGGGAAAATCGACGCTTCTTACGATGCTTGCCGGATCGCGCGACTTTGACACGGTGGTGATCGCGCTTGTCGGCGAGCGCGGCCGTGAAGTGCGCGAGTTCCTTGATGATGCTCTCGCAGTCAATCGTTCGGCTTCGGTCACGGTCGTTGCGACGGGTGATGAAAGCCCGCTCATGCGGCGCCTCGCGCCAAAAACGGCGATGAGCATCGCGGAATATTTTCGTGATCAAGGCCAGGCGGTGCTCCTCATCATCGACTCAATCACCCGCTTCGCGCACGCCGCTCGTGATGTCGCATTGGCGGCAGGAGAACTTGCGGTTGCGCGCGGCTATGCGCCGAGCGTTTTCAGCGATCTGCCAAAACTTCTCGAAAGAGCGGGGCCCGGAGAAGAAGGGCAAGGCACGATTACCGGCATCTTCTCGGTTCTTGTCGATGGCGACGATCAAAACGATCCCGTCGCCGACGCCATTCGTGGCACGCTCGATGGCCATATTGTCCTCGACCGCTCCATCGCCGAGCAAGCGCGTTTTCCGGCCGTCAACATTCTCACCTCGATCTCGCGTCTCGCGCAGACGGCCTGGACGAGCGAGCAAGCCAACGTCGCCGGCAAGCTGCGGGCGCTCGTGGCGCGCTTTGAAGACACACGCGATTTGCGTTTGATGGGTGGCTACCGACAAGGCGCCGATGCCGACCTCGACCAAGCCGTGACGCTCGTCCCCAAAATCTATGAGGCAATCGCGCAATCACCCCGCTCCGGTCCCTCCAAGGACGCCTTTCGTGAACTCGCCGAATTTCTGCAGTCGAAGTGAATTCTTCGGCTCTTCATTGCCGCCGATCGGACAAAAATGTTTCACGTGAAACATTTTTGTCCGATTTTTGCAGCCGACTACGCAACGCCTCATACAACGGGCCGCATGAGGAGGGTGGGATCGGGCCGAAAGTCGGTAATTTTGATGTAACGTGGCGCCAGCTCGTGCAAAACCTGGCGCCGGCGCGTACAAACGGATTTCTCCTTCCGTCGATCACGGCAATGATCATGGCGATAGACAAAGAGGGACATCATGGCACAATATAATTGCGATTCACCAAAGGATACCGGACGGCGCACCTTCATCGCCCGCACTGCGATAGCCGCTGCGGGCGCGGCCGCCACAACTCTTCCGGCTGGACTCGCCAAGGCGGCGCCCGACGCCGACAAGCGCAAATTCATGGAAGAAGCGACCCGGCTCGCCATCGAATCGGTCGAGAAGGGCTGGGGCGGCCCATTCGGAGCCGTGATCGTGAAGGACGGCGAGATCATCGGGCGCGGCCAGAACCGCGTTCTTCTCACCGGATGCCCGGTGTTCCATGCCGAGGTCACGGCGATCATCGACGCATCGAACCGGCTCAATCCGAAGGCGCTTCTCGGCAGCGATTACAACACGGGCACCCTGCTCGATATGATCCCGCGCGAAGCAAACTCTCCCGATCTGGTGCCGGAGCGCGCGCGCATGTTGAAGGGCTGTGAGATTTACATCAATGGTGCGCCCTGCCCTATGTGCATGAGCGCCATCTACTGGTCGCGCATCGACCGCGTCTATTTCGGCGCGAATCTCAAGGATACGAGCGCAATCGGCTTCGATGACGCCTTCCAATATGAGGACTTCGCCTTGCCCTGGGAAAAGCGCAGGATCGCGGTGATGCCGGAGTTCGAGCGGGACACCGGCCTCAAGGCCTACCAGGCCTGGATGAACAAGAAGGACCGACACCCCTATTGAAAGAGTTGCGCACGGAACGCTTTGATCCTGTTCCAAACCGATCTGATATCGCACTCGAGCTTGTGCTGATTGCAATTGCGCACAAGACTATGTCGCTCGGGCTATTTGTCACATGGGTTGCGACAAATCCGCCTGTGGCGGGGTGTCGAAGTTACGATATCTTCCACGAAAATTGAGCCCTGCAACTCCTCGTAGATATCTGGGACGAGAGACGTGGACGACACCGGCGTGAGAATAGTCGAGGCGAAACTCAAAGAGTTATGCCCGACACAAATGACTGTGGGATATGACGAGGTTGCTTTCAAACGACGCAATTGGGGTGCGCTGACGAGCGAAGAGAAGCGCTGCTTTATTTACGAGCACCCCTTTCCGGCGGTTCTCGGACCAAGACGCGTTTACTACATTCTCGACGGTCACCACCTCGGCCGTGCTCTCCTGGAGGATGGGGTCGACGAGGTCTTCGTTTCCCCCATCGAAAATCTTTCGCACCTGGACCATGCCGAGTTTTGGCGCGTCACGGCGCAGCGCCATTTGATCTATCCCTTCGCTCTAGGGCGGCGCCGTAGTTTCGCGGACATGCCCCGGAGCTTGCGAGAGTTGCACGACGATCCATTTCGCAGCCTCACGGCACGAATCCATCGCGCCTGTCAGTATGAGAAGGACTCCCTCCCCTTTGCTGAATTCAAATCGGCGGATTTTCTTCGAGGCTATATTTCGATGGCGGCGCTCAAGGCCTATCCCGAACGGGTCTTCCAATATGCACGAACGCTTTTGCGAAACCGCGTGGACCGTTATGATAAGCAAGAAGGCAGTGGCTCAATCCCTCCAGCCCGGATCGCCAGACCACGCTGTCACCATAGCCGCCGGCGGTGTGAAGAGTGCCATGCGGGCGTGATGGCGGATCAAATGGCGTAGGCGCGTCGCGGACCTTGTTCGCAAAGGGTGACCTAATTTGCTTCGATTTGGGTGGCTGAACACGCAACCCACCGTCCTTCGAGCGGCGTGAGATGTGGCCCCAGGCGCAACCGAAGCCGTCATAGGAATTGATCTTATCCGCCACGCTGCTTGGAGGTCGAGCTGGTGCTCGGTATCCAATTCTACTCAAACGGGATTCAACCGATCATCTCACCTTTGGTGAACGTACGTGCCCGGGGCGGGGCAAAGCGGAACTAGCCCGTGCGCGGGCTCACCTAATTTGGGTGGAGGAACGCGATCATCAGCGCTTCGTGCCTCGAGCCAAGACGTCCATGCAGGCCACCACGAGCCTTCTGCCCGCTGCGCAGTCGCCAGCCACTTGTCGGCGCTGATGTAACGATCATCTCGACAGCACACGCTAGAATAATAGTGCCGATCTGGATGACTTGGCTCGGACACGACGCCAGCGTTATGACCTCCGTTGGTCAGCACGAAAGTCAATTCGTTGTCGGTGAACAAATGGATTTTATACACCGAACGCCATGGAGAAATATGGTCGGTTTCCGTTCCGACCACGAACATGGGAGCACGGATGTCTTTCAGCGCGATCACCTCCCCCTCAACAGCGTAACGGCCAGCAGTCAAGCGATTTTCGAGAAAGAGCCCTCGTAAATATTGCGAGTGCATGCGATAGGACATGCGCGTCTGGTCGGCACTCCATGCCATGAGATCCGTCGGCTGCTCCCGTTCGCCAAGCAGATATTCGTGAACGGCCTTCGACCAAACGAGATCATTCGAACGCAAGGCCCTGAAGGCGCCCCCCATCTGACGCGTGTCGAGGACGCCCTGATCCCACATCATGTCCTCAAGGAACGCGACCTGGCTCGCGTCGACGAACAGCATGAGTTCGCCGGGCTCGCTGAAGTCGGTTTGCGCAGCGAGCAAAGTGGCCGAAGCAAGCCGTTCATCGCCGTCTCGAGCCATGGTCGCGGCGGTGATGGCTAGAAGCGTGCCGCCAAGGCAATATCCGCAGGCGTGCACTTTGCGCTGCGGCATAATGGCGTTAATCGCGGCCAGCGCCGCCAAAACGCCGGACGTGCGATAATCCTCGAACGAGATATCGCGGTCTTCGGGAGTTGGATTTCGCCAGGAAATCATGAAAACGCAAAAGCCGCGCTCGACGAGGTAACGTACAAGGGAGTTATCGGGACGCAGATCGAGCACGTAGTACTTCATGATCCACGCGGGTATAATTAGAATAGGCTCTGCAAAGACGGTTCCGGTAACCGGCTTGTATTGGATGAGCTCGATAAGATCGTTACGAAATATGACCTCGCCCGGCGTCGCCGCGACGTCCTCGCCGACAACGAACCCATTCCTGTCATCCGGGATCTGCAACGCTGCGCAAATGGCGTCCTCAATGAAGTTGTTCCAGCCTCGAATGAGGTTGGTCGCACCTTCCTGCTGCGTACGATGGATGACGACGGGATTTAGCCACGACACATTGGAAGGAGAAAAGACATTGAGAAACTGAAGCGCAGAGAAGGAAACGCGGGCGGCGTTGTTCGGTGCCATCCCGCGCACTTCCTCGGTCGCGGCCCGCCACCAATCAGCCTGTGCAAGAAAAACCTGTTTCGGGATGATAAATGGAAATCTATCCCACGCCGTATCAGCAAACCGCTTATCAAAGCGCGAAGGCTCGAATGGGGGATCAATTGCGTCGGCCGCTAGCCTGTGCGCCAAAAAATACGCCAGGACGGCGGCCGACCTTTGCGCTCGCAGCAACAGCTCAATTTGCCGTCCGGGAGCACGAGAGAGATGTGTCGCCCAATCCAACCAAGCCGACATCTGGGCATGGGGCGAGACGCCCTGGGTGGCACGGGCTGTCAACGCTCGGGCCACACGATTGAGCATATCGAAGGAATAGGATTCTAAAGGCTCCAGAGGGAGCGATCGACGCGAATGCCGGGCACTACCATCGCCCTGAAAGACCGAAGGTGACGACAAGGATGAGTTCATCGTAGATGATCACCGACATGCATTTGAGCTGCTTGCTCTGATCGAGCATCCCGCGCCAATGCAATTGGCTCTGGTACAAAATTTTTATGACAGTCCGGCGAAAGAGCTGATCCAAGCGGGATCACGGGAGGTCTCACCAGAACCTGATGTTGCTGTTCGCTTCAAACCTAGCCCGCGACTAACGCTCCGCTTCGGGAGGTGCCGGATTGCCGCGCTTGCCCTCTGTCGAAGCTCAATCCTACGAGGCAAGTCGCAGACCAGCTATCTCGCATTGATCTTCATGGTGCTGCCGCACATGCCGCCAGCTTCTGATGGCGATATGAGGAAACTTTGGGCAAACCGCGCCCTCGTTAACTTGTTTAAGCCATCGCTGTAGAAACGGAGGTCGAACTTCGACCTTTCGGCCGATTAATTGGCGGAACTTCGCCCGTTACAAGATAGATCACCGCCTCGGCGATGTTTGTCGCATGATCACCGATGCGTTCGATATTCTTGGAGCAGAAGAGCAGATGCGTGCAAAATGAAATATTGCGGGAATCTTCCATCATGAAGGTGAGAAGATCGCGGAACAGCGCATCCTCTAGGTTATCGAGATCGACATCGCGCGCCCAGACATTATGCGCAAGTTCAGCATCGCGCCGCACATAAGCATTGATCCCATCCTTCAATAGATGGGCCGCCAATTCATGCATCGCCCGGAGCCCGATGATGCATCGCGGCATTCGCAAGTCTGGCGAAATATTGATGACCTCCTTGGCAATGCTCTTGGCAAGATCGCCGATGCGCTCAAGGTCGCCTGAAATCCGGATCGTCGCAATGATCGCGCGCAAGTCACATGCCATTGGCTGACGCCGACAGATCGTCCGAATTGCCTGCTCCTCGATGTCGTGTTCCATTATATCGAGGCGAACGTCGGTACTGACCACCGTTCTGGCAAGGCCGGCGTCGAAATTGGAGAGAGACTCCATAGCATCAGACACCATTTTCTGGGCCACGCCGCCCATTTCGCCGATCTTCTGACCAAGGAGATCGAGTTCCTGATCGTAAGCTCTTACGGTGTGATCAGACATGAGATGCTCCTCAGACCGCTGGCCCAGCACAAGATAACCCGGGATCATTGGCGCCGTCGAGAGGTAAGCCGAATTATACCCGCTCAAGCCTGGTCTTAGACGGGCCAGTGAAGATCCTCGACAACATGGCCTCGTCGCCGATCGCGAGACGTGAAGGGCCCGCAGCGAACATTTTCTTTGAGTTGGCCCGGCTCGAGACCGGTGATCCGCCGTTTTTGCCTGGGTCCGCGACCCCGTGGCGTACGGATTCGAATAGGAATTCGTTTGTTCGCCTTCTGGCGCAACGCAGGCAATGGCTTGGCCGCCGTCACCCAAAGCTTCGCCGCTTCCACAGAAAAATCGAGGCGGCTGCTTGCCTCAACAGGAGGCTTTGCGCGGTAATCGAACTTCCGAATCATGCGGCATTTGGTCCATCCCCAATGCCCGCGCGATTGGTTAACCAAGACTTAAGAAGCTTTGTTGAATAATTGCCAATGATCCAAGATCGCGCCCGCGCCAAAAAGGCCGCGCCATGAAACTCACCAAGCTGCGCATCGCCGGCTTCAAGACCTTTGTCGACCCCTCCGATTTCCTGATCGAGCCGGGGCTGACCGGCATTGTCGGGCCGAACGGCTGCGGCAAATCCAATCTCGTCGAGGCGCTGCGCTGGGTCATGGGCGAGAGTTCGTCCAAGAACATGCGCGCTTCCGGCATGGACGATGTGATTTTTTCCGGCGGCGGCGAGCGCCCGGCTCGCAATATGGCCGAGGTGACCCTCCTTATCGACAATAGCGACCGCTCGGCCCCAGCAAGCTTCAATGATGGTGATGCCATTGAGGTTTGCCGCCGCATCGAACGCGAGGCGGGCTCGACCTACCGGATCAACGGCCGCGAAGTGCGCGCCCGCGACGTGCAATTGCTGTTTGCCGATGCGTCCACCGGTGCACGATCGACGGCGATGGTGCGACAGGGCCAAATCGGCGAGATCATTGCCGCCAAGCCACAAGAGCGCCGCCGAATTCTCGAGGAGGCCGCCGGCATCGCGGGGCTGCATTCGCGCCGGCATGAAGCCGAGCTGCGTCTCAGGGCGGCGGAGGAAAACCTCACCCGCCTCAACGACATCATGCAGCAGATCGACACCCAGGCCGACAGCCTCAAGAAGCAGGCTCGCCAGGCGATCCGCTACCGGGGTCTTGCCGCCGAAATCCGGCGCAACGAGGCGCTGCTGGCGCTCATCAACCGCATGGAGGCGACGAAGGCACTCTACGCGGCCGAGCGCAAGCTCGAGGCCGATGTTCGCGACGTCGCGGAAAAAACCATGGCGCAGGCCGAGGCAGCGAAGTTGCAGGCGATCGCCGCGCATGAGCTGCCGGCGCTGCGCAACCACGAAGCCGAGGCGGGCAGCGAGCTGCAGCGGCTCGTGCTGGCCCGCGAGACTCTGGACGGCGAGGAAAGGCGGGCGAGAAGCCGCATCAGCGAGCTCGAACGTCGGATCGCGCAGACAGCGAGCGATCTTTCCCGCGAGACCGCGCTGATCGAAGATGCCGCAGGCGTCCTCGCACGCCTCGAGGCGGAGGCGGGCGAACTTTCGAGCACCGGCACGCCGGAAGCCGAGATCGAGGCCGCTCACGAGCGGCTGAGCGCCGCCGAAGCAGGTCTTGCCCTAAAGGAAAGGATGCTCGCCGAGGCGCAGGACACAAGATCCGCGATGGAGGCGCGGCGCGGCGCGCTTCAGGCTGCCTTGCGTGAAGAGACAGCGCGCGCGGCACGCCTGCAAGCCGAGATCGAAATGCTGACGAGGGATCGCGACTCGCTCCTTCCAGATAACTCCGCTGACGCCAGTCTTGAAATTTTGCAGGCGACGCTCGAGGAAGCGGTGATCGCGGCGGAGATGCGCGAAGAGGAACTCGCCCTCGCCGAGGCGCGCCACGCCGAGGCGCGCGCCGAAGAGCTGAAAACGCGCCCGCCGCTCGCCGAAGCCGAGCGAAAGGCGCAAAACCTCGAAACGCAAATCGCGACGCTCTCGAAATTGCTGAATGCCGGAATCGGCGGTTTCTGGCCCGCCGTCACCGAGGAAATCAGCGTGGAGAAGGGCTATGAGGCCGCCCTCGGGGCGGCGCTTGGCGATGATCTTGATGCTTCGACCAATCCCGCGGCGCCAGCGCATTGGGCCGAGAGCGATGCCTCGGGCGACCCCACCTTGCCGCCTAGTGTGGAGGCACTCGCAAAACGCGTCACGGCGCCGGCGGCTCTCGCCCGGCGGCTGAACCACATTGGCATTGTTCTGCGCACCGAAGGCGCTGCCTTGCGGGCTTTGCTGAAACCCGGTCAGAGACTTGTCTCGAAGGAAGGCGATCTGTGGCGCTGGGACGGTTTCACGCAGGCGGCCGAAGCCCCTACCCCAGCAGCGCGCCGGCTTGCTGAGAAAAACCGCCTCGGCGATCTTGCGATCGAAGCCGAAGCCGCGCGCGCCGCTGCTGGCGAACTGAAATCCAACGCCGAGCGGGCGCAAATGGCGCTGACCGCCGCGGCAGAAGCCGAGGCGAAAGCTCGGCAGGTGCATCGGGACGCAATGCGCAATATGGAGGCCGCGCGCGAAGAAAATTCTGCTGCCGAAAAACGCCAGACTGAGGTTGCGGCGCGGCTTTCGGCCCTCGAAGAGGCGCTGCTTCGTCTCGATGCCAGCCGCGATGAGGCCTGCGAAAAGCTCGCGCAGGCGGAAGCCGGGCTTGCCGGACTTGATCCCGCAGCGGAGCTTGCCGCGAGGCTCGAGGCAGCGCGCGCGGCAGCCGCGCAAGACCGCGTCGTGGTCGCCGAAGCCGGCGCCGAATTGCAGACCCATCTGCGCGGGGCCGAGGCGCGCGCAAAGCGTCTTTCCGGAATCGCGGAAGAACGGCGCTCCTGGCTTGCCCGCAGCACGCGGGCGAGGGAGCAAATCACAGCGCTGGAAGAGCGCCGCGACGAAGCCGCCCAAGAGCTGCAAAAACTGGCCGAGTCGCCCGATACCTTCCATACCGCGCGGCAGGGCTTGGTGCGCCAGATCGAAACCGCCGAAGAGGCCCGCAAATTGGCGGCTGAC
>Ga0335081_10016303_pt1 | contig 12025 bp, 11 predicted proteins | sample Lox_Sample_35_FD_206713 | JGI IMG/M metagenome (GOLD analysis project Ga0335081, IMG submission 206713) | Soil microbial communities from Loxahatchee National Wildlife Refuge, Florida, United States - Lox_Sample_3.5 | ecosystem: Environmental > Terrestrial > Soil > Wetlands | place: USA... | reverse complement strand
GAAGTCGGCGTGGTCGTAACTGCTCAGCTGATGATCGCCATCCCGGTAGTCATGGCCGTCGTGGCCGCCCAGGTCGGCGGGATCAGCGGGATCAGCGGGATCAGCGGGATCAGCGGGATCGTGCCATTCGCCGTTCTCGTCCCAGTGGCCGTACGGCGCGTCCCACTGGCCGTTGCCTTCGCCCCAGGGCTGGGGGTCCGCCTGGCCCTGGTCCCAGTGCTCCCCCTGGTTCCAGTGGTCCGGCTCGGCGCCGGGCTGGCCGGCTTGACCGGCCTGGACGGCCTGACCGGCCTGGATGGCCTCGTCGGCGCGCGCCCATTCGGCCGTCTGGCTCCCGGCCCACTCACCCGTGCGCCCGGCCTCGCCCCAGTCGCCCGTAGCGGTCCCCGGATACGTACCGATGGATTCCCGCTCACTGACGGGGGCGGCGTCCCAGTGCCCGCCCGCGGTCGCGGCGTGCCACTGGTCCTCGTGCGGGCCTGCCTGGCCGCCGGCGTCCATATCGTCGTTCCAGGGGTCGAAATCGTCGTGCGGGTAGACCGGATCGGGCTGGCCCGGCGCCGGTGGAAAGCCGCGCGCCGGGCCGCGCGAAGGCACGTCAGAATCGCCGTCCGCCGGTTCGAGTGCCGCGTGCGCCGAATATGACCCAGGCCGCCCGGGCCGCTGGCCCTGCCAGCCGTCCGGCGTGCGGGAGCCCTCGGTGCTCCGGTGTCCCATAAATGTGAGGTTATCGTTCTCATCCCGCGCAGCAAGGTGGTCGCGATATTTTTCCGTTACGCTTAGGCACTGAGTGCTCTCGGGCAGTCTCCAACCACAGCTTTCCCGGGCGGGACGCCGCGGCAGGGCTCCGGTCGGCTTCCGGACGGGAGCGTGGCGCCGAAATCTGCTTGCTTTGCAAAGCACCGTTGCCAGCGAGTATTCTTGGCATTCGCGTCCATGTGTTGTGAGCATGCGCGCGGTGCCCGGGCAGGCGGATCAGCCCGCGGGCGCGGCCGGTGCGGCAGGCTTCCCCCTCAGGTGGTCGCCGCGGCACGGGTTCCTGATCTTCAGTCCCACATGCGAAAGGCTTGACTGTGCGCACGTTCAGTCCGAAGGACAGCGACATCACGCGGCAGTGGCACGTTATTGACGCGTCCGGTGTCGTTCTCGGCCGGCTGGCCAGCCAGGCGGCTGTGCTGCTGCGCGGCAAGCACAAGCCGATCTTTGCCCCGCACGTGGACACCGGCGACTTCGTGATCGTCATCAACGCGGACAAGATCGCGCTCAGCGGCAACAAGCTGGAGCACAAGCGGGCGTACCGGCACTCCGGTTACCCGGGCGGGCTGCGGTCGGTCAGCTACGCCGAGCTGATGGACTCCCACCCCGAGCGTGCGGTCGAGAAGGCGGTCCGGGGCATGCTGCCGAAGAACTCGCTCGGCCGCAAGACGCTACGCAAGCTCAAGGTGTACGCGGGACCGGACCACCCGCACAAGGCGCAGCAGCCCGTGCCGTTCGAGATCACCCAGGTGTCGCAGTAACAACTCCAGCCCACGCCGCGGGCCCCGCCCGCGTCGCGCGGATGACAGCCGAGCAGACGACCGCTCCAGGCCAGGAAGCACGAGGAAGTAACCGTGGCTGAGCCCACAGGGATTGAGACGCCCGTCGACGACGCAGGCGTGGAAGGTGCGGACTTCGGGGAGTACGAAGGAGACGACGTTCCCTCCGAGTACACCAGCGAGACGCCCGGGGACGCCCCCGGTCAGGGGACGGCGCGCCGCCCGGTGACGACCGGCCAGAGCGCCGGGACCGGGCGCCGCAAGGAAGCGATCGCACGCGTCCGCATCGTCCCCGGTACGGGTCAGTGGCAGATCAACGGCCGGACGCTGGAGGGGTACTTCCCCAACAAGGTCCACCAGCAGATCGTCAGTGAGCCACTGGTCACGCTGGGCGCCGAGGGGCAGTTCGACGTGATCGCCCGGATCAGCGGCGGCGGGGTCACCGGGCAGGCCGGCGCGCTGCGGCTCGGTGTGGCGCGGGCGCTCATCCTGATCGACGCGGAGAACCGCCCGGCGCTGAAGAAGGCCGGATTCCTGACCCGGGACGCACGGGTCAAGGAGCGGAAGAAGTACGGCCTGAAGAAGGCGCGCAAGGCGCCTCAGTACTCCAAGCGGTAACACGCGGGCGCTGGCGTCTCAGCCAGGTGCCCCAAGCGCCCGCTCCCGGATGTTCTGGTACTCCGGGTGCGGGCGCCGCGCGTCTTCATAGGTATCCGACGGATAGACCGCAAGGGGGAGCGTGACGTCATGGGCCGTCTCTTCGGTACTGACGGCATTCGGGGGATCGCGGGCTGTGATCTGACGGCGCGGCTGGCCCTCGATGTGTCCGTTGCCGCGGCGTACGTGCTGGGAATGCACGGGCGTCCCGATCCGGCCGACGCTGGCGGCCGGGCGCGTGCCGTGGTGGGCCGGGATCCGCGTGCTTCCGGCGAGTTTCTGGAAGCGGCCGTTGTCGCCGGGCTGGCCAGCGCCGGGGTGGACGTGCTGCGGCTCGGCGTGATTCCCACGCCCGCCGTGGCCTACCTGACCAACGCCCTCGACGCCGATCTCGGGGTGGTCCTGTCGGCCAGCCACAACCCGGCGCCGGACAACGGGATCAAGTTCTTCGGCCGGGGCGGCCGCAAGCTTCCCGACGCTGTCGAAGACCAGATCGAGCACGTCCTGGCCCAGAGCCCGGACGGCGTTACGGGGCCGCCCGCAGCGGGGTTCGGGCGCGTGCTCGACGCCCAGTCGGAGCAGGAGCGTTACCTGCACCATCTGCTGGCTTCGCTGGATGGTGACCCGGTGCCCGCGCACCCGCCGCTGGCGGGCCTGCGGGTGGTCGTGGACTGTGCCCACGGCGCCGCCTACGCCATGGCGCCGGAGGCACTGCGCCGCGCTGGCGCCGAGGTGATCGCGATCGGCGTGGAGCCCGGCGGCCACAACATCAACCAGGGCTGCGGCTCGACCTGCCTGGACACCGTGGCCGCGGTCGTGCGCGCGCAGGGTGCCGACGCGGGCATCGCGCACGATGGTGACGCCGACCGGTGCCTGGCGGTCGATGCCGACGGCCAGGTGGTGGACGGCGACCAGATTCTGGCCATCCTCGCGACCGAGCTTAACGAGGAAGGCCGCCTGGCCGGTGACACCGTAGTGGTCACGGTCATGTCGAATCTCGGGTTCCGGCTGGCGATGAACGACGCGGGCATCCAGGTGGTCGAGACCCCCGTCGGCGACCGGTACGTGCTGGAGGCCATGCTCGCCGGGCATCACGTCCTGGGCGGCGAGCAGTCCGGCCACATCATCCTCGCTGAGCACGCGACGACGGGGGACGGGATCCTCACGGCCCTGCACCTGCTTGCCGTGCTCGCCCGCCGCGGCGTCACGCTGGCCGAGGCGTCCAAGGTGATGACCCGGTACCCCCAGGTGCTCATCAACGTCCCCGGCGACAAGGACCGCGCCGCTGCCTCCATTGAGGTGGCCAGCGCCGTCGACGCGGCCCGGGCCGAGCTTGGCTCCTCCGGCCGCATCCTGGTCCGCCCCAGCGGCACCGAGCCCATCATCCGCGTCATGGTCGAAGCCGTCGACACCACCCAGGCCGAGGCCCTCGCCCGTCGCGTTGCCACCACCATCCAGCAAACCCTGGCCTAAACCGCGCCAGCCGCACGCGGGCTACGGCGAGACGCTCGTTACCGGCTAACGAACCGGGCCTTGTGCCCGGTGAGTGGCCGGTGTGTCGGCGAGTTACCACCGCGCGGGCGCGGAGCGCATTCGGGGGGTTTCGGGGGGTCGCCCCCCCGGGTCAGCACCGCCTCATACCCTTAATCCATGCGCGAAGCTCACGAGGTTGCCACGGTCCGGGCGGCCGAAACGGAACTGATGGCGGCGCTGCCCGCCGGGGCCCTGATGCAGCGCGCGGCGGCCGGGCTCGCGTCGGTCTGTGCCACGCTCCTCGGCCGGGTCTACGGGGCACGGGTCGTCGTGCTGACCGGCAGCGGCGACAACGGTGGTGACGCGCTCTACGCCGCGGCGCATCTGGCCCGGCGGGGCGCGGCGGTGCTGGCGGTCGCGGCCGGGTCGCGGACGCATGAGGGCGGTGCGGCCGCGCTGCGCGCTTCCGGCGGCCGGATCGTGACGAGCGCGGACCCGGCGGCCGAAACCGCGATCAGCCGGGCCGGCCTCATCATCGACGGGATGCTCGGCATCGGCGGCAAGGGGGGCCTGCGGGAGCCGTACGCGACGCTGGCCGCCCTCGCCGCCCGCTCGGCCGCGACGCTGGTCGCCGTGGACCTGCCGAGCGGAATCGACGCCGACACCGGAGCGGTCGACGGGCCCGCCGTCCGGGCCGACGTCACCGTCACGTTCGGCACCTGGAAGCCCGGCCTGCTCGTCGATCCCGGCGCGGCCCACGCCGGCGTGGCCGAGCTGATCGATATCGGCCTGGGGCCTCGTCTCGGCCCGGCCGCCGTCGTCTCCGCGCAGGCCGCCGACATCGCCGCGATGCTGCCGTCGCCCACCGCCGACTCCGATAAGTACCGCCGGGGCGTCATCGGCGTCGTATCGGGCAGCGAGCGGTTCACCGGCGCCGCCGTGCTGTCGGTCGGCGGCGCCATCCGTGGCGGCGCCGGCATGGTCCGGTTCGTCTCCGCGTCGCCGGCGGTCGACGTCGTACGGCAGTGGTGGCCGGAGCCCGTGATCACGTCCTTGCCGCCCGAGCCAGCAGGCGGCGGCAACCGCTGGACGGGCACGACCCCGGAGGACTTTCTGGCTTCCGTAGGCCAGGTGCAGGCCTGGGTGGCCGGCCCCGGCATGGGCACCGGCGACGATTCCGCCGAGCTGCTGCGGGCGGTACTGCGGACCGACCTGCCGGTCCTCATCGACGCCGACGGCCTGACCGTGCTGGCCGCCCACCGCGATCTGCTGCCCCGCCAGGCGCCCACGCTGATCACGCCGCACGCGGGCGAGCTTTCCCGGCTCACCGGGGCCGACCGCGCCGACATCGAGGCCCAGCGTCTGCGGCACGCACGGGCGGCAGCCCGGCAATTGGGGGTCACGGTGCTGCTCAAGGGTTCCACCACCGTCATCTGCTCACCGCCCGGCGAGTCCGCCCGGCCCGACCTGGTCAACTCGACCGGGACACCCTGGCTGGCGACCGCCGGCACCGGCGATGTGCTGTCCGGCCTGGCCGGCTCGCTGCTGGCGCAGGGCCTGGACCCGGCCCGGGCCGCCCAGGCGGCCGCGTTCCTGCACGGCGTCGCGGCCCGCCGCGCGGCCGCCGGCGACCGGCAAGGTACCGGGCCGGGTGACGAGCCCGGCGCGGACGAATGGGCGGGGGATGGGGTGGCGGCCGAGGGTGCACCGATCGGCGCCGCGGACGTGGTCCGTGCCCTTCCGGGGGCCATCCGCGCGATCCGGGCGTGATGGTCCGGCCGCGCGGCGCATGGTGCATGCGTACGGCGATGCCGCGGCCGTACGGGGCAGCCGCCCGGGCCTGGCAGACTTGACGTTCATGAACGGGCCAGGAGACACCTATCACGCCCAGGCGCCGGTCGACCTGGCCGCGATCACCGGCAACGTGGCGGTCCTGCGGGAGCGGATGAACGGCAGCCAGGTCATGGCCGTCGTCAAAGCGGACGGGTACGGCCACGGCATCATCCAGGCCGGGCAGGCCGCCGTGGCCGGCGGTGCGGACTGGCTCGGCGTCGTGCACGTGGCCGAGGCGCTGCGGCTGCGCCGGGCCGGGATCACGCTGCCGGTGCTGTGCCTGATGGCGCTGGGTGAGGACGCGCACGTGGACGCCATCGCCGCCGGGATCGACCTGACCGCCGGATCGGTCCCGATGGTCCGGCAGATCGCGGCCGCGGCCGGGCGCGCGGGGCGGATGGCCCGGCTGCACCTCAAGGCCGACACCGGGCTCAGCCGGGGCGGGGCGACCAGGGCGGAGTGGCCTGCCGTGGTCGACGCGGCGCTGGCCGCGCAGGCCGACGGTGCGCTCCGGGTGACCGGCCTGTGGTCGCATTTCGCCTGCGCCGACGAACCGGGGCATCCGTCGATCGCCGCGCAGCTCACCCGGTTCGGTGAGGCGGCCGATCACGCGGAGAAGGCCGGCCTCAGTCCCGAGGTCCGGCATATCGCCAACACCGCGGGCGCGCTGACCTTCCCGCCGTCGCGGCTGGATCTGGTGCGGCTGGGCGGCGCCATCTACGGCCTGTCCACGCTGCCCGGGGGTGCTCCCGGCTGGCTGCGGCCGGCTATGACGCTCACCGCGCGGCTGGCCCAGGTGAAGCGGGTGCCGCCGGGCGCGGGAGTGTCCTACGGGCACCGGTACGTGACCACGGCGGAGACCACGCTGGGGCTGGTGCCGCTCGGCTACGCGGACGGCGTGCCGCGTTCCGCCGCCGGCCGCGCGCTGGTGCAGGCGCGGGGCCGCCGGTGGCGGGTCGCCGGGACGGTCTGCATGGACCAGTTCGTCGTCGATTTCGGGGACGAGCCGGTCGCGGCCGGCGAGAAGGTCGTGCTCTTTGGCCCGGGCGACGATGGTGAGCCCACGGCCCAGGAGTGGGGCGAGACCCTGGGCACCATTTCCTACGAGATCGTCACCGGCATCGGGGCCAGGGTGCCGCGGACTTATGCCGGCCCCGATGGCGGCGGGGTGCAGCGTGCCCATGCGTGAGGTCATCGAGATCCCGACGGCTGAGGACATGCGCGCCCTGGGACGCCGCATCGCTGCCGGCCTGCACGCCGGTGACCTGCTGGTGCTCAGCGGCCCGCTCGGCGCAGGGAAGACGACCCTGGTCCAGGGCATTGGTGCTGGCCTCGGGGTGCGCGGCCCGGTGACGTCCCCTACGTTTGTCATCGCCCGTGTCCACCCGTCGCTGTCCGGCGGGCCGGCTCTGGTGCACGCCGACGCGTACCGCCTCGGCGGTGCGGCCGAGATCGACGACCTCGACCTCGACTCCGGTACCGCCAGCTCGGTGACCGTGGTCGAGTGGGGCGAGGGCCTGGCCGAGGGATTGTCCGAGGACCGGCTGGAGATCTCGATCGGGATTTCCGGCGAGGCGCGGACGGTGCGGATCAGCGGCGTGGGCGCCCGGTGGGCCAGCGCCGCCCTCGCGTCCGCCTGAGCGGCCCGGGCCATCAGGCCGGCGTGCGGTCGGCCCTGCGGAACCGCCCGCGCGCCCGATGCCCGTTGCCATAGGATCAAGCGGTCCGATTTCTTCCCCGGAGGCGCTGTGACAGAGCAGGGGTCACTTCCGCCACGTACGCCGGACATTTCCGCGCCGGAACCACCCGGCGACGCGGTAACGGCGGACTGGCCTGCCCGGGTACGGCGCGTGGGCGGCCGCGGTCACCGGAACCGGGGCCCGCGGCGCAGCCCGCTGGTGTGGCTGATAACGGCGGCCGCAGCCATCGTCGTGGTCGTGGTCGTCGTGGTCCTGGTGTTCCAGGGCGGCTCGGGACCGGCGACCGTCACCCCCGGTTCGCTGATCACGACGTTCCTGCCGGGTGAGATCCAGAAGGTGCCCGCCGCGTGCCCGGCCGTACCGGCGGCCACGCTGAGCGGCATCGTGCCCGGCAAGCCCAGGGTCGCGGCCCCGCCGCCGCTCGATGGCGTGCTGGACAGCCAGTGTGACTGGACCCTGGACGCCGCGCCCGTCTACCGGCTGCTTCAGCTCGACATCCAGGCCTATAGCCCGAACGGCCTGGCCAGCGGGAACGGAAGTGCGACGTTCGCCGCCATCGACGCGTACGCCGGGGCGCTGCAGCAGAAGCAGGACCCGGCCACCGGGTCCGGCGCCCCGCGCGCCCAGGTCGCCACGGTCCCAGGTCTCGGCACGGCGGCGTTCACGGCGACCCAGATCTACCAGGTCGGCGGGGCCATCACCGACGTCGCCACCACGATCGTCCGCTACCACAACGTGCTGATCACCGTCGTACTGAACGGCCTGGACCGGTCCAACCGCGGTGGTTACGGCCCGGTGTCGATGAGCCAGCTGTCCGCCGGTTCCCTCGCCGTCGCCCGCGCCGCCTTCGCCCAGCTGCACACGTAGCCGCCTGGTGCTGTCGGCGGGTACCGTATGCGGGTTACGGCGGGATGCTCGTTACCGGCCCAGCGATCCCGGCCGTCAGGCCGGGTGAGTGGCCGGTGTGTCGGCGACATACCACCGCGGGGCGCGGAGCGCAGCGGGGGGTACGGGGGGTCGTCCCCCCGGGAGATATCAGTAACCCCGGCGGATGAGGATCGCCCAGCCGCGTTCCAGGGGCTGGGTCAGCACGTGGTCGTGCGACTTCATCAGGCACCACGCGGGTACGTCGTTTTCTGCGGCCGGGTCATCGGCCAGCACGGCGATGACCGAGCCGATCGGCACCTCGCCGATGCGCTCGGCCAGCATGATGATGGGGATGGGGCACTTGCGGCCCAGCGCGTCGATCGTCAGCAACGGGATGGGAGCCGCCGGGTCCGCGTCCCCGGCTAGGCCGTCCGGGGGCAGGCCGTTCCTGGCCTGCTCCAGCTGGCTGTCCCGGCCATACCGGCGGTTGCTCATGCGATCACGCTCATGCTCCCATGATGCCCTGACACTTGTGTCCTGCGCTCGACAATACACTGTGAATTCATTTGACTTCAATTCGTTATGATCTTCGTACCGGCACAGATGGGCCGGGGGTCATCCGGGTTCCGGCGCGCCCTGGCTCCCGGCCCGGCAGACCGGAAAAACGCCGGGGGTCTCCGACCACGGAGGACGGAAGCGCGATACTGTTTCCACGACACGCTGTAGAAGGACGTGAGCACCGGCTCCGCAAGCCGGGGACACCCTGCCCGGAAGGCATTTCGTTGACTCCCATCCGCCCCGCTCAGCGCAGCGGACGCGCAGGCAGGCCGCGCCGCTGGGTGCCGCGCGCGGCCGCCCTTGCCGTGGGCCTGGTCGCCCTTACCGGCTGCACGAACGACACGTTCACGCGCATCGGCTTCCCCGATCCCATTACCCAGCAGGGGCGCGTAACGCTCCACCTCTGGCAGGGGTCCTGGATCGCTGGCATGGCCGTAGCGATCGTGGTGTGGGGACTGATCCTGTGGGCGGTGGTCTTCCACCGCAAGCGGGGTGACCGGCTTCCCCCGCAGGTCCGGTACAACCTTCCGATCGAGATCCTGTACACGGCCCTGCCGTTCGTGCTCATCGCCGTGCTGTTCTACTACACGGCCAAGGACGAGAACTACATCGACAATCTGTCCTCGAACCCGAACGTGACGGTCAACGTCGTCGGTTACCAGTGGAGCTGGCAGTTCCAGTACCCGCAGTACAACGTGACCGACAACGGCGTGATGTACCCCGGGCCGCTGCCGCTGCTTGAGCTGCCGCAGGGCGAGACCGTCCGGTTCAACCTCACCTCGCCGGACGTGATCCACTCGTTCTGGGTGCCGGAGTTCCTGTTCAAGCGGGACGTCATCCCGGGTCACCCGAACCATTTCGAGGTCACGCTGACCAAGACCGGCACGTACATCGGCCACTGCAGCGAACTGTGCGGGCTGTACCACAGCCGCATGCTGTTCACCCTGAAGGTGGTGACCCCGGATCAGTTCCGGCAGTGGATCTCGTCGCGCCAGGCGGCGTCGAATTCGTCATCCAGCGGGCAGCCTGCGACGGCGACGGCTACCAGGAGTGGTGTCAAGTGAGCACAATCGAACAGCAGCCACCCGCCGGCCTGCCGCCCGCCGGCGCCCCGATCCTCCCGCAGCAGCGCACCCAGACTAAGGGCACAGTGCTCGCGGGCTGGCTGTCGTCCACCGACCACAAGGTCATCGGGTACATGTACCTGATCACCTCGTTCGCGTTCTTCATCATCGCCGGCATCATGGCGATCATCATCCGGCTGCAGCTCTTCGAGCCGGCCAACCACATCGTCTCGGACCAGGTGTACAACGAGCTGTTCACCATCCACGGCACGATCATGCTGCTGCTGTTTGCCACCCCGCTGTTCATCGGGTTCGCGAACGTGGTCATGCCGCTGCAGATCGGCGCGCCGGACGTGGCGTTCCCCCGGATGAACCTGCTCAGCTACTACTTCTTCCTGTTCGGCGGGCTCATCGTGGTGGCCAGCTTCCTGGCGCCCGGCGGCGCGGCGGCCTTCGGCTGGTACGCCTACTCCCCGCTGACCAGCGCGGTGTACTCGCCCGGCATCGGCGCGGACATGTGGATCATGGGGCTGACGCTGTCCGGGCTGGGGACGATCCTCGGCGGCGTCAACTTCATCACCACGATCTTCTGCCTGCGGTGCCCCGGCATGACGATGTTCCGGATGCCGATCTTCACCTGGAACGTCCTGCTCACCAGCATCCTGGTCCTGCTCGCGTTCCCGGCGCTGGCCGCGGCGCTGCTCGTGCTGGAGATCGACCGGCGGCTCGGCGCGCACGTGTTCGACGCCGCGACCGGCGGTGCCTTGCTGTGGCAGAACCTGTTCTGGTTCTTCGGCCATCCCGAGGTCTACATCCTGGCGCTGCCGTTCTTCGGCATCGCGACCGAGATCCTGCCGGTGTTCAGCCGCAAGCCGCTGTTCGGCTACAAGGGCCTGATCGCCGCGACGATCTCGATCGCGGGCCTGTCGATGACGGTGTGGGCGCACCACATGTTCACCACTGGCGGTGTGCTGCTCCCGTTCTTCTCGTTCATGACGTTCCTGATCGCGATCCCGACCGGGGTGAAGTTCTTCAACTGGGCGGGCACGATGTGGCGCGGCCAGATCACTTTCGAGCCGCCGATGCTGTTCACGGTCGGGTTCCTGGTCGTGTTCCTGTTCGGCGGCATCACCGGGATCATCCTCGCGTCCCCGCCGATGAACTTCGCGGTCAGCGACTCCTACTTCGTGGTCGCGCACTTCCACTACGTGCTGGCCGGCACGGTGCTGTTCGAGATGTTCGCCGGGTTCTTCTTCTGGTGGCCGAAGATGACCGGTAAGAAGCTCGACGACCGGATCGGCAAGATCCAGTTCTGGCTGATGTTCATCGGGTTCAACATGACGTTCCTGGTGCAGCACTGGATCGGCGTAGAGGGCATGCCGCGCCGCATCGCCAACTACCCCGATCTGCCCGGCAACGTGACGACGCTGAACCAGATCTCGTCGATCGGCTCCTGGGTGCTGACCCTGTCGATCCTGGTCTTCTTCTACAACGTCTATAAGACGCACAGGTACGGCGAGAAGGTGAACGTTGAGGACCCGTGGGGCTTTGGCGCCTCGCTGGAGTGGGCCACGTCCTGCCCGCCGCCGCGGCACAACTTCTACCGGATCCCGCGTATCCGGTCCGAGCGCCCCGCGTTCGAGCTGCACTACCCGCACATGAGGTCGGGCATGGCTTCCCGGGCGCTCACCCAGACGCTGGAACCGCCCGCCGGCCAGATCGCGTCCCCATCCGCCGATGAGTAACGGAAAGACTCTGCTGACCATGTATGGCTTGGTGAGGGAGAGGTTCGCATGAAGGTCGAAGGCTGGCTGTTCCTGGGCTGCGCGGGGTTCTTCGGCGGCGCGGACATCATCTACTGGTACTACTCGAAGGACCCGACGGGTACCGCTGCGCTGGCGTTCGCGGTGGGCCTGGCCATCCTGGCCGGGTTCTACGTCCTGTTCACCGGACGGCGCCTGCCGGAGCGGCCGGAGGATAACCCGCAGGGCGAGATCGCCGAGGGTACGGGGGAGATCGGCTTCTTCAGCCCGCACAGCTGGTGGCCGCTGTTCGTCGGCTTCTCCTGCGCGGTCGCCGCGGCCGGCTTCGCCATGGGCTGGTGGCTGTTCCTGATCGGCGCCCTGATGACGATGTTTTCGACGATCGGCTTCGTCTTCGAGTACTACCGCGGCTACTACGCTCACTGACCCGGGGGGGCGACCCCCCGTACCCCCCGCTGCGCTCCGCGCCCCGCGGTGGTAACTCGCCGACACACCGGCCACTCGCCGGGCACAAGGCCCGGCTCGCTGGGCCGGTAACGGGCGTCTCGCCGTAACCCCGCGGGCGGTGCTCGCCG
>Ga0335081_10016302_pt1 | contig 12025 bp, 9 predicted proteins | sample Lox_Sample_35_FD_206713 | JGI IMG/M metagenome (GOLD analysis project Ga0335081, IMG submission 206713) | Soil microbial communities from Loxahatchee National Wildlife Refuge, Florida, United States - Lox_Sample_3.5 | ecosystem: Environmental > Terrestrial > Soil > Wetlands | place: USA: Florida... | reverse complement strand
GAGGCCGACGATCAGGTGCTCGAGTTCTTGCGCTACTGGAGGCAGATCCGGCGTGGCGTCACTCCCACCTTCATCTTCGATTCACGATTCACCACCTACTCGAAGCTCTCCCAACTCAACAGTGCCGGTATCAAGTTCATCACCCTACGCAGGCGCGGTGAGAAGTTGCTGCGCGGCATCGGCGAGCTCAAGGACTGGCAGCGTATCCACATTCCGCACCCTAAACGGAAGTTCCCACACCCTCTCGTCCATGAGTCCAGCATCACCCTTCGTGGGTATCGGGGCGAAGTCCGTCAGCTCATCGTGCGAGCCACCGGACGCGAGAAGCCGGCCTTTCTCGTCACCAACGACTTCGAGGCCGACTTGGAGTCACTCGTCGGCAACTACGCTCGCCGCTGGCGCATCGAGAATGGGATTGCCGAGGCTGTGAAGTTCTTCCACCTCAACAGCTTGTCCTCGCCCATTCTCACCAAGGTTCACTTTGATGTTGCCCTTACGATGCTTGCCGACACGCTCTACACGATGCTCGCCGGGAAGCTGCGCGGCTTCGAGGACTGTGATGCGCCGAAGATCTTCCGGCACTTTGTGAGCGGCAAAGGCACAGTGGGCGTGGACGGCGGAACGGTCTTTGTGTCCTTCCCTCGCCGCGCCCGTAATTCAATACTCCGGGGAGTTCCGTGGGCCAACCTCCCACGGAATCTGCTTGCCCCTGAGGGCGCTGCCCTCAAGTTGCGCTTCGCCTGATGGGTGGCCTCACCCTGCTATTTCTGTGACGGTTAGGGCTCTGCGAAAATCGGTGTTGAATTGAAGAACTCACATGTCGGAAGTGACCGCCGAGGTACAGATAGCCGAGACATTCACCCCGGTGTTGGCGGGATACTTGATTGTGACATCGCTGGATCGAGACGCTGGCCTTCAGGCCGGGAGGGCCGCGGCGCGCAAGAATCTCAGGTCCAGGCTCGCGCGCGTCGCACTGCTCGTTGCTTGGTTTGTTCCCGTCGCGGCCGGGCACGGGATCCGTGACGACGGCGCCGATGAAGTTCAGAGGGAGATCTGTACAGCGCCTTCTTGGCACGCTTTGCTCGCTCGATGCCGTCCGTCGGGGCGGTTTCGCACTCGGAAACGCCAGGGAGATGCTCCGGGCATCGAGCGCGTCCGCATCAACCGAAGCGCGCCATGAAGGCGCTGCAGAGATCGCGTGTGGTCGGACTGACACCTCCCCCAGCGAAGGAGTGGCGAGCAGTTCGCTTGCATTTCCCGAGCGAGCGCGGCAGCAGTGTCAGGACTGCCTTTCCGGAACATCGGCCGCTTTCAGGGCCGGCTGGGAAGACTCCGGCCTCGCGCTCGCGGACGCCACGGGGGCGCGCGGTGCGCCGCCGGGCCTCAGCCGCTGGATCTCGAGCTCGGCCACCCTGAGCTGCCTCGAACGCTCCTGGAGGGCCGCCTGGAGGCGCTGCGCCTCCTGGACCCGCATCTGATCGCGGCGCTGCAGTTCCTCCTGAAAGCGCGCCTGGGCCTCGGAGAGAACCTTGAGCGCCCGGGCATCGGCTTCCTTGCGCTCCTGCATCATCTGGCTCTGGCGCCGCGCCGCCTCGGCGAGCCGCGCCTCGGCGGTAGTCACGCGGGCAGCCAGCTCGCGCTCGGTGCGAGCCCTCGCCTCGGCCGCTTCGGAGAGCGCGCTCTCGAGAGCGCCAACTCTGGCGGCAGCGCTCGACTCCAACTCGGAGAGCCGCCGCGAGGTATCGGCGGCCACCGCCGCCGTCTCCTCGAGCCGAGTGCGCTCGCGCGCGAGATCGTTCCTGAGAGCGTTCTCCAAATGCGAATGAGCCTCGCTGGCGGCAGCGAGAGCCTGCTCGAGCTCGCGCCCGCGCCCCTCGAGCGCCTCGACCCGCGCCGTTCCCTCGCGCTGCTCGGCCTCGCGCGCCGCCAGCGTCTCCCTGAGCCGCTCGGCCGACTCGTTCTGCTCCGCTTGCAACCGCTCGAGCGCCTCGCCCTGGCGGTCGCGCTCGGCCAGGAGCGCTTCGAGCCGTCCCTCCAGCGTCTTGCGCTCGGCGTCATGCTGTTCGCGAGTGCTCTGCTCCCGCTGCTCGGCGATGCCCAGGGCCTCGGCGCGAGCCGACAGCTCCCGCTGCAACCCCTCCTCGCGCCGCGCCCGATCGGCCGCGGCGGCATCGAAGCGCCGATCCAGCTCCGCAACGGCCTCCGCCTTCTTGGCGAGCTCCGAGAGGAGCTCCGACTCGCGCCGGTCGCGCTCGGTACCGAGCGATTCGAGCTTCCGAATCGGCTCGCGCGTTCACTTCCTGCGTCAGTTCGGCCTCAAGGCGGGTGCAGGTGTCCTCGGCCTTCTTGGTGAGCTCCCGGACCCGCTCCACCTCGGCGAGCTGCTCCCGAGCATCGGCGCGGGCATCCTCCAGGGCGCCGGTCAATGCCTCGACCTCTCCAGACAGCTCAGCACGAGCGTGCTCCGCCTCGGTGAGCGCCGCCTCCACCCTTTCAAAGCGGGAACGCGCGTCAGCGAGCTCGGCGCCGAGCACCTGCTCGCGCCCGGCCGCTTCCTTGCGCGCCGCCTCGATCTCTGCCCGGGCCTGCTCCGCGTCGGCCCTCGCCGCCTCGATCTCGACCTCGAGCGAATCTCGCCGCGCCGAGAGCTCGGCGACCTTGAGCTCGCTCTCTCGCGACAGGGAATCGAGCGTCGTGCGCGAGTCCTCGAGCTCGCGCCGCAGGCGCTCCAGCTCTTGCGCGAGGTCGGCTTCGCGCTCCTTGGCCGCGGCAGCGGCGGCCGCCGCCGCGAGCTCCGCTTGTCGCCCTGCTTCGACCTCGACCGCGAGCTTGGCGCTCAACTCGCCCTCGCGCGCGCGCCCGAGGCGCTGCGTCTCTTCGAGTGCTGCGGCGAGTCGCTCTCCCTCCTCGCGCAGGCCATCGCGCTCGGCCGCGAGCGCGTCGGAAGCCTGGCGCGTTTCGCCAAGCGCGGTTTCCAGGGCCACCCCGCGGTCGCGCGCCTCGGCAAGCTCGACCTGCAGGGCCGCTTCGCGCGCCGCCGCGCCGCTCTTGGCCTCGTCGAGGAGCTGCGTGAGCTGCCCCACCTCCGAACGCGCACTCGACACGGTGGCGGAGAGACCCCGCTCCCGCTCCTCGACCTGCCCGAGCAACTCGGACAGCCGCGCCCGATCGGATTCCGCCTCGGCCAGGCTACCGGAAAGACCGTTCGCCCGGGCAGTCTCGGCCTCGAGCTTCTGGCCGAGATCCTGCGCCCGCGCCTCGAGGGCGGAGATGAAATCGCCCCGCTCGGCGAGCCGGGTGTCGCGCTCGCAGAGAGCGCGCGACAGCGCATCCGTTTCGCTGCGAACGAGCGCAAGCTCGCTTTCGCGGCGCGACAGATCCGCCTCGAGGTCGCGAAGCTTCGACGCCTGGGTCTCCTCCCGCGCTTGCGACCGCTGCCGTTCCTCCTCCAGGGTCGCCTCGAGGGAGCGCGCGCCCACCGCCGCCTCCTCGAGCGCTTCGGTGAGCTGCGCCTCGCGGTGAGCCGCTTGCGCAAAGGCTTCCGCCCGCGCCTCCACCTCTTTGCTGAGCTCGTCGGACAGCTCCGCCTCGCGCGCGGAGAGCCGAGTGGAGAACTCTTGCTCCCGTTCGACCATCTCGGCCCGCGCCGCCTCGATCTCTCCCTCCAGCTCGCCAATGCGCTGTAGCTGGGCTTGCAGCTCTCGCGAGGAGTCCTCCTCCCGAGATCGCGCTGCTTCCCTGAACCCTCGGTACTCCTCCTCCAGGAGAGCGAGACGCCCCTCCTGCTCGGCGAGAGAGGCCTCTTGCTTCTCGATCTTCCCCTCGAGCTCGCCCTGGCTCTCGCGCGCGGCTTCTTTGGTCACCTCGAGCTCGCGTCCCGCGACGTCGAGGCGCTGCTCGAGTTCGGCGATGTGCGCGTCGCGCTCCGACTCTGCAACGTGCGCGCGCTGCCTCTCGCCATCGAGCGCAGCAGCAACCTCGGCCAGCCTGGCTTCGGCCTCGGCGCGCCGCGCCTCGAACGCGCGCGCATTCTCGGCAGCTGCCTCCCGCGCCGACTCGAGCTCCACTTCCAGCGCGCGCTGCCGCGCCGCCATCTCCTCTACCTGTGCCTCGTGAAGCTTTTCCGCCTGCGCAAGCCCCTCCCGTTCCAGGGAAAGGATGCGCTCCAGCTCGGCGATGTCAGACTCCCGCGCTGCAGCCGCCTCCTGGAGCTCCCGCTCGCGATCGTCGAAGCGCACCGTGTCGGTGGCGATCCGTCGCTCCAGCTGGGCGAGCTCCTGGGCGGCGCCATCGAGCGCGACCTTGCGCTTGCCGAGGTCCTCTTCCTGGTGTTTGTTCTCGCGCTCGAGCTCGTGGATCTTCCGCTCGTGTGCCGCAACCACCTCGATGAGCTCCTTCTCCTGCCCGAACTTCTCGAGCAAGAGCCCCTCGATCGAGGCGCCGTGTTCGCGCTCCTTCTCGATGAAGAGATCACGCGCCTCAGACAGGCGGCGCATGAGGTCGTCGATCTGGAGCCTCAAGCCCTGCAGCTCGACCTCCTTCTCGTGAAGTCGGTCGTCCACCTGGATCATCTCGCGTTCGCGGACGTCCCAGACCTCCGCCAACCGAGCGATCTGCGCTTCGCGCGACTTGAGATCTTCGCGCAACACCTGGATCTTGCCCTCGGGGGTGGAAAGCAATTCGCGCTTGGGTGGGGGACGAGAGCGGCGCGACTCGGCCACGAGGTCGGCCCTGCGCTCCGCAATGGACTGGAACACGCGGCCCAGGAAGAGCCGGTCCTCGTCGGTGATCGCGCTGCGGCGGGAGCGACGGGGCACCGGAGGAGGCCCCTCTTTCTGCTCCGCGACCGCGGTCGAAGCTCCCCCGCCTACCGGGCCCGAATCTCCAGGCCTCACCTCCAGGACGACATTGTCCTCCACGATGGCGTCGTCGGCGGACTCGAGAGACTCGCCCATGACGAGGAGATTCCGCACGAGCTGCCTCAAGGCATCCGTGTCGAGCGGCATCTCGAGATAACCGTTTGCCGCCGCGCCCGTGCGGGAGTGCTCGGTGAGGGCCTCGTGAGACGCGTCCGAAGAAAACAAGACGACGGGAAGTGAGTTTCTCTCCTTGCGAAGGCGAGCGCAAAGCGAGAAGCCCGACACATCGGGCAGCTCCGCGCGCACGAGCACGAGGTGGGGAGAACGCGCCGCGATCTCACGCGCGGCGTCAGCTGCAGTGGGAGCGACGGCGGTCTGATGTCCGTCGTCGCGAAAGATCGAGGCGAGGGACAGCGCGAAGGCGCTGTCGGGCTCGACGATGAGGACGCGCTTGGGATCCATGTCGTTGGCCGGTTGCCCCCTCCCCGAGCGTCAGTCTATCGCCGGCCCCGCCGGCAATCTAGGAGATGTCCCGTAATCCATCGCGCGTGACGATCGATGGCGGTGAAGGAATGCCAGCGCAGGAAGGGCATGTGCGAGGGGCTGTGTAGCGCCATGTCAGACCTCGTCGCCATAACGCTCACCGCGGCATCGGAGCAGTCGTGGTTTTGCGATGCAGCATCGGGGTAGCAAGACGCCCCGGCCGAGTCAACCGGGCCCAATGCCAACGGACCACCCGCCGGGGAGACGAGGCGGGCACCATCAGCAGTCGTGATGGTGGCTCGGCGAAACGTCGGCATGGCGCGCCCAAACCCGGATGAGACCAACTCCACCACGCCGGAACTGGCGCCGATGCCAATCAACCTGCCTCTGGTGGCGGCGGAACTCGTCATTGCGGGACAGCTCTCAGGGATGCGTGCGCATCATGGACTGCTTTGCCGAGCCTCCCCCTGCATGATCTCAAAGGGGGCGAGACTTGGCCCAAGCGGGCAATCGCGCGCGGCAGCCGCGGTCGAGGCGGGGCTTGCCCGCACGTGGGGGCTCGCCGACTCGGCATTGCTCCACACATTGACGCACATGAGCCAACGCGCCGCTCTCCTCTCACTCATGTCATCTCTTGTTGCGCTCATCCTGCCGAGGGCAGCGCACGCCAGGACCACCAACGAATTCGAAGAACCCGCTCGCTGCGTGAGCGACTACCTCGAAGCGGTCGCGGTGGCAGCCCCTCCCCACCCGCGCGCGCAAGGCTTGCCACCGTCCCCCACCGGGCTGGAGCCCCCGTGGATCCGGGTGCGCTCCTTCTTGGCCCCGCGGGCCGAGAAGAAGCTCGATGCCCCAGCGGCAGCGCCTCAGCCGCTCGCGCCTTGGTCCAGCCTCGGGCGGGAGGGGGCGTTTCTCGGATACGAGCTTTTGGCGGTGCGGCGCGCTCCGCGCGGATCGGTGGTGGTGGTGGCTCACGAGCGCACGGCGCGCACCCCAGAGGCCCAACCCACCGTGGCCGCCTGCGCCTACCTTCTCGGCAAGGTGGAGGGCAAATGGCGCATTGCCGACCGGCGCTGCGGCCGGGACTTTTCCAACAATGAGGTTCTGACGGGGTACTTGGGGTTCTGGGACGAGGAGGATGCCAGCCTCCGGACCAACGTGGACGAGGCCTTCGGAAACGACCTCGAGTGATCAGACACCCGCCACGACGTCGCGCAGCTTGAGCCTCGCCTTCTCTGCATCCACCTCGTGCTTCAGGACGAGGTCGAGCGTCTCCGAGACAAGCCTCTCGTCGAGCGTCTCCGCCCCGAGCAGCGCGAGCGCCCGGACCCAATCGAGCGTCTCCGCGATAGAGGGAGCCTTTTTGAGATCGAGCCTTCGCAGGGTGGCGATGGCGGCAACGCACTCGCGCGCCAGCGCCTCTCCCACCTCGGGCGCGCGCGCCCGCACGATGGCAAGCTCGCGCTCCTTGGTCGGATAGTCGAGGTGGAGGTGCAGGCAACGGCGGCGCAGCGCGTCCGAAAGCTCGCGCGAGGCGTTCGACGTGATGACGACCCGCGGCGGTTCCCGGGCATGAAACGTCCCGAGCTCAGGAACGCTGACCGCGTACTCGGAGAGCACCTCCAGCAGGAACGCCTCCAGCTCCGGGTCGGCCTTGTCCACCTCATCGACGAGGAGCAGTGCCGGAACCGGGCTCGTGACCGCGCGCAGGATTGGCCTGGGGAGGAGAAACCGATCGCTGAAGAAGACGTTCCCCTCGGCCGCGATCAGATCGGCCGCCTCGGCCAGCGATCGGGCAGCGCCGATCGCCGCGCCAAGCCGCTCCTTGAGCAGCTGTGTGTAGAGGAGCTGCTTCGCGTACTCCCACTCGTAGAGTGCCTTCGCCTCGTCGAGTCCCTCGTAGCACTGAAGCCTGATGAGCGTGCGGCCGGTCGCCCTCGCGAAGGAGAGCGCCAGCTCGGTCTTCCCGACCCCAGCCGGGCCCTCCACCAGGATTGGCTTCTCCAGACGATCGGCGAGGAACAACGCGATCGCCATCTCGCGGGAGGGCAGGTAGCCCTCCTTGCTCAGTCGGGCCGACACCTCCTCCGCGCTGCTGAACATGCGTGACATATAAGAGCTCCTCCCCTCGGCCTCAGGGCGTGCGGCCCCTCTGCGTGAGTCCGACCCACCCAGCCGGTCCGGATGGACCCATCGTTTTACAGCCTCGTCCCGGACGTGAAACAGGTAAGCCCCCGTGATCACGACGTGGCTGCGCTCCGATCGGAAGGGCATGGAAATTGAAAGTCTCCTGGAAGCAGAGTCCTACCGGAGACCGTCCGGGGTAAACCCACCTCGAATCACCTGCCGAAACTCGAAATCCGTGGGTTGCCAGCTCCTGATACTCGCCAAAGTCGGTCATGGACGGATGATCGACTCCCCCCACCGCAGCGACCCCCACGGGGTGACCTGCGGAGAAAATTCAGGGCGACCGCGCCCACGCTGATGGGGCCGCGAAAGCGGCCTCTCGCTTTTCTGAAGTTCCTCGTGTGCTCAGAGAGAGCTCCCCCGGGGAGTCACCGCCGCGAGCAGCTCGCTCAGGCGGTCCTGCGCTGGGGCGTACCCGCGGGCGAGTGGAGCGGGACCTTGAGGACAGGCTGCTCCCCCCCCTGCGGCGGAAGGGAGAGCGCGGCGCAGACCGCCGCCACGCGCAAGATGGCCGAGCCCCCGAGCAGGAAGCGCAAGGATACATTCTCGCTGGCCACCGCCGCGCCGCCGATGGCCGACGTCGCTGCAAAGGCAGCTCCGCCTGCGACCGCGACCGCCGCCAGGTAGAAGGGGCGCTCCTCTGGGGGCGCAACCTGCAACGGAAGCGCGAAGCTCGCGACGGTCTGTCCTCCGAAGAGGAGGCCGCCGAGCGCCGCCTCGATGGCGAGCGGCCAAAGGCGACCCGGAGTGCATGCGATCCAGGCGAGGGGCGACAGAACGAGGCCTCCCGTGCAGAGCACGAGGACGCGCCGCGACCCAGCTCGATCGATGGCCCGGCCAAAAGCGGAGGCGCTCGCGATCTTCATGAGGGCGACCCACGCCCCCTGCGCGGCGAACAGCGCGTAGCCCGTCGCCAGATCGCGCAGGAGATAGAGCCCGAAAAATGGGGCCGACAGCCCGCAGGCACCGTTCCAGGCGACGGCATAGACGACCAGACGGCGTGCCCGCGGATCCTCGAGTGGCTTCACGGCGAGCGCCCAGCTCACGGCCCTCGGGTGCGAGATCTCGACATGTTGTCGGGACATGCAGGCGACCGATAGGGCTCCCGCCACGCAGGCCACGAGCGCGAGGACCTGCAGGACCGACCCCGCCGCCTGGACGTGCTGGCCGCGATCGAGCGCCAGGCCAGCCGCCAGGCCGCACACACCTCCCGCCACCGCGCACATCGCGGTGCGCCGGCCGAAGTATCGACCGCGAAGGGACGCCGGCACCATCTCTCCCATCCACGTATTCCAGGCATTGTTTGCGACGATCCCGAGGCCATGGTGGGCGCCGGCGACGACCAAGAGAAGCTCGCGCCGACCCTCTGCCCCCAGCGGCAAGAGCGGCAACAGCGCGAGCGGCATGAACATCTGCCGGGAAATGGCGATGCAGCAGATCGCCGTGCGCTTGTGCCCGAAGCGAGCGGTCAAGAAGGCCCCCAGGAGCTGGAGGACCTGCGCCACCACGGGGAGTGCGCCCACCATGCCAATGAGCTTCGGACTCATCCCGAGGTGAAGCGCCCAGCCGGTGAGGGCAGCGCCACCGCAGCAGGCCCCTACCACCTCCGCCGCTGCACCTTCGGCGGTGCAGGCGGTGAGGGAACGACGGAGGATGGAGCAGCGGCGAACGGCCACGAAGGAGAAGGGGCTAGGACGGCGAGTCGCCCGCAACGTTAGCAGCCGAGCCTGGGTCCGCTCAACGTGTGAGCGGGCAGGTCAATGTGCGCTTCTTCACAAGCACGTGGAGTTCAGCGCGAAGGCAGCCGCTCGTCCCATCCCGCCTCTCATGCCCCGGCGCGACGCCGCTCGCCCCTGGGGTGCGCAGCCCGAGAGGACACCGAGAGCTCGGGTGAATGTCCGGCAGCGGTCTCAACGTCCGGTCCCACACGCGCGCTCGCTGCCTCGCCGGAATCCCGGACGACCGCGCGCGCGAGCGCCTCGCGAGCAACTCATCGGAGGCCATGAAGGATGGAGCACCGGGGCGAGGTGCGAGCGGCGACCAGAACCGCGGCGGCGCGCAAGCTGCGCGGTCCAGCCGGGATCCAGGGGCCCAGGAGCCAGAGCGAAGCCGAGCGATGGTTTCAGGCGCCCACCGCCCAGGTGGCTGCTGGCGGGGGCCCGCTGGCCGTCACTTCGCGGCGGGTGGCGGGCAACCGGGGCGCGCACTTGATAGACTCGGCAGCCCTATGGAAGGACCGACGCAACGCCAGCTGAGCGAGGAGATGTTCCATTCTCTTCTGCAGCTCGCCGTGAAGAGGCAAGCGAGCGACATTCACTTCGAAGTGGGGTATCCCCCTACCTATCGTGTATTCGGAGAGCTCCTCGCAGCGAAGTACCCTCCCCTCAGCAATGAAGACACCGAGGCGGTGGCCAACTTCGTTCTTCAAGCACCCGGCTCGGGTTTCACCCCGCTCGACTTCCGGGAGGTGGACCGGAGCTACTCCCTTCCCGGCGTGAGCCGTTTCCGAGCATCCATCTTCAAGCAGCGCGGGAGCTGGGGCGCGGTCATGCGCACCATCCCTTTCAGCATCCCCGACTTCAGCACGCTCAATTTGCCGCAGGTGGTGCAGGCCATTGCCGAGGCGCGGCGCGGCCTCGTGCTCGTCACGGGCGCCACCGGGAACGGGAAATCCACCACCATCGCCGCCATCATCAACCACATCATCCAGCAGGAACGCCTTCACGTCGTCACGGTGGAGGACCCGATCGAGTTCATCTTCCAGCCGGGAAAAGGCCTCGTGATCCAGCGCGAGGTGGGCTCCGACACCGCCAGCTACTCCGACGCCCTGCGGGCTGCTCTCCGCCAGGATCCAGATGTCGTCATGGTGGGCGAGCTGCGCGACCGGGAAGCGACCGACATCTGCCTCAAGGCTGCCGAGACAGGCCACCTCGTCATCTCGTCCCTTCACACGCCGGACGTGGTCCGCTCGATCGGCCGGGTAGTCGGCCTGTTCTTGGCAGACGAGCAAGAGACGGTGCGGGCACGACTCGCCGACAACATCCAGGCGGTCGTCTCGCTGCGCCTGATCATGCGCTCCGATGGAACCGGCCTCATCCCCGCCGTCGAAGCTCTTCTCGCTACCTCCACAGTGCGTGAAGCCATCCGGGAGGGCGGCGCCCGCGTGCAGGAGCTGAAGAAGTACATGGAAACGGCGGGCGCGGATCTCGGGATGCACAGCTTCGACCAGTACCTCTACCGGCTCCACGAGACGAAGCGCATCTCCCTTGACACCGCGCTCTGCAATGCCACTCACCGAGCCGACCTGGAGCGCCGCATCCTCATCGAGACGGGGGGACGCCCGACGTGACGCCACCGACGGGTCAAACGACCTCGCGCGCCCTCGTCGTCGGGCGAGACCCGGACGTCTCCGCGTCGCTCCACTCGCACCTCGAGCCAGCGGGCTGGACGCTCTTCTGCTTGCCTTCCCCGGAGCTGCTCGATGGAATGTTGCGTGCGGTGGCTCCCCACGCGGTGGTGCTGCTTCTGCCAGCTCAGCCCGATGCGGGCTGGGGCAGCGCCCTCACCTCGGCGGCAGGAGCGGCGCGGGTGGGAGTACGCGTCGTGATGGTGGCACCCTCGCGCGACGTCGTCGAGCCGCTCGCCGCGGTTGCAGGGGCCGAGCGCGCCCTGTCGCGCGCGGAAGTGCTGGCACGGCCACTCTCGGTGATTGAGCGAGCGCAGGTCTCCGTGCCTCCGTCCATCTCCATGCCCATCTCGCCCCCACCACCACCGCCACCGCCTCCCAATGTGGTCGCGCCGCCCCCTGCCGGGCCAGGCGACGTCGATCTCATGGCGCTCATCGACGAAGAGCTCGTCAACGAACCGCGAACCCAGCTCCAGATGACCCGCGTCGAAGTGAATGTGAGCCTCGTCTCGGAGCACAACTTCTACGTGGGAGCGACCCGCCGCGTCGATTCGGGCGGCGTCTTCATCTCCACCGTGTTGCCGCCCGCCGTCGGCACCCGGATCGCGGTGCGACTCGGGCTTGCCGATGGCCGCAAGCTGGACCTCGAGGGCGAGGTGGTGTTCATCCGGGAAAAGAGCGCCGTCAGCAGCAGACAGCCGGCGGGTTGCGGCGTCAGGCTCTTCAACCTTCCCGGCTGGGCGGTGGACGCCATCGATCGCTTCGTCCTGGCGAGGCCACCCATCGTGTATCAATGAGCTTGCCCTCGCCTGGCGGCGGAGCACCGTCTTCGCTGGGTCGGCTGAGCAGGGCCAAGGCCCACGACGCGACGGTGAGGGGCGAGTCTCGGCCACCGCTCGAACGTCTCGGCCCCCTCACGGCACCGCATCTCGCTGTCACCTCCGGTGCGGCGTTCTTCTCCGCCGCCCACGCGCTTCGTCCTGCGTGACCCGACCAGACGTAAGACTTTAGCGTTCTGACTCGTGTTTGGCGCTTTTCAGGTGGTCTACGCAGCAGCGCGCGTTGAGGCAGGCGAGCGCTGGGAGCGTTG
>Ga0335081_10016301_pt1 | contig 12025 bp, 8 predicted proteins | sample Lox_Sample_35_FD_206713 | JGI IMG/M metagenome (GOLD analysis project Ga0335081, IMG submission 206713) | Soil microbial communities from Loxahatchee National Wildlife Refuge, Florida, United States - Lox_Sample_3.5 | ecosystem: Environmental > Terrestrial > Soil > Wetlands | place: USA: Florida... | reverse complement strand
GTGAGCGGCTTCGTTCGACGGCGCGTAGGAACCGGATCGCGTCGCGCTTCTCGAGCGCCCGGGCGCGATCGTGGGCAGCTCGACGCGGGCGGCTTTCGCGGGGCCGAGGCCTCGGCGCAGGTAGAAGTCGTCGACCGCGGCCAGCGCGCCGTTGACCGCCGCGGGTTTGCGCTTGAGCACGGTCTGCAGGTGGGTGCGGTATCGCGCACGGCCCAGTCGCGGCCTTGAAGGGGGCGCCATCGAGGTCGGCAGCGGCCAGCCAGGCGAGGGTCGATCCGTCCAACGACGAGGTGTTCGAGGACTTCGCCCAGCACCTCCCGTGTGGGCTCAAGCAGCGGGACCATGCCGCGCGACCGCGAATACGCGGCGGAACCCTTGCGCGCTGTTCGGACGGCGCCGTGCTCGGAACAGCCGGCAGCTGGTCGAGCTTGCCGCGGCCCGATGGGTGGTTGCTCGCGACGGATCGCCGGGGCGGTCTGGTTCGTGTATGGGTAGGAACTACTGTAGGCTACTTAGTAGATTAAATTACTCGACATGCACTTAATGGCGGATGCGATCACCCCTTTGGCCCGACGAGAATCGCAAGGGATGCACCTTCACTCACTCCGTGAAGAGGTCACGATGGGTCGCAGCAGGGGGAAGGTTTGATGGCTTCCGGGCCGCCTCGTGACGTCGCGCCTTGCGCTTCTGAGCCGCTGCGGTCGGTCTGTCTGGATCGCTCGCCAAGCGGAAGCGCACCCCAGGCGTCGTTGGGGTCAGGCACGGATCAGATGTTGGTGCTCCTCGCTCGCGAGCGGCTCGAGCATCAGTTCGCGCCTGGCCTGCGCCAGTTGGCCGAGAGGGTCGCGTATGGAGCGCTTGGGTTGCTGTTCCCGCATTTCGCGACGACCGATCGTGTTTCGGGCAGCGACCTCGCGGACGAGCTCGCGACGCTGGGGGAGCTGCTCGAGCAAGCTCTGAGAGGCCCTGACTCCGCCGCGGAAGATGATGCCGCTGCAAACGCGGTCGTCGCGCATCTGTTCTCCCGGCTTGGTGTGATCCGTGAGGAGTTGTTGCTGGACGCCCGCGCGATCTACGAGGGCGATCCGGCGGCACGGAGCGTCGATGAGGTGATCCTCGCCTATCCGGGGTTTCTGGCAATCGCTACGTACCGGATCGCGCACGAGCTTCACGGTCGCGCGCCGTTGTTCGCGCGCTTACTGACGGAGGTTGCGCATCGCGCGACCGGGATCGACATCCATCCCGGTGCGCGGATCGGCGGGTCGTTCGCGATCGACCACGGGACGGGGATCGTGATCGGCGAGACGGCTGTGCTCGGCGCGCGCGTCAGGCTCTACCAGGGTGTGACCTTGGGCGCTGCACGCGTCAACAAGCGCTTGGAGCGCGTCAAGCGCCACCCGACAATCGGTGACGGCGTCGTGATCTACGCCAACGCCACGATCCTCGGCGGCGAGACCGTGATCGGTCATGGCAGCCGGATCGGCGGCAACGTGTGGCTGACGCGCAGCGTCCCGCCCTACTCGGTGGTGATGCCGACCGTGCGTGTGGAGCGCCGCGTCGGTGACTCGAGTCCTGCCGATGATCTCATCGAATTCAACATCTGACCACGGCGCCGGCCTGATTCGGCGCAGACCACGGAGACGAAACATGCGGTTCAACACGATCCTCGAGACGATCGGCGATACGCCTCACATTCGCATCAACCGGCTGTTCAATGAACGCGTCGAGGTGTGGATGAAGGCCGAGCGGACCAACCCGGGGGGCAGTATCAAGGATCGGATCGGGTTGTCGATGATCGAGGACGCCGAGCGCCGCGGGCTGCTTGGGCCCGACAGCCTGATCGTCGAACCGACTTCGGGTAACACGGGTGTGGGGCTGGCGATCGTCGCGGCTGTGAAGGGCTATCGGCTGCTGCTCGTGATGCCGGAATCGATGTCGATCGAGCGCCGGCGGCTGTTTGCCGTGTACGGCGCGGATCTGGAGCTGACGCCCCGTGAGCTGGGGATGAAGGGCGCAATCGAGCGGGCCGCGGCGATCGTCGCGCACACCCCGGGCGCGTGGATGCCGCAGCAGTTTGAGAACGAGGCGAACGTCGAGGTTCACCGCCGCCAGACGGCGACCGAGATCCTGCGCGATTTTCCCGACGGGGTCGACTTCTTGATCACCGGGGTCGGGACCGGCGGGCACATCAGCGGCGTCTCAGAGGTGCTCAAGGAGCACTTCCCGCGGCTGCGGACGTTCGCTGTGGAACCGGAGAAGTCGCCGGTGATCAGCGGCGGCGCGCCGGCACCTCATCGCCTGCAGGGGATCGGCGCCGGGTTCGTGCCGCACAACCTGCATCTGGACACGGTCGACGGCGTGATTGCGGTCAGCGAGGAGGACGCGTTCGCGTACGCGGTGCGGGTCGCGCGCGAGGAGGGGATCTTCGTCGGACCGTCCTCGGGCGCAGCGCTCGCGGCGGTCGCGCAAAAGCTGCCCGAGATCCCCGATGGCAGCGTGATCCTGACCTTCTCGTATGACACCGGGGAGCGGTACTTCTCGGTCGAAGGGCTGTTCGACGCCGACGGGCGGTCGGTCCGCGCTGCGGACGACAGCAGCCGGCGGGTCGCGAAGGCGGCGGCGTAGGTCGGCAGGCAAGGCATGCTCGAAGCACAGTCATGAGCGGGTCCTGAGCAGTTGACCCGCGGACAGATTCAGATCTGAAAGGAAAGACGATGGCTACGACTGCAGAACCTCATCTGGCGCTTGGCGATGTTGCCGCGCGTCAGCTCGCAAACGCGCAGAAGACAGCGCCGACGATGCTGTCGATCTCGCCCCGGTGGCTCGTTCACCTGCTGCCGTGGGTCGGGGTCGAGGCCGGTATCTACCGCCTCAACAAGGTCAGAGACGAATCGAGGGTGTTGACGGCGTGCTCGCAGCGCGAGGACCAGCGCGAGCTGCCCGAGACGTTCGTCGACTACGAGGAGGCGCCCCGCGAGTACTACCTGAGCTCGGTGACGACGGTCGTCGACGTCCACACCCGCGTCTCGGACCTCTACAGCCACCCGTACGACCAGATCAAGGAGCAGTTGCGGCTCGCGATCGAGACGATCAAGGAGCGCCAGGAGTCAGAGCTGCTGCACAACCCCGACTACGGGATCCTGAACAACATCGCGCCCGCTCAGAAGATCAAGACGCTCGGCGGTCCGCCGACGCCCGATGATCTCGACGAGCTGATCACGCGGGTGTGGAAGGAGCCGGCGTTCTTCCTCGCCCACCCGCGCGCGATCGCCGCGTTCGGGCGCGAAGCGACCCGCCGCGGCGTCCCACCAGCGACCGTGAGCCTGTTCGGGTCGCCGGTGGTCACGTGGCGCGGGATCCCGCTCGTGCCGAGCAACAAGCTGCAGGTCACCGACAACAAGACCCAGATGCTGCTGCTGCGCACGGGCGAGAGCCGCCAAGGGGTCGTCGGGCTCTACCAGCCGGGACCGTCGGGCGACCAGGGACTCGGGCTGTCGGTGAAGTTCATGGGCATCAGCCGCAAAGCGATCTCGTCGTATCTGATCTCGCTGTACTGCTCGGCGGCGATCCTGACCGACGACGCGGTCGGCGTGCTCGAGAACGTCGAAGTCAACAAATACCACCAATACGACCATGCTTACCGCAGCTGAGCGCAACGGCAGCGGCCCGCCGAACTCGCATCCGCCCGCGCCGCCCGGAGCGAGGTCAGGGCCCGACTCGGTGACCAAGGGCGGACCGTTCGATCTCGGCGAGATCGAACGGCTCGCGAACGAGATGTTCAGGGCGCTGCCCGGCGCGGTGCTACCCGGCCTGGACCCCGAGCAGCTCGCGTCCGTCCCATCTCCCAGCGAGGCGGAGTCCCTGCGACCGCCGGCGGGAATGCTGCCAACCCCCAACGGCCACCTCACGACCGGCACGGCAGCGATCCGCGACCCCTCGGCCGGACTGGACGAGATCACCGGGCTGTTAGCAGAAGCGCCCGACGCAGCCGCCCCGGAGCAGTGGTCATACCTGCCGCAGGCCGCACAACCGGACCCGTCCAGGCCCGCGCCGCTGCCACCGTCGAGGGGAGGGGGAGTGTTTGCCCTGAGCGGCGATCCGATGTCGCTCGCCGAACTGGGGCTCGCGGACGCGCCGAGGGGTGCGCTGCAGGATCCGTTCGGCGGGTCGCACTACTTCCTCGAGGAGGCTGCCCGCCTGACGAACGCTCCAGCGGCGGACGAGCGCGTCGCGAGGCCGCTTCCGGCTCGGGTCGCTGCGGGCGCGCACCCCGCGTTCGACGTGTACTCGCTACGCCGTGACTTTCCCGTGCTGGACGAGGTGGTGCACGGCCGACCGCTGGTGTGGCTTGACAACGGCGCGACAACCCAGAAACCGGTCGCGGTGATCGAGCGCCTGGCGCACTTCTACCGCCACGAGAACTCCAACATCCACCGGGGTGCGCACGAGCTGGCGGCGCGGGCGACCGACGCCTACGAGGACGCGCGCAGCAAGGCGGCACGTTTCCTGCACGCCTCCGCGAGCGACGAGATCGTGTTCGTCCGCGGCACGACCGAGGCGATCAACCTCGTCGCCCAAGCATGGGGCCGGGCGCACGTCGGTCCCGGGGACGAGATCCTGATCACCTGGCTCGAGCATCACGCGAACATCGTCCCCTGGCAGCAGCTCTGCGAGGCAACCGGCGCTCGGTTGTGCGTCGCGCCGGTCGATGACAGCGGCCAGGTGATGCTCGACGAGTACGAGCGGCTGCTGTCTGACCGCACGCGGATCGTCGCGTTCTCGCACGTTTCAAACGCGCTTGGCACGATCACTCCCGCGCGCGAGATGACCGAGCTCGCACACCGCCACGGCGCACGCGTGCTGATCGACGGAGCGCAGGCCGTGTCGCGCATGCCCGTCGACGTGCAGCTGCTCGACAGCGACTGGTACGCATTCTCGGGCCACAAGGTGTTCGCCCCGACCGGGATCGGCGTCCTGCACGGAAAGCAAGACCTGCTGGACTCAATGGCGCCGTGGCAAGGCGGCGGCAACATGATCCGCGACGTCACGTTCGAGCACACGGCCTACCAGCCCGCGCCGGAGCGCTTCGAGGCCGGCACGGCGAGCATCGCCGACGCGGTCGGGCTCGGCGCCGCACTTGACTACGTGCAGCGGATCGGGCTGGAGAACATCGCCCGCCACGAGCACGAGCTGCTCGCCTACGCCACCGCCGCGCTGCTCACCATACCCGGGCTAAAGCTGATCGGCACCGCCCCCGAAAAGGCCGCCGTGCTGTCGTTCGTCCTCGACGGCTACACACCCGAGCAGGTCGGCGAGGCGCTCAACCGAGAAGGGATCGCGGTGCGCGCGGGTCACCACTGCGCCCAGCCGATCGTGCGGCGCTTCGGACACGAAGGCACCGTCCGCGCCTCGCTGGCGCTCTACAACACCTGCGAGGACATCGACGCGCTAATCGCAGCACTACGGCAACTCGCCACCCGCAGCATCGAACTGCCCAACGGCCTCACGACCGTATAGCGCAAGGAGCTCCGGCTAGCCGGACGCCCCCGACGATCACCACCCTCGCCGGTCGACAGGCGCCGCGAGACGCGCCTGTGAGGTCAAAGACCCGATCGCTTGGGCGCCGGCGCCCAGCCAAAGCAGGCTTGCGAATCGAGTCTGCTGTCGGCTTGAGAATTGATGCTTGTTCGGCGTGAGATTGGCTGCCCGTCAGGAGCACACAAGTCGGCCGTCGCGGGCCCGGTCGTTGTCGGCGCGGGCAGTTCGCGATTGCCGGTCACGAGTGAGGCGCCGTGCCCGGCCAGATCCCCGATTCCGCCCCTGACACGCGAGACGTCGCGATGGCCCCGCCGGCGCAGGACGCTCGCGGCGAGCGCCGCGCGGGGCCCCGTCGCGCACGCGACGGCCAGCGGGCGCCGCGACGGGAGCACAGCCTCGCGGCCGTCGCCCAACTCGACCAGCGGCAGGTGCAGCGACCCGCAGACGTGTCCGGCGCGCCACTCCCTCAGGTCGCGGACGTCCACGAGTTGCAGCTCACGTGCAGACAGACGAGGGACGACGACCTCGGGCGCGAGCGCGCCAGCGCTGCGGACATCGAGACCCGCTGCCACCCAGCCGTCGGGATCGGCCGCCGATACGCCCGCAAGATTGCAAACGCCGGCGGCGTATAGCAAGCTCCCGACTCGGATCCCGGCATCGAGCGTCGCCGACACGATCACGATCGGGTCCTCAGCACCCGTCGCCCAGCCGGCGCGGGTACCCACACCTCGACGGCCGACCGGCAGGTTCAGCGCGCCCGCGAGGTGACCTTCATCGAACACCTCCGGGGAACGGACATCGAGCACAGTGACGCCGCCGCCGGAGACGAAGTGCGCGAGTCCGGCCGGGTCTAGCTCGCGCAGCGGGCCAGGCTCGCGAGCGCCCTTCAGATTCAGCGCCACCACGCGCTGCACCCTCGGTGGCCGCGCAGGAACACGACGAGTGATCGTCTCAACGAACGGATCAACGCCCTGCATCGACAACAATGGGTTCGTTCGCAGCTCGTTGCCGATCGTCGACGAGGTCTGCTCCGAGAGCGTTCCGCTGCCACACAACGATCCACCGACATGACCCGGCCACACCTCAACGGGGTCGCCCAGCGCGACCAGGCGTCGCACCGTCGCCCACAACGCGCGAGCGCCTTTCACGGTGTCGACAGCCAGGTCAGGACGGGCGAGATCTCCGACCAGCAACGAGTCGCCGGACAAAAGCAACGACGGCACGCGATCGCTGACCAAATATGCAAGGTGCTCCGGACGATGGCCGGGCGCCGCGATCACGCACACGTGCAGGCCGCCGACCTCCAATACGTCGCCATCACGAAGCCCGCCGGCATCGGGCCGCTGCGGATCGACAGGCACGTGCGAGACGGCGCCGGTCGCATCCGCGAGTCGCCGGCGCCCCGACACGTGATCGGCATGAAAATGGGTTTCGAGCACATGGCAAATCTTGGCGTCCGCCTCCTCGGCCGCGTGCAGGTACTCCCCGATCTCCCACTTCGGATCGACCACCACTGCCTCGCCCCGCGCGGCGATGATGTAGGACGCACAGCCAAGGTCCTCGTGCAGGATCTGTCGGAAGAACATGCTTCACATCCCCTATCGGTCTGCTGAATTACCCCGAATCACGATCGCGTTTGAGCAATTTGAACAAGAGCAATTGATTTACTGATGTATAGCAGGTCGGCGGGGACAGCCACCGGACGCAGCGCCTGCTTTCCTGACACGAGCTTCTTGTTCGCGGGCTGACGACCGGGTGTGGAGTGACTACAGCGACACGGTTCGCCCTGCCTCGAACCCGTCCGAGGCGACGATCTCGTCGATCACTGCGTGCGGCACGGCGGCGTCGGTGGTGATCGCCATCGCAGCCAGGCGACCAAGGTCGGCGTCCTCCTCGTTGGGCTGGCGGCCGACCGCGGCCGAGACGATGTTCACGCCGTGCCTGCCGAAGGATGTGCCGACGCGGCCGATCATGCCGGGCACGTCGCGGTAGCGAAACAGCGTGATGTGGTCCTCGAGCTGGACGTCGAACCGCTGGCCCCACGCCTCTAGCAGGTGCGGTCGGTTCTGGCGGCCGATCAGCGTGCCCGCAACCCGCGCCCGTTCCTCGCCGCGCGTGACCGTGACCCGGATCAGGTCGGTGAAGTCGCGCGCGGCGGTGTGCTTGGCCTCACTGCGGTCGATCCCCCGCTCGGCGGCGATCGCTGGCGCGTTGACCTCGTTGACGTCCTCCTCGGTGTGCCCGCGCAGCACGCCGAGCAGCGCCTCGATCGACAGCAGCCGCGTGTCGCGCTCGGCGATCCGGCCCAGGAACTCCGTCTCCACGCGGTCCACCGACGAGCCGTGCAGCAGCTCGATCGCGATCCGGCCAAGCGCCCGGCACAGCGGCACGAACGGGCCGAGCAGCTCCATGTCCTCGGGCGGGATCGCTAGCAGATTGACGGCGCTGGTGACGACGCCGCCGGTCAGCGCGGCGATCACCTGCTCGGCCGCCTGATAGCCGGCGCGGTCGGTCGCCTCGGCCGTCGAAGCGCCCAGATGCGGCGTCATGATGACGTTTGGGTAGCTGAACAGCGGGTGATCGGTCAGCGGCTCAGAGCGGAATACGTCGAGCGCCGCGCCGGCGACCTTGCCCGAGTCAAGCGCCGCCTTCAGGTCCTCGTCGACGACCAGCGGCCCGCGCGCCACGTTCAGGATCCGCACGCCGTCCTTGCACTTTGCCAGCGCGCTCGCGTCGAGCCAGCCTTTCGTGTCGGGAGTCTTGGGCAGGTGCAGGGTCAAGAAGTCGGCGACCGCGTACACGTCCTCAGACGAGGCGGCCTTCTCGACCCCCAGATCGCGGTATCGCTCCACGCCAACGTACGGGTCAAACGCGACCACGTGCATGCCGAACGCCCTCGCGCGCCCCGCGACGAGCTGTCCGATGCGCCCGAAGCCGAGGATCCCGAGCGTCTTCTCGTACAGCTCGACGCCCGAGAACTTCGAGCGCTCCCAGCGCCCCGCCGTCAGTGACGCGTTCGCTTGCGGGATGTGGCGCGCGAGCGCGAGCAACAGCGCCATCGTGTGCTCGGCGGCGGTGATCACGTTCGACTGCGGCGCGTTGGCGACCACGATCCCGCGCTTGGTCGCCGCCGCGACGTCGACATTGTCGACCCCGACGCCGGCGCGTCCGACCGCCCGCAGCCGCGCGGCCCTGGCGATCAACGCCGCATCCAGCTTGGTGGCGGACCTGATCAGGATCGCGTCGTAGTCGCCGATCCGCTCGGCGAGCCGCTCGCGGCTCCAATCGACCGCGAGCTCGACGTCGAAGCGCTCCCGGAGCAGCTCGAGGCCAGACTGGCCGATCTGCTCGGCGACGAGCACCCGCACCGGGGCGGTGCCGCCGGCTCGCACGGCCTCCGAAAGGGCGACCGCCTCGTTGGTCACAGCCGCTCCAGCACCCAGTCGATGCACGCGGTCAGCGCCTCGACCTCGGCCACGTCGATCGCCGGGAACATCGCGACCCGCAGCTGGTTGCGACCAAGCTTGCGGTACGGCTCGACGTCGACGATCCCGTTCGCGCGCAATGTCGACGCGAGCGTCGCCGCGTCCACCTCCTCGTCGAAGTCGACCGTCCCCACAACGAGCGAGCGCTTGGCGGGATCGGCGACGAACGGGCTCGCGTGCGCGTGCGCCGAAGCCCAGCCGTAGAGGTGCGTCGACGAGGCGCTGCAGCGCGCGATCATCGCCCCGAGCCCTCCCTGCGCGAGCATCCAGTCGAGCTGATCCGCCAGCAGGAAGAGGGTCGCGATCGCGGGCGTGTTGTAGGTCTGGTCCTTGACGGAGTTCTCGAGCGGCGTCGACAGGGAGAGGAAGTCCGGGATCCAGCGACCGCCGGGACGGTCGACAGCAAGCTCCTCGATCCGCGCGAGCGCTGCTGGGCTCAGCAGCGCGAACCACAGCCCGCCGTCGGACGCGAATCCCTTCTGGGGCGCGAAGTAGTACGCATCCGCCTGACGGACTTCGACCGGCAGGCCGCCAGCGGCCGATGTCGCGTCGATCAGCGCCAGCGCCGCGTCCTGCGAGCCGGCAGGACGCACCACCGGCACCATCACTCCGGTCGAGGTCTCGTTGTGCGCCCAGGCGATCACATCCGCAGCCGGATCGAACACCGGCTCGGGCGCGTCCCCGGCGGGCGCGTTGACCACGATCGGGTCGCTCAGGAACGGGGCGCCGCGCGTGCACGCCGCAAACTTCGAGGAGAATTCTCCGTACGCGAGGTGCAGCGCGCGCTCGCGTACCAGGCAGCACGTCGCGGCATCCCAGAACGCCGTCGTGCCGCCGTTGCCGAGCACGACCTCGTAGTCGTCGGGAAGCGCGAACAGCTCACGCAGGCTAGAGCGGATCCAGGCGACCAGCTGCTTGACCGGCTGCTGGCGGTGTGAGGTACCGATCAGCGACGAGCCCGCCGCGGCGAGGTGCTCGAGCTGCTCAGGGCGCACGCGCGACGGACCCGATCCGAAGCGGCCGTCGGCGGGCTTGAGCTCGTCGGGAATCTGCAGGACCGTCGAGATTTCGGGGACGGTCGAGATTTGGGCCATACGTCCCTCCGGTGCACGAAGCTTCAGTAATTTCGTAGACTTGCTAGTCATGGTAGCCGCTCAGTCTGAGTCTGCGTTCGGGGTTGCGCGCGGACGACGATCCCGTTCGGCGAGCGCGACGCAGCGACGAGATCGATCAGCGTTCTCGGTCGATGCGTACGCGCTCCCACGCACGCATAGCCTGTTTGCAGCGCGGCAGGCGTAGCTCGCAGCCGCGAGGAGGTCAGGCAGGACGGTGTGTCTGCTTCCGAGCTTGCGCACAATCAGAGCGTGGGCCCCGCGCAGTGCTCCTCGACACGCGTGTGGGATCGGGAGTCAGTGAGCTTGGCTGAGGCCGCGGCCGGCTGTGAGCGGCTGCTGTGCGCGGCGGCGGGCCGGGACGCGCACGAACGCGGGCACCGCGAACGCCGGCAGGCCCCCGACCCACATGATCGCCGCCGCGAGTCGCTGGTCGTCGAGTGCCGAGGGGCCGAGCGTGCCGAGGTAGTGGCCGTAGACGGGATTGCGCGCGGCTCCGAGCCACAGCGCGATCAGTGCCATCGGCAGCGTGCAGACGACGATGCACGCAAGCTCGCCGCGGGCACTCGCTCGGTGTGGCAACGGATCGACGCCGAGCATCGACGCCCAGATCAGGATTGCGGTGAGCAGGTAGAGCCCGTGCTCGGTCTCGTGCACGTAGTCGTTGCGCAGCGTGAGCCCATAGATGGCGGGAACGTGGCTGAGCAAGAGGACGCCTGAGAACAGGAGCACGGCTACGCCTGGGCGCGTGAGCGTCGATGCTGGGCGCGAGCGCAGCCACCGCGCGAGCCGGCGACGCCCGTCGCGCGGTAGCGCGAAGAATGCTAGGCGGACCGGCGCACCGGCCGCAAGCAGCGGCGCCGCCACGACCCACATCACCATGTGCTCGACCATGTGGACCGAAAGCCGCACATCTGCGTCGGTCCCGATCCCCGAGTACAAGTCGACCACCAGCGCGACGAGACCAGCGAGGAAGAACGCCGTGCGCTTCCGCGGCCATCGCCGGTGCCGGCGATCGCGCTGACGACCGCGCGCGGCCGCCGCAAGATAGAGCGCGCCGGCCGCGACGACGAGCGTCAGGAACGCGGTCCCGACCGGCCCGTCGAGGCTCCAGTCCAGCGCGAGCGTGCGCAAGCTCAAGCGCTACTGAAAAATCTCGGTGGTGCAATCGCCGCCGGGGAGATGGATCTCGTGCGGCCGCGCGCCGTCCGTCTGCTCGTGGAAGTCGACGAAGAACTCGCGATCAAGCGCGTAGCTGCCGTCGCTCTGGCGGTCGAGCTTCGTCAACCAACCTTTGAGCCCTGGGTAGAACTGGTTGTCCCAGGTCGAGAACAGCGAGTTGGTCACGTACACACGGTCGCCGTCGAGCGAGTTCTGGAGCATTTGCGGCCCGCCGTTCAGCGGACCCGGAGCCTTCGGATGGCCGCCGTCGCGACCGAGCAGCCCGCCGAGGAAGACCTGCGATCGCAACACCGGGTTGCGCGGGTCCGAGACGTCGTAATGGCGCAGGTCGCCGTGCAGCCAGTTCGAGAGGAATAGGTCTCGGTCGTCGAGCGACAGCACCAGATCGGTGATCAGCCCGGGCACGCCCCCCGCGAGCGGCCAGCCCTGGAGCTCCTCGTTGGGGATGTCGATCACCTTCTCGGCCTGCCAGCTGCCGTCCTGGCGATCGAAGCGGATGATGTTGCTCGACAACGTCGCCCCCACGAACCCCTGCGTCGAGTCGGGATCGTGCTGCCATCGGATCTCGAGCGGGATCAGCCCCTCGTCGCCCAGGTCGAGCGTCTGCACGACGGCGTGGCGTTCGAGGTCCCAGAAATGAAGCCGCTGCCCATACTTGCCGGCGGCGACATCGGCCGGGTCGAAGCCGTCTAGGAACGTGTTCGGGGC
>Ga0335081_10016300_pt1 | contig 12026 bp, 6 predicted proteins | sample Lox_Sample_35_FD_206713 | JGI IMG/M metagenome (GOLD analysis project Ga0335081, IMG submission 206713) | Soil microbial communities from Loxahatchee National Wildlife Refuge, Florida, United States - Lox_Sample_3.5 | ecosystem: Environmental > Terrestrial > Soil > Wetlands | place: USA: Florida... | reverse complement strand
ACCATTTTTTTGCGACGTTCGACAAGTTCAGCCTGGCCTCGCACAACCACACCGCGGACATGATTGCGGAAGCGGCGAGGCAGGCGGCGGCCGATCATTTGCAATTTCTCGAACTCATGCATACCGCCGATGGAGCGCAGGCGGCGCAACTGGGAGCGAAGACCGGCTGGGACGAGGATTTGCCGAAGCTGCGGGAGAAGTTGCTGGCGGGCGGATTGAAAGATATTGCCGCCGCCACCAGCCAGAAGCTCACCGAGGACGAGGGCAAGGCGCGCGCTCGGATGAAGTGTGGCACGCCGGAGGCGGAGCCGGGGTGCGAGGTCGCAGTGCGTTATCTGTACCAGGTGCTGCGGGGACTGCCACGGGAGCAGGTGTTTGCGCAGATCTTGCTGGGTTTTGAATTGGCTTCCACCGATCCGCGATTTGTGGGGCTGAACCTGGTGATGCCGGAGGACTGGTACGTCCCCATGCACGATTTTGAGTTGCACATGAAGATGCTGAATTATCTGCATGAGATTTATCCGCAGGTGCATATCAGCCTGCATGCCGGAGAGCTGGCGATGGGACTGGTGCCGCCGGAAGGGCTGACCTTTCATGTGCGGGATTCGGTGGAGCGTGGACACGCGGAGCGGATTGGGCACGGCGTGGATGTGATGAACGAGCGTGATCCGCTGGGATTGATGGAGGAAATGGCGAAGCGCGATGTGCTGGTGGAGATTTGTTTGACGTCGAATGACGTGATTCTGGGAGTGGGGGGCGATGGGCATCCGCTGCCGATTTATGTGAAGTACGGGGTACCGGTGGCGCTGGCGACGGATGATGAAGGAGTTTCGCGATCGGATTTGACGCATGAATATTTGCGGGCGGTGGAGGATTTTGAGGCCATTTCTTATGCGGATTTGAAGCGCATGGCGCGGAACTCGCTGGAACATAGTTTTTTGCCGGGAGCGAGCCTGTGGAGTGACGCGAAGGGTTTTCGCCCGGTGAGTGTGTGCGCGGCAGGAGCTTCGGCGGCGTGTCAGAAGTTTCTCGAGAGCAGCGAGCGGGCGAGGATGGAGTGGAGGTTGGAGGTGGAGTTCGGGAAGTTTGAGAAGAGGTTTTGAGTGCAGCTGTTGGCCACTAGCTGTTGGCTTACAGCCTAAAGCAGGTTTCTCGACCCGCCGTCGCTTGCGCTTCGGCGTCGCTCGAAATGACATGGGATAGAACGTGAAAGACAACGAGACATTTGCGCGGGCGGAAGCGGCGGCGGAATTTCTGCTGGCGAAGACGGCGCTGCGGCCGAAGATCGGCGTGGTGCTCGGCTCGGGCTTGGGTGCGTTTGCGGATGAACTCAGCGATGCGGTGCGCGTTCCCTACTCGCAGATTCCTTCGTTTCCCCGTTCGACGGCGATTGGTCACGCCGGGCAGATAGTGATCGGCAAGGCGGGAGAGATTGCGGTTGCGGCGATGCAGGGGCGGGTGCATCTTTACGAGGGATATTCGGCGGAGCAGGTGGCGTTTCCGGTGCGAGTTTTGGGGCGGATGGGAATTCGGGCGCTGATCATTACGAATGCGGCGGGCGGGATCAATACGAAATACAAGCAGGGTGCGCTGGTGGTGATTTCCGACCACATCAACTTGCAGGGGCAGAATCCGCTGGTGGCGGCGAATGACGAGCGCTTTGGGCCACGTTTTCCGGACATGACCGAGACGTATTCGAAGCAGTACCGGGAGATGGCAATGCGAGCGGCGCGGAAACTGGGACAGACGGTGCATGAAGGGGTGTATGCCGGGTTGCTGGGGCCGAGCTATGAAACGCCGGCGGAGATTCGCTATTTGCGGGCGATTGGGGCGGACCTGGTGGGGATGTCGACGATTGCGGAGGTGATTGCGGCGCGGCAGATGGGGATCAAGGTGCTGGCGATTTCGTGCGTGACCAACATGGCGGCGGGGATTCTGGATCAGCCGTTAAGTCATCAGGAAGTGCTGGATACCGCCGAGCGGGTAAGGCACGACTTCGCCTCTCTGCTGAGAACACTAATCGCAGTGGTAGCCTCGAAGCCTGAAGACAGTTAGCCCCGCCAAAATTGCTTCCCCCTTCACGATAAGGTATAAAGCAGCCTGGTCGAATTCACTTATGCGTAGCGTCTTATATGCGATTGCGCTGTCTGCCGTAATGTTTGCCTTGCCCGATTCAAAGACAGTCCTGGCTCAGGATTCGACTGCCAACTCCGAGCACGCTGCGAAACCCGATTCGCCGCCGGCAAACGATGCTGCCAAGAGAGACTACTCGAAGGAAGCTTTTGTGGTGGAACAGTATAAGCAGCGCTATCGCTTCGAAAGTGACGGTACAGGCCGCGAAGAGAATAGCGCTCGCGTACGGATCCAGAGCGAATCCGGAGTACAAGTTTGGGGCCAGCTTCGCTTCGGGTACAACGCTGCCAATGAACGCCTCGAGATCCCCTACGTTCGGGTGATCAAGCCGGATGGCAGCGTGGTTACCGCCGGGCCTGACGCGATACAAGAGCTCACTGGGCCGATCCAGCAGATTGCTCCGGTTTACACCGATTACCGTGAAAAGCACGTTACTGTTCCCGCGCTCCGGCCCGGGGATGTACTGGAATCTCAAACCGTTACGATCATCCAAACGCCGCTCGCGCCAAACCAGTTCTGGATGAGCCATGATTTTGTCAATGATGCTGTGGTTCTGGATGAGCAACTTGAAATCGATGTGCCCTCCGCGCGCGCGATCAAAGTGAAAAGCAAGCCGGAGCTGGAACCAAAGACAGGAGACGCAGGTGGACGGCGCGTTTACCGCTGGTCGCACTCGCATCTGGAGACTAAGACCGAGAGCGACGACAAAGACGACAAAAAAGAGAAGGAGAAAAAGAAGAAAAAGAAATTGGATGATGTGCCTGACGTGCAACTTACATCGTTTGCAAGTTGGGAAGAAGTTGGACGCTGGTACGCATCGCTGGAGAAAGACCGGCGAGTTCCCTCAAAGGCGGTCCGCGAAAAGTCGGAAGAGTTAACGAAAGGCCTCTCCAGCGACACTGAGAAGATTGAAGTTTTATATGACTATGCGGCAAAAAATTTCCGCTATGTAAGCCTTTCGCTCGGCAAAGGGCGATACCAGCCCCATGCGGCAGATGAAGTGCTGCACAATCAATATGGCGATTGCAAGGACAAGAATACTTTGCTGGCGGCGCTGCTCGACGCCGAGGGATACCACTCTTCTTCGGTTTTGATTAACTCATCCCGCAAGCTCGATCCAGATGTTCCGTCGCCGGCGCAGTTCGACCACGTAATCACCATGGTTTCACTTGGCAAAGACGAGTTATGGATGGACACTACCACGGAGGTGGCGCCATTCCGGCTACTCGCGTATGCATTGCGGAAGAAGCAGGCCCTGGTAATCCCGCCGGAGGGCGTCCCGCACCTTGAGGAGACACCTGCCGATCCTTTCGTCCCGAACACTGAAAAGCTGCGAATCAACGCAAAAGTCGATGATTCCGGCAAACTGGATGCTCAAATTGCGTACGAAATCCGGGGGGATAAAGAGATTCCCCTGCGTTACACCTTCCGATTGGTGCCAAAGACGCGATGGCAAGCCCTAATTGAAGAGACGAGCACTAAAGAGGGCTTGGGAAAAGAAGTCAGTGAAATAAAAGTCTCAGATCCGACGGCTACGCGTGAGCCGTTTACCTTTTCCTATCGCGTAATCAAACCGGACTACCTTGATCAATCGAAGAAAACCTTGGGATTGAGGTTGCCATTGTCAGTTTTTGGCCTTGAGAACGCCGATCCTGACGACGCCGATAATCCCGAACCGATCAAACTAACGCCGCCGAGCACCCGGGTGTACGAGCTTCGTGTGGAATTTCCTCAAAAATACACCTTGCGGCCTCCAGTGCCTATTTCCGTGACCCGCGACTATGGAACTTACCAGGCAATTTATAAACTCGAAGGCCGGGTGCTGGTCGCTGAACGCAAGATCGTCACGAACACCAGCGAATTGCCTTCCGCTCGTGTTCAGGACTATCTGGCGTTCCGTCGTGCGGTGGCTGCTGATCTTACACAAAAGCTTTCGCTCGAGACCACAGCGGCAGGGACAGCCGCAGCCACTAGCGGATTGAAGGCCTCGGAACTTGAAGCACGCGGCAACGCAGAAATGAAGAATGGTAACTTCACTCTCGCAATCGACTTCTTGAATCGCGCTATCGAGGCAGAGCCGAAGAGTAACATGGCCTGGAATGATCTGGGGTTGGCATATTTCGACTCCAAACAGGATGGGTTAGCGATCAACGCGTTCCAAAAACAGATTGAAGTTAATCCCTATCATCCCTATGCCTACAACAATCTGGGTCGCGTTTACCTGCGGCAGCGCGCTTACGCTGATGCGATTAAGTGGTTCAATAAGCAAATCGAGGTCGATCCACTCGATAAATACACCCACTCCAATCTAGGCATGGCTTATCTGGAACAGCACAAATATGCCGATGCCGTACCCGAGCTGGAGCGGGCGGCATCGTTGAATCCCGAGAATGCTTTTGCGCAGGTGAATCTGGGAGAAGCGTATCTAAACACAGACCAGGACGCGAAAGCGATGGCAGCGTTCGACAAAGCCACCAAGATCTCGCCGACACCGCTTGTCTGGAACGACATCGGCTATCAATTATCCCTGAAAAAAGTGCATCTCGACCTGGCACGACAATACGCTGAATCAGCGGTTACCAGCACTGCCGCTGGATTGCGCAACATATCGCTCGATACCCTTACCACGCGGAATCTCAGGCTGACCTCATCGCTCGGGTCCTACTGGGACACGCTTGGCTGGGTTGAGTTTACTGATGGCCGCCTGGACAAAGCAGAAAAATTTGTGATCGCGGCATGGCAACTGGATCAGCGAGGAGAAGTTGGAGACCATTTGGGACAACTCTATGAGAAACGGGGCGATACTCAAAAAGCCGCTCATTATTATGCGCTGGCAATGAACGCTACGAGACCGTTGGCCGAAACCGCGGACCGGCTTGCAGCAGTTGCGGGGGGAAAGGAAAAGGCTGACAGTTTGGTCGAGAAAACTAAAGGAGAATTGCTGGAGCAACGCCAGGCAAAGGTTGCGAACAGCTCAAAACTCGAAGGAAGCGCCGAGTTCTGGCTGCTGTTTCAGAACAACTCGGAGTCCCGGCTCGTGGTGGAGGATGTCAAGTTCGTCAGTGGTGACGAGAAGCTCAAAGGCATGGGGGTTCCCATCCGTGCTGCTTCATATAATCAAACGCTTCCTGATGACAGCGCGATAAGAATTGTGCGCCGCGGAAAACTATCTTGCAGAGCCTCCGCCGACTGCACTTTCGTGCTGGCATTGCCTACAGATGTTCATTCGGTAGACTAGCTTGACCGCTGACTCTCAACGAATAGGCGCTTAGAAGTTGAATTTAGCTGCCAGCTGAACCACGCGCGGGCCGCCGCCGCCGAGGCCGGGGTTGCCCTGAGCCACGTCCGGAGTTTGCGAGATCTGGCCGGCGGGCGCGACGCCGGGATTGATGCTGCCGGCGGGCAACGCGAAGTTGGGATGGTTGAGGATGTTGAAGAACTCGGCGCGCAGTTGCAGGTTCAGGCGCTCGTAGAGCTTTGTATTCTTGGTGACGGAGAAGTCGAGGTTCTTGTACCCGGGGCCGTAAATCGAATCGCGGCCGAGATCGCCGAAGGTCCCGTCGGCGGGCTGGGCGAAGGCGTTGGCGTTGAGGTATCCGGTGAACGGGTTCCAGTGGGGCAGAATGGGATTCACGCCGGGGACAACGTTGGGACGCTGATTGAAGTAGAAGCGGCCGGTGGTGTCGTTTGAAGTAATGATGGGGATGGGGCGCCCACTCTGGACGCTGACAATCCAGTTCAAAGCCCAGCCCGTGCCCAGAGCTTTGGGCAGGGCTTGCCAGTAGGGTACGTCGTAGGTAACAGCTCCGGTGAAGCGATGGCGAGTGTCGAAGGTCGAAGGGCCGCGCTCGGCCGGGAGGTCGTAGGAATTCTGAGGGAAGGCGGCGCCGGCGGTGAAATCGATGCCGTCGGAGGCGTCGTCGATGGACTTTGAATAGTTATAGGTGGCGAACCCTGAAAAGCCATGCACGGCCTGGATGCGGAACGTAGTCTGCAGGGAGTGAAAGACGGACGAACTGATGGGCGCGAGCATGTCGAGGTTGCCGAAGTTGGGATTGGGGAAATTGAAATTTGCGTCGGGCTGATTGGCGTCAAACAGGCGCACCAGGTGGGTTCCCTTGCTGCCTACGTAGCCGAGTTCGAGCGAAGTGTTCTCCGCGAGTTTGTGCTGGACGTTGAAGTTCCAGTTCTGGCTGTAGGGAGTGGGGAAATTGCGCGGGGTGGCAAAAATGGTGAACGGGCCGGTGGTGATGGCGGTCAAAATGGGGACACCGGGAGTGGTGCCATTGAAGGCGCTGGAATTGAAGCTCATCTCGAATACCGGCTTGGGACCGATGGGATTGGTGGCGACTCCGGCCGAGGTGGTGAAATTGGCGATGAACAGGTCTTGCGGGACGTAGTCGTAGTAAATGCCGTAGCCCATGCGGACCACGGTGTTGGGAATGGGAGTCCAGGCGAGGCCGAGACGAGGAGCAAAGTTCTTGAAGTCGCGATTGTAAACACCGCCCAAGCCGTGAGTGCCAACCATGGCCAGCGCGCCGTCGGGGGCGAGGTTGGAAAGTAAATTGTTGGCTTCGCTGAGCGGGCCGAAGTACTCCCAGCGCAGGCCCAGGTTGAGGGTAAGCGTGGAGGTTGCGCGGAAATCGTCCTGGGCGAAGAAACTGAGGCCGTTGTTGTAGGTGGTGCGCTGAGTGTTCCCGGTATCGGCTTCGACGTCGCCGTTACCGAGATAGAAGTTGGCGAGCACATCGACGACCGGGTCGGCAGCCAGGCCGGTGGGACTGAAGTCGAAAATTCCCCGCTCCAGATTGTCGTTGAAGTTGTTTACGACGGCGCGGTGGAACTCACCGCCGAATTTGAAAGTGTGCTTGCCGTGCAGCCAGGTGAAGTTATCGAGGATCTGCCAGGTCTGGCTGGTGCGGCCGCGAGGAACGCTGAACCCGATGGCGCCAAGATTTTCCAGTTGCGGGATGGAGAAATCAAATTCGGGCAGGCCCAGCTTGCCGGTGCCGAAATCGAGGCCGATGCTGGCGGGATCGAAGTTGGCATTGAGCGAACTGAACGAGGTGCGATAGCGGCTGTAGCCGAAGCGGACTTCGTTGATGCGAGTGGAACTCAGAGTTGAAAGGAAACTGAGCGAAACCACCTGGACGCGAGTGGGGGAAGTCTGGGCGAACTGCGGCAGGCGCGAGCCTTTGCCAAACCCGCCGTTATTGCCCAAGGGAAAAATCTGGTAGCTCTGGCCGAAGGCGTAGCGTCCGGTAAGCTGCTCGGTGTTGCTGAGGTTCTCGTCGATCTTGACGATGAAGTTGTCGAGGTCGTTCTTGTCATTGACGACCGAGGCGATTTGGCCGGTGGTGCTCTGCGGGTAGAAACCCAGGATGCTGGTGAGCGCGGGATTGATAGCGGTAATCTGTCCGGTGGCCAGCGCCACGGTTTGCGCCTGGGAGATCTCGGCCTGGGTGGGCACGTTCAGCAGGAAATCGGAACCGACGTTTTCGCGCTGTCCCTCGTAGGCCATGAAGAAGAAGGTCTTGTCCTTAACGATAGGACCGCCGAGCGATCCGCCGAACTGGTTGTTCTGGAATTCGGACTTGCGCGTCTCGGTATTGAAATAATTGCGGGCGTCAAGGGCGCTGTTGCGTAGAAACTCAAACACCGAACCGTGGAACCTGTTGGTGCCGGAGCGAGTGATGATGTTGACCACAGAACCGCTGTTGCGTCCGTATTCGGCGGCGAACTGGGATTGCAGGTTGAATTCCTGGATGGCGTCGATGGGCAGCAGAGTTGCGGGGGCGCCGGTGATGCCGACCTGGTTGAGAGCGGAGTTGTTGAAGTAGGGATCGTTGTTATCAGTGCCGTCGAGAGTGTAGTTGTTGGAACGGTCACGATTGCCGTTGATGTTGAACTGGCCGAAACCGAACTCGGTACCGGCAACGCCGGCGGGTTCGACGGTCACACCGGGAACCAAGGCGACGAGTTTGCCAAAATCGCGGCCGTTGAGTGGAAGCTCGTCAACCAGTTTGCGATCGACGGCCTGGCCGAGAACGTCGCGGGTCTGCTCGATGACGGGGGCATTGGCCACGACTGTTACTTGCTCGGTCCGCTGGGCCAGGGTGGTGAGATCGAAATTGGCGGTGGTGTCGAGGCCGACATTGACGATCACGTTTTGGGCAACGGGAGACAGTCCCACAGATTCAGCAGTCACCGTGTACAGACCGACGGGGAGCTCTGCCAAAACGTAGCCGCCGTCGGTACCGGTAATAGTGTCGCGAAGCAGGCCGGTGGCGGCGCTCTTGGCGGTGACTTTGGCCCCGGCGATCACATCGCCGCGAGGGTCGACAACCTGGCCGCGGATGGAGCCGCGAAAACTCTGGGCAAGAAGCACACTGGACGTGAGCAGAACGGCGAGGACGACGGAAAGGATTTGTCTGCGATTGCCGATGACGACGGGTTGTGTGCTCATGAGAACCCTCCTTGTGCCGGTCGCTATTTCCCCGCGCGGGGAATGAAAACTGGTTGCGGTGGTTTGATTCCGTAGATCGACGCGAAACTTCCCTGATTGATGGCGAATCCGAGGCGCCCTCGTGAGTCGATGTATAGCAAAGGTTTGTGTAACGGGACATCGCTGAAAGTGCGCACGAACGGAATCTCAAGCTTGGCGCTGCCGATGGTCACGGGAACGGTTTGGCTGCGAGTGTAACCGAGCTGGAGAAAGTCATCGCCGGCTATGTTTGTGACCAGGTTGCCGAAGGGGCCATCGGTGGCGATGACCTGGGCGGTGAGGCCGCGAGCGTCTAGTTTTGCGGGAGCGATGTCGAGGCGGACGAGTTTGGCGAGGTCGAGCTCGGGGCCGACCTGAGTCCAATCGTCGCCCCGGGCCAGGTGTGCTCCAGCCGGAGAGAAGATATCGCGGCCATGGAAAGTGGAAGACAAGGCGGCGCCAATCATCCAAGCAGGATTTGTGATTTCACGCGCGGATTCGAGGCCATCGCGATCCTGGACCAGGGTCATGAGTCCATTATCGGGCAGAACGAACAATTGGCCACGTTTCGACCTGACGATGACGGCTTTGCGGGCGCTGCCGACAGTGGGATCGATGACCACGACGAAAACCGTGCCAGCGGGGAAATAGGGGGTCGCACCGAAAAGGAAGCGGGCGCCGTCGAGAATGGAGAACGGCGTGACCTGGTGGGTGAGATCAACGATGCGGACATCGGGAGCGATGGAATACATGACGCCCTTGCAGAGGGCGACGGAATCGTCAACCACGCCGAAGTCGGTCATAAAGACGATGGTGGGACGTGGAGGACGGTCGCCGGCGAGGGCAGCGACTGCCAGAAAAATCAAAACGGCGAATTGTTTCGGAATGCGGCTCAACATGGCGATTCCCATCTTTTGCGGGCAAACGAGCCCGCCCTGCGCTGTTTTTTTGGTGAGTGGAATTGTAAAGCATTTTCATCGCAGAGTCCGCAGAGAGAAGCGGCAGATAGCGCGGAGCAAAGCGGTAAACCACGAAGGACACAAAAAGCCACAAAGGGACCAACGAGACCTGGAAGTCGACATGTGAGCCGGATAGAACTGGAGAACGTTCGTTTACCAATGTGGGGGGACGGATATAATCTCTTTGGATCGCCGATCAGGGTGCGACCGTGATTGAGGAGGCTTGAAATGGCTGGAGCTATTCCAGGGAAGTCTGCAGCTATCCCGGAGAAATACCGTGATTTGTTCACTAAGCGGGCGTTTGCCAGCTTGGCCACGCTTATGCCGGACGGACGCCCGCAGGTGACGCCGGTGTGGTGCGACGTGGAAGGTGATCTGGTGCTTTTCAATTCGGCCCGGGGGCGACAGAAGGACAAAAATGTCCGGCGCGATCCGCGGGTGGCGATGGCGATTGTGGATCCGGAAAATCCTTACCGGTATCTGGAGATTCGCGGCAAGGTGGTGGAGATCACCGAGCGCGGGGCGGACGAGCATATCGACAAGATGGCGAAGAAATATCTGGATGTGGACAAGTATCCCTACCGGCAGCCGGGCGAAGTGAGGGTCATCTATAAAGTCCGGCCCGAACATACCACGGTGATGGGCTGATCTGGCTGCGAAAGCGGGCGCCAGTCGTCGCGAGGGCGTTTTTGCCTCGGAACCTGCTTCCTGGAGACCACCATTCGCACCTATAACCTGTGCCTGCTCGGGTTCGGCAACGTCAATCGCGCGTTGTTTGGCTTGCTGCGCAAAAAAGAGGCTGAACTGCGAGCGCGGGGAATCGCATGGCGGGTAACGGGCGTGGCCTCGCGACGCTTGGGATGGATAGCGGATCAGGACGGGCTGGATGTTGAAGCGTTGCTTGAGGAAAGCGGGGAAGATCAAAAGCGGCGGACAGGAGTGTCCGCCCCACACGAGTGGCTGAAGGCCGCGCGGGCGGATGTGCTGTTTGAAGCGACGTCTTTGAGCGTGTCCGATGGGCAGCCAGCGATTGATCATATTCGGGCGGCGTTAGAGTATGGCGCTCACGCGATCACGGCGAACAAAGGGCCGGTGGTCCATGCCTTCCGCGAACTGAGTGAACTGGCGGCGGCGAAAGGGAAGAAATTCTTGTTTGAGGCCACGGTGATGGACGGGGTGCCGATATTTTCTCTGTTCCGCGACGGTCTACCGGTGGTTGGGTTAACGGGCTTCCACGGGATTCTTAATTCGACCACGAATGTGATCCTCAGCGGAATGGAAGAAGGGTCGAGCTTTGAGGAGTCGCTGAAGAAAGCGCAGCGGATGGGCGTAGCGGAGACTAATCCCAGTCATGATATTGAGGGGTGGGATGCGGCAGTAAAAGTCGCGGCGCTGGTGACGGTGCTGATGGGAATGCCGATCCGGCTGGAGGAGATCGAGCGAGAAGGCATTGGGAAGTTGAATGGCGAGGCGGTGCGAGCGGCGCGGGCGGCGGACAAGCCATTCAAGCTGGTGTGCCGGGCACAGCGCGAAGGCGGACGAGTCAGAGCGAGCGTACGGCCGGAGCAGGTGCCGCTGAGCGATCCCATGGCAGCGGTGGCAGGGACTTCGTCGATCCTAATTTTTGAGACGGACATTTTCCCTGGGCTGGCGATCACGGAGAATAATCCCGGCCTCGAAGCCACGGCGTTCGGAATGCTGGCGGATTTTATAAGGGCGGTGGAGTAATCCGGCGCTGCTTGTGGGTCGTTGGCCGCCGGTCGCTTTGGCAGATTGCCGGAAGGAAAACTCTTGCTTACTACACAAACTGAAGGGAAAACCTCTTTGGATCTTGCATGGGTGCGGTCGCAGTTCCCCTCGCTTTCGCAACGAGTGAACGGGCAGCCGGCGGTGTTTCTGGATGGGCCGGGCGGGACGCAAGTACCGCAGCGGGTGATTGACGCCATCGCGGATTACTTGAAGCGCAACAACGCGAATACCGGCGGGGCGTACCTCACCAGCCGCAACACCGACGCCATGATTGCGAATGCGCGCGCCGCGATGGCGGATTTTCTGGGATGCGATGCCGATGAGATCGTGTTCGGCGCGAACATGACGGCGCTGACGTACGCGTTGAGCCGCGCGATTGGCAAGGGACTTCGCGCCGGGGATGAGATTGTGCTCACACATCTCGATCACGATGCCAATGTTTCTACCTGGCGGGCGCTCGAGGAACGCGGAGTCACCATTCGCATGGCGGAGATCCACGAGGAAGATTGCACGCTCGACATGGACGACCTGGCGGCCAAGATTGGCAGCCGGACCAAGTTGGTGGCCGTGGGCTATGCATCGAACGCGGTGGGGACCATTAATGACGTGAAAGAGATTGTGCGGCTGGCGCATCAGCAGGGGGCGATGGCCTTTATTGATGCCGTCCACTACGCGCCGCACGGAGCCATTGATGTCCGGGC
>Ga0335081_10016299_pt1 | contig 12026 bp, 16 predicted proteins | sample Lox_Sample_35_FD_206713 | JGI IMG/M metagenome (GOLD analysis project Ga0335081, IMG submission 206713) | Soil microbial communities from Loxahatchee National Wildlife Refuge, Florida, United States - Lox_Sample_3.5 | ecosystem: Environmental > Terrestrial > Soil > Wetlands | place: USA... | reverse complement strand
GGCCAGGCAGCATGACGGGTCAGCCCATTCTCAGGTCGGTAAAGTCGGCTACGACGGGCTATCAGCCTGCATATCCGGCCATCACCGGTTACGATCTGGCGACCGGCCTCGGCAGCGTGAACGCCTACAACTTGGTGCTCAACTACTAACCTGTAGATCCTCCGGCGCGGGGAGCGCATTCGCCCCCTTCGCCGGAGACAAAAATTCCAATCGATTTTCAAACGCTCCGGCTTGCAGCACCACGGTTGGGACGTCGCGCCACTGGCATTGGAACTGTCAAAGCATTCAACCTGGTCAGCCAGTGGTCGACGGCGCCCCCAGGCGCATTCAACAGCAAAGAAGTAGGAATAGAGAACGACAACTCGATGGACTGATTCAATTGCTAGAACCGGTCTTCAGCGACAGAGAGCTCCCCCGCGCTCTCTGTCCTGAAGGCGTTTTTCGCTGGTTCCTCAGGGTCGCAGCCTCACTGTAGTTTTCCTCAACATTTTCGGCCACGTCGGCGAGATCCCTTGCCCAAAGATCTGGGGGTGTCTTTCCTGTCTGGCACAGACGATTAAGGAGAATCCCAATGAAAACTATGAACTCGCACAGGATAGCTATTGCGACGTTACTTCTGACGCTTGGCTGGTGCCTGGCTGCTTTCGGCCAGGCTGGTGGCACCACCACCCTGGCAAATCTGTCCGCGACGGCGCAGTCGAACATCTCCGCGGCAGTAGCGCGGGGCAATCCGGATTACTGCGTGCGGGCAACCGGAAACGATTTGGTAGCCGAAAATCCGGCGCAGAAGATTCGCACACACTTTGCCGCGTCAGGGATCGAAGTCCGCCGCCAAAGCGCGGTGTGGAAGCTCGCGTTCCGCGGCTACGGCTATGGCGACCGCTTGACCACGCTGCCGAAGGCAGTTCCAACCTCCACCCTCAATCGTGTGGAGTATCGGCGTGGGCCGGTAACGGAATGGTACGTGAACGGACCGATCGGACTGGAGCAGGGTTTCACCATCCAGCAGCCGCCACGGGGGACCAATGGTCAGCCCTTGACGGTTGTTTTGGCGCTGGCAGGCGATTTGAAGGCGACGGTAGCCGAAAGCAAGAGCAGCGTTCAATTAAGCAATCGTCGCGGGAGAGCTGAACTACGCTACAACGGACTTGCCGCCCACGATGCCAGCGGGCAGGAACTGCATGCTGAGCTTTCCCTCCGCGGCGAGCAATTGTGGCTGCAAGTGGACGACCGGGAAGCACGCTACCCGGTGGTGATCGACCCGGTGGTGCAGTTGGCCAAGCTGACCACGTCCGACGGAGTGGACTTTGACGAAGTTGGCGATTCCGTAGCGATCAGTGGCAATACTGTAGTCGTGGGCGCGCCGGGCGCGTCGGGCGGGTCCGACGAGGGAGCGGTCTATGTGTTTGTGAGGCCGAAGAGCGGCTGGGCCAACATGACGCAAACCGCGAAACTGACGGCGTCTAACGGAGCCGGTGCAAACCAGTTGGGTTACTCGGTTTCCATTAACGGTAATGTCATCGTGGCTGGGGCCCCGGATTCTAACCTGGGCCCGGGCTCGGCTTATGTTTTTGTGAAACCAAATGGTGGTTGGACGAATATGACGCAGACGGCGGAACTCACTGCGTCCGACGGAGAAGCCCACGACGGGTTTGGTTCCTCGGTCGCAATCAGCGGGACCACGATAGTGGTTGGGTCGCCGTATGCGACTATCGGTTCCAATCCAGAACAGGGTGCGGCCTACGTTTTTGCAAATTTGGGCAGCGGCTGGACTCAGACTGCGAAAGTCTCAGCGTCGGATGGCATGGCATATGAGACTTTCGGTTGGTCCGTGGCGATCGCCGCGAGTACCGCTGTGGTCGGCGAGCCGGGTGCGACTATCAACTCCAACGGAAATCAGGGTGCAGCCTATGTATTCCTCAATTCGGACGGCGCCTGGTCACAAGCGGCCAAGCTCACCGCTTCAAACGGGACCCACGGCGACAGTCTTGGGCATTCCGTAGCGATTAGCGGAAACACTGTGGTTGCTGGCACCTATATATTCCCCATTCCGCAGCGGCAGGGCGGGGCCTACGTCTATGTCAAACCGCCAGGAGGCTGGGCTGATTCCACCGAGACGGCGGATTTGACCGCGAACGATCCTGCGAATGGCGACCAACTGGGTTTTTCGGTCTCCATTAGTGGAACCGTGGTGGTGGTGGGAGCGCCCGAGACAACCGTTGGAAGTAAGACTGCCCAAGGCGCGGTTTACGCGTTCCTCAAGCCCGTGGGTGGATGGGTCACGACTTCCAAGTACGCTGCGAAGGTCCTGGCCTCAGACGGAGCCAAGGGCGACCAATTCGGATATAGCGTCTCCGTAAGCGGTACTGCCGGAGTGATTGGCGCGGTGAGCGCCGCCATCAATGGCAATACCGGAGAGGGGGCCGCTTACTTGTTCGGGCAATAGAACTGTTCCTCAGCCGCAATGCAGTCTGGTGTGACATGTTGTGCAGAGTGTGATCAGGTTTTCTTCTGAATCGTCGCCGGAATGGCTGCGGAATTCCTTGTGGTGAACCTCGAGATTAGACATTGCGCCGCACAGCTGGCACCTCCAACCGTCGCGGCGCAATACCTGGTTGCGGAGCTGTTCGTACAAGGTGGAGTCAAGCCGCAGGCGCGGTCGCTTTGGTCGGACGCAATTCACGATGCCAGCTGAGTGAAGTGGTCCAGAAATGCTTTTCTTTCTTCACCTGGCAGGAACTTGAAGAAACGCAAGATCGATTGCAGCAGGACCTGCGAGTTGCCACTTTCAAGGTTGGCCCCTGCCAGGAAATCCGCACAGATCATTTCTAAGCAGTAGCCGCGCGATTTGTCCGTTCCCAGCATTAAAGCGGCCGTCTCAATCGCCTGCTCGATGACCGGGATCTGGCTTTTATAGAGCTTGAAGTAGATAATCTCCGACGGTTCGGTTTCCTTTCCAGTCAGTTCCTTTTCGACCGCCTGCTTGAACTGTTCTTTCGGCATCTCGCGCGCTTTGTGCAACCAGGTTGCACAATCGAAGTGCTGCCGGTCCCTGCGGGCCACCTTGGCCAACTCCAGCCCCTTCGTCCATCCCACTTCCTTCAGTTCTTTCCTCGCCTGCGGCGGCAGGTGCTCATGGATGGACATTAGGTAGTAAGCCTTTCTTCTGGACTCCGGAAACCGCCGTTCCAGAAACTCATCGAACGACTTCACGTTTTCCACCCGCCAGTACTGTCCCGCCCGTACCTCGCATAGATACCTTCCCAGTTCTACGAACCGGGTGTCCCGCTCCGCTTCTTTCTGCTTTTCCCAGGCCAGAATCTCGTCGATCTTCGTAAGCACGAACACGGCTCGCCGGCGATTGAGCTTGGGCAGCATGGGCGGATGGTCAGTACGTAAGCTCGTCAAGCCAACCAAGGTTTTCTGCTCCGGGTCGCCGCACCAGAGCGGTGTCGACCATTTGTTGTTTCCCGAGGCAAAGCCCGACGTACGGGCAGGTGCTGCACGGGTTCTGAGGGAAGCGAATCCCACTGTGCGGTAGGAATTCTGCGGACTCGATCCGGCCAATGGTATCGGCGACCAAGTGGCCGAATTCGTTGCGCTGCTCGTCGGTGATTGTGGTGCGGAGGTACTGTACCTCGACCAGTCGCTTGCGGACGAATACGATCTGGGCGACTTCAGAGATGCCGGTCATCCAGGAATAGCAAACCAGCTGCGGATCGAGCGAAAGCAACCCATCCGGCTCTTCTGGGTAGCGCGCAGCGGTGGTCTTCCACTCGATCAGACAACGCGTTCCGTCCAGGTTTCCGATGGCATCGACATAGGCAACGAAGTCGTTCTTCTCCGAGACTTGGCGGGTGAACTTGATCTGCAGGTTGCGGCGGGGCTGGCGAATGCGGATGCGGTCATCCTGGCAGAAGCGGTCTAGGAGTTGAATGCCTTGCTGCAGCATCCGGTCCCAGGTATCGCGCTCTCCATACTTCAGTTCCTGTTTCTGACAGGAGGTCCACTCGCGGAACAGGACAGCGGCCGCATCCTCGCGGAGGAAGTAGGCTGCAAGGGCACGTTCGAAGGCTCGTCCGAAGAGCATGGCAGCCCGAGTGTCTTTCTCCTGCCAGCCGTCGAGGTAGCGATGGCGGTAGCGCCGCGGGCAGGTCAGATATTGGCTGATTTGGGTATAGCTGTATGTCATCGCGCCACCTCGGGAGAAGCAGCACTTGCGGGCAGAGCACATGCTTCCCATTGGCTGGCCGGCGCGAAGCCGTCGAGATTGAGCAGGGAAGTGCCGTTGACGACGACGTGGCTGATCCTGACCACTCCGCGCAAACCGACCAGGTTTTCGTCATCGATCTCGTCTTGCTCGAACAGTTCGGTGTCGTAGCCGAAATCGCGCAAGAACCAGTTGAGCTTCCACAATGCTCTCGGCGTGCAGTAGAGACGGCCGGTAATCAAGTGTCCGCTGAGTTCTTTGGGTTCCAGGACCGAAAAGCGGAGCAGATAGAAAGGCTTCCGCGAGTCCCATCGATGGTGGGCTCTGTCGACACGGACCAGGAACAGCCCATCGCGAACGAGGCTGGCCGCAGACGGGTCTGCCTCGTGTAAGCCTTGAATGCGGCGTCTCATGCTGCACCTTCTTTCTGACCCAGGTAGCTGTTGAGCTGACAGAGCAGCGCATTAGGGTCCTTCTCGGCCCAGTCGGCCAGATGAGCGACGAAGTTCTCGACCTGCTCTCGTGTGGCCTCGCGCAGCGTCTTTGCACCGCAGAAATCGGTGGCATACGCTTTGACGAGATTGGCGTCGAGCTGATGCTGGCGAATAATCTGGCACAGGTGATCGCGAACTTTTGGGCTGCCATGGCCGCTGCCATTGGCAGGCTGCGGCAGCTTGTTGGACTCTGGGCGCGAAGCAGGTGGACCAGCGAAGGAGCCGACCTCCTCGACCGAGCAGATGCCGATTCCGTAGGCCTTGCGCAGGGCTCTGTTTACGGCACGAGTTTCGGCAACACGCATCTCGGCGCCGCGGACGAGCGGGGAGACGTTTGAAGGGTCGGCGTCACCATAGCCAACAAAGCCGGAAGAGTTCTTAGATGGATAGATCGTTGCTTTCAGGACAAACCGACTCGCCGCGGAATCACAGAGTGAAGCGACGGCCTCGACGTGGATGCCCCTGCATTTCTTGCGGCGCGCCAGCCGAAGCAGGCCGGTGTGCGTAACATACCAACAACCATTGATGAACTGGAGTTCGCCGTTGCTCAACGAAAATTTGAAGTCCCTAGTGAGGGTCTCCAGCGACTTAACCACTCGGGTTGGCAAGGTGCCGCCCAATAGCTGCCGGGCAAGCCGTAAGTTTTCTCGTAGTGGGCGGCTCGTTTGGGGTTTGCAGTCTTTCATGAGATCTTTGGGTATATCAAAGTGATAACATACGATAACACATGATGATGCCATAATGCAATTCAATTTTTGATTGTCCGCGGGTTCCTGACGCAGCTATAGTCTTTGTCGTGACAACGAAGAAGGGTTTCTTGGCGTTCCGCGTTTCACCCGATCTGAAAAGCCAGATTCAGGGAATCGCAAACAATGAAGCGAGGAGCATTTCACAGGTTTGCGAACTACTCCTGTCTGAGGGTGTCCAGGCCTACAAGAAGGAAGGACCCAAGTTCATACAACGCCTGGTTGCCAAGCAGAAAGCCAAGGGCAAAGACTCATGACCTGCGCGGCCACCGACTGATCGCGGCTACGACTGCGACAAGAAACAGGATGCTAAGGGTGCGTGCCGTGGTAGCTCCGCGGGCGCGCTACTGCGCGCTCGGCCAGTGTCTTGTTCCCCAGCGATTTGAGATGGACTTGTGTTCCGGGGGAAGTCGTGAAATAATGGCTGTCAGTAATTGTTGCACTCAAGGTAAGTATCCTTCCCGATTGGTTCCCAGAGTAGTTGTGCTGACGTTGGCCCATTCATGGTATCGGACGAACATTACAGTCTGTCCCTGAGTCTGTCCGCAGACCATCGCGGCAGGTAGCCTTCACGCTTGCGTCTGGTTGGCGCATCGGACGTCGCATGAACGTGATGTTGCACCGTTCTGTCTGGGCTTTTTGTATGTAAATTCTTCGAGAGCGGTCGGCAGAGCCTCCTAAAAATCTAATCAGGCGCTCGCCAGCAACCACGGTTGCCGTGCTCAGCGCGGGGGGAACCCATGAAAATTCGAAAAAAGGTTACCGCTGCCAAAGCCGCAGCGAACAAGGCGAACTCCGAAAAGTCGACGGGCCCGAAATCAGCACAAGGAAAACGGAACGCGAGCCGGGGCTCCACCAAGTACGGCATCCTTACCCGCAACCTGCTGCTGCCCGGCGAGAGCCAAACGGAATTCGACCAGGTCCAAAGACAGCATATCGCCGATTTCGCCCCGGTCGGGTCGGGCGAGTTTGACTATGTGGAGGACTATACCTGGTGCTATTGGCGGAAGCGAAGACTTCGACACGCAGAAACTGGCGAAATCGCCAAGGTCCTATGTGAATTCAATCCCAGGGCCGTACTTGCGACCTCAGAACACGCCCGCCCCTACCTGCAGGCCGTCGCAGATATGAAGAAACTCGACAAGATCGAGGAACAGATCAGCGTGCAGGCGCGGATCGGCTCGGAGAATCTGGATTGGCTCCGAAAGCTCGATTACGGCGAAGCCAAGGATCTTGTGCGCATGAGCGAACTTGGGCGAGAGGCCGAAGGTAGGGTAAACGAACGCTCGTGCGGGGAGGTGCCTCCTGCAGCAGAAAGCCAAGAGCTAACAGGGGCCGAGAACGCGGCCATGTCGCCAGACGACGGCGGCATGGTCCGCGACTTGTTGCTGAGCCGCCTGGAGTGCCTCAAGAAGAGAATTTGCGAGGAGACGGTCTACCACGGCGAGTACCCTCCACGAAAGATCGAGGCGATCAGGAACGCACTGCACGTTCCGCAGGATGCTGTGCTCGATCGCTTGATGCGTTATGAAAATCACTTGGACAAGAAGATGATGAATGCTCTACAGAACCTCGAACGCCTGCAGCGGCTCCGCCGCGGCGAAGAGGTTCCGCCGCCGTCGGCGCGAGTCGGGTAGACGACTGCCGTCCGAAGGCAACCGAGTAGGCTTATCGACGGGCGTCGCAAATCGATTCCACCGCTGCGGATGCCGAGATCAACGTTCTCGATGCGCAGTCGGGGTTCGTGCTGGCGCTGCCGCATATCTGCTTCGGGCAATTCTGTGGCAGAAGGGAAGCGCGGAGATCCCCGCAAGGATTACAAGAGAGAAGGATGCAGGGCGCCCCGAGCTAAGTTATCTTTGGTTCGATGACTTGCAATCCTTTTACGCGAGAGAAGTGTCGTTTGTTGAAAGTGGCCACCTGGCTCCCACGTTCGAGGGCGGTCGCTGCTATGATCAAGTCGTAAGCTCCGATCATCTTGCCAGCCGCCTGTAAGTCCGCCCAGAGGCGCGCGTGTTCGTACGCTGTTTGCTCGGTGTAGAGAATAACAGGTAGCGCCGCCACAATGGTCTCGAGGTATTTTCGGCGTTTGGACTTGTGCGGTTCGGACGCACGCTCCACCCCGTGCCACAGCTCCGCTACTGTGATGGCTGCAACTTCAAACAGATCGCTCGGCCGCGATGCCGCCCAGGCCGCGAGGTCGAAGACGCCCCTTTCCCCGCCAATGATGACGTCAGCATCGAGAATTATCGCCATTTGTCCGCCGGTGGCTTGAGGGTCTTGCGTGCGGCTTTGACATCACGGCTCCACGCCGTTGTCTCGGCACGCGAAAGTTTGGCCTCACCCAGCACCTGGGCCAGATCGCGGCCGACGCAGACCTTCTCGCTGTCCGGCACCAAGCGAGCCACGGGAGACCCGTTCTTGAGGAGCACAAAGGTGACGTTTTGATAGTGGGCGCGGTTCACACAGTCGGCGAAATTGCGCGCCGCCTCGGTGACGGTGATGATGGTTTTTCGCACATAATCATATTATCAGATTATAAGATTTTGCGGAAAAAGAAAGCAGCTGAACGGAGTTTTGTCGAAACGAAGCCAATAAATGATGTCGTTTTAATGACTTACATATGTGACACACCTCGAGCTGTTAATGGCATCCGCGATTTCATTTGGCCAGAAAAACGAAGCGTCCCAGACTCCGGTTGGAGTCATGGGACGCCGTCGAACAGTCCCACCCCGGAACTGCTCGTGGCAAGAGTAGATTTCGTTCAAGACTAGGTAAATGGCCCTGCGGTGTGGCCTGCCCACACGACCGGGCCATTCGCGTGAACGAGGATTTTGAAGGACGAGATTGAAATCAAGCTCGCAGTTGGTCGTGTCGCTCACGCGTTGCCTCTCGGCACTGCCCAACAATTCGGATATAGCGTCTCCGTAAGCGGTACTGCCGGAGTGATTGGCGCGGTGAGCGCCGCCGTCAATTGCAACACCGGAGAGGGGGCCGCGTACCTCTTCGGACAATAGAACCACAGTGGATAAACTGTTCTGGTTCGGCACAGTCTCACCGGTGTTTTCCAACTCCTCAGCGGTGTACACAGTGGCTACGATCCTCGACGACAGACAGAAAGCTGGTGAGCGCGGAAGGAATCGAACCTTCAACCTACTGATTCCCAATCTACAACCAAAAACAAATGGTTTCAACGATTTCCCGAAGTGCTGAGTAGGCAGAAATGGGCAGTTTTAGGCGTAGTTGTTATGAAAGTTGTTACGAAGTTTCAACGGGTCACGAATTTCCATGCTACAACGGCCACAAAAATGACTATTCCAACCAAGTACGCCCAGCCTCGTCCCTTTTGGAACTTTTCGTGATCTATCATTGAAGCACCCTCGGGGCCGAATTATACGCTTTGTTCGGGTTCGTGGAGCGTCAGCCTGAGGTGAGCCGAACCCTGCAAGCGGAATTCTTCGGAACCTGCACAGAAGAAGTTGACAGACCTGTTGGGGAAGACACCATTCTCAACGTGATTTTCGATGACGGACATGACGAAGGCTAGGTGGTTGCTTCCTGAATGAACGCCGTAGTACAGAACGATGTTGATCCGCTCTAAACCCATGAATTGAAACTCCACCATTGGATCACTCGATCCAACATGCTCCCTGCTGGCAACCTGCTGTTTCCAGTTTTCCACGGTGGAACAGTGGAACCCAGACCTCAAGCATCCCCACCAACAACAGGTGAGTGGGTACCTAGGCTCGCCAGAGGGCCTAAACACTGGGTCTCGGGGGGTAGCGTAAAAAACCCTTTGGATGGGTAAATCCTTGGGAACGGGTCGAACGATCCCGCCACGGTCACGCCAAGGGGGGCGCTGACGGGCCTATTGAGTCGGTGGAAACACGGGAAATGGGAGAGACCCTCGGTTTCTGGTTGAGTGTCAGGGCTTGATTTGCCGATGTGCCTTTGGTGCAATGTGCTGCACCCAAGCCGCTGGAAGTGTCCTGCCGGGCTGAAAGATTTTGTTGGTAATCTGGCATAATCTTCCGATGTGCGGACGCTACCGCCTCTCACGCAGAAAGCAGATCGTCGAGGAATACTTCGACAGTACTTCGGAAGAACAAGACTGGAATCCCCGCTACAACATAGCTCCCACCCAGCCCGTACCCGTTATTCGCCAGCATCCAAAAGAACCCAAACGTGTGCTGTCTTTGATGCGATGGGGACTCATTCCAGGTTGGGCGAAGGATTCTTCCGTCGCCGCAAGCATGATCAATGCGAGGTCGGAGACCGCTTCCACGAAGCCCGCCTTCCGGGATGCATTGAAGTTACGCCGCTGCTTGATTCCCGCAGACGGATTCTATGAATGGCGGCGGACGACGCAGGTGAAGCAACCTTACTGCTTTGAAGTCAATGGCGGAGAGTTGTTCGCATTCGCCGGACTTTGGGATCGCTGGAAAGACTCGAATGGCAGTTGGGTGAAGACGTGTTCGATTCTGACCACGACGCCCAACGCAGTGACCTCGGCGATCCACGACCGCATGCCCGTGATCCTCGACCGAGACAGCTATGACGTGTGGCTCGATCCGAGCATGAACGACGTGCAGGTCGTCTCGGAATTGCTGAAGCCATACGATGCTCGGCTGATGCGGAGCCATCCCGTGAGCACACGGATCAACCATGTGGCGAATGATGACGAGGAATGTTCTCTACCTATCGAAGCCGCGCAAGGTCACGATCGACTCTTCCTGTAGAATGCTGGCTGCTGCGTGTCTACTGCTCGTTCACAGGAGACAGAACATGCGTTACTTCACCTACCTGTTGGTTGCGGTGTGCATCTCTGCCAGCACCCTCTACGCCGCTGACCCGAACGGCCAACAACTCAGCACGCCAGAAAAGCAACAGGCGGGCAAACAAGGAACACAAAATCCAGAGGCCTATGCGTTGTATTCGAAGGGGCGTTTCTATTTTGACAAGCAGACCCTTTCGGACCTTAAAACGGCAGTCTCCTATTTCAATCAAGCCATCGCCAAAGACCCCGGCTACGCTCTGGCATATGCAGGTCTGGCCCGCGCCTATGGCGCATTACCTGACTACGGTGATAGTCCCATCGAAGACATCCCGAAGGCGAAGGCCGCTGCCCGTAAGGCGATGGAGTTGGACCCCACCTTGGCCAGTCCCCACGTCTCTCTGGGCGGCACCATGATGGCGCATGATTGGGATTTTACGGGAGGAGAGGCTGAGTTCAAGAAGGGTTTAGAGCTCGACCCCGACGATGCGCATGCACACGAGATATATGCAGACAATCTGAGTACGATTGGGGGCAGGGAGCAGGAAGCCCTTGCTGAAGTCAATCGTGCCCACCAGCTCGACCCGCAGTCACTCGCCATCAGCGTTGAGGTAGGAACCGTTTACATCGGTGCAAGGCGCTTCGACGAGGCCATTGTGGCATGCAAGAAAGTGGCAGATGAGAACCCGACGTTCGCCCCGGCGCACGCCTGTTTAACCGACGCGTATTGGGCAAAGAAGATGTACCCGCAGGTCATTGAAGAATGGAAGGCCTATGCCCAGATTACCCGCGACCGAAACGATTCTGAATACGCCTCTGCCTTGGAACAAGGATTTCGTTCGGGAGGCTGGAAAGGCGCTCTCAACAAAAGCATCGAAACCCTGCAAGCACAGCGCAAGACTGGGTACTCGTCTGCCTACTTTATCGCTCAAGCCTACGCCGACTTGGGAGAAAAAGATCAGGCATTCCAGTGGCTCAACACCACATATCAGGAGCACGATGAACATCTAATGTGGTTAAAGACTGACTTCGTACTCGACCCCATACGTTCCGACCCACGGTTTGGTGAACTGGTGCGGAAGGTGGGGCTGCCGCAGTAGTTTATTTGGAGGAGCTTATGAAGCTGATGTGGATGCTTGTCGTCATATTGGCGGCGGCCCTCGGCATGGCCGGAGGATACAGGTTGGGGCTGGCGAGGGAGCATCGGCGACTTGAGAAGAATAAGGAGTTGGTGCGGCTGGTGTATCAGTTGTTCAGTGGAGAAAACAAAGAAGACAGGGCTAAGGTGGCGCACCAAATTTACGCGCACAAGTTTATCGTGCATGACTGGCTGGGCAACCGAACGACAGGATCCGATGGAATGGCGGATGACGCAAGTGTAACGCATACGGACTTCTCCGGATGGAGTGAGCATCCAGAAATCGTTGTTGCCGAGGGGAATTATGTGGCGGTGCGCTCTTGGGCTGGCGGAAAACAAGCGAGAGACCTCGACGCGGTGCCGCACATCTCGCCAACCATTCCGAACAAAGGACGAACGCTGACTATGCAGGAGGACATTGTGTTTCGCATTGAAGACGGGAAACTCGCGGAAGAATGGGTGCTCAATGACGGGTGGGACGTAAGTTTGCAGCTTGGGTTGTTCGACCCAGACCACTGGCACGAATCGGTGTGTAGGGCCGAAACGAAGCTGCGATAAGACATGAAGTCCCACTGCGTCCAACTTGGATTGTTGCCTCGGAGAGCCGCTGTATATGCTCTCGTCGCCCTGGTCCCGCTTATCGCGGATGCGCAGGAAGCGATCA
>Ga0335081_10016298_pt1 | contig 12026 bp, 11 predicted proteins | sample Lox_Sample_35_FD_206713 | JGI IMG/M metagenome (GOLD analysis project Ga0335081, IMG submission 206713) | Soil microbial communities from Loxahatchee National Wildlife Refuge, Florida, United States - Lox_Sample_3.5 | ecosystem: Environmental > Terrestrial > Soil > Wetlands | place: USA... | reverse complement strand
GTGGCCACCAGCGGGCGGTCCGCTCACACGCAGCCCGGCCCTTCCACAGCGAATCGGCGTTCGTGCGACTGCGCCCCCTCTCAATCCACGGCGACGCGCCGTGGTGGCCGGCGCTTAGCGGACTGCAGAGCACATCGCGGCGGGTGGTCGTTCCCTCGCCTGCGTAGAACGAAGCTCCGGGGGTGGGACTCGAACCCACAACCTCTCGGTTAACAGCCGAGCGCATCTGCCAGTTGAGCTACCCCGGATCGGGCTACCCGGGACGGCCCGGGTGCCGCAGATTCTAGGAGCCCGGGCCACGCGCGGGTAGCACCGCAACCCCGGCCTCAACCTCGGCATGGCAGTTGGCGCAGAGCAGCGCACACTTCGCGGCCTCCGCCCGCGCGCTCTCCAACGAGCGTGCGTATCGGACGCTCATCTGAAAGCTCTTCGCCTCAGGGTCGAGGTGGTGGAACTCGAGCGCCGCCAGACATCGGTCATAGCCACACAGCTGGCAGGCACCTCCCGCCTCCTCCACGAGCGTCCGCTTGACGTTCCGCCGGCGCCGGGTGACGGCCTCCGCGCGACAGCGCACGCAGCGACTTCCCCCGTCCGGCCGGTGCCTGAACTCGACCAGCCCGTGCCGTGAGCACCGCCTCAGGGCCACCTCGCCGACCGCGAGGCTCGCACGTCTGCGCTGGGAGCCGACGGTCCGTAGCCCGTACTCGCGTAGCCAGTGCCTCACCGTCGCCTTGCTGCGCTTCGAGACCACCGCGATCTGCGTGATCGAGAGGCCCCGTCTGACGAGGAACTCGAGCTCGGAACGCTCGAGCGCGCCCTTCGGGAGATGCCTCTCCCGGTTGACGGCGGCGAGGCGGTGCTTGGCCAGCCAGTAACCCACCGTCGCTTCATGACGCCCGACCCGCCGGCCGATCTCAGCCAGCGAGAGACCTTCCTCGAGAAAACACTCCACCTGCGCGCGCTCCACCGGCCCAGTCTCCCGGCCGCTTGGGATGAAACCCGCTGCCTCGCGAAGAGGGCTACGGACCCGGGCTTGTGGCGGGATCGCCGCGACGCTGGCCACCGCCCTCACCCCGTGCTGTTCGCGCTCTCCTCGAGCACCCGCTCGTTGGCCTGGTCGAACTCCTGCTTGATCTCCGCCTTGCGCCGGGCGAGGCGGGAGATCTCCCCGCCCCCACTCCCCCACGCCTGCTGGATCTCGCGTTCCACACCGGCGAGCTCTAGCTGCAGGCGCTGGACCTCGAGCATCGCCTTGTCGGGGTGCTCCCTCCCGGCCCCCACGATCAGCTCCGCCAGCAGCTCCTTCAGCTGCGGATCGTCCTCCAGCGCCACCGCCCCGGGCGGGTCCTTCATCGGGTCCGCGAGGTCCCCGGCCCGCAGCCGCGCCGCGGCCCGCCTGACGAGCGGGCTCGCGAAGTGCTGCTCGAGGTCCATCGCCTCGAGCAACCCCGCTCCCTCCTGTGGGGACGCGACGCACAGGGCGAGAAAGGCCCGTTCGGTCTCCTCGCGCGCCTGCAGCTCCGCCGCCGGCCAGTCCTGCCGGGGGGCGTCCGCGGAAGGGACCCTGCTCGGAAGGGGCCCCTCCCCCCCGGCTGCGGACCCCGCCGCCGGACGAACGGCCGGGCGCCCGCCCGAGCCGCCGCGAACGGCCGACAGCGCCTTCTCGGCGAGACGGTCGGGCAGGGCCAGGCGGTTGGAGACGAGCCTCGTGAGCTCCATCCGCATCGCGCTCTCCGGCAGCTCGGCGAACAGCGGGCGCAGCTCCTCGAGCATCCGGTCGCGACCCTCGGCGCTCGAGTCGTCGCCATCCTGGAGGACCCGCTCGACCCGGAAGCGGATGAACGGCACGGCGTTCTCCACCGCCACCGTCATCGCCTCGGGGCCATCCCGCCGGATCAGCTCGGCGGGATCGGTCCCTGCGGGCAGCTCCACCACCCGTAGCTCGAGACGCCTCCTGGCCGCCACGCGCGCGGACCGCAACATCGCCTCCTGGCCCGCGCTGTCGGCGTCGAGCGCGAGCAGCACCGTGTGCGCCATCCGCGCCAGCTCGGCCACCTGCTCGTCGGTGAGCGCGGTCCCCATCAGCCCCACCGCGTTACGCATCCCGGCCTGGTGGAGCGCGATCGCGTCGGTATAGCCCTCGCACAGGATCACCTGCCCCGCCCGCGCCCCGTGCGCCCGCGCGAGGTGCGCCCCGAACAGGTGGGAGCCCTTGTGGTAGATGGCGTTGTCGGCGGTGTTCAGGTACTTGGGCCGCTGGTCCTCCCGCATCGCCCTGGCGCCGAAGCCGAGCACCCTGCCGCGGATGTCGGCGAGCGGGAACATGATCCGCCCCCTGAAGCGGTCATAGGGGCGCCCGTCCTGCTTGGAGCGCTGCGCGAGCCCCGTGTCGAACAGCTCCTGCTCGGAGAACCCCGATCGCCTCGAGGCGAGCAGGACGCGATCCCACGCACTGGGCGCGTATCCGACGCCGAACTCCCTGAGGATCTGCTCCCCGAGACCCCGCTCGGCCAGGTAGGCCCGCGCCTTGTGCGCCTCCGCGGACTCCCACAGGTAGCGCGCGTAGTACGAAGCGGTGCGACCCACCAGCTCGAGCAACCGCCCGCGGCTACGGCGCCTCTCCTCCTCCCTGGGATCCTCCCGCTCGGGCACGAGCTCCACCCCGCAGCGCTCCGCCAACAGCTCGAGGGCCTCCTTGAAGTCAACCCCCTCCGTCTCCTGCACGAACGTGAACACGTCTCCCGAGGCCTGGCAGCCGAAGCAGTGGTAGACCTTCTGCACGGGGTCGATCCCGAACGACGGCGTGCGCTCGTCGTGGAACGGGCACAAGCCCTCGTACCGCGTGGGCCCGGCACGTCGCAGCTCGGTCCGCGCGCCCACCAGCTCGAGGAAGTCAACCGCCTCCCTGACGCGCTCCTTCGACTCGCTCGTGTACAGCGCCACGCGAGCCAACCTAGCGGGCGAACGCGCGCGGCACCTGCAGCTCCGTGTAGGCCCTGATCGCGTACCGGTCGGTCATCCCGGCGAGGTAGTCGGTGACCCGCTGGGCGAGATCCTCCGCCGGCACGGCGGGGAGCAGCTCAGGGTGCTCGACGTAGTGGGCGAACAGGCGCCGGATCACCTCGGTGATCTTCGCGTACTCCTCCCGCACCGCCGGGCCGAGGTACACCCGTTCGAACATGAAGTCCCGCAGCTCACCCATCGCCGGCCCCGCGAGCGGCCCCTGCACGATCTCGCCGCCCTCGGCGGAGTGCTCGACCATGTCGTGGACGAGTGCGTCGATCCTCGCCGACCCTGTGTGCCCCAGCACCTCGATCGCCCCTTGGGGGAGCTGGCGCTCGTCGAGCAGCCCTGCCCGGACGGCGTCGTCGATGTCGTGGTTGATGTAGGCGACCCGGTCGATCACGCGCACGATCTGCCCCTCCAGCGTCTGCGGCATCGGCGCCCTCGAGGAGTGGCGGGCGATCCCGTCGCGGACCTGCTCGGTCAGGTTGAGCCCCCGTCCGTCGCGTTCGAGACGCTCGACGATCCGCAACGAGTGCTCGTAGTGGCGGAAGTCGCGCCCGAAGCGTTCTTTCAGGCACGCGTCGAGGGCCTCCTCGCCGATGTGCCCGAAGGGCGGGTGGCCGAGGTCGTGGCCCAGCCCGATCGCCTCCACGAGGTCCTCGTTGAGACGCAGCGCCCGCGCCACGGTCCTGGAGATCGTGGTCACCTCGAGCGTGTGGGTGAGACGCGTGCGGTAGTGGTCGCCGCGGGGCGCCACGAACACCTGGGTCTTGTGCGTCAGGCGCCTGAACGCCTTTCCGTGCACGATCCGGTCGCGGTCGCGTTGGAAGGGGGTCCGCAGCGAGCAGTCCTCCTCCGGGTGCTCGCGCCGGGCGGGGTAGGAGCGGGCCGCCAGCGGCGAGAGCAGCTCCTGATCCCGGGCCGCGATCCGTGCCGCGAACTCCGCCGCGACGGTCTGGGGGCCGGTGGTGCTCAGCTCCCGCGTTTCCAGTCGTACCCCCCGCGCGTGAGCTTGTGGACCCAGTGCTGCCATTTGTTCATCTCCGCGGGATCCTCGCTGAACACCGGCGCCCGGTGCTCGGGCGGCGGCAGCTCGCGGGCCGCGGCGGCGTCGAGGCGCAGATCCACCCCCCGCTCGTGCAGCGAGGCGATCGAGGAGGCCTCCACGAAGCGCAGCTCCTTGGCGTCGTTGTAGATCAGCAGGCCGTGGAAGATGTCCTCCTCGGGAGCGCTCAGCACGCTCCCCACGGTCCCGACCCGCTGGCCGTCGCTGGAGAACACGGGCACCCCCGCCCCCAGCACCTCATAGGAGATCGGCAGGCCCTCGTCCATCGATCGAAAGATAGCCGCGATGGCCGAGGTTGCCCTCGCGCCGCTACGCCGCCACCGCGGGCGCCAGGCGCACGTGGGCGTGATGCTCCAGCGTCGCGGAGATCGCCCGCTCGACCTGCCGCAGCGCCGGGTCGGACGCTTCGGGGGTCTCCGCCAGGGACCGCCCGAGCGCTTCGGTCATGAACGTGTGGGCCTCCTGTGCCAGCGCGAAGGAGCCCGCCTCGCAGGCGCTGCACACGACCCCCCCGGCGGCCCCGGAGAAGCCGACGAGGTGCTCCCGCGAGCCGCAGTTCGCACACGCTCCGAGCTGGGGCGCGAGGCCGGCGGCGAGCAGCAGCTTCAGCCGGAACGAGAGCGCCCCCGCCCACGCCCGCGCCGTGCCCTCCGAGCCGGCCCGCTCGTCCAACAGCGCGAGCTGGCGGCACAGCAGATGGAACACCGCCGGATGTGGCTCGGAGGTCTCGAACAGGCGCCCCACCGCGTCGCAGGCCCGCGAGGCGCTGTCGAGGGCCCGCGCGTCGCCCCGCAGCCGCGCGTGTGCGTCGACGGTGTGGGCCCCCGTCACGGTCAACAGCTCTCCCCGCCCCTCGTGGAGCTCGAGCTGCAGCCGGAAGAACGGCTCAAGGCGCCCCCCGAAGCGGCTGCGGGCCCGCCGCACGCCCTTCGCGATCGCGCTCAGCCTTCCCCTGTGGAGGGTGTACACGTGGAGGATCCGGTCGGCCTCCCCGTAGCGCATCGAGCGCAACACCACCGCCTCGGTTCTCAACGGTCCTGGCATATCCTGGGGCGAGTCTAGATCCCAGGCCGGAGCACCGGGCGTACGCTTCGGAGCCCGCGGAAACGACCCGGAACGGTCGTCCCGATCCCGGAAGATGCAATGCTATACTTTGTAAAGTAATGGCGGAGGTGAGGCTGTACACGACCGACCCGTGCTCGTTCTGCCGCAAGGTCAAGGGGATCCTGAGCGCTCGCGGCGTGAAGTTCACCGAGGTCAACCTCTCGAAGGACCCGGTGGGCCGCGTCGAGCTGGCCCAGCGGACGGGGATGATGACCTTCCCCCAGGTCACCGTCGACGGGCGCCTGCTGGGCGGCTACGCCGAGCTCCAGGCCGCCGCCGAGAACGGCCGGCTCGACGAGCTGCTGGCGGCCTGATCGCCTACCGGCGACGCCTCCGCGGCGGGCGCTGGCAGCTCTCGCACACGTAGGTCCCCCTCCCCGCCGCCACGATCTTGACGATCGTCGTCCCGCACCGGCTGCACGGCTCGCCCGCGCGCAGGTGCACGAGGAACCGGTCCTGGAAGGAGCCCCGCACGCCGTCCACGTGGCGGAAGTCGTCGATCGATGCACCGCGGGCGTCGATGCCGGCGCTCAGCGAGCCGATCACCCCTTCCCGCAGCCTCTCCAGCTGCTCGGTGGAGAGCGTCCCGGCGGCCCTCAGCGGGTGGATCCCGGCGCGGAACAGGGCCTCGTCGGCGTAGATGTTGCCGACGCCCGCGACCCGTGTCTGATCGAGCAGCAGCGCCTTGATCGGCACCTGGCGCCGACGTGTAAGCGCACGCAGATGGGCGGCCGTGAAGCCGGGGTCGAACGGCTCCAGGCCGAGCCTCGCGGAGAAGAAGCGCTCGAGCTCCTCCTCGCCGGCGAGCAGCTCCCCTGTGCCGAACCGGCGCGGGTCGCTGATCACGATGCGCCGTCTCCCGAGGCTCATGCGCACCCGCGTGTGCGGGGGCTCGGGGTCGGGTTCGACCAGGACCGTCCCCGTCATCCGCAGGTGCTGGGCCAGGTACATGTCCCCTGAGAGCTCCCACACAAGGTACTTGCCGCGACGGCCCAGCCGCAGCACCCGCCGCCCCCGCAGGGCGAGCTCGAGCTCCTCCGGCGCGAGCGGCCGCGACCACCGCGGGTCGAGGATCTCGACCCCTTCGAGCACGCGGCCCTCCACCAGCGGGGCCAGCTGGCGCCTGATCGTCTCGACCTCCGGGAGCTCGGGCATCGGCCCCAGCTTAGGCCCGCGCCGGGGAGCCCACTCGGGCGTGACCCTGCTCAGCGGCGGGCGCGGGGGTGGGCTGCGAAGTACGCGTCCTTGACCCGGTCGGCGGACAGGTGGGTGTAGAGCTGGGTGGTGGCCAGGTCGGCGTGGCCGAGCATCTCCTGCAGCGAGCGCAGGTCACACCCCCCGCTCAGCAGGTGCGTGGCGAACGTGTGGCGCAGCGTGTGCGGGCTCATCTGGCGCTCGAGCCCAACCCGGCGGGCGTGGCCCTGGACGATCTTGTAGAGGCCCTGCCTCGTCAGCGGCGCTCCCCGGCGGTTCAGGAACAGCCGCGACTGCGGCGCGTTGCCGAGCAGCACCGGCCGGCCCGCCCGGCAGTAGGAACCGAGCGCCGACAGCGCGCGACTGCCGATCGGCACGATCCGCTCCTTGGACCCCTTCCCCCGGGCCCGCAGGAGCCCCTCCTCGAAGTCGACGTCTGCCAGCTCCAGCCCGATCGCCTCCGACGCGCGCAGACCGCACGCGTACATCAGCTCGAGCAGCGCCCGGTCGCGGAGTGCCAGCGGGTCGCTCCCCCGCGGGGACTCCAGCAGCCGCGCCACCTGGTCGCGCGACAGCACCCGCGGCAGGCGTTGGCCCTTGGGGGGGCCCCGGAGCTCGGCCGTGGGATCGTGCTCGATCGCCGCCTCCATGCGCAGGTGGCGGTAGAAGGAGCGCACGCAGGCGACCTTGCGGGCGAGCGTCGCCGGAGCCACCGGGGGGTGCTCCTCGTCGCCTCCGGAGAGCGCCGCGAAGAACGCGCTGAGCTCGCCGTGGGTGATCTCGAGCACGTCGAGGTCGCGCTCGCGCAGGAAGGTGGCGAGCTGCAGGAGGTCGCTCCGATAGGCCTCGAGCGTGTTGCGCGACAGCCCCCGCTCGAGCTCCATGTAGGCGAGGAAGTCGCCGATCAGCCGCTGCTCCGGGCCCGTGCCGCCCATCTCGGTGCGAGCGGGTGGGCTGGCGGCGGGCGTCATCCCTTCAGCTGTTCGCCCGCCCCCGGGTCGCTCCTTGGGCGTGCAACGAGCCGTTCAGGCGCCGGGCGAGCCATTGCAGCCCGATCAGCGTCTTCGCGTCCTCGCACTGCGCGATCGCGTCGTCGAGCTTGTCCAGCGGCCACGGGACGATCTCGATGCGCTCGTTCTCCTCGCTGTCGGCGCGGTGCTCGTAGAGGTCCCGGGCGTGGAACAGGTACACCCGCTCGTCGCTGAACCCCGCACTCGAGAAGTAGCTCAGGATCGGATCCCAGCTGCGCGCGCCGAACCCGATCTCCTCGGCCAGCTCTCGCTGGGCGGCGGCCAGCGGCTGCTCGCCCTCCACGTCGAGCCGCCCGGCCGGCAGCTCGAGCAGATCTGGATCCATGACCGCCTCGCGCGGCTGGCGCACGAGCCACACCTGCCGCTCGTCGCACGCCACCACGCCCACGGCGCCCTGATGACGCACGATCTCGCGCGTCACCTCCTCCCCGTCGGCGTGTCGGAAGCGCTCGATGCGGACCCGGACGAGGCGACCGTCGTAGACGGTCTGGCCCCCGAGCGGCTCGATCCGGCGGGGCAACTCACCGCCGGGCGTACCGCTCACGGGACTCCCGCGGGTGCACAGGCCTCCCGCGCGAGCTCGGAGAGGGTTCCCCCGCCGGCCAGCGCCGAGGCGAAGAACAGCGGGTCCTCGGCGAGGTCGCGCCCCATCGTGACACCCGGCAGGCCGCTGGCGGCGTACCCGGGCAGGTCGACGGCCGCCCTTCGCCAGTCGTGACGGGTGATCCTCGCCGGGCGCTCCACGTCGAGCGCGGGCGCCGGGCGCGAGCCCCCGGACTCTCCGAACACGGCTCCCAGCTTCGCGGCGAGCTCGGTGCCGACCGGGGAGCGGATGCCGGCGGGCAGTGCCACGGTGACGGGCTCGAGCAGCAGGTCGAGAACGGTCAGCGTGTGGTGGGAGACCCCGCGGTGACGCTCGCGCTCGTCGCTCGAGGACATGCGGGCCACCAGCAGCGTCGGGCAGCCCAGCGCCAGCGACACGTGCGCCGAGTCGAGCGCCGCCATGCCCCCGTGCCCGAGCGCAGACGCGGACCCGACGATTCCGGGCCCGGGACCGCACACCGCCGCGTCCCAGCCCAGCCTCACGAGGCCGTGATGGAGCGCTCCCGCGGTGCTGATCGCCTCGCCCTCGCCGCCATGGGCGGCACCGGCGGTGAGGTGGCCGGCCAGCAGCCCGCGACGGCGCAGCTCGCGAACCGTCCGTGAGTGCCCGCCGGGGAGCGCCCCTCCCTCCGTCTGGACGTAGCCCAGGCGCTGTCCCGGCGCGTGGCCCTGGAAGGCCCACGCGAGCGCCGCCAGCTGACCGTGCAGCGCGATGACCGCCACCGGGCGCCCCACCGGGAGCTCGAGGCTTTCGTCGTCCACGGGCGCCACCACATGCTGCAGGCTGGTGTAGTTGAGCTTCATCGCCGTGGCACCGGAAGCGGCGCCATCGGCGGATGACGCCACGCCGTCCAACAGACCCCGGGTGAGGTTGGCGTGCACCACGTCGAAGCCCCCGGACCCGAGGCGCAGGTCGAGCGCCTGGACGTTGACGATCACCTCGTCACCCACCTCGGCCCGGCCGACCAGGCCCGCGTCGGCGATCGCCGGTCGCCGCTCCGGGGCGTCGCCCGAGGGCCGGTCGAGCTCGACCACGAGCGTCTGCTCCCGGGCGGGCCCGCCATCCCGAGCCGAGGACCCGGCGGCGTCGAGCACCTCGACCACCCTGGCGGAGCGGAGCTTCAGCATCGGGCGTCCACGCTAGCGGGAGTTCGAAGGCTCGAGCGCTGCCGACTGCTCGACCAGCGCCAGGGCCACCTCGAGCATCTCGGCCAGGGCCTCGTCGGCGACGCTCTCCCCCGGCTCGTGGGGACGGCGGGTGCCGTTGGCGAGGTTGACGCAGTCCAGCCCGGCGGCGATCAGGGCGTTGATATCCGAGCCGCCCCCGCTGGCGATCCGCCGGGGCTCACGCCCGCACTGCCGCAGCGCGGCCTCGGCCACCGCGATCGCCCGACCCCCGGGAGGCTGGCGGTAGCCGGCGAACGTCTGCTCGACGCTGACGTCCACGTCCACGTCGCAGTCGGGTAGGTGGGCAGCGTCGTGGATGCGCTCCACCGCCTGGCCGACGAGCCGCTCGGCGCGCTCCTGATCGAGGCTACGGACCTCGCCGGTGAAGGAGCAGGCGTCGGGAACCACGTTGATCGCCCCGCCCCCGGAGATCGAGGCGACGTTGATCGTGGTCTGCTCGTCGACGCGCCCCACCGGCAGCGCGGCGATCGCGCGGCAGGCCCCCACGATCGCGCTGCGACCGTCCTCGGGGCGGATCCCCGCGTGCGCCGAGGCCCCGCGAAAGTGCGCCTCCAGCCTGAAGTGGCTGGGCGAGCGCTCGATCACCTCCCCGATCTCGGAGGCGTGGTCGAACACGAAGCCGACGTGGCTGTTCAGGCGGTCCACGTCGAAAACGCTGGCGCCGGCCAGCGAGCGCTCCTCCCCGACGGTGAACAGGAGCTCGAGCTCCACCGGCGAGCCCTCCGCGTGAAGCGTGCGGGCAAGCGCCAGCAGCACCACGACCGCGGCCTTGTTGTCCGCCCCGAGGATCCCCTCATTGGCGTTCTCCCACACCCCCTCGCTGAGCACGGGTTCGACCGGCGCCTGGGGAGGCACGGTGTCCAGGTGCGCGCAGAACATCACTGCCGGCGGCCCGCCGCCCGCGTCCGTCGCGGCCGCGGCCGGCAGGCGGGCGAGCAGGTTGCCGCAGTCGGAGCCGGTGAGGCGGCCGGCGTCGTCCTCGAGCGTCTCGATGCCGAGCGCGCGCAGCTCGGCCATCACCCTCTCCCCGCAGGCCCGCTCGCTTCCGGAGGGGCTCTCGATCCGGCAGAGCTCGGCAAACGTGCCGCTCAGGTAGCGACGCGCGGGCGTCCCGATCTCGACCCGTCCGCCGGGGCTCACGCGCCGGTCGAGCGCGCGGACGGCGCGACGGCCGAGGCCTGCTCGCCGTCCTCGCCCGCCGCCCGGCGCACGCCCTCATGCTCACCGGAGCGCTCCAGGGCCGCGGCGACGAAGCCCCTGAACAGCGGGGCCGGCCGCTCCGGGCGGGACTTGAACTCGGGGTGGAACTGGGAGGCGACGAAGAAGGGGTGCTCCTCCAGCTCGATCAGCTCCACGAGGCGCTCGTCGGGGGAGGTGCCGGACACCTTCAGCCGCGAACCGGGAGCCGGCCCGACGGCGTTCGTCAGGCGCCTGCGCAGGAGGTTGTTGACCTCATAGCGATGGCGGTGGCGCTCGTAGATGACGGCCTCGCCGTACATCTCCCGGGCCATCGTCGAGGGGTGGAGCTTGATCGGGTCGGCGCCGAGCCTCATCGTGCCGCCGAGGTCCGCGACCTCCTTCTGCTCGGGCAGCAGGTCGATCACCGGATGCGGGGTCTCGATGTCGAACTCGGTGGAGTTCGCTCCCTCCATCCCCGCCACGTTGCGGGCGAACTCGGCTACCGCGACCTGCATCCCCAGGCAGATCCCGAGATACGGGATCCCGTTGCGGCGAGCGTAGCCCGCGGCGGCTATCTTGCCCTCGATCCCCCGACCTCCGAAGCCACCCGGGATCAGGATCCCGTCGGCCTCGCCGAGCAGGTCGGCCGCGGCGGCGCCCTCGAGCGCCTCGGAGTCGATCCAGTCGATCTGCACCCTGGCGTCCTGCATCGAGGCGGCGTGGCGCAGGGCTTCCGATACCGACAGGTAGGCGTCCTCGAGCTGCACGTACTTGCCGACCAGCGCGATCCGCACCGTGCGGGTGGCGCGGGCCGAGCGTTCGATCGGCTCCTTCCACCGGGTCAGGTCGGGAGGCCGCGCCTGGACGCCGAAGTGCTCGAGCAGGAAGTCGTCCACACCCTGCTCGTGGAAGGTGAGGGGGACCTTGTGGATGTCGTCGACGTCGCGAGCAGAGATGATCGCCTCGGGCGGGAGGCTCGCGAACAGCGCGATCTTCTTGCGGATCTCGCTCGAGAGCCCGCTCTCGGAGCGGCACATCAGCATGTCCGGCGCGATCCCGATGCGGCGCAGCTCGTTGACCGAGTGCTGGGTGGGCTTGGTCTTCAGCTCGCCGGCGTGACCCACGTAGGGGACGAGCGTGAGGTGGATGAACATGCACCGGCGCCGCCCCACGTCCACCGGGAACTGGCGGATCGCCTCGAGGAACGGCAGCGACTCGATGTCCCCCACCGTCCCCCCGATCTCGGTGATCACGAAGTCGACGTCGCTGGACTGGGCGATCAGCGAGATCCGCTGCTTGATCTCGTCGGTGATGTGGGGCACGACCTGCACCGTCGCCCCGAGGTAGTCGCCGCGGCGCTCGCGGCGGATGACCGTGTCGTAGATCCCGCCCGCCGTGACGTTGGCCGCGCGGCTGGTGTTGGCGTCGGTGAAGCGCTCGTAGTGGCCGAGGTCGAGATCCGTCTCGGCGCCGTCCTCGGTGACGAACACCTCGCCGTGCTGGTAGGGCGACATCGTCCCCGGGTCGACGTTGATGTACGGGTCGAACTTCTGCAGCCCGACGCTGAGGCCGCGGGACACCAGCAGACGGCCGATCGAGGACGCCGCTATGCCCTTTCCGAGCGAGGACACCACACCGCCGGTGACGAAGATGAA
>Ga0335081_10016297_pt1 | contig 12026 bp, 11 predicted proteins | sample Lox_Sample_35_FD_206713 | JGI IMG/M metagenome (GOLD analysis project Ga0335081, IMG submission 206713) | Soil microbial communities from Loxahatchee National Wildlife Refuge, Florida, United States - Lox_Sample_3.5 | ecosystem: Environmental > Terrestrial > Soil > Wetlands | place: USA... | reverse complement strand
CTCGGCCCCGGCGTCAGGATTTCCGTCGCCGTCCCCGTTGCCAGGGTTTCCTTCGGCACCTGCGCCACCCCCACCGCCACCCCCGCCGCCGGACTACTCCGCGGCGCAGCCGCCGCCTGGATACACCGGGCAGCGCCATCCCGGCAGCAGGGCATCCGGCAGCAGGCCACCCGGCACCTGGGAGGGCAGCAGCTGGGAGGGCAGCAGCTGGGAGGGCAGCAGCGACGATTCCGTCGAGGACCTCGTGGCGGGCATCGTCATGGGCGCGGCCGCGAAGTTCGCCGGCCAGGCGATCGGGCGCCGGGTGAAGCGCGCCTACGACGAGCGCGTCGTGCCGGCCATGGCCGCCCGGCAGGAGGCCATGCTGCGCGAGCAGATCGCGATCGCCGAGCGCCATCCCGACCTACGGGCCTGCCTGACCGACCAGGTGATCTTCCTGGCCGGCGGTCGCCGCGTGCTGCCGATGTCCGGCGTGACCGGGGGCATCACCGTCGACCAGGCCGACGCCCTGGTGGCCAGGCTGCGGGAGGGATGATCCGCGGCATCCGCCGCCGCCGCGTGGAGCAGAACCTCAGCTCGCGCCCTTCTCCGTTCGGAAGAAATGTGTCTGCGGGCGCTCAAGCAGCTCGCCGCCGACGAAGGTATCGACCTGCTCGTTGTAGAAGGCGACCAGGCCGGCGATGGGCAGCAGCTGGCGGGTGGGGAAGTCGTACGCCCAGGCCAGGTCCTTGTGCACCGCGCCGTCAACGCGGACCGACCAGTAGCCGCTGGTCGTCCCCTTGTACGGGCAGGCGGTCACGGTGTCGCTCGGAACCAGGTGCTCGAAGCGGACATCGGTCCGGCTGACGTAGTACCGCGTCGGCAGGCCGGTCTCGAAGACCATCACGGGAGACCGCGAGTCGGCCAGCACCACCCCGTCGAGCTCCACGCGCACCGTGCGGTTCGAGCGCAGCGCGTCGACCCGCACGTACGGGTTGCGCGGGTGGACGAACACCTGCTCGTCCTCCTCGAACCAGGCGTCCAGCGCGCCCCACTCGAAGCGGACGGTGCCCTTGAGCCCGTCCACCGCGGCCTCAGTGATCAGCCGGGCGGCCCGTGGCCGGTGCACCTCCCCCACCTGTAGCCCGTGCAGCTCGGCGAGCCCGCGGCCGGTCCGCTGGGTGTGCCCCTCGGAGACCACCAGGTCGTGACGGACGTCGGCCAGCGGGATGTAGTACTGCGGATAGTGCGGCCACTCCCACACGTACAGCGCCCGGGTCGTATCAAGCACCTTTTCGGCACCGATGTAGGCCCGGATGCGGCGCGGCACCGGCTCGACGTGGTTCACCGGGACGATCGCGGCTGGATAGTCGTTCACGGGGCTCCTTCTCCGCTGGTTCACACGTCCAGGATGAAGCGGGCGGCCGGGCTCAGGCGGGCCAGGGTCTCGGGGCGGACGTACTTCTTCTGGTCGAGCTGCTGCCCGTTGGCACGGCGGGTGAAGTAGGAGTGCAGCGCGCGGCGGGGCCGGTCGCTGCGGTTCATGGTGCCACCGTGCCACAGGTGGCTGTTGAAGACGACGACCGTGCCGGCGGGCGCGATCAGCCGGACCTCGTCCGGGTGCGGGGCGGCCGGGTCGGCCAGCGCCTCGCGGGCCCGCTGGGCGAACCGGTGCGAGCCCGGCACCACCCGGGTGGCACCGTTGTCCGCGGCGAAGTCGTCGAGCAGCCAGACCGAGTTGCAGACCTGGTATTCGCCGGGCGGGACCGGCCCGCCGTAGTCGGCGTGCAGCGGCTGGAGACCGTGGCCGGGCCGCGCGGCCCGGAAGTTGAGCGAGGAGAGCTTGAAGTCGCCGAGCACGTGGGCGATGCAGGCCAGCAGCCGCGGGTCGGTGAAACAGGGGTCGAACATCGCGCCCTTGTTGACGAGGTCGGCGAGCCGGTCGGCCCCGGCCTCCTGGTGCACCTCGATCCCGGCCTGGTCACCTTCGGCGGCGAGCAGTCCGGCCAGCCTGGCGCGGATCGCCGTCAGCTGCGCGGCGTCGAGCACGGCAGGCAGCGGGGCGTAGCCGTCGCGGTCGAGCCGTCTGGCGGTCGCCGCATCGAGGGCGGCCCCGGTGGCGCCCAGCTCGGCGAGCGCGGTCGCCATGTCCATGCCTGTCACCCTACGGGATGGTGGCTGGCCAGCCCGGCTCCGGTGCAGCGCGACCGGCTGAACACCGCAAGCTCATATCCTGCTCATCAGCAAGGCCACCCACACCAGCGGCATGACCCCGCATGAGAGGGGACCACAGCGTGACCGCACACCATGCGGCGATCAGCGACGCGAACCGCGAGGACGCCAAGGTCATCTGGGACTACCACCAGATGGGCCACGAACTGCGGCCATGCGACGCCGGGATCGGCCTGGGCAGCCACGACCTCGGCGTCGCCACCCTCGCTGCCGACCTGTATCAGGCCGGCCTGTTCCCGGTGCTGGTGTTCACCGGGGCGACCAGCCCCACCACCGAGGCCAGATTCCCGCGCGGCGAGGCGGTGCACTACGCCGAGGAGGCCACGGCGCTCGGCGTACCCCAGCGCGCGATCATCATCGAACCTTACGCCGTCAACACCGGGCAGAACATCAGTTACTCCCGCCATGCACTTGCCGAGGCCGGGATCACGGCCCGGGCGGTGCTGCTGATCAGCAAGCCGTACATGCAGCGGCGTGGTTTCGCAACCACCCGCAAGATCTGGCCGCAGGTCAGCATCGTATGCGCATCCGAGGACCGAGCCTTCGACGACTACCTCAAGCAGATGGGCGACAACAAGCTCGTCATCGACATGCTCGTCGGCGACCTCCAGAGGGTGATCGAGTACCCGGCCAAAGGCTTCGCCATCGCCCAGCAGGTCCCCGCCGACGTCCAGGCGGCCTACGAGCGGCTGCTGGCCGCGGGATTCACCTCCCACCTGATCGACCGGTGACCGGCCATGGGCGAGCGGGCGTGCGCCATCCACCAGCCCAGCTAGAGCAGGGCGGCGGGGACGGGGACGAGGCGGGAACGGAGGTACTCGCCGAGGCCTTTGGCCTGGGCGTCGGGCCGGGTGGTGGCGGACACTCCGGGGGCGAGCAGACCGGGCACCACGAAGTTGAGGGCCAGGAGGTTCGGCAGTTCGTAGCGCTCGACCGGCAGGCTGGACGCCTCGGTGAGTAGTTCCGTGAACCTGCCGGCGGTCAGGTAACGGCGCAGCCAGGCGTACGCGCCGGGGCTGACGGCCCACAGGCCCACGTTGGCGGCACCGCCCTTGTCGCCGGAACGCGCACCGCACAGCCTCCCGAGCGGGACGTTCTCGGTCGGACCGCCGACGTCGGCGCCGGGGCCGGCCGGCGGGGCGTCGGGGATGGGTGCTGCCTGGGGGTGCGGAAGCTCACACGTGTGCCGAACGGTCTGGGTTTGACCATCTGGCAGATGAACCTGCTGCGTGACCAGGGCGGCGGGGATGACCGCGGGCCAGTAGACGCCGAAGGCGCTGGCCGCGGCGGGCGGCGCGGTGGTGTGGAAGCCGGCGTAGCCGGCCAGCGCCAGTTCCACGGCGGCGTTGGAGAACGCGCGGCCCACCTTGCGCTCGTCCTGATCCTTGACGGTGACCCGCAGGTGCGCGGTGGCCTGCTCGTTGGCCGGCGCGTCGGGCCGGTCGAAGCGCAGCAGGCGGGCGTCGAACTCGCCGAACTGTTCGGTGCCGCCGAGCACCTCGGTCAGCAGCGCGATGGCGTGCCCGGCCTTCTCCTCGATGTCCAGGCCGGTGAGGACCATCGTGGTGGTGTTGCGGTAGCCGCCGAGCATGGTGAGCGCGACCTTGAGGGTATCCGGCGGCGGACTGCCCCGGGTGCCGGTCAGCGTGACCCGGTCGGGGCCGGCCTGCGCCAGCCGGATGGTGTCGAAGTGCGCGACCACGTCCGGGTTGAGATAAGCGGGGTCGCCGATCTCGTAGAGCAGCTGGGCGGTGACGGTACCTGGCGACACCACCCCGCCGGTGCCGTCGTGCTTGGTGATCACGCTGCTGCCGTCGGCGGCCACTTCGGCGATCGGGAACCCCGGGTAGCGGCGGTCGGTGACCTCCGCCAGGAAGCTGTAGTTGCCGCCGGTGGCCTGGGGGCCGCACTCGATGACGTGGCCGGCGGCGACCGCGCCAGCCAGCGCGTCCCAGTCGTCGCGGCGCCAGCCGTGCCACCAGGCGGCGGGCCCGGTGACCAGGCTCGCGTCGGTGACCCGCGGGCAGACGACGACGTCCGCGCCGGCCTCCAGGGCCGCGGCGATGCCCCAGCCGCCGAGGTAGGCGTTGGCGGTGACCACCGGCAGGTCCGCCTTGGCCAGCGGCAGCCCCGTGTCGAGGTTGGCGAGCTCGTGCCCGGCGGCCTGCAGGTCCCCGATGACCGGGATCAGGTCGTCGCCGGTGATGTAGGCGACGCGGGCGTTCAGGCCCAGGCGTCGTGCCAGCCCGGCGACCTGGGCGGCCAGGCCCGCCGGGTTGAGGCCGCCGGCGTTGGCGACCACCTTGACGCCGCGCGCCAGGCAGGTGCCGAGCACGTCTTCCATCTGCCTCAGGAACGTGGTGGCGTAGCCGAGGGCGGGGTCCTTGCGGCGGGCCTTCCACAAGATCAGCATGGTGAGCTCGGCCAGGTAGTCGCCGGTCAGCACGTCGATCGGGCCGGCGAGCATCTCCCGGGCGGCGGCCAGGCGGTCACCGTAGAAGCCGGAGCAGTTCGCGATGCGGACCGGCCTAGGCATTGGTTCTCCCGGGGCGCCCGGGGCCCGCCTCGCCCGCGAACGCCTGGGCGATCGTCATCCACTCGGCGGCGGCGGGTCCCTCGATGGCCAGGGCGAGGTCGTCGCGGTGCCTGCGCTGGGTCACCAGCAGGCAGAAATCCAGGGCCGGGCCGGTCACGCGGTCCCCGGCGGCCTCGGGTCCCCAGGTCCAGGCGGGACCGGTACCGGACGGCGGGGTGAGCTCTACCCGCACGGGAACCTGGGGCGGGGTCATCCCGTGCACGGCGTAGCTGAACCCGCGGGCGCCGACGCCGATGTGCGCGACGTGGCGCAGCCGGTCCGTCGCCTCGCGGGTGACGCCGAGGGCGTCGGCGATGTCCTGGGTGTGCGCCCAGGTCTCCATGATCCGGGCGGTCAGCGACGACGCGGCGCTCATGGCCGGGCCGAACCACGGCAGCCGGGCGCGCGGGTCCAGGCCGGTGAACGTGCCGATCAGGTCGGCGCGGGCGGTGTCGAACCAGGCCAGCAGCCGGGCGCCGGTGCGGTCGCGGAACCGGGCGGCGATCGCGTCGGGGCTGACGCCGTCCCGCGCCGCCGCCAGTTCCGCCTCCAATCCCCGGGGATCGACCGCGGAGCGGACCGTAACCTCGTCGAAGTAGGCGAGGTGGCTGATCTGGTCGGCGATGTCCCAGCCGGCCGCGGGGGTCGGCGTGTGCCAGCCGGCCTCGTCCAGGCCGGCCACCAGGGCGCGGGTGACGGCCGACTCGGCGGCCAGGTCGGCGGCCAGCGCCGCCATGTCTACGGGCATCGTCAGCCTCCGTCCGCGAGGACCACCAGGACCTGGCCGGTGCTGACCTGCTCGCCCGCCTTGGCACGCAGTTCGGCCACCACGCCGCCGGCCGGGGCGCTGACGGTCTGCTCCATCTTCATCGCCTCCAGGACGAGCAGCGGCTGGCCTGCGGCCACGGCCGTGCCCGCCTCCGTCAGGACCCGCAGCACCAGGCCGGGCATCGGGGCCAGCAGCGACCCGGCGGGCGTGAGCTTCTCCGGATCGGAGAACCGCGGCGCCTCGGACAGCGCGGTCGATCCGTCGCTGGCATCCACGTAGGCGTCGGTGCCGACCTGGTGGATCCGGTACGTCCGGCGGGTGCCGTCGATCTCGAGGTCGACGCGGCCGGGGGTGGCCGCGTGCACGAGCGCGTCGAGCGGCACGTCGTCGACCTCGGCGTGCACCCGGTGGCCGGTGATGCGATAGGTGACCTCGTGCGGCTTTCCCGCCGCGGTGTAGGTGACACGCTGCGGCGCGGAGAAGACGTTGCGCCAGCCGGAGGGCAGCGTGCCGAGGACGGGCGCCTCGGCGCGGTGCCGTGCCTGCCGGGCCAGCGCCGCGGCCAGCGCGTGGGTCCGGGTGCCCGGGGCGGCCGACGCGGCGAGGGCCGCGGGGTCGTGCCGGGTGAGGTAGCCGGTGTCGGTGGCACCGGCCAGGAAGCCGGGCTCGCGCAGGATCGCCACGAGCAGGTCGCGGTTGGTGGTCACGCCGTGGATCTCGGCGCGGGACAGGGCGCGGGCCAGCCGCCGCGCCGCGTCGGCCCGGGTCCGCCCGTGCGCGATCACCTTGGCCAGCATCGCGTCGTAGTGCGGGCTCACCACCGAGCCGTCGCGGAAGCCGGTGTCCACCCTGATGCCGGGGGCGTCCGGGAACGTGAAGCGGTGGAGTGTTCCCGTGGTGGGAACAAACCCCTGGGCGACGTCCTCGGCGTACAGCCGGACCTCGATGGCGTGGCCGTCGAGGCGCGCTTCGCGGATCTGCGGCGGCAGCGGCTCGCCCTCGGCGATGCGCAGCTGCAGCTCGACCAGGTCCAGGCCGGTGACCTCCTCGGTGACCGGATGCTCGACCTGGAGCCGGGTGTTCATCTCCAGGAAGTAGAAGGAGCCGTCGCGGTCCAGCACGAACTCCACGGTGCCCGCGCCGGTATAGCCGACCGCCTGGCCCGCGGCCACGGCCGCGGCGGCCAGCGCGGCCCGCACACCCGCGTCGACGGCCGGGGACGGGCACTCCTCCACGATCTTCTGGTAGCGGCGCTGGATGGAGCACTCGCGCTCGAACAGGTGGACCACGGCGCCCGCGGTGTCGCCGAGGATCTGCACCTCGACGTGGCGCGGGTCAGTCACGAACCGCTCGAGGAACACGGTGCCGTCGCCGAACGCCGACGCCGCCTCGCGGCGCGCGCTGGCGACGGCCCCGGCCAGGTCCGCCGGGTCCGCGACCAGCCGCATGCCGCGGCCGCCGCCGCCGAACGCCGCCTTGACCAGGAGCGGGAAGCCCGTTTTCCCGGCCGCCTCGGTGAGGTCCTCCGCTCCGGTGATGGTCACGCCGGGCAACACGGGCACGCCGGCGTCGGCCATCATGGCCTTGGCCGCGACCTTGTCGCCCATCGCGGCGATGGTCCGGGGGGCCGGGCCCACGAAGATCAGCCCGGCGTCGGCACAGGCCCGGGCGAAGGCGGGGTTCTCCGACAGGAAGCCGTAGCCGGGATGGACCGCGTCGGCGCCGGCCGCCGCGGCCGCCGCGAGGACGAGATCGCCGCGCAGGTAGGTGGCGGCGGGCGCCGCGCCGGACAGCCGGACCGCCTCGTCGGCCAGCGCCACGTAGGGAGCATCGGCGTCCGGGTCGGAGTAGACCGCCACCGTGGCGATGCCGAGCGCGTGCGCGGTGCTGATGATCCGGGCGGCGATCTCGCCGCGGTTGGCGATGAGGAGCTTGGTGATCGTCATATCTGGTCACATCCGGAAGACGCCGAAGCCGCGGCGGCCGGCGACGGGGCCGTTGTGCACGGCCGACAGGGCCAGGCCCAGGACGGTCCGGGTGTCGCGCGGGTCGATGATGCCGTCGTCGTACAGGCGGGCGGTGACGAAGAAGGAGTGCGACTCGGCCTCGATCTGGGCCTCGATCGCCGCGGTGCGGGCCCGGTCCGCCTCCACGTCGAACGGCCGGCCGGTGGCCGCGGCCGACGCCCGGCCGACGATGGACAGCACCCCGGCAAGCTGGGCCGCGCCCATCACGGCGAGCTTGGCGCCCGGCCAGGCGAACATCAGGCGCGGGTCGTAGGCGCGCCCGGACATGCCGTAGTTGCCCGCCCCGAACGAGGACGCCATGTTGACGGTCAGGTGCGGGACGGCCGAGTTGGTCACCGCGTTGATCATCTTCGCGCCGTCCTTGATGATGCCGCCCTGCTCGTAGCTGGCCCCGACCATGTAGCCGGTCGTGTTCTGCAGGAACACCAGCGGCGTGTCGGTCTGGTTGGCCAGCAGGATGAACTCGCTGGCCTTCTTGGCTTCCTCGCTGAACAGCACGCCGCGGTGGTTGGCCAGGACCCCGACCGGGTACCCGTGCAGCCGGGCCCAGCCGGTCACCAGGGAGGTGCCGTACAGCGGCTTGTACTCGTCGAAATCCGAACGGTCCACCACGCGGGCGAGGATCTCGCGCGGGTCGAACGGCACCTTGACGTCGGCCGAGACGATGCCGAGGATCTCGTCCGGGTCGTAGCGCGGTTCGGTCATGGCTCCCGGCGGCGGCCCGAGCTTGCGCCAGTTGATCCTGGCCATGATGTCGCGGCCGAGCCGGATCGCGTCAAGCTCGTCGACGGCGAAGTAGTCAGAGAGCCCGGAGACCCGCGAGTGCATCCCGGCGCCGCCCAGCGACTCGTCGTCGGATTCCTCGCCGGTGGCCATCTTCACCAGCGGCGGCCCGCCCAGGAACACCTTGGCCTGCCTGTCCACCAGGACCGCGTAGTCGCACATGCCGGGCACGTAGGCACCGCCCGCGGTCGAGTTGCCGAACACCAGCGCCACGGTGGGGATCGCGAGCCCGGACAGCTCGGTGAGCTCGTGGAAGATCCGGCCGGCCGGGACGAACAGGTCCGCCTGCGTCGGCAGGTCCGCGCCGCCCGACTCCACCAGGTTCATCACCGGGAGCCGGTTGACCCGGGCGATCTCCAGCGCGCGCAGGGTCTTGCGCAGCGAGTACGGGTTCATCGCGCCGCCGCGCACGGTGGGGTCGTGCGCGATGATCACGCACTCGATACCGGAGATCACCCCGATGCCGGTCACCAGGGTGGCCCCGACGGTGAATTCGGTGCCCCAGGCGGCGAGTGCCGACAGCTCGAGGAACGGGCTGTCCGGGTCCAGGAGCAGTTCGATGCGTTCCCGGGCCAGCAGCCGGCCCCGGTCGCGCTGCCGCTGCTGGTACCGCTCCCCGCCGCCGGCGATGGCCAGCTCGAGCTGCTTGTCCAGCTCGTCGAGCAGGGCGAGCTGGGCGGCCCGGTTCGTGCGGTAGACCTCGCTGTCCAGGTCGACATGCGACGTGAGAACGGGCACGCGGGTCAGGCCTCCTAGTACGACCGGGGCAGGCCCAGGCTGTGCTGGGCGACGTAGTTGAGGATCATCTCCCGGTTGACCGGAGCAATGCGCAGCAGCCGCGCCAGGCCCCAGTAGGGCATGAGCCCGTACTCGCTGGACAGGCCGTTCCCGCCGTGCGCCTGGATGGCCGCGTCGACGGCGGCGATCGCGGCCTCGGCGGCGGCGTACTTGGCCATGTTGGACGACTGACCCGCGGGCTGGCCGTGGTCGTACTGCCAGGCGGCCTGCCTGGTCATCAGCGCCGCGAGCTCGGTCTCGATCTTCGCCTTGGCCAGCGGATGCGAGACGCCCTGGTGGGCGCCGATCGGCTCGGCCCAGACCTTGCGCTCGGCGGCGTACCTGGCCGCGGCGCCCAGGGCATAGCGCGCGATGCCGACACCGAGGGCGGCTCCGGTGATCCGTTCGGGATTAAGACCGTGGAATACCTGCCGGAACCCGGCTCCTTCCTTGCCGACCAGCGCGCCCGCGCCGACGCGTACCCCGTCGAAGTGCAGGGTGAACTGGCGCTCCGGCAGCAGCAGGTCGACCGGGAGCAGGTGCTTGGTTAGACCGGGCGCATCAGACGGCACGATCAACAGGGACAGCCGGCCGCCGCGCTCGTCCTGCCCGGTGCGCGCGACCACCAGCAGGGCCTCGGCCTCGTCCACCCCGGAGATGTAGTACTTGGTGCCGGTCAGCAGCCAGCTGTCGCCTTGCTTGCTTGCCGTGGTGGAGATGCTCCGGGTATTGGAGCCGGCGTCCGGTTCTGTGATCGCGAACACGACCTTGACCGCGCCGCTGGCCAGGCCGGGCAGCCAGGTCCTGCGCTGGTCCGCGGTGCCGAATTCGGAGATCATCCCGGCCGAGATCGCGGCGGATCCGAGCAGGAGCAGCAGCGGCGTCCCGGCCGCGGCGATCTCCTCGCAGACCAGGGCGAGCTCGGTCAGCCCTCCCCCGCCTCCGCCGTACTCCTCGGGAATGTTCACGCCGATGAACCCGGCGTCCCCGAGGGCCTGCCAGAGTTCGGCGCAGGGACGGCGGGCGGCGGCGCGTTCGGCGTAGTAGCGGGGCCCGAACTTCGCGGCGATGGCCGCGACGGCGGCGCGCAGCGCGCGGTGTTCATCCGATTCGGCAAAGTCCACGCCGTCATCCCTTTATTGTGATTCATCATTCACTAGCGACCTTAGCGCCTGAATGCGACACTGGCTAGGTGGTGGCGCAGAGTTCAACGCAGCGGCGGCGAGATCCGGACCGCAAGGAGCGGATCCTGGTGGCGGCGGCCGCGCTCGGCGCCGCGCGGGGCTTCGACGCGATCTCCCTGGCGGACATCGGCGCCGAAGCCGGCATTGTCGGGTCGGGCGTCTACCGGCACTTCGACAGCAAGACGGCGATCCTGGTGGCCATGGCCGACCGGGTGATGGACCGGCTGATGAGCCGGGCCGCGGAGATCATCGCCGCCGGGCTCGGCGAGCGCGAGAGCCTGACCTTGCTGGTGCGGGACCACATTTCGGTGGCATTGACCGACCGCGACGCGCTCGCCGTGTACCACCGCGAGGTGCGGACCCTGCCCGAGGACGAGCGGCGCAGGCTGAGCCGCCTGCACCGGCACTACATCGAGGAGTGGGTGCACCTGCTGGCCCCGCTGCGGCCGGACCTGGCCGACGGCGAAGTGCGACTGGCCGTGCACGCCGCCATCGGCGCGATCCAGTCGACGCTGTTCTTCCGCAGCGGGCTCGCCAGCGAGCGGCTCACCGAACTCCTCGAGGTGATGGCGCACGGCTGCCTGGGTACAGTTCACGCCCCTGTAAGTGAACTGCCTCTCACTAAGTCAGCTACGGGTGTGCCTCCCAGTGGCGGCGCAGCGCCGCGGTGAACTCGGCGGACCGCTCGTCGGGGAAGAACAGGCGCGCTCCGTCTAGCTCGACGACCTCGGTGGCGCCGGGGATGGTGTCGCGCAGCCAGTAGGCCCACTTGCGGTGGAAGAACCTGTCGCCGGTGCCCCAGACGATCAGGGTCGGCACCTGAAGGCGGCGCAGGCCGGGTTCGGCTGCCAGCAGGTCGCGGGCGTGCAGCGACGTCAGCAGGCGCTGGGACCGGCGGGCCGCTTCCCGGGTGCCGATCTGCGCCTCCATCCAGGCGCACACGACGTCCCCGGGCATGTTGGCGGCGTCCTGGTAGACGCCGCGGAACATGCGCCTGCCGGTACGCGGGATGTCGCGGGCCAGGCGGCGCGACAGGGGGGCGTACAGGCCGAGGCGGGCGAGCAGCACCGCGGGCAGCAGCAGCCTGGGCGGCATGTTGTCGTGCGCTTCGCAGTTGGTCAGGGTCAGGGTGTGCAGCCGTTCGGCGTGACCGGCGGCGAACACCTGGGAGACGGCACCGCCGGTGTCGTTCGCCACGAGGTCGATGTCGCCAAGCTCGAGCGCGTCGCAGCAGTCAGCGACGAAGCGGGCGAGCCCGGGCAGCGAGAAGTCCTGGTCCGCCGCGGCGGGAGTGCTCCCGTGCGACGGCAGGTCGACAGCCACGCACCGGCGCTCGCCCTCAAGCTCGCCGATCACGTTCCGCCATAGGTAGCTGCTGCTGCCGATGCCGTGGACGAACAGCACCGGGCGGCCCGGGCCGCCGGTGTCGACGTAGCTGGCCGGACCGGACGGGGTGCGCACCTCGCTGCGGTGCTTGTCGAGACGTTCCATCTCGCTGACCATCGGCTTCTCCCTCGTTGTGCCGCCACCGCGGGTACAGTGGCGGAAGACCGACTGTTGGTCTAACTTTGACAAACCGACTGTTGGTCTGTCAATTGAATTGGCGGGCGGATGGAGCCGGGAGGCGGGCGAGTGCGCCAGAGGGCGGATGAGTACGCCAGGAGGCCGGATGAGTGCACCAGAGAGGGGGCGGATGAGTA
>Ga0335081_10016296_pt1 | contig 12026 bp, 9 predicted proteins | sample Lox_Sample_35_FD_206713 | JGI IMG/M metagenome (GOLD analysis project Ga0335081, IMG submission 206713) | Soil microbial communities from Loxahatchee National Wildlife Refuge, Florida, United States - Lox_Sample_3.5 | ecosystem: Environmental > Terrestrial > Soil > Wetlands | place: USA: Florida... | reverse complement strand
AGGACGTCGCCGCCTCGCTGCGTGATTTGCCTTCCAACACCAGCGCCAAGGCCAGCATCCGCCGCGCCGCTGCAACATCGTCGCTACGCTTAGCCGCCACGCGCAGATCCTGCGCCGTGTGATCCTTGCGGGTAATCGAAACCGCCGTCATGTTAGCCTCCTCGCGAATCAAAAAGGCTAGCGAATCATGTCCGTACGGCGCCCGGAACCCCTCATGAGTCAAAATTCAACGCCGTTGGTTTTATTTGCGTCGCGTTCGTCTGCAACGTGTTGTGAAACATATAGAAGCCGAGCCCGATGGTGATCACGGCCGCCGGCGCGAGCCACCAGCGCGGCTCGACGGCGAGCACCAGATAGGCGGCCGTGAAGAGGCCGCTGCCGGTCACCAGCAGACCCCTTTGGCCGAACCAGTGGACGAGCGACTGTACCAGGCTTGCATAAATCAGTCCGCCCAGACCGAAGAAGGCGACCGTGATGCCGACAAACGTGAAGCTCAGCCCAAAGCGCAAGTGCAAATCGGCGCCGATATAGGTGAACGCACCCCATGCCAATGCCGCTTCGAGTACGCCGACGACAAGGATCACGCGGGCGAAGGGGTCGGATAGCACGATAGCGTATTCGGCAACAAAACCGCGCGGCGATGCAGTCGCCTTGGCCCTTTCGTTGGTCTTCGGATCGATGATCAGCTCGACGATCAGGCCGAGCGCCGCAGCGGCGAAAATGCCGGCGAGCACGAACAGAACGTTGCGCCAGCCGATCAGGTCTCCCAGGATGCCGCCCGCCGCCTGACCGAACAGTTGGCCGAGGATGTACCCGGACGCGTAGCGCGCCAGGATCGGCTGAAGTCTCTGGTATGGCGTGACGTCGCCGACATAGGCCATTGATATCGGAATGACCCAGCCCGCCACCGCCCCCGTCGCAAGCCGCGCGAGAACGAGTTCCGGAAGCGACGACACAGTGCCGCAGATCGCCACCAGGATGGCGGCGAGCAAGCTGGCAATGGTGACGGTCCGATACTTGCCGAAACGGTCGCCCGCCGGACCGGCGACGAATTGGATCGCGCCATGAGAGACCGCGTAAAGGGAAACGACCAACGCCGCCGTGCCGACTGTCGTGTGAAAATCGAGAGCGATCTGCGGCAGGAGAGAATCGGTGACGCGCGCCTGGGCTTGGCTGGCAAAGCCCGCTGCGGCCAAGAGCAGGATCGAGCGCGTCGGCGTGGTCCGCGCGCTGTCGGGCGATGAGGAGGTTTGCAGCGAAGACGACACGTCGTGGGGCGATTTAGCGGCGAACCGAATGGCACGGCCGCGCGCAGAAATGCCGGCGTTGACACTGCGCGTGGCGCGGGTTTCTTAGGGCACCGTCGCGCAGCGGGAAACCCTTTTCGGCGCGAGACCTCGTTCCCATGATTGCTGACTTGCGGCAGAAGCAAACCAATGGCGATTGACAAGACCTACCAGCCCGCTGCGGTCGAAGGCCGCATCTACGCCGCATGGGAGGCGGCCGGTGCCTTTCGCTCCGGAAGGCCCGAGCGCGCGAAAGCGCCGCCATTCTGCATCGTCATCCCGCCGCCGAACGTGACGGGCGCGCTGCACATGGGCCATGCGCTCAACAACACGCTGCAAGATATCCTTTGCCGGTTCGAGCGCATGCGCGGCAAGGACGTGCTCTGGCAGCCGGGCACCGATCACGCCGGCATCGCCACCCAGGCGGTGGTCGAGCGCCAGTTGATGGAGCGGCAGGAGCCGTCAAGCCGCGCCATGGGCCGCGAGGCGTTCATCAAGCGCGTGTGGGAGTGGAAGGCCGAATCCGGCGGCGCCATCATCGGCCAGCTCAAGCGGCTCGGCGCATCCTGCGACTGGTCGCGCGAGCGCTTCACCATGGACGAAGGGCTGTCGCGCGCGGTGCTGAAAGTGTTCGTCGCGCTTTACCGCGAAGGCCTGATCTACAAGGACAAGCGCCTGGTCAATTGGGATCCCAAGCTCAAGACTGCGATCTCGGACCTCGAGGTCGTGCAGGTCGAGACCAAGGGCAGTCTCTGGCACATCAAATATCCGATACTTGGGCGAGAGCGCCAATTCATAGTGGTCGCAACCACACGACCTGAAACTATGCTCGGCGACATGGCCGTCGCCGTGAATCCAAACGACGATCGATATCGAGATTTAATCGGGGAGGAGGTTCTGTTACCTCTCGTCGATCTGCCAATTCCAATAATCGCAGACGAGTATACCGATCCTGACAAGGGTACCGGCGCGGTAAAGATTACGCCAGCGCACGACTTCAACGACTTTGAAGTTTGGAAAAGATACGTAGCAAGAATCTCCACTGTTGAGAGACAGCGCTTCGAAGAAGTGCACTCTCGGGACACCAACAATCTCATCAATATCTTTACTCCTGATGGCCATCTGAAGTCATCACCAAAGGATGATTTTGAGAGCGTCAAGCGTGCGCGTTGGCCAATTCCCGAGAACGTTGCAAATCGGCCGGCGCGTCGCCCTATAGCTGAAGCGCTCGCTGCCGTTCTTTCGGTGTCTGATCGAATTCCGGCGGAGCTTCGCGGCCTTGATCGCTTTGCGGCGCGCAAGGCAATCGTTGCGCGCCTAGAAGAAAAAGAGCTGATCGAAAAAGTTGAGCCGCATAGCCACGTCGTGCCACATGGTGATCGCTCGAATGTCGTGATCGAGCCGTTCCTCACCGACCAGTGGTACGTCAACGCCAAGAAGCTGGCGGAGCCGGCGATTGCCGCCGTGCGCAATGGCAAAACCAAATTCGTCCCGCAGAACTGGGAGAGCACTTATTTCAACTGGATGGAAAATATCCAGCCTTGGTGCATCTCGCGGCAGCTCTGGTGGGGGCATCAAATCCCAGCATGGTATGGGCCGGATGGCCATATTTTTGCTGAGCAATCTGAAGCAGACGCAATTAGAGCGGCAGCAGAATTTTACGAAAGTAAAGGCACAAAGTACCAAACTGATTTTATGCCACTCGACGGCGTCAACTATGCGTCAGGGTTGCGTGACGGTCGCTATAAACTTTATCGCGACGAGGACGTGCTCGACACCTGGTTCTCCTCGGCGCTGTGGCCGTTCTCGACGCTCGGCTGGCCTGAGAAGACGCCGGAGCTCGAGCGCTATTACCCGACCAGCGTGCTCGTGACCGGGTTCGACATCATCTTCTTCTGGGTCGCGCGCATGATGATGATGGGCCTGCACTTCATGAAAGAAGTACCGTTCCCGACCGTCTATATCCATGCGCTCGTGCGCGACGCCTCGGGCGCCAAAATGTCGAAGTCGAAGGGCAACGTCATCGATCCGCTCGAAGTCATCGACGAGTACGGCGCCGATGCGCTGCGCTTCACGCTCGCCGCCATGGCGGCGCAGGGGCGCGACATCAAACTGTCGGCGCAGCGCGTCGAGGGCTACCGCAATTTCGCGACCAAGCTTTGGAATGCGGCGCGCTTTGCCGAGATCAACGGGTGCGCGGTATCAGTCGACTTTGATCCGCTAGCGACGAAGGAAATTATTAATCGCTGGATCATTCATGAAACCGCAAATGCGGCAGGCGTAATTACGCTGAAACTTAAGGAATATAAGTTCAACGACGCGGCGGCGTTCGCATATCTTTTTGTTTGGAACATCTATTGTGATTGGTATCTTGAGTTGGCCAAACCTGTGCTGCTCGGTGACGATGAGCGGGCAAAAAATGAGACCGGCGCCACAGTTGCTTGGGTGCGCGATCAAATATTAAAGCTATTGCATCCCTTCATGCCTTTTGTGACCGAAGAATTGTGGCGTGTGACGGAAAAACGGGACCTGCTTCTGACGCTCACCCAATGGCCGAATCTTGCAACGAATTTCGGATACCCCAGAGGCTATAGCGATCCTGCGGCGGAGGCTGAGATTGGCTGGTTAATCGAACTAGTTACAGCCATCCGTTCAGTTCGCGCTGAGATGAATATTCCCGCAGGCAAAAAGTTTCCGTTGGGAATCGCAATCGGAGTTGCGACCGGCCAGGTCGTTCTGGATTGGAGCAAAGTAGTTGATCGTTGGAAGGATCCGATTATGCATCTCGCGCGCGTTTCGTCCGTTGATCTGATTGCGCATCCAGGAGCTATGTCCGGCCAAATCAACATCATTGTACGAGGTCATACGGCAGTCTTATTCGTCGGAGGAGTGATCGACCTTGCCGCAGAGCGCGCCCGGCTCACCAAGGAAATGGCGAAATGCGACGCCGATATCGCGCGCGTCGATCAAAAGCTCGGCAACGCCGATTTTCTCAAGCGCGCGCCCGAGGAGGTGGTCGAGGGCGAGCGCGAGAAGCGCGAGGAGGCGCAGGCGCGCAAGGCCAAGATCGCCGAAGCCTTGGAGCGGCTCAAAGGCGCCGCGTGAGCCTCGCGCCATGTGCCGCCTGAACTGAAAAGCAGCACGGCGCGCGGCCGGTCCCTCAACCAAGGAAGGCCAAGTGACAGCATCTCGTTCCCCGATGAGCTCCCTCGGGATGCTTTGGCTCATCGGCATCGCTTTGCGGCTGGCAATCCTTGCCGTGCCGCCCGTCATACCGGCACTGCGCGATGAATTTCATCTTTCGGGCACCGAGATCGGAATCCTCACCGGCATCCCGGTCGTCGTGTTCGGAATGGCGGCACTCGCCGGCTCGCGGCTGATCGCCCGCATCGGCGTCGTGGCCGCGATCGTCGTCGGTCTATTGCTGACATCCTTGGGGTCCGCCTGCCGCGGCGCGGCGTCGAATGAGCTGACCCTCTTAGCCGCGACGGTGGTGATGGGCGTCGGCGTCGCGATCGTCCAGCCGGCGATGCCTGCACTCGCCGGAAGCTGGTTGCCGCATCGGATCGTGCTCGGCACCAGCGTCTACACCAACGGCCTCCTGGTCGGCGAAATCCTCCCGATCGGGTTGTTCCCGGTTCTTTTTACGGCGCTGGGCCAGAGTTGGCGCGCGACTTTCGTGCTATGGGCCGTGCCGATTGCCGTTATCGCCGTACTGGTGTTGGCCGTTGCGCCCCGGGCAGTCACCGCCGGCGTGAAGGTTTCGACGCGATGGTGGCCCGACTGGCCGGCGCGCGACGTCTGGCGCCTCGGCCTGATCTTCGGCGGCGTCGGGCCGCTCTACTTCGGCAGCAATACGTTCCTGCCGGGATACCTCAGCGAGGTCGGCCGCTCCGATCTCATCAGCCCGGCGCTGACGGCGCTCAATCTCGGACAATTCCCTGCGTCCCTGTTGCTGATGGGATTCGCCCGGCATGTGGAGAGGCGGGCGTGGCCGATCGTTGTCGCGAGCCTGCTCGGGCTTGTCGGCCTTGCCGGCGTCGTCGCCAGCACCGGCGTTTTCGCGGTGGCGAGCGCGGCTGTTCTCGGCTTTGCGGCGGGCGCCGCGTTCGCGCTTGGCCTTGCGCTGCCGCCGATCCTGAGCGCGCCGGGGGAAGTTGCGCGCGTCTCGGCGGCGATGTTCACCATCAGCTACGCCGGTACGGTCGTCATATCTGTCGTCGGTGGTGCCGCCTGGGATTTCAGCGGAAACGCGCGGTTTGCATTCCTTCCGATCGCGCTCGCGGTTTTGCCTTCGATCCTGCTCGCGCCGACGATCGCCTTCGGACCCAAGGCGCAAGCCGGGGCTCGCACCTCGTAACGCCGGGCATTTCGCCCCGCGAATTTCGCGCGGTTACAATTAAGAGCTACACTTGCGATGCAGAACCACCCGCCGGTGGGCCGACAGCAAAAGCGGCAGCGGCGACCATTGGATGTCAATCTGCGCCCCGAATATTTTGATACCGCGCAGTTGCGAGATGTGGTCTCCTCCCAGTGTGCCGATTCCGAAGTTCGCACGGTTATGCGGCGCGATCGGTTGCGAACTTCGGGATCGAAAGGACACTTAGCAAACGTATTGTTCTCGTGTGGCTTTGGTTCAGAAGTCCGCATGACGAGTCAAGTCGATATAATGATGCGGACTTCTGAACCGCCACACCAGGCCGCCCTCGCAGCGGCGATGGTCGAAATAAAGACTGCACATGCTCGATCTCAACAATCGGCCCGGCGGTCCCAACCTGATCGTGACGGCCAAGACCGCGCACAAGGTGCACTTTCTCGACGCCGGGACGCTCACGGTGTCGAAGACCATCGACATGCCGGGCTCCACGCACGAACTCGCGCTCTCGCCGGACGGTCGCACCGCCTATGGATCGGTCTATGGCGATGGGATTTTCATCAAACGCATCAATCCGGACCGCCGCATCGTCGTGATCGATCTGCCGTCGCGGTCGCTGTCGCGGATAATCGATCTCGGCGAAGTATATGCGCCCCACGGCGTCATGATGGATGACTCGGGCGCGCTCTGGACTTCGGCGGAACTGGGCAACGCGGTGCTGGTGATCGATCCGACGACCGACAAGATTCACAAAATCGATGTCGGTGGCACGGCGCACTGGGTGGCGATCAGCCACGCGACCGGCAAAGCGTTTGTCTCGGTGAAGGGCAATGATATTGTCCTCATCGACACAGCGCGGCGCGCGGTCATCGACCGAATCGCGCTGCCGCACGTGACCGAAGGCCTGGCTGTTTCCCCGGACGGCGGTACGGCTTACGTCTGCGCACAAACGGCGGCCGAGTTTTATGTCGTCGATGCGCGTACTCACGCCGTCCGGCAAACCGTAGCGGTTGACGAGGCCAACCCCGCCAATCCGCAAATGCGGCGCGTGCGAGTCTCGCCGGACAATCGCTACGTCGTCGTCTCCTCCAACAAGGGCGATCACGCCGCGATATACGCGGCCGACGGTCTCAAGCCGGTCGCCTCGTTCCCGACCAAGAAAGGCCCGATGGGTTTCGGCTTCGCGCCGGGCGGCGAGCGCGCCTATCTGTGCTGCCACGATGACGCCGTCGTGTTCGAGTTCGAGCTGGCAAGCGGGCGCGTGACCCGTACATTTCCCACGGCCGCCGGATGCGAGTTCATCGTCGCTTATGACTGACGTCGAAATTCGGCTTCCGATCCGCCGGTGCCGGCGCGAGGCGGTCAAGCTCTGACGCAATTGGCTTGCTGAGAAACCGCGAGCCTCTCAGGCCGTAGCGCCACGGCTTGTCCGCGGCCTTGGTGATGCCGATGCGCAGGCCCACGGCGACTTCGATGGGCTCCGCGCGAGCGTACAGGGCAAAGGGCGGCCCATCGAGTGCAAGGCCGTTATGGGCGCCGGTGACGCCAAGCGCCTGGCAAAGCCGGCCGGGCCCGGAGCACAGCAGGCGTTCGTCGGCCAGACCGCGGCGGCGGCGCATGATCGGGATGCCGGCAGTCGGCTCCAAGGCGCGGACCAGCACGGCGGCCGCCGACCCTTCCGGCTCGCAGACGAAATTCAGGCACCAGTGGATGCCGTAGGACCGGTAGACATAGGCAAAGCCGGGCGGGCCGAACATGACGGCATTGCGCGGTGTTGGGCCGCGAAAGCTGTGGGCCGCCGGATCGGTGTGGTGATAGGCCTCGATCTCGACGATGCGGCCACCGACGCCGCCGAACAGCAGCGTCGCACCGATCAGTTCGGGCGCCACCTCGTGAACGCTGCGGCCGAAAAAAGTGCGGCTCAAACGCCTCAGTTTCGGCCTCATCGTCGCAGTCCAGGTTCATTACGGGCAATTGAGAGTTAACAGCCGGACGCCGTTTGCGTGCGATTCTGTGGCTCCAAAGCAACAGCGCCAGAACATTTGGCCGTTTCGCATCGCATCAGATGTAAACGCCGCTTTTTGGCCATAGGGTTTTTGGAGATCGATGGCTGACAGCGCGAGCTTGCAAAGGCAAGTCATTGCGGCTCTTCCGATTTTAAAGCGCACAATGCGTTCGATCGGAAGGGGAGGGGCGAGACGGCTGTGTTTGGCCGGCAACAGTTCAATGGATGCTAAGACCAATCTGAAATCAAGACTGCCTAGCCGGCACGCAACGGAAGGACCGGAGCGGGCGCCCCACCGCGCATTCTACTACGCGATGGGCCTGACGCGGGAGCAAATCCATCAGCCCTTCGTCGGCGTCGCCACATGCTGGAACGAAGCCGCGCCCTGCAATATTGCGTTGATGCGGCAGGCCCAAGCAGTCAAGCTTGGGGTTGCCGCTGGTGGCGCTACCCCGCGCGAGTTTTGCACCATCACCGTGACAGACGGCATCGCCATGGGGCATGCCGGGATGAAGTCGTCGCTGCCTTCACGCGAGGTCATTGCCGACTCTATTGAATTGACCGTGCGCGGCCATTCCTACGACGCGCTTGTTGGGCTGGCTGGTTGCGACAAGTCGCAGCCGGGCATGATGATGGCGATGTGCCGGCTCAATGTGCCGTCGATCTTCATTTATGGCGGCTCGATTCTGCCCGGCACCTTCAAGGGGCGCCCGGTCACCATCCAGGACGTCTATGAGGCCGTGGGAAAGCATTCGATCGGCGCGATGTCCGACGCCGACCTCGACACGCTCGAGCAGGTTGCCTGCCCGTCGGCCGGCGCCTGCGGCGCGCAGTTCACCGCCAACACAATGGCGACCGTGTCCGAGGCGATCGGTCTTGCGCTTCCCTATTCGGCCGGAGCGCCGGCGCCGTATGAGATCCGCGATAAGTTCTGCGTGCTCGCCGGCGAGATGATCATGGATCTGATCGTCAAGAACATCCGTCCGCGCGACATCGTTACCCGGAAGGCGTTGGAGAATGCCGCGGCGGTGGTCGCCGCGACCGGCGGTTCGACCAATGCGGCGCTGCACCTGCCGGCCATCGCCAGCGAGTGCGGCATCAAGTTCGATCTCTTCGACGTGGCCGAAATCTTCAAAAAGACACCTTATGTCGCGGATTTGAAGCCGGGCGGCCGCTATGTCGCCAAAGACATGTTCGAAGCTGGCGGGGTTCCGCTGCTGATGAGGACGCTGCTCGACCATGGCTTCCTCCATGGCGAGTGCCTCACCGTTACCGGCCGCACCATGGCCGAGAACCTGAAATCGGTGAAGTGGAACGCAGATCAAGACGTCGTTCGCCCGGCCGACAAGCCGCTCTCGCCGACCGGCGGAGTCGTCGGTCTTAAAGGCAATCTCGCACCCGAGGGCGCGATCGTTAAGGTTGCCGGAATGGAGCGCTTGCATTTCTCCGGCCCGGCGCGCTGCTTCGACGGGGAGGAAGCCTGTTTCGAAGCGGTGAAGAACAAGAAATATAAGGAAGGCGACGTGCTGGTGATCCGCTACGAAGGCCCCAAGGGCGGGCCGGGCATGCGTGAGATGCTGGCAACGACGGCCGCCCTGTACGGACAGGGCATGGGCGGCAAGGTCGCCCTGATCACTGACGGACGTTTCTCCGGAGCAACCCGCGGCTTTTGCGTCGGTCATGTCGGCCCCGAAGCCGCTGTCGGTGGACCCATCGCGTTGATCCGCGACGGTGACATCATCGAGATCGACGCTGAAAAGGCAAAGCTTGAAGTCAAGCTGACAAAGAGCGAGCTGGAGCGGCGTGCGCGCGAATGGAAGCCGCCGACGAGCGATTTCACGTCCGGCTATTTGTGGAAATACGCCCAACAAGTGGGACCAGCGCGCGGTGGCGCGATTACCCACCCCGGCGGGGCAGTCGAAAAGGCGTGCTATGCAGATATCTGACAAAGCTGCCCGCATCGCAAAGGGCGGCATGCTGGTTGCTATCCTGAGCGGCGTCGGGATTGGGCTCGGAATAGGGCCCGGCGGCGTCGGCATCGCGCCCGAGCCGGCTCTCGCATTCGACGGAACCACCGCACCGAACACAGCCGCACTGTCACCGACCGATTCCCTGCGCGGTCCGGCGCGTGCCCCGGATGTCGGCGAGAAGGCCAAGGCGCTGACCGCCCTGGAATACGCTGCCGATCAGGGTCACCTCGCGGCCCAATGGAAAGTTGGGCGAATGTATGCGGATGGCGACGGCGTTCCGCAGGACGACCTTCGCGCCTTCAACTACTTCAGTCAGATCGCCAACACCCATCCGGACGAGAGCCCCGGCACGCCGCTCGCACAGTTCGTCGCCAAGGCCTTCGTAGCGCTCGGCCACTACTATCTGAGGGGAATTCCCAATTCGCGGATCAAGCCCGATTCCGCGCGCGCGCGCGAGATGTTTGCCTATGCGGCGTCCTATTTCGGTGATGCCGACGCGCAGTATCAGCTCGGCCGCTTTTATCTTGACGGTTCGCCGAGCGATCCGCGTCAGGCAGCGCGCTGGTTTCAGCTTGCTGCGATCAAGGGCGATTGCAGGGCGGAGGCGGTCCTGGGCGACATGCTGTTCCGCGGCCAACAGGTGCCCCGGCGGGCGGCGCGCGGCCTGATGCTGCTCACGCTCAGCAAGGATTGCGCCGGGCCCGAGGAGATCTGGGTCAAACCGCTTTACGACAACGCGTTCCATCGGGCCAGTGACGACGAACGCGCCATGGCACTCGCCTATCTCGAAGATTGGCTCAAGGGTCGCCGCTATTAGAGGAGCCTGCCGGTCTCGCTCGCGGCCGGGGCCCGCTGCCGAACTTCACCGGTCGAGATTTTCTGGCTGGGTTCGATCGCAAGATCGAGCCACACTGGCACGTGGTCGGAGGGCTTCTCCCACGCGCGCACGTGACGGTCTATGCCGACATCCGTGAGCCGGTCGGCGGCCGCGGGTGACAACAGGACGTGGTCGATGCGGATGCCGTTGTTCTTTTGCCACGCGCCGGCCTGGTAGTCCCAGAATGTGTAGAGGCCGGGTCCATCGGTCGTCGCGCGCAGGGCGTCGGTCAGGCCGAGATTGATCAGCGCGCGAAACTCCCGTCGCGTGCGGGGCAGGAATAGCGCGTCGCCAGTCCAGGCATGCGGATTTCGCGCGTCGGCCGCATCTGGAATGACGTTGTAATCGCCGGCGACGATAAGCGGCTCTTCAAGTTTCAGGCGCTCACGAACGTAGGCTGAGAGCCTCTTCATCCAGCCGATCTTGTAGGCGTATTTGTCGGTGTTGGGCGGGTTGCCGTTGGGCAGATAGATGCTGGCGATCCGAAGCGCGCCTTGCGCCGTCGAAATCATCGCTTCGATGAAGCGGGCGTGATCGTCCTCATCGTCGCCCGGCAGGCCGTTGCTCACCTCGTCGAAAGGGAATTTCGAAAGCAGCGCCACCCCGTTGAACGTCTTCTGCCCGTGAAGCGCGAGATTGTAGCCGAGCGCTTCGAAGGGCTCGCGCGGGAAGCCGTCGTCGACGCATTTCGTTTCCTGCAGGCAGACGATGTCGGGCTTGCGCTCCGCAAGCCAAGCGACAGCCGCATCGGTGCGCTGCTTGATCGAATTGACGTTCCAGGTCGCGATCCGCACCGCAATGAGGCTCTTGGGGCTCTTGTTTTGGGGCTCTTGTTTTGGGGCTCTTGTTTTGGGGCTCTTGTTTTGGGGCTCTTGTTTTGGGGCTCTTGTTTTGGGGCTCTTGTTAAAGAGCGAAGCTGGTGCCGCAGCCGCATGAGGCTGTAGCCTTCGGATTGTGTACCTTGAAGGCCGAGCCGATGAGGTCGTCGACGAAGTCAATCTCGGCGCCGGCCATGTAATTGAGGGAGACAGGGTCGATCAGCACGGTCGCGCCGTTGCGCTCGATCACCATGTCGTCGTCGGCCTTGGTCTGCTCGGTGTCGAATTTGTACTGAAATCCGGAGCAACCACCACCCTCGACGCTGACACGCAACATGGTTCCCGCCGGCTCTCGCCGCAGGATTTCGCCGATCCGCTGCGCCGCGCGCTCGGTTACGATGATATCGGCCGCCATAGCCACCTCCGCCGCGGAATCGGGTCCGATTGCCACAGCATCACCAGGATAGTTAAGTGCCGCAGTGGCCGAGGTCAATTGCGGGCGGGCGTGCTTAAAATGGCGATTGACGGAGCAGCGACGCACGCACCGTATGCGAGCGACCCAGGCCGCAGCCGGGGGCGGCTCCATCCGGAACCGGCCAGCAAAAGCCGCAATCCCTTTCGCCGCGACTGCGACCGCATCATCCACTCGACCGCCTTTCGCCGCCTTAAGCACAAGACCCAGGTCTTCGTGTTCG
>Ga0335081_10016295_pt1 | contig 12026 bp, 7 predicted proteins | sample Lox_Sample_35_FD_206713 | JGI IMG/M metagenome (GOLD analysis project Ga0335081, IMG submission 206713) | Soil microbial communities from Loxahatchee National Wildlife Refuge, Florida, United States - Lox_Sample_3.5 | ecosystem: Environmental > Terrestrial > Soil > Wetlands | place: USA: Florida... | reverse complement strand
GAGGTGAGTCCCGTCACCCACTTCACCGGGCAACCGCACACCATGGCGCCTTGCCACCACGCACGCGCCTACGGCCAGATACTCGACGAACCGCATGCAGAGCGGTCCGGTTCCGGGAAGATCGATGCAGACGCGGGCGCGGGCCACTTCCCGGAGGTAGCGGCTGTAAGACACCACGCGATCGCCCCCCCAAAACGTGAACGAACCGGCGTTCGCCAGGTCCCGAAGGACCTCGGCCCGAATATCCCGGGCAAAGCTCATACTGAACCGGCCGTAGACGTCGAACCTCGGCTCCCGATGGCTCTTCGCCCACCGCAGATACTTCAGGAAGGGGTAGAGCTTGCGCGACGCGGGGAGATAGCCACCCGGGACGATGGTGGGGTGAGGGTACCCGTCGTCCCGGAACTGGAACTTGAACGTGAGGAGGCTGTCCCTGGTACACTCCTCCTCGACGAAGTCGGGATAGTCCGAGACATTGAAAGCCACCTGATGCGGCCGGCCGTCGACGACGAACTGGCTGACGATCGTGCCTCGGTATGGCTGCGGCAGGTCCGCGCGCACGACGTCGACACGTCGCTGCAGCATGTCCCGCAGCTGGTCACCCCCGATGTACATGAATCGCCACTGGTAGGCCCGCGGCCAGCGGACGGACACCCGCTCGCGCAGGGACGCGGGCAGCATCGTGTGCGACGAACCGACCGACGGGAGCGACCAGCCAAGTCGGAGCGCGGCCTCGACAGCGAAATCCGGCCAATCGCGAATCTCCATGAGGCGGCGGAGCTTCATCGTGTAGTTGTGCCTTCCATTTGTCGCCTGATGATCCGCGCTGCGACTCGCCTGCTGCCGGACAACGAAAATCAAGGTTTGCCCCGTAGAACCTGTCAAGGCAGCGTCGGTTGCTCGCCGCCGTCGAGACCCATAGGTTGCCTGACGAAAGAAGACCTGCCGCGCATTTCGCACCGTCGCGCAAGGATCGAACGATGAAGGTTCTATTCGCGGTTCCGTCCTTGCCACAAGACACCGTGAGTGTGGACGCGTTCCGGAAGGGATCCGTTCCCGTCAGCGGCTCCGTGGGTTCGTTCCTCCTGGTCGCGGATGCGCTGGCAAGGAATGGCCAATCCGTGGGCGTGTGGGTGCGGTCGGGACAGAAGCTGGTGGACACACCGCTCGAAAGCTACGGAAGCCTCGATGAAGCACTCTCGAACCGCTGGGACCGGGTGGTGCTGGCATCCTGGGACGACGAAGCTACGCTCGCCGCTCTGACGCGTGCCGGAGTCGCCCCACTGATGTGGACGCACGTGGACGTCTCCCGGACGACGCTCCTTCAGCTGGAGACAGGGTTGCTCGACGGCATGGTCGTCGTGTCCGATGCGGCTCGAGTGACGCTGCTGCACTCTTCTCATCGCGGCCGCATCGGCCGCGTCTACAATGCCCTGAATCCGCTCTTCGGCGCACAGGTCGCGGCGGCGCCCGACCGCTACCGTTCTCGAACGGTCGTGTTCGCCGGCTACTTCGGTTACTCCAAAGGTGCGCATCTCGTGCTGACGATGTGGCCGGAGGTACGCCGGAGGATCGAGAACGCGCGGCTGGTGATAGCCGGCAGTGCGAAGCTGTACAGCGGCAAGGCGAAGATCGGACCGCTGGGGCTCGCGCTCCCGGAGTTCGAAGAGCGCTACCTGAGCCCCCTCATCGCCGAGTTCGGCAACCTGGAGAATGCAGGCATCACCGTCGCGGGACTGCTGAGCCCGAGGCAGCTTCGGGACCTTTACTCGTCGTCGGCGCTCGGCTTCGTCAACTTCAACTGGCGCATGTCCACCGAGACATTCTGCTGCGTCGGGATCGAGATGCTGGCCTGCCAACTGCCGGTCTTCAGCTTTGCGGCGGGCGCTTTGCCGGAGACCATTGGCCGGACCGGAGGGGCGGTACTATGCACCAAGCCGGACCTTCAGGCCGCGGCGGATGTCGCTGCACGGCTCCTCGGGGACCCGGACTGGCTGCAACGCCTTGGCCGGGCGGGCAGGGAGTACGTCGTGCGGGAATACGACGTCGACAAGATCACCGGTCTCTGGGGAGAGTTGCTGCGCGCTGACAGTAGCGCTCTGGCTCGCCTCGCAGGTCCCTGGCAGGGCAGCCGCACGATTCGCTATTGGCTGGAGCGGTCGGTCGGAGCCTTGGGCCTTGGTGTGAGATATCGCGCGCTCTTGGATGGTCTCAAGGAGCGTCGAGCGCTGCCGCCCTAACGGAGTACGGCCGGTGTGCGGCCGTGGAGCACCCGCACGCCGGGGAAATCACGCATGTCCAGCACCACCATCTCGTCCCGAATGAACCGGTCCAGAATGGCCCCCCCCAGCGCGTCCGGCCTGCTTCTCTCCACCAGCCAGAAGGTGCGCGAAGGGCCGACGTCTGCGGCGAACCTCCGACGCAATTGCCCGTCGTCCCGGATGCGCATGTCCGCGAGCGCGTACGAGTCGAGCACGTGGTCCCGTGGCAGGCCGAGCAGGGGAGCCGACCCGCGATAGTAGTACCGGAAGGGAAGAACGGCGTCGGCCTCCGCGAACAGGATGGGCTCCGTGGGTCCGGCGCGCGCGGTCACGTACGCGACCGCCGGTTTCCACGCCTCCTGACCATCGGCATTCCGCAGGTAGCTCACGGCGGACAGCGCCAAGACCGCCGTGAGGAGCAGGCCGAGGATCGGCCGGGCGACCGGGCTAGGCATCCGGGCGACGAGCAGGCCGATGAAGACAATCAGACTCGTGGTAACGACGATGTAGTGACGGCTGTCGACGAGGAGCGCGTGCGTCAGCCGGGCTCCCGCCAGCACGGCAAACGGGACGGCCCACAGCACGCCGAACACCATCTCCGCCTTGCTCCACCGTGTCCGCCCGCGGCCGATCCGGAGCCCGATGACCGCGGCCAGCAGCACACCCAGCGCCGGCGTAGCGCCACCGCGGAGGACCACGGGCGCGCCTGCGAACACGCACTCGCGCAGCGCGGAGAGAACCCACCCCACCAGCCACGCGGCCGACGAGACGACCGCGGGCTGCTGGAAGTTCGAGTCGGCGGTCGTCTGCGCCAGCAGCGTTGGAGCCCACGGCAGCAGCAGCACACCGAGGGCCAGGAAGCACAGCAGCAGTGCGCGCCGCCGCTCGGCCAGCAGCAGGCCGGCCAGGAGCTGCGCCGCAAGGAGAAAGGCGGCGTAGTAGAACGTCATCAGGGACAGGTAGGCGCAGGCCACGTACAGCACCAGATCGCGCCGTGATCGCGCCGTGCCGGCCACCCAGATTCCCACGAAGAAGTACGTCGTCACCGTGGTGAGCAGCGCCGCCAGCGCGTAGCACCGCGCCTCCGAGGCGGCCCACAGCAGCATCGGAGACAGCGCGGCGACCAGCGGGAGACTGAACGAAGACCTGGCCAATTCCAGGAGCTTGGCGAGCCGGTACAGGACCCACAGCGTCAGCGCGAGCGCCAGGGTCGAAAAGAGCCGAGCCCATTCGATGGTCGGCGAGATCCGTATCCAGAGATTGAGGAGGATGAAGTACAACGGAGGCTGCAATTCGAACCGCACCGACTGACGGAAGGTGTCGCCCAGCGGTCGCCGTATGGTATCGAGCGTGTAGGCCTCATCGAGCCACAGGTCGCGATGGAAGTCCACGTAGATCGCAACCGCAGCGAGCACGATGAGCGCCAGCCCCAGGACGATCCGCGGCCATCGCGCATCGTTGTCGGCCGGCCCCCGGGATTGCTCGGCGATGCCGGTCACGGGCCTCCGACCGCTGCGCGACGCGGCTCGAGAGAGAACAGTATGAACGAGGGGCATTCGCTCACCACGGGGTAGGTCGCGCGCAGGGCGTCCTCGAATCCCGGCGTGAGGCCAAGAGCGCTCTTTCTCGCGACGAAGAAGCGCGCACCGCGTGAGGCGAATCCTGCCACGGCCGGGACCGTTTGGCTCCCGTCACATATGTTGAAGCCTTTCCGGTCCATCCAGTAGAACATGAACGGCTCGTTGAAGGCCACGCGGGAGCCGTCCGGGTGCGCGCAGGGCCCCCCGCTGACCAGCAGCAGCGCGCGCGACGGGACGAAAGGGGCAAACTGCCGCGCACAATCGTAGGCGGCCTGCATGTAGTGCGGATGGGCTTCGCCGACGACCTCGCGGACCTGGAGTACCAGCGTGAGCGGCACCAGGAACCACATCGCGGACACGACGACCTTGGCCGGGAGGCCCGCGGGCCTCGCCGGATCCACCTGCGACAACGCGCCGCGGGAGCGCGCGAACAGGACGAGCAGCGCGAATGCTCCGACTGCACCGGCGGCGGCCGCGAGCAGGCGCGGGCCGGCCCCGAAGCCCATATCGAGATGCGCTCGACCGATGACGGCGAGCACGGCGAGCACGGCGGCACCGACAGCCGGGGCGGCAACCGCCAATCGCGGCCGCCAGCGCGCGGTCAGCAGCGCCTCCGTGCCGACGCCGAAGAGCAGAGCCGCGGGCGGCACCGAGGCGACGTGGTAGTAGATGGCCCACTGAGAGCCCATGCTGCGCGAGGCCAGGACGTAGAATGCGGCCACCGCTGCGAACCAGATCAACGCGATCTGGCTGGGCCGCGCTCGGAAACGCATGATGACGCCGAAAAGGCCGACCAGAACCCCGGCCGGCATCCACACGTAGAAGAGCTCCGAGATGACAATGCCCTTGATGAATGCCGGGTTCGTGAAAAAGTCCCACCCTATCCAGTGATACTCGTTGGACAGACCGAGCGAGTTGCCATAGTGGATCCAGAAGCCCCGCGCGTACGCATACCAGATGAGCGGCGGGACCAACGAGAGAAGGCCCAGTACCCAGACGCGGACACGGCGCAATGCCGCCCACCCGTCCCGCTGGAACAGAAGCACCGCGAACAGGATCCCGATGTGCGCGGCATTCGCCTTCGCCAGGATGGTGAGCGCCGTCGCCCCCGCCGTGAGCGCGTAGTCGCGCCAGCGCCCAGTGTCGAGCCACCGGAGGAAGGCCAGCACGGCGAGGACGTACGTCAGGAACATGAGCGCGTCGGGCTGGAGCGTGTTGGAGATCCGCACCGCGAGCGGGCTCAGCACGAAGAACAGCGACGCGGCGATCGCTCCGTTGGGCGGGAGTACGTACAGCGCGAGCCTGAAGAACACGACGAGGGTCAGCAGCGCGAAGGCGTACACGAGGACTCGGCCAGCGACCTCATGGAAGCCGAAGATCCGGTAGAGCACCGAGGTCGCCCACGGGGTGACCGGCAGCTCCATCTCCACGTAGCCGGGCCCGTTGCCGCGCCAGTCAATTCTCGGGTACAGGAAGCGTGCGTCCTCCCGGTAGTAGTTGCGAGCGATGGAGGCCATGTCGCACTCGCGCCACGACTCGCGGACCGTGCCGTCCACCGGGTGCCAGAGGTCGATTGCGCGCAGTCCCGCGCCCGCCAGGAACAGTGCGACGAAGATCAGCGCGCGGCGCGACTTCACGCTTCCGCCGTTCCGCTCGCCCGGCGCACCAGCCTGGGCAGGAAACCACGGTACGCGCTCAGCGGCGCGACCGGCCCGGGCTCCGCGATGACGCAGCCGGTCACGCACGTGCCGGCCAGCCGCTGCACCTCGCTGAACTTGGCCCGGCTGAACTCGTCGCCCGCATACCTGGCGTTGAGGAAGTCCACGACGCCGGCCAGCTCGTTGGCCAGGCCACGCTCCATCGCCTGAAAGCCGCGGTAGACGAAGTCGGCGAACTCGGGCTCCGGCTCGCGGGTGCCGCGGCCGATGCCCGCGTAGGCGAGCGCGGATCCGGTGAAGTCGGCACGCCGGTACAGGTTGCAGCCGTCCACGAGGCCCTTGGCACCCTTGGCGCGCTGCACGATGTCCGCACGTCCCTCGGCGTACACGCGATGCGCGGTGCACACGACGACGAGGTCGGCGCCGCCCAGGGCCCGGCCCAGATCGCGGGTGAAGCGGGATTCGAGGCCGAACTTCTTCACGTTCTGGTCGTCGGGCTTGACGTACGGGTCGTGGATCGCGACCTCGCTGCCGCGTTCGAGCAGGAGCCGCGCCAGCGCCAGCGTGGGCGAGTTGCGGGTGTCCTCGGAGTCGAAGCGGTAGGCTGCGCCGAGCAGCGCGAGGCGGCGGCCCTTGAGGCTCCCGAAGGCGCGCTCCGCCAGGCGGATCGTCTCCGCCGGCGATTCGTCGTTCACGCGACGGGCCTCCAGGATCAGGCTCGCCGACGTATCGGCTCCGCTCTCGAGCTTCCGCCACCAGAGCAGGATGCCGTCCTTGGGCAGGCAGTGGCCGCCCACGCCGACCGTGGGCACCAGCAGGCCGCCGCTCGGAACGGCGCCCGGGTCGGCTGAAGCCGCGTCGGCTTGCGCCAGGCGCGCATTGACTCCGTCGCGCACCCGGTAGAAGTCGATGTCGTGCTCGTCGCAGAAACGGACGATCTCCGCCGCGTACGCGATCCGGACGTCGCGGTACGCGTTCTCGAGCGTCTTGACCACCTCGGCCGTCAGGCTGTTGGTGCGGTGGAGTGTGCCGCGGGTGACGATCCGGCGGTACACGCGCTCGATCAGCAGCGGCGTCGCGGGACTCAGGCCGGCCACCAGCTTGTCCGAGGCCGCCACGCGCTCGACCAGCCGCCCGGGCATCACCCGGTTCGGGCTGTTGCCCAGCAGCACGTCTCGGCCCTCGACCAGCCCGAACTTGGCGAAGTGCTCTTTCACGACGGTGGCCATGGACGACGGCGCCAGCGTGGACTCGATGGCCAGCACCGGCACGTTGCCCGCCGGTCTCCCCTGGAGCGCCGTGGCGATGGCCGTGAGGGCCTCCATCAGCGGGCCGTAGTCCGGAGCGAAGCCCGCCTTGTCGGTCTGCACGCAGACCAGGATCAGGTCGGCGTCGCGAAGGGCCGCGTAGTCGTGTGAGGCGCTCAGCCTGCCCGCCTGCCACGACTCCCGGACGATCCGGTCGAGGTCGGGCTCCACGCCGCCGATGGGCGATTCACCGCGATTGATCGCTTCCACCTTCCACGCCGAGGTCGGAGAGGCGCGCTGCACGACCACCACGGGGGCGGGCTGGTCCGATCCTTCGCGGATCCCGGCGTGCGCCAGGAGGGCGGCCATGGGCATCCCGACGATGCCCGGGCCCACCACGGCGATCTTGCGCACGACCCAGTCGTGCCCTTCACCACGAGTCATCGTCAGCGGCATGGCACGTCCGTTGGGCGGTAGGGTCAGTGCTGGTCGATGAACGTCCGGAACCACAGCTCCAGGTTCATGATACCCCAGGAGCGGCGGCTGAACGCGGTCTCGTAGGCCATCAGCTTGCCCACCTCGTCGTGGTCGAACAGACCGCGCTCGCGCGTGGTACGCGACAGGAGCAGGTCGTCGAAGAACTCCCGGCTGCGGCCCCGGGCCCACAGGTGCAGGGGCACCGGGAAGCCCATCTTGTCCTTGCGCGCCATCACGCCCGGGGGCAACAGGTCCTTCACCGCCCGTTTCATGATGTACTTCATCTCGCCGCCCTTGAACTTCATGCCGGGCGGCATGCGGGTGACCAGGTCGGCGATGCGGTAGTCCAGCAGCGGCACGCGTGATTCGAGCGAGACGGCCATGCTGACCCGATCCTCGACCTGGAGCAGCGCCGGCAACCCTGCCACGATGTCGAAGTGGGTCATCTTGTTGTAGTACGACAGCGTGTCGGGGTGGTTGAAGATCTTCTGGAAGCGTCCGAAGATCTCTTCCCGGTCGAATGCGGCCCGGAAATCCGGCGACAGCAGGCTCAGTGCTCCCGCGCTCCGATCGACGAGGCGGAAGTATCGGCGGTCCATCGGGGCAAACACGTTGTGTCGCCAGAACTGCTGCAGCATCGGAACGTAGGCGCGGAGGTACGGCAGATTGGGCAGGATGGACTCCAGCGAGACGATGTGCTCCAGCTCCTCGTTGGTCTCGAAAATCGCGCCCTTCAGCACCTGCTCGAGGTAGGCCACCATATAACGGGCATACCCCCCGAAGATCTCGTCGCCCCCCTGTCCGCCCAGGGCGACCGTGACGTGCTGCTTCGCCAGACGCGAGACGATGTACTGCGGGAACAGGCCGGGCCCGGCGACGGGCTCGTCCATGTGGTAGACGAGACGTGGCAGCAGGTCCACGAACTCGTCCTCGGACGGCAGCACCTCGTGCAGCTCGGCGCCGCACGCCGCCGCCACCTCGCGGGCGTACGGCCGCTCGTCGAATTCCGGGCCCTCGTTGAACGCGCCGGTGAAGGCCTGGACCGACGCCCCGAGCCGCCGGGCGGCGAGGACGGTGATCACGCTCGAATCCATGCCACCGGAGAGGTGCGTGCCGAGGGGAACGTCGCTGCGGAGCTGCAATCGCACGGCGTCGTCCAGCAAACGCCGCAGCTCGTTGATGAAGTACTCCTCGGTATGATCCAGGTCGAGCCGAAACGTCGGCTCCCAGAACAGCGTGTCCTCCACCGCCCTCGCGGCGAGATCCACCGTCAAATAGTGGCCGGGGCGGACCTTGCGGATGCCCTTGAAGAGCGTGCGATCATCCAGGACGTACTGAAAGGTGAGGTACTCGCGGAGGGCGTCGTAGTCGGGTTCCGCGTGCACGGCGGGGTGCCGGAGCAGCGCCTTGATCTCCGAGGCGAACAGGAGGACGCCGTCGCCGGAGTAGTAGTAGAGGGGCTTGATGCCGAAGTGATCTCGCGCCGCCATCAGCCGGCGCCGCTGCCGGTCGTAGAGCAGGAAGGCGAACATCCCGTTCAGCGACTTCACGAACTCGGGCCCGTACTCCGCGTACATCTTCAGCATCACCTCGGTGTCCGACGTGGTGCTGAACGAGTGCTCGAGGGCGCGAAGCGTCTCCCGCTCCTCGACGTAGTTGTAGATCTCGCCGTTGAACACGATGGTGCAGGGCCCGTCGGTCATCGGCTGGTGGCCCGAGGCGAGATCGATGATCGAGAGACGCTTGTGATACAGACCGACCGGCCCCTCGATGAGGTGGCCCTCATCGTCCGGGCCACGATGACCGATGGCCTGCGCCATCCCTGCGAGCACCGGCAGCTTCACCGGTCGCCCGTCGGTCTGCAGGATGCCGACGATGCCGCACATGGCCGGGCTACCTCGCGATCCTGGCGTCGCCAGTGGCGGGAACGCCACCGGGGCGGCGCACGGCGAGATCGGCGCGGGCGCCGAGGGCACGGGCGTGCGTGCCCATGTTGACCAGCGTGAAACGGCGGCCCAGGCAGGTGAGCACCCGGTGAAACAGCTCACGCTTCCGTTCGCCGCTCAGGTCCATCCCAGGGAAGAACGCGAGCGAAGGCGCCTGGTCGCTACCCAGCAGGTCCAGCGGGTGCAGCAGAAAGCTCGGCTGCGTGCCGGTGATGCGGCACGCGGCCGCCGCGGCCTCGAGGTAGGCGATCATCAGCCGCTCGGACACGCGGCTCAGGTAGAGCAGGTAGCTCAAGTGGAACGGGGTCCGGATGCCCGGAAAGGTCGTGACGGGAATCTCGAGCAGCGTGCGCCCGCTGGCCAGCTGCCAGCGGTACGCCTTGTTGGGCCGGAGGCCGTCGCGCACCGTGCCGAACAGCGCCGCGCGCTCGGAGCGCTCCTCGGCGCTGAGCCGCGCGGTCCAGAAGTAGTACGCGCGCGCCAGCGGGCCGAGGAAGGTCGGCAGCGTGGATGCGTCGAACAGGTAGCCGCGGTCGACGAGGATCTCGAGCAAGTCGGCGCTCCAGCTGAATCCGGGGCCGCGGAAGCCGACCGGCTTCTGCCCCGTCGCCGCGACGATGGCGTCCTCGGCCTCGGCGATCTCGCGTTCCAGCCGCTCGTGCGGGTAGCGGTGCAGCCAGGGCTCGTGCTCGAACGAGTGGCTCCCTACTTCGTGGCCCCGCGCGGTCACGGTGCCGAGCGCCGCCACGTTCTCAGGCCGGGCTGCGTCCAGGCCGACGATGAAGAACGTGATCTTGAGCCCCAGTCGATCCAGGGCGTCCAGCACGGGTGGGAGGAAGACCGGAAGATACGACGGCCGGCTCTCCCATCCGGCGTCGCCGTGGGTCTTCATGTAGGACCACAGGTTGTCGAGATCCAGCGAGACGCTGGCGAGCGGTCGCGCGTCGGGCATCCTAGGCCGGCCCTCCGGGGCCGGTCGCGGCCCGCGCGCGCAGGAACGGCGCCAATTCTGCCGCCTTGAGGTTGGCGAGGCCGACGACCTCGTTGTTGTTCAGCGTACCCTGCGCGATCTGCGCCGAGTTCACGACGAACACGTTGCGAAGCGAGGTGCACGACGGAGGCAGCGCCGTCGCGCTGTAATGCAGCGTCGACAGGGCCAGCACCTCCCTGACGCGGGCCACCTGGAAGGCACGCACGTCGGCCCGGCGGAAGCCGGGGTACATCCGCTCGAGGGCGCCCAGGAACTCCGCCTCGATGTCGGTGTCGCTCCTCTGCCAGAAGGGGTCGTCCTGAGTGAGGTACCGCGGCAGGTACGCCAGCGTCTGTCCTCCGAATCGCTCGGTGCCGACGAGGGCCGTCATCTCGATGACGGCCGTGAACGGCACCCACGGCTCCGTGATGTTCGTGACGTAATAGCCGGCCAGGGGCCGCTTGAGGAGCAGCGACGCGCAGGCCACGCCCTGATAGATCACGCGGCCGAGCCGCGTCTTTTCGTCCTGCGTCAGTTGCGGGCAGAGGGCCGGAATCCGGCCGCAGGCCACCGTCAGCACGACGCGGTCGAAGGTGCGCGCCGTGCCGTCCCCGAAAAGTACTGTGGCCCCCTCGCCGCTGTCGCGCACCTCCTTCGCGGGCCGCCCCGTGGCGAATTCGACGCCCAGGCCTTCCAGGTGCTCGCGAAACCGGCGCAACACGGCGTCGTAGCCGCCGTCGACGTACCCGAACATCTCGCGCTTCATCCCCGACCGCCGCGCCGCGTACATCCGCGCGATGATCGCCCAGATGAACGCCGCGCTGGCGAGCCGGTAGTTCTCGCCCAGCTTGCTCTTGAGCAGCGGGAGCCAGATCCGCTCGAAGGTCCGCCGTCCCGACCAGCGCTCCAGCCACTGCGTGACGGCAATGCCTTCCAGGCGCCTGACGTCCTTGAGGTGCGACGCCACCAGGATCGTGGCCGCGAGCCGCGCCTTGTCCAGCAGCGACAGCGGCGGAAACCGCAGGAACTCGAGGCTGGTCGAGAGGGAGAACAACCGTCCGTCGGTATAGAACCCGGTACGGGTGTGGCCCCACTGGAGGCGGTCGGCCAGCCCCAGCTCTCCGAGCAGCCCCCGGAGATGGGTGTCGGACATCAGGATGACGTGATAGAACCGGTCCCAGGTGTAGCCGCCGATGTCCTGGGGCGAAGCGAGGCCGCCGGGCGCGACGGCGCCCTCGATGACAGTAACCCGGAACCCCTGCGCGCTGAGGCGCAGGGCCATGGTCATGCCGAGGATGCCGCCGCCGACGATTCCGACGCTAGTGGACGGTGCTCTCAACACGCGCTCCGCCGGCCACGGGGGACACCGCGACGAGGCGGCGCGGCTCGAGGCCGCCTGTGATACGGAGCCGGACGAGGCTGGCGAGAAGCCCGAGGTGACCCACGATGGTGCGCAGGACCTTCATCTTGGAGCGGCCCAGCATCCGGACTTCGAGCGTGGTCGGGAACTCGACGATCTTCGAGCCGCGGAGGTCGAGCCGTGCGAGCATCTCCGCAACGCCCAGGAAGCCGCCCCGATCCAGCACGAGGCCGGCGGCAGCGCTCCGGCGGTAGACACGGAAGCAGCTCGTGTAGGTGGCGAGCTTGTGGTGGAGCACCAGCCGGTACAGCGCCGACAGCTGCTTCGACGCCGCGAGTCTCAGGTGGGGGACGTTGCGCACGCCGCCTTCCAGGTGGTACGGCGACGCCGTCACCAGATCCACCCCGTCAGTCAGGAGCGGGATCATCCGACCCAGCTCGTGCGGATCGTAGGTGCAGTCGCAATCGATGGAGCAGACGATTTCGGTGTCGGCGGCGCGCAGCCCGGTCATCACCCCCGCCGCCACA
>Ga0335081_10016294_pt1 | contig 12027 bp, 11 predicted proteins | sample Lox_Sample_35_FD_206713 | JGI IMG/M metagenome (GOLD analysis project Ga0335081, IMG submission 206713) | Soil microbial communities from Loxahatchee National Wildlife Refuge, Florida, United States - Lox_Sample_3.5 | ecosystem: Environmental > Terrestrial > Soil > Wetlands | place: USA... | reverse complement strand
CAGGCCCATCACGGGCACGATGCCGGCTGAGGCAAACTGGGGCGCGAAACGCTGCACCGTGTCTTCGGAGAATCCATCGAAGACAAGCGGGGTTTCAATCGGCCTGAGATAGTTGGCAAAATCCTGAGTAGATTCGCCGTTGACTGCCGGGCTGGCGACTTTGCGAGCCGGGAGCGCGGCGACCTTGCTATCCACTGGAAGGGCGGCCGGAGTTCGATCCAAGGCGCTGATTTCGAGCATCTCCGCGATGGGGGTCACGCCGGCGATCGGTTCCTTGGAAAATTCTCCGATGCGGAAAGCCACAGCTCCAGCCAGTTTGCCATCAAAGTAAACCGGGCTGCCGCTCATGCCCGCCACCACGCCGTTGTACTCTGCCTTGGCGCCGCCTAGTCGCACCAGGATAACGTCTCCCTTGGGGCCGTTGGCATTTTTCAAAATGCCCAGAACATCGACCTCCATGGCTTCGGGCTTGGTGCCCTGAAACACGGTGTAAGCCACGCCGTGCATTCCGGCGTGAATCTGATTGACGGGAAGTGTTTCTACCGGTTTGGTTTGGGCACGGGCGGAGGGCAGAAGGAGGCAAGACGCGGCCACGGCGAGAACTACCGATCTCATGACAGATTTTCCCCCGAGGGCCGCCACCGGCCCAAAACTTACACTTCGCGGGTTTGTAAAGTTTGCCGGATGGGAGAAGGATTGAAGCCTAGCAAAACATCCCAATCGCGAAGCCCTGCGTCTATACTAGCATAGGATTTTCAGAGGATTTGAATGTTTTCCTGCCCTTGTGAACCCGTCGTTCGGGCTGTCCGAAGCCTGGCTCGATGCGCCTTTTGGGCAGCCCTGGCTGTGGGAACCGTAACGGCTCCTACGCTTTGGACGCAAGCCCAGGATCAGCCCCCCGCGGGTAGCGGGCAGCAGACGCCGGCGCCACCTGATTCGGGCGGACCGCAAGGGGACATCGGTCCGTACGCCATACCCAAGAAAAAAGAAGAACCACCACCCCCTCCGCCGGTCAAGCCCAAGAGGATTGAGGGCCTGGGCGACTACTCGATCCAGGTGAATGTTCCCCTGGTGGATGTGCCGGTAATGGTCACGACCAAGGACGGCCAGTTCATTTCCAGTCTTAAGAAGGAAAATTTCAAGGTCTACGAAGACGGGGTGCAGCAGACTATCAGCAACTTCGGCATCTCGGACGCCCCGATCACCGCAGTGTTGCTGGTGGAGTTCGCGAAGACGAACTATTCCTTTGTGATCGAAGCGTTGCGCGCCTCCTACAGTTTTGCGCAAAGCCTCAAGAAGGACGATTGGGTGGCGGTTGAATATTACGATATGAGGCCGCAAATACTAGTGGACTTTACCCAGGACAAAGCCGCGATTTTTGGGGCGCTGAACCAGTTGCAGATTCCCGGGTTCGAGGAAACCAATCTGTTTGACGCCCTCTACGACACGCTTGACCGTCTCGATCGAATTGAGGGCCACAAATACGTCATCCTCGTGAGTACCGGGTTCGACAGTTTCAGCAAGCTGAACCTTGATCAGATCTTGAGAAAAGTCAAGACGACCAAGGACGTAACTATTTTTCCGATCAGCGTGGGCTGGATGATGCGTGAAGCCTGCGACATCCAGGAAACCGACTACCATCGTCCCTGCTATTCGCGGGGCATTGCCATCCCTGCCACCCAGATGGACTACTTGCAGGCCGACAATGAGATGAAAACGTTCGCCCGGATGACAGGAGGACGTTTTTACCAGCCACGCTTCCAGGGGGAATACCCGGAGGTTTTCCACGACATCGCGGGCGACATCCGCCACCAGTACAGTTTGGCCTATCACCCGACCAATCCGAAGCTCGATGGCACCTACCGCAAACTGAAAGTCGAAGTGGTGGCGGACAACGGCGGTCCGCTCAAAGTCCGCGATCAAAAGGGCAAGGATGTAAAGTATGAGGTCAACGCGCGCGAAGGCTATACCGCAAAGCACACCGTGGACTAGCGCCTGCGGCTAGTGGACGTGGAACAAGCGATCCAACAGAAACAGAAATCCCACACCTAGAAAGACCAGCAGGGCCATCTTGACCCCCGGCTCGCGATTCACCTCGGGTACGAGGTCGGACGCTGCCACGTAGATGGTCACGCCCGCCGAAAGCGGCAATCCATAGCTTACCTGGTGTCGAAACACTGCCATCGCCAGCACGCCAGCAAACGTAGCCGCTCCCAGCAGGACCGAGGCGCCCCAAGCAACCCGGCGGCTGCGGCCGCTGGCCAGCATCACAGAGGTGACCGTGAAGCCCTCGGGAATCTTGTGCAGAAAAATCGCCAGGAAGATGATCCAACCCAGCCAATTGGAGACGAGGAAGCCGGCCGTGATGGCGATGCCGTCGAAGAAGGTATGAATGATGAGCCCGAGCAGAACGGAGTATCCCTTGTGAGTGTGGATAAATTGGTCTTGGTGAGTCTCTTCGCCGAAGTGGAAATGGGAGGTGACCACGTGTTCGAAAAAGTGGACGATGAGGTAGCCGACGAGAACCAGGAATGCAGCGTCCTTGCCGCGTAGTTCGAGGCTGGCCGGGAAGACCTCGACAATGGCTGTCGCCAGCATGAATCCCGCGCCCAGAGCGACAAAGTACCTGAGGTAAGAGCGGTCCCAGTGCTTCTGGACGATGATGGCGCCGCCGAAAACGTTGGCGGCCGCGGCGGTCAAGCCGAGCAGGAGACTGAGGAGAACAGGGTTCATGCCTCTCAAGACCGAGTAGCTGGTACCGCGTACCGAGGGGATGAGACTACAGCTTTGAAAGCACAGAGTCCAGCGAAGGTCTTCTGGGTACGTGCCACTCCGGGCTGGGTTCTCACCCGCTGTGCCGGATGTGCATCACATCGCCATCTTGCACAATGTATTCTTTCCCTTCCAGGCGTAAGGTACCACGGGCTCGGGCGTCGGCTTCCGAGCCAGCTTCGAGCAACTGGTCCCAGCGGATGGTTTCAGCGCGGATGAAGTGTTTTTCCAGGTCGGTATGAATGGCCCCGGCAGCTTCCACAGCGCGAGTGTGGACGGGAATAGTCCAGGCGCGGCATTCGTCTTGGCCGGCGGTGAAAAAAGAAATTAGGCCAAGTAACGCATAGGTGGTTCGAATCAGGCGAACCAGACCACTCTCTTTGAGGCCGTAGCTGGAGAGAAACTCGGCAGCGTCGGCGTCGCTCATCTCCGCCAGTTCGGCCTCGACTTTGCCGCAGATGGCGGCGGCGCCGACGTTAGGCCGCGCAGCCACTTCGGTCAGCCTGTACTTCGCGACTGCGTTGTCGAGATCATCTCCAAGGGCCGTGCTTTCGCCAATATTCAAGACATACAGGATCGGCTTCTCGCTGAGAAACATGAAACCGCGAAGGCGCTTTTTGTCTTCGGGCGTCATTTCCATCTCACGCAGCGGATGCTCGCCCTCAATGTGCGTCTTCGCCCGCTTCAGTAGATCAAATTCCTTTTCGAGATCCGGGGAACGCATTTTCTTGAGGTCCTTCTCCAACCGCTCCAGGCGTTTTTCAATCTGACCGAGATCGCTGACCATGAGATCAAACTCGACGTTCTTGATATCGCGCAACGGATCGACCGGCCCCACGTGGGGGATCGAGGGATCGGCGAAAGCGCGAACCGCGTGTGCCAGCGCATCCACGGAGCGCAAGTTACCGAGATAGGCAGTTTCCTTGAGCGCTTCCTGGCCGATGGCGCCGACGTCCACGTATTCGACGGAGGCGTGGGTCAGCTTCTTGGGGTTATAGAGCGCGGCCAGACGATCGAGACGGTCATCGGGAACCTTGGCGACGCCGATATGGGCTTCGCGAGGGTTGGAGTAGGCGTGCTCCGAGAGATTGGCTTTGGTCAGAATGCGAAATAAAGATGTCTTGCCCACCTGCGGCAGGCCAATGATGCCAGTTTTCATGGGAAGAAGGCTCTTGGCTATTAGCTCTTAGCGAATGAACTTTGAGCATAAACGATGAAGGCATAAATGCCAAAATCGCAGGAGGAAGGGCGGGTTGAGCCCAAGCCCAAAAGCCTAGGCGCGGAGCGCCGAAGCCGTGAGATACACCACCACCAGGCCCAGCAACAGCACTCCGCCTTCAACTCGTGTGGACCAGACGTGCAGGGCATCGAACTGCAGGCGGGCGGGATTGTCGGGCGGGACGGAATCAATTTCGCCCATGCTGGCGCGCAGTGTGTCCATGTGGGGAATAATCCAGAACTGGGAGACCAGTGTCAGGGACAGCATCAGAACGATCAAAATGTGACGACCAGCGAACGCATGAGCCGTGCCGCGAGTCAGGTAGGTGTAGAAAAGGGAACTCGCCAGAAAGACCAGCCCCGAGAAGATGCCCATCCAGTGCAGGATTGCTAGAGTCCGCCCGACAAGATTCCCTGCCACATGCGTGGTTGGCAGTACGGCAAACGCTGCCGGCGCAACCACGAAGGCAAAGAAAATAAGCCCGCCAATCCAGACGATCAGAGCCAACAGCATGAGGTAGCGAAGAAAAGACATGCGGGGGTCATTATAGCCTCGCCGAATCGCGTTGGGCAGACCCCATCCGCCGCATTTTCTTGTAACAGATGAACGGGACCAGAGGCAGCCTGACGAGGAACCGCAGCCAAAGCCATCCCCAAATCGCGACCCACTCGCACAGCATTCGGGGAAGTTCTTTCCACGGGAACGGACCTGCCTTCTCGCGGTGGGTGAAGTAAGAAAGGGATTTGCCATCCCAGCAGACGGACACCTCCGGCCTGTATCTGAGTGTAGAAAGGCGTGGAAGCTTCGAACCGATGCCTCGGAGGGTTGGTTCGACGAGGTACCACTTCCCACGGTCAAGGAACTGCACCCAGGCGTGGCCTGCGCCGTATCGCCCGACTTTTCCACCGACGAAGCGCGCCTCGTACCCCATCGACAGCAGCTGCCTCCACGTCCACAGCGCGAAGTCATCGCAGTCTCCCTTCCGTGTGCGTTCAAATTCCTCGGGAGGCTGCCAGTAATCTCTCTTGCCGAAGAGCTTTTCGTCCGTACCGGCCTTGCAGGTCCGCAAGAACTGCCTGATATCTTCAAACGTGCTGCATTTTACCTTTACGGGCTGGCTCACATAACGCCCCATGGGGAAAGTGGGGTGAGGACCTTTGCGGCGGTGAAACGGCTGGAGGACCCGCCGGCCCTCTGCGTCGTAGGCTTGCGGAATTACTTCAGCAATCATCGCTCACAGCGAGGCTGGGCACCGGGCAACAGCTACACCGGCACCGGAGTGGCGTCCACTATCTCCTGGATCACCTGCTCGGCCTGCTCGGATTTCTTCAAAGTGGAAGAATAGAGGCCGTTGACTACCACCCGGTGAGCAAACACCGGCACTACCAGCGGCTTGAAGTCCTCGGGCGTGCAAAAGGTTCGGCCATCAAGAAACGCGGTGGCTTGGGCGGCGCGATAAAGCATCTGCGAGCCCCGCGGAGAAACGCCCAATGAGAAGTGCTCGGTCTGCCGCGTCTTCTGAACGATGGCAAGGGCGTAGCTGACCAGCGAATCATCCACGCGAATTTGTGTTACTGCATCCTGCATCTCCAGCAGCTCCGCGCCGGTGAGCACGGGCCGTAGCACCTCCAGTTTGGCGGTTCCGGCATCGGAGCGCAGAATCTCGCGTTCGGCTCCGCTGTCGGGATAGCCCATGCGCGCCCGCATCAGAAAGCGGTCGAGCTGCGACTCAGGCAAGGGATAGGTGCCATGATGTTCGACTGGGTTCTGAGTTGCGATCACCAGAAACGGTTGCGGCAGCGGGTAAGAGTGAGCGTCCACGGTGACCTGTCCCTCGTTCATGGCCTCCAGCAGCGCGGACTGCGTCTTGGGAGTGGTGCGATTGATTTCGTCGGCCAGCAGCACGTTGGTAAAAACCGGGCCGCGCTTAAACTCGAACTCCTGCGCTGCGGCAGAGAAGATGGAGATTCCCACCACGTCGGAGGGCAGCATGTCGCTGGTGAACTGCACCCGCTGAAAGGTGCAATCGAGAGCCCGGGCCAGGGCCTGTCCAAGAGTCGTCTTGCCGACGCCGGGTACGCCTTCAATCAGCAGATGCCCACGCGCGAGCAGGCAAACCACGGCCAGGCGGACAACTTCATCCTTGCCACGGATCACCTTGCGGAGCGCTTGCTCCAGTTGGGCCGCACGGTGCGAAACAGCGCTGGCAGTCTCAAGCGACATTAATGCGATTCTACTATGCAGGCGTGTGGCCGCGCGGTTACGGAGGTTACGGAAAGCATTCAGCACTCAGCCTTCAGCACTCAGCCATCCTAGGTTTGGGTAGCGCCACGACCTGGAATGGCTGAATGCTGAGTGCTGACGGCTGAAAGCTCTTACTGCGTAAACTCTGCCGGCCTTCCGGTCAGCCGCTCAATGCGCTTGGCGATGGGCGGATGGGTCGAGAACAGGTTTCCGAGACTCATCCCCAGTAGCGGTTGAATGATGAACAGATGCGCGGTTGAAGGCGTGGCCTGCATGGGCAAGCGGCGGGAATAGGCGTCGAGTTTGGAAAGCGCACTGGCCAGGGCGTAAGGATTCCCGGTGAAATGCGCGCCCGTGGCATCCGCCTGATATTCGCGGGAGCGCGAAACCGCGAGCTGAATGAGCGAGGCTGCAATGGGGGCGAGGATCAACATGAGAAGCGCGCCGATGCCTCCGCCACGGCGGTCTTCGCGATCGCCTCCCCATCCACCGAAAATCATGGCCCAGCGCCCCATGCTGGCGAGCATGGTGATGGCGCCGGCGACAGTGGCAGCAACAGAACTAATCAGAATGTCACGATTGTTCACGTGGCCGAGTTCGTGCGCCAGCACGCCTTCGATTTCTTCGTCGTTCAGCAGCTCAAGAATCCCTTGCGTCATGGCCACCGATGCATGACTGGGATTTCTCCCGGTGGCGAAGGCGTTGGGTGACGGGTTCGGGATCACATAGATCTTCGGCATGGGGATGCCGATTTTTTGTGTCAGGCGCTCTACCGCCTGGTAAGCGCGCGGCAATTGTTCACGCGTCACGGGCTGCGCGCGGTACATGGCCAGCGCAATCTTGTCGGAGTAGAAATACGAGATGAAGTTCATCACGGCGGCCAACCCGAGCGCCAGCAGCATGCCGTTCTGGCCACCAAAGGCACGGCCGATGAACATCAATAACAGGGTTAACAGCGTCAGCAGAAACGCGGTTTTGAAGGTGTTGCCCATAAGCTCCCCTCAACTCATTAGATGGTACGCTGCAGATGTGGATTCAGCTACCCGTTCGCCCCCGGTTTAGCCGTGCGCCACTACCCACGGGCGCCTGGCGCTTGCGTCCCGTCGGGGGATCCTACGGCACAACCCCGTAGGGCGGAATCATGCCGTGCGGTGTGAACGCATATGGCGGCTGCGGCCTGGTGTTTGAGATTAGCCAGCAATAGAGTCCGATTGGAATGATTGAGGTTAGGGGGCGGCGGGTGGTAACTCCCGTCCTCTCGTCGCAAGCAACTAGCTGACCGGCGCCCGTGCTCCACGCTTCAACGCCCGTTCCAGCGTTTGATCGAGCGCGGCTTTTGCCTTGTCATATTCCGATTGCGAGATTTTTCCTTGCTTGTGCTCGACCTCAAGCTGAAACAATTCTTCCTTGAGGGCATCGAGCAAAAGAGTCGAGCGATTTGGGGCAGGAGGCTTGGCGGCGCCTGGAAGATCGACAACCTCAATTTCTGCCGAGGCCAACTGAGGAACCGTGGCTCTGGAACGTCCCACCACGAAAATCGCGCCCGCCGCCAGCACCAGCCCAAAGCCGCCCAGAATATACCAGCGATATTTCTCCAGAGGATCGGGTGCGTCGATCGGCGGGCCCAGGCCGCCACCGGGACGGGAATCGCGGCCGGTGGTGGCACCGGCTGCGGGTGTGGGCGGGCCGGCGTTCTCATCTCCGGCGTCAGACAGAACTCCGGTACCAGAGACCATGAAGTCGAGCGGCTGGCCGACGGTAGCGTTCGACACTACCTGCACGATCGCGTCCGGCTGCCGCGGGTCGTTCATAGCGACGAACGGTGTGCCTTGGCCGGCGGTGAATTGCATGCTCTTAGGCAGCATCACGACGAAGTGCTGGGAGCCGTAGATCGCCCTCGGGTTGATGCTGGCCTGACCGTTGTAAGGCAAATGGAAGGCAACCTGGAACTGGGTCTCGCCGGGGCGCAAGGGAAAAATAAAGGCGTAGCGATTTTTTTCTTTCTGTGGGACCGGGGCGGAGTTGATCGGCTGGCCTCCGGCGGTTTGAGCCATGGACTGGTCGATCTGCGACCCTTCAGGCAGATAAAACTCGAAATTCTGATCGTTCATCTGAGTACGCGGAGGGTTCGAAGAGTTGTTCACCGCGAACAAACGCACCCCGCCCAGTTCGTTTCCCTGGGCCTGAAAACGCATCACGTCAGCAGTGACCTGGATGCCGGCGACTTTTTTGGCGACGTCGAAAACCTGCACCTCCACCGACGTGGTTCCGGGAGGAGCCATGCGGTGGTAGGTCACGCCCTGGTGAATCACGCGAATCAGATGTGGTCCGCTGGCATCGAGCTTGAGGCTGAAATTGCCTTTCGCGTCGGTTTGGGTGCGGCCGGCCTCTTGCATTCCATTCATCAAGCTCAGGAGCACCACATCATCGCCGGACGCGGGCTTGTTGGTAGTGCCATTGGCGACTGTGCCGGTGATCGTCTGGGCAGAAGCGAGAGCCGGGATCAGCGCGAGAATGACAAGGATGCTCGTCTCGCGCTTAATTGCGATTCCGCCTTGGCGGAATCGCGCGCGGGGACGAGCCCAGATCCTTCGCGCGGCAAAAAACGCCTTGCTCAGGATGACAGTTGCTTCTGATTTCAAATCTTGGCTCCTTTTTTTGCCACAGCGGTGTTTCTGGCGGCTTCTTCCAGATGTGCGATCTCGGCCAGCACGGCGGCTGCTTCTTCCTCGAGTGACGCCTTCATCGACTGATAGTCGGCGTCAGGAAACTTGCCAGCCTTGAATTCGAAGTTTAGATCACGCAGGTTGTCGTAGACGGTTTCCCTGCGCTCCCGCAGAAATGACAGCCGGGTCTTGCGCGGACCAAGGTACAACGTCCCCGGCAGATAGAAAACATACACCAGGGTCGCGGTTGCGATCAGCATGCAGGCCAGGATGGCGACGGTCACGTTTCAGTCTCCTTGCGGGCTTGAGCGCGGAAGTGGTCCAGTTCCGCGCCATGCACCGGCGCCGGGGCGTCGGCGGGCAGAACCAGCGTACGCGATCTCCAGCCACGAATGATGAACGTGACCAGCCCGAGCCCGAGAACCAGCGCCAAGTAGGGCGCAACCCAGGCGACGCGGTCGAATCCGGTTTTTGTGGGCGCGGCCAGGACTGGAGGGCCATACTTTTGGACGAACGATTGCAATGTGAGGTCGTCATTGTCGCCGCGATCGACCGCGGCAACCAATTCCGCGCGCATGCGGTCGGAATATGTACAGCCCACGTGATTGCATTCCAACAGAATCTGGCTGCAGCCGCAGACACACATCATGCGGTGGCCAAGATCGTTAAAGCGCGCGGCTTGGTCGCCCGCTCCCATCAGCATGGGAACGGCGATACCTAACAGAGCAATCTGCAGCACGCGTCGGCTGGGCGGAGTCGCCATCAATCTCCCGCTCCCGCCGGGGCTGGCTGAACGCGGGCGGGAACCATGACGCGCACGGGTGCGGTATTTGGGATCATGGCGACTACGGTGCCGACGATCATGATCCAAACTCCGACCCAGATCCACATCACCAGGGGATTCAAATGCGCCCTAATGATTGGCCGCCCTGTATCCGGGTTCTGACCTTCGTAGACAACGTAGAGATCGTTGCTGATGCTGGAACGGATCGAGGGCATGGTGGAGGTCTGCTGGCTGGCTTTATAGAAGCGGCGTTCAGGATTGAGCGTGGCAATATGCCTCCCGCCCTTGAAGACGTTCATCACCGCCCACTCGCTCCCGTAGTTGGGATTGTCGTCCTGAGTGTAGGACTGGCAAACCAGGGTGTAGGGGCCGAGGACCAGCTTGTCACCGAAGCCCATTTCCTGCTCTTTGTCCTGGTTGAAGGCGGCGCCGGCGAATCCGATCACCACCACGATCACGCCGAAGTGGACGATGTAGCCGCCGTAGCGGCGGGTGTTGCGGCGAGTTAATTGCACCATGGAAGCGAAAAGATTCTGGCCGGTGTGACCGGAGATGACGCGTCCGCCGCGCACGAACTCCGAGATGACGGTCAGAGCCACCAGCACCGCCAACATGATGGTCATCAACGAATAAAAGTAGCTGACGTCTTTCCACGGACGCATGCCGAACGCGACCAGTGTCGCGCCAACGATCAGCGCACCCAGCGCGGGGAAGCGGAAGTTGCGTTTCAGGCTTTCGGTCGAAGTCCTGCGCCAGGCCAACAGCGGGCCCAACGCGGTGAGCAGCAGGAGTAGCAAAGCTACGGGGATGTTTACACGATTGAAAAAGGGCGGGCCGACCGTGACCTTGGTCCCCTGGACCCACTCCGAAAGCACCGGAAACAAGGTTCCCCACAACACGGTAAAGCAGGCGACCAGCAATAGAAGATTATTGAACAGGAAACTCGACTCCCGCGAGACCAGCGATTCCAGTTTGTGCTCGCTGAGCAGGTGCGAACGGTTCTTCACATAAAAGAAAAGGCAAGTCACGAAAATGATCGCCAGAAAGCCCACGAACCAGTCTCCGATCGACGATTGGGCAAAGGCATGGACCGAGCTAACTACCCCACTGCGAGTGAGAAATGTTCCAAAGATCGAAAGCATGAAAGTGGAGAAGATCAGCCACATGTTCCAGGTCTTCAGCATGCCGCGCTTTTCCTGCATCATGACCGAGTGCAGGAAGGCGGTGCCGGTGAGCCAGGGCAAGAACGAGGCGTTCTCGACCGGATCCCATCCCCAGTACCCGCCCCAACCGAGGACGGAGTAGGCCCAATGCATTCCGAGAAAGATGCCGCAGGTGAGCAAACCCCAAGTCACCATGGTCCAGCGGCGGGTGATGTGAATCCATTTTTCGCCGGGGTAGCGCATGATCAAGGCCGCCAGCGCGAAGGCGAATGGAACCGTGAATCCGACGTAGCCGAGATAGAGCATGGGCGGATGGATCACCATCTCGGGATATTGCAGCAGCGGGTTGAGGCCATTGCCGTCCGCCGGGAGCGAACCCTGCATGATGGCGAAAGGATGAGCGGCAAAATTCAGCAGCAATAAGAAAAAGACCTGCACCGCCGCAATGATGACCGAGGCGTAGGCGAACAGACGAGGGTCGGTCTTGTAACGCAGCCGCAGCACCAGCCCATAAGCCGCGAGCAGCAGGGACCAAAACAGCAACGAGCCTTCCTGCCCTGACCACAGCACGGCGAACTTGTAAGCGACAGGCAAGTCACGATTGCTGTGATGAAAGATGTAGGCGATGGAGAAGTCATCCTGGAACGCGGCGGTTACCAGCACCAGCGCTGCCAAGAAGACGACGGCGAACGTAGCGATTCCGGCGCGGCGGGCGGTCTCACTCAGGCGGGCGGAACTGGGCCCTTCGCGCACCAGCGCCAGTATTCCTGCCAGAAAAGAGTAGGCACTCAGCGCCAGTGCCAGCAGGAGGGCGAAACTGCCGAGTTGTGACATAGGGATGCCTTCGATATTTTTTCAGAAACTACCAGCCAGAGCAACTGGATCGCGCCAGAAGACGCGATGTTTTCCCACTTTGGACGAAGGACAGACCCGATGCAGCCCGCGAACTAAGCGCTCTGCTGGTGGCTCTGACGGGCCAGCACTTCGCGTTCGGCCCGGAGCCAGTCTTCGTTTTCCTGGCCGGGAGCGCATCCCCGCTCCTGGTACAACTCGTAGGCGCGCTGGCGGATTTGGCCCTCGAGCTCCAGGGTGTGGGAGTTCGCTGAAGGCGATGCCTTTCGAATCTGCGGCGTCGAGGTCACTTCCGGCATGGTCAGAACTTGTTTGGGTGAGTTGGTG
>Ga0335081_10016293_pt1 | contig 12028 bp, 11 predicted proteins | sample Lox_Sample_35_FD_206713 | JGI IMG/M metagenome (GOLD analysis project Ga0335081, IMG submission 206713) | Soil microbial communities from Loxahatchee National Wildlife Refuge, Florida, United States - Lox_Sample_3.5 | ecosystem: Environmental > Terrestrial > Soil > Wetlands | place: USA... | reverse complement strand
GATTGCGGCCACGGAATCCAAGGCCGCGAACCGGCGCCAGAAATCCGCGTCCAGCACACAGCCGCCCACCGCCGGCTGTAAGTAGAATCCGAACAGCGGCAGTACTTCACCGATGGCGCGCGCATGTTCGATCAGTTCCTGCGTGGTCGACCCGCACAGCGAATCGAGACGCAGCAGGGCGGCGTCATAACCCAGGCGCGCGGCGCATTCCACCTCCCGCAGCGCCTGCGCTCGCGCGCCGCACACGCCTGCGATCTTCACCACCGCGCGCCCGGCCGCCTCTTCCCGGGCGAGTGCGAGCACCGGCTCATATAATCCATGCTCGCGGATGGCAAACTGAGTTGTGTGTACCCCCACCGCGATTCCGCCGGCGCCGGCATCCAGATAATAGCGGGTAAGCCCGCGCTGGCGGCGCTCATCCAGCTTGCGCCCGGCAGCTAACGCCAGCGGATGCGCCGGAATTACCACCCCCTCGCGCAGCCGCTGCCGCCAATCAAAAGGTGCCATCGCGGACCTCGAAGTGCGTCGGCCTGTCCAGCGTAGGCAGTCCGGCGCCGATCCATTCCGCCTGCCATTGAATCAGTTCGCTCGCCGTTACCGAGGGCGGTCCGAGCAACCGGCAGCACAACGACGAGTCGCTCAGCAGTGCGGTTTCAGCTTCGCACCCTTCCAAGCGCGGCTCGATGCCAAACAGTTCGCCGAAGCGCTCCGCGATCCAGCGTACGCTCAACTGCTCGGGACCGGTCACATTCAGGACCCGCGGGGGAGCGGAGGCAAGCGCCAGGGCGCGCAGGATCATGGAATTGGCGTCGCCCTGCCAGATGACGTTCACCGATCCCATGGTCAGGGGCACTGGCCTCCGCTGCCAGACTCGCCGGCCGATATCCAGCAACACGCCGTAACGCAGGTCGACGGCATAGTTCAAACGGGCGATCGCCACCGGCATTCCATGGCGATTCGAGAAGTATTCCAACATGCGCTCCCGGCCGAGCACGGACTGTGCATACTCCCCCACCGGCGCGGGGGTTGTTTCCTCCGTGGCGCCGCCAACAGCCATCGGGTAGACGTTTCCGCTCGACAGGGCGACCATGCGAGACGCGCGGAATCGCTCCGCGACCAAGGCCGGCATGAGTGCGTTGGTGGCCCAGGTCAGCGGCATGTTCGCGGTTGAGCCGAATTTCCGGCCTGCCAAAAACAGCACGTTGGCGCAGTCGGGAAGCTGGGCAATCCGGGCCCGATCCAGCAGGTCGCAGCGGATGGTTTCTACTCCCCACTCGGCAAGCTGTCGCTCGGTCCCCTCGGAGGCGAAACGCGAAACCGCAATTATCCGGCGGGGCGCACCGCTCTGGTCTGCCGCGCGCCGCGCCCGGTGGACGAGCGACGGCCCCATCTTGCCGCCGGCGCCGAGCAGGAGCACGTCACCCTCCAGGCCGCGCATGAAAGCGCAGTCGGCCTCGCTCGGGTGCGAGAGTTCGTCTTCGAGATCGGGGATCGAAGTCATGAGAAGGGTCTCAGCCAAATTCCGGCCCGGCAATCGCATACTGGTGGGCGGCAAGGCCGGGATACGGCCAATGGCCGCGGCGCATGCGGAGAAAGAGCCGCTCCACGGTGAAGCCCACGGATTCCAGCCAGCCGGTCCACTCGGGCGAAAACCGCGGCACGTCGACCGCAAGTTCCGTTCCAGGCTGGCCGGCGAGGCAGCGGGCAACCAGGTCGCGTGCCGCAACTGCATCCTCGGCCACTACCGGCCCAATTTGACGGTACAAGTGGCCGGGCCTTCCGAAGCAGTATCCGCGGAGGGTCCCGCCCCGGTGCGCCGTCCAGGCCATATCGGCCGCGCGTCTGTAGAAGGAAGCCAGCAAGCTGCTGCGGTCGGCGCCGAAGACCTGGCGGTCGCGGGCCAGCACCTCAATCAAATCGCCCGACCGCATCGGTCGTGCGGTTTCCGGATCGGGGCAGAATCGGCCGTCCGTCACCCCGATCTTCACGCGTGCCACTTCGTATTCGCCGCTGAAGCCGAACCGCCGGTAAAGGGGTTCGCCGAGCGGTGTGGCATCCAGGCGCACGCATGCGTCTCCTGCCAGCGCATCGAGCGCGGTTTCGAGCAGCCGGGTGCCAACACCGGCGCGCCGTGCATCGGGATCGACCAGCATCATGGAAAGCCAGCTAAAGCAGGGGCCATAGCGGAGAAAGGTTACGGTCCCGACGGCGGTACCCTCGCGCTCGGCCAGCCAACCGCCTCCGTCCGGAGAAGCCAGAAAGGCGCCCCAGTCTTCTTCCAGCTGGTTCCATCGGCTGAGGCGGCAGAGACGCAGGCCGGAGGGCACATCGCCCACGTGCATAGGGCGGATGGTCACGTCCATTGAGATTTGGCCCAGTGCAGATCTCCTTCTTCGATACGATACTGTAACTCCCGGACCGCTTGCGGAACAGGGCCGGCCGGCACTACACTCAGCCACCATTTTGCCGCGCGCAAAAACGGATATCATAGATCACACCGACGGAGGGGGCGCCCGGATGAAACGCGCGTTAGTAACTGGAGCCAACGGGTTCATCGGCTCGCACCTGGTTCGGCATCTGCTAGGGAGGGGCTACGAAGTCGGTTGCCTGGTGCGGGCAACGAGCGACATTCGGAGCCTCGCCTTGCTGCCGGTTCGCATCCACATCGGCGATGTCCGCCGGCCGGAAACGCTGATCGCGCCGCTCACCGGCGCGGAATACATTTTTCACCTGGCCGCCGAGTTGATGGCGCTCGACCGGGAAGCATTCATCGCGACCAACACCAAGGGGACCATTCACATGCTGGATGCGACGCTGCGCGTGAAGCCGGCGGGCTTTCAGCGGTTCCTCTATGTATCGAGCCAGGCGGCCGCCGGTCCGGGGGCGAGCACGCAGCCGATGACGGAAGCCGATCCGCGGCGGCCAATGTCCTGGTACGGCACGTCGAAAAGCGATTCCGAGGAGATCATCAAGGCTTATGCGGGGCGCCTGGCGACAACCATCGTGCGGCCGTCATCGGTGTACGGCGCACGCGAGCAGGATTTGAGCCAGACCTATCCACTGGTGAACAACCGCCTCCAGCCGAAGCTGGGAATTCTATCGAAGTACATCGTGGCAGTTTACGTAGAGGATCTGGTGCGGGGCTTTGTGGACGCGGCGGAGAGCCCTCACACCATCGGCAGGACTTACTATCTTAACCACCCGGAGATTCTAAGCGCGAGCGATGTAATTCACGGAATTGCGGAGGGGATGGGCAAGCCGGCGGGGCTCACCCTGCCGGTGCCGATGGTGCTGATTCAGATGGCGGCGCCGCTGGCGGAGCTGGTGCATCGATTCACGCGCGCCAGACCGGCGATGACGCGCGATAAGGCGCGCGAAGTGAGCCAGCGATTTTGGGTGGCGGACCCCGGCGCGGCCGAGCGGGATTTCGGCTGGGTGGCCCGGTTCAACATCGCGGAGGGGATGCGGGCCACCACCACCGCCTGGCGCGCGGAGCAAGACAACGTGAGCACGATGGCCCTGGAAGATAGCCTGTGGATCAAATATCTGATGGTGGCGTCCACAATAGGGGCACTGATCGAATTGCAATCGCACCTGGGCGGATTTTATACATTCAATCCGGGCTGGCTGGTGTGGGTGGTTATCTTCGGGGCATTCGGGCTGGCGCTGGGCACCACCGCGATGCTCCTTCGCAAGGCCGCTGGCCTGGTGCAGTTCCTGGCGGGGACCGCGCTGGCCGGCGCCGCGGAGGTGCTCAACGTAGCGTTATTCCACGCGTGGACGTTCCAAACCGGATGGCCGCTGGGAATCACCAACGCTTACGAACGGGCCGTGCTGCTGGGTGGTGCCGGCGGCGTATTTGTGCTGCTGGTGAATGCCATCATGCGAGCGCTCTACCAGTGGCGTCTGCGACAAGGTGATTCCAATGAGCCCTAAAAAGCATCCGATCCCGGCACGGGTACAGGAGGATTTCGACCCGATCGAACTGGCCCAACCCGATTTCGTAACGGTACTGAAACTGGTGTGGCACACTGCGATTTCCGTGCTGCAAGAGAAACCCGGACAAATCCTGGCCTCGGCTTTTCTGTTGCTCATGGTATGGGGGTTTCACGGCAACTTCGAACTGCTGCGGCTGGTGTTGCCCGGATATTGGGGCCCGGGCATTGGACTCGGTACGAGGCCGCAACTGATCCCCGGCATCCCCTGGGACGATGAATTGATCTCGTTCTGGAGCGGCGCGCTGATACTGGTGGCGGCGCCGATGGCGATCATTCGTTTTGGACTTCGGGAACGCTGGTCGCAGTATGGTCTGGGGCTTCCTGCGCCCGGGCGGCGCAAGCTGGCAGGATGGGGATTTGTAACATTGACGGTGTTGAGCTTGCCTGCCTTCTACCTGGGCGCGCAGAACGCGGACATGCAGCGACTCTACCCGTTCTACCGGCCCTTCGCGGATAACCTGCAATTCGTGTTATACGAGCTCACCTATTTTCCGTTCTTTCTGGCCATCGAATTCATCTTCCGCGGATATCTGCTGTTCGGGTTGGAGTCGATCGAACCGCGTCACGTGCGGGCTGCCGGCGGCGGCGCGGCCGCTCCAATATTCTTCGGAAAATACGCGCTGCTCATTCAGATGCTTTCCTACACCGCGTGGCACTTGGGTAAGCCGCTGCCGGAGCTGTGGGGCACGTTGGTCTGGGGCATCGCGGCGGGAGCAATCGCATGGGCAGTGCGATCCATCTGGCCGGTGGTGCTATCGCACTGGCTGCTCAACGTCTTCCTCGATGGCCTGATTGTGCATAAACTGATGCTGTATAAAGGGTGAGGGCAAATGACTACCGCCCCTGCTTCGGGGAAGCGCCTGCGCGACCCCGGAAATCTGACGAAGCTCAACGGTCCGCCGGCGTTCAGCCGGTCCGTCCTGATGAATCACTTCAGCCGAAGGGTGGATCGGCTGTCGGCAAAATCCAACTTCCCGAAGCTCGCGGCATTCCTGCCACAGAACCTCGTGCCCTGGCTCGCCGACTATCTCAAGTACGCACTGCAACCGCGCTATAAATTCCCCGACTACTCGGGGTCCGCGAACGATGGTGTTTACCAGCTTGCGCCAGCCCCCGGAACGGATGCCATTAAAATCGCCATCGCCGGCGATTGGGCTACGGGCACCCGGGAATCGCAAACGATAGCCGGCCTTATGGCAGCGACTCATCCCGATCTTACAATTCACCTGGGCGATGTCTACTACGTGGGAGACGCGTCCGAGATTGCGGAGAACTGTTTTGGGACCTCGACCGATAACTTCGCCGGCGTAGCCTGGCCGCACGGCACGCGCGGCAGCTTCGCTCTGAATGGGAACCACGAGATGTACGCCAACGGCAAACCGTACTTCACGACATTTTTGAGTTCCCTGGGCATGCCCGCGGGACCGCCAGGACAACGGGCCAGTTTCTTCTGCCTGGAAACCGAAGCGTGGCGTATTGTCGCAATCGATACCGGATACAACTCGGTGGGTGTTCCCATTCTCAGCTTGATTCCGGGCATTAACAGCATTTCAGCCATCGGCGGGGACTGTCATCTCGAAAAGTCGCTGCTCACGTGGCTGCGCGACACGGTCAAACCGAAGGCGGCGCGCAAAGCGACACTGCTGCTCTCGCATCATCAGTACTACACCGCCTTCACGGACCAAGCGTACACAAAACCTGCCAAACAACTGATGGAGTTCTTCGACGACCAGGAGGTTATATGGATGTGGGGGCATGAACACCGCCTGGGAATCTACGATAAATTCAGCATGAGTGGTGGTATTACGGCCTACGGGCGGTGTGTCGGACATAGCGGAATGCCGGTCGATTTGGGAACTCCCGATCCAAAGAAGGCGCCTTTGCAGCTCTATGACCGGGATCGGAGCCACAGAATAGGTAATGGGGCGCAGGTCGGCGAAAACGGCTTCGTAAACTTGGCTATCGCCGGGCGGGATCTCACGCTGGACTACCGCGACATTCGCAATACACAACTGCTGGTAGAGACGTTTACGGCTGACGGCACGGGCGGCATCGGGCGCGCGGTAATCGTCGACCCGGGCATTCTCAAGCCACCGGTTAGCGCTTAAGGTGATATGGTTCCGAGCGTGGTATTCGCCCTCTTACTGATCGTATTCATTCGTCCATTGCTTGCGCAGGAGGCGTTCACCCGTCATTGCGCCTCATGCCATGGCGAAGAGGCGCGCGGTACCGCCCAAGGTCCCGGTCTGGCCATGAATCCGCGAGTAGCGGAACAATCCGTCGAGCAATTGCAGGCGTACCTGGAACACGGCAATCCCGGCGCCGGCATGCCGTCGTTTGCCGGTCTTCCCGCCGCCGACCTGCTGTCGCTTGCAAAATACCTGCGGCGTCTCAATAACGACACGATCATCGTGCCGGTGACACCAACGGAATCTGCCCGAAAGATTTCCTGGGGCGCCCCTCAATCCGGCGACTGGCTCACTTACAACGGAAATTACTCCGCCAACCGTTACAGTCCGCTCAACCAGATCCAGACTTCGAATGTCTCTTCGCTCAAGTTGAAATGGGTCTTTCCGATTTCTTACTTCGGTCTTGAGACGACACCGCTGGCAGCCGATGGCGTGCTCTACGTCACCGGCCCGAACCAGGTCTTCGCCCTCGACGCTCTTACCGGTAATCCCATCTGGCATTACGCGCGTCCGCCGAGTGCGGGGTTGGTTGGCGATGCGGCACTGGGAACCAACCGTGGCGCGGCTATTCTGCGCGATAAGGTCTTCTTCGTGACTGACAACGCCCACCTGCTGGCGCTTGACCGCGCTACTGGAAGGCTGGTTTGGGAAATTACGATGGCTCCCGAAATGGCATCCGTCGAGCAACAACACTACGGCGGCACGCTGGCGCCGCTCTTGGTCGGGAATATGGTAGTGGCCGGCGTCGGCGGCGCTGACCAGGGCATCCGCGGCTTCGTCGCCGCGTTCAAAGCCGAGAACGGCGCTCTGGTCTGGCGGCGCTGGACCGTGCCTCGCCGCGGCGAGCCGGGAATCGAAACCTGGCAGGGCAGGGAACCGGTTACCGGCGGCGGATCCACCTGGCTCACTGGCTCTTACGACCCATCCACCGGCACTCTCTATTGGGCGACCGGCAATCCCTGGCCTGACGGCGATGACCGCGACCGGCCGGGTGACAACCTTTATACCAACTGCGTTCTGGCGCTCGACGCGAAGACCGGGGAACTCAAGTGGCACTATCAATTCACGCCCCACGACGTGAAGGATCGTGACGCCACCGAGCCCAATGTATTGGTCGATACCGTGTACCGCGGCAAGCCGTCCAAACTACTGCTCCATGCTGATCGCAACGGTTTCTTCTATGTCCTCGATCGGACCACCGGCGCCTTACTTCTGGCGAAGCCTTTTCTGCGACGAGTCGATTGGGCTGGCAGCATCGGGGCCGATGGCCGGCCCGTTGTGACCGATCCCCGTGGCTGCCCGAGCGATGCCGCCAATTGGGATTCGACCGCTTTCTCGCCCGAGACGCGCCTTTACTATTTCATCGCGCTGGAAGAATGCGTCGGCAAACCGACCGGTTACCCCGATCAGACCGGCCAGCGCTTCCTTCGCGCCGTGAATATCGATTCCGGCGAAATCGCATGGGAGGTTCCGCAGCCTGGCCCCGCGCGCGCCAAAACCTGGTCGGGCGTTCTCGCCACCGCTGGTGGTCTGATCCTCTACGGCAAGCCAAATGGCGGCTTCGCCGCTACCGACCAGAGGACCGGAAAGCTCCTCTGGCAGTTTCCGACCAATGTTCGTATGAAAGCTTCCCCCATGACGTTTACCCTTGGCGGCAAGCAATTCATCGTGGTGGCCGCGGGCCCGAATATACTCTGCTTCGGCCTATGATCCGCGCGTACCGATACCACCTTACCGTTTCTTCGCACGGATGGTAACGTCGATATCTCCGTTGCGCGTGTTGGTGAAACGCAAGGTGACGCAGCCTTTGCCGTCCAGCGTTACCACCGCCGGGACGTTGACGCTCACCAGCATCCAGCCATCGGGCAAGCTGACATAATTGAGCGGCCGTCCCAGCGTGCGCCTCCAGACCAGTTCGCCTTTATCCATCGTGTATCCAACCGGGTCGACGTACGACTCTTCGACCCGCACTCGCACGGTCTCGCCATGCTCCAGCGCCTTCGGCAGATCGCCCTGCACCACCACCGAATCCGGGTCGGTGGGGGTGGGATAGTAACCGAGCGCATTGACCTGGCGGCCGGAGACGGTGTGAGTGTGGAGGGGTTCGCCCGTATCGAGATTGAACATTTTTGAGTCGGGTGACACGGTGCTGCCGGCCCGCACAAAGCTGTGTACGGATTTCTGGCCGGCGCGCGACACTGTGAAATCGTGGGAAATGCGGAAGGCGTGAGTGGCGGGATCGAGCAGCCAGTAGCGGATCTCGCGGTCCTGCTCGGCGCGATGGAACTGACCGAAGGCCAGGGCCGGCAAAAGCAGCAACCAGAGTTTCATGGCAGTCTCCGGGCTGTGATGTGGACAGGCAGTTGGTCGTCCCGATCGTTGAGAAAGCTGAGCCGGATGCGGCCGTCAGGGTCGGTGGATATGATCGCGGGCGAAGCCGAACCGGTCAGCTCATAACCCTTCGGCAAAATCACGACATTGCGTTTGACGCCGAGCGCCCGGTCAAAGACCAGGCCCGTATCGGTTTCGGTATAGGATGCGGCATCGGTATAGGTCTTATAGATGCGGATTCGCGTTTCCGCACCCGTAGGAACGGGCCCGGGCAAGGTCACGCGCAGGAACCGTTCATCGTCGGGCGTGCCCGCCTCGACGCCATCCGAAGCTTTGGCGGTCTTCCCGTCCACAATGCTGAAATCCAGCGATTTTCCGGAAGCGCGATCGAACACCCGCTCCTTCGACGCGGTGGAACCCGGCCGGATCGGATTGAAAAAGTAGGCCGCGCCGGCGGTGGTTGCCGACACATCGTAGATGATGTCGAAGGAATGGGTGGCGGGGCCGAGCAGGTCATAAACTGTCATTTCGTCCGCCGCCCACAGGGCAGCGCACGGAAGCAAGAGAAGCAGCAGAGTCTTGGACATCGGATGTACTCTATCACTTAGTCCAACAGGTATCGTGAAAAAAGAGCATGAGCCATCGGCCGCCTGACATTTTGGTGATCGGCGGCGGACCGGCGGGTTCCACCGCGGCGCGCCTGCTGGCGCAGTGGGGCCACCAGGTGACCCTTCTTACGGCGCCACCCACGCACCGGGCGCTGGCCGAGTGTTTGCCACCGAGTACGAAAAAGGTCTTTCAGTTTCTTGGCATTCAGGATGCGGTAGCTGGCGCGGGTTTCTTCGAAACCAGGGGGAATACGGTATGGTGGGGCGCGCGCGGCAAACGCCTGGAGCCTTATCCGGCGGGCTTCGGTTATCAAGTGGACCGCACTGCATTCGACCGCCTGCTGCTCGAATTGGCGCAGTCCGCGGGGGTGTGCGTGCGGTGGGAGCGTGTCGCGGCAGGCTGCCAGTTCGATGCAAAGTTCTTGCTGGATTGCTCGGGCCGCGCCGGGGTGCTGGCACGGGAGTTTCGGGTGAAGCCGCGAAAGGGGCGAGCCGTAGCGTTGTGCGGCGTGTGGCGCAGCGAGCAGGGTTGGACGCTGCCCGATGCGAGCCACACTCTGGTGGAATCGTACGGACACGGCTGGGCCTGGTCGGTGCCCCTTTCGCACACCGTGCGGCACGTGGCTTTCATGGTGGGCCCGGTTGAATCGCACCTGCTTCGCGGCAGGGGGCTTGAGGCGGCATATACAGCCGAACTAGCCAGGACTCGGGCATTCCGGAAGATCTTCGCGCGCGGACGGATGGAGGGCACACCGTGGGGCCGCGATGCGTCGCCGTACACGTCGCGGGAGTTCGGCGGCCCAGGCTTCCTGCTGGTGGGCGACGCGGGCTCATTCATCGATCCGCTGTCTTCCTTTGGCGTTAAGAAAGCCATGGTGTCGGGATGGAGCGCCGCCGTGGTCGCCAATACCTGTTTGCGCCGGCCGGCGATGCAGGAAACGGCGCTGCGCTACTTTGCGGAGCGGGAGCGCGAGATGGAGAACCACCACCGGGAACAAGCGGCCCGTTGGTTGAGCGAAGAGGCGGGAGGCTCCCCGGAACCGCGGCCCGAATTTATGCAATCCGACGCGGGCGCGGTTGAGCGCGCTCTGGAAGGTCTGCGGCGCCGGAAGTCCATCCGGTTGCAGCGCGGGGAAAGCGTCGAAACCTGCGAGCGCGCCGGCATCGAAGGCCGCGAAGTATTGTTGCGCGATGCCCTGATTGCGCCCGGCAATGCGGCGCCGCTCGATTTCGTGGCGAACGTCAATGTGGTCCGGTTGGTGGAGATGGCGCCGGACCACCGGCATGTGCCGGATCTTTTCGAGGCGTACAATCGCGCCTGCGGGCCCGCGGAACTGCCGGATTTCCTGATGGCTCTGGCGACGCTGGTCGCCAAAGGGGTGCTCGTAAGCCGGTAACAAATGCTTCATTGTCCCGGGCTCTCGCTGGTGGGTGGGGGAAAGCCGCAACGTCCGCCCATGCCTTGCCGGAATCGTTCCCGCTCCTCAGGGGTCATGCGCTCCCAGCGCTGTTCCATGCGCTCGGCCATGCGGCGGCGGAAATTGGAGCGAGAAGTACCGCTGACTCCAAATCCGCCGAAGAGAATCCGGCACAGCGCCAGAATTCCCAGCGCTTGCCAGAAAGTGATCTGGCTCAAGCCGAACAGCGGCGGCAACAGCCAATTCCACAGTAGCAGCACTACTTCGCCGCCAATGGCGATGAACAACATCAGCGCCAGAATTCCCAGCGGAGCGATGAAATACCATTTCCTTCTCATATTCCGTTCCTCATGCTTTCCTAAATTCGTCGTAGATGCCTTGCAATCGCTGGCGCAGATGCAGCACCGCATAGCGTTTGCGCGAGAGCAGCGTATTCACGCTCACGCCGGTTTCGGCGGCCATCTGCTTAAAGCTGCGCCCTTCCAACTCGTGCGCCACAAACACCTCGCGCTGCTCCTCCGGCAGCTCCTCGACCGCCAACTCGAGTTCATCCAGCAATACGCCGCGCGCGTAAAGCGCCTCCGGTCCGGCATCGGGCGAAGGCAGCAGGTCTTCCAACCGCAGCAGTTCGTCGTTCTCGTCCGCAACCGCGGCATCGCTGAAGTTCTCCGGTCTCTTCTTACGGAAGAGATCGGTGATGCGATTGCGCGCCACGCGAAACAGCCAGCCGGTGATGTGCTCAATCGGCATCAGCAGGCGGTTCGCCTCCACCAGCTCGCAGAACACGTCCTGCAAAATGTCCTCGGCGTCGCGCGGATCGGGCACGCGCCGGCGAATGAAGTTGCCCAGCCGGGACTGCTCCCGCCTGACCACCTCGGAGATCCGCCGGTCCTGTTCGAATGTCATCTCCCGGCTCACCGCGTCCTTCACCTACGGTTATAGACGAATGAGGGGGTGCGGATATTGTAGGGCTTTGCGTCCAACCCGCTCCGATTTCCACTTGGCGTATAATCATTCCCAATGAGGATGCGGGCTGGGTGCTTCATCTGGGTGGCCGTTTTGTCATTTGCGCAGACTGCGCAAACGCCGAAGGAGCCCACCGAAAAAGAGAAAGAAGAAATCGAATCCGGCATTCCCATCACCAGCGAACTGGTCCGCAAATCCTGTTCGCCCTGCCACCGGATCGACGACAAGCTGCGCATGTCGCGGATCTCGTGGCGCCGCGCGACCCCGGAAGGGTGGGAACACACCATCAAGCGCATGGTGGAGTTGAACGGCCTCCAGATCGAGCCTGCCGCGGCGCGCGCGGTTTTGAGATACCTTTCAGACAACCTTGGATTGGCGCCGGAGGAGGCCCAGAAGGCGTCCTTTGAAGCCGAGAAGCGGATGATCGACTATCACTATCCGGACAAGGACACCGACGAGGTCTGCTCCAAGTGCCACTCGTTGGGACGGGTGATTTCGCAGCGGCGCAGCAAAAGCGA
>Ga0335081_10016292_pt1 | contig 12028 bp, 10 predicted proteins | sample Lox_Sample_35_FD_206713 | JGI IMG/M metagenome (GOLD analysis project Ga0335081, IMG submission 206713) | Soil microbial communities from Loxahatchee National Wildlife Refuge, Florida, United States - Lox_Sample_3.5 | ecosystem: Environmental > Terrestrial > Soil > Wetlands | place: USA... | reverse complement strand
CCCTTCTACGGCGCGGGCGTGTCGCAGCTCATCATCACTGAACCGGAGGAGCCGATGGCGCGTCGCCTGGAGCGAAAGCTGCGAGGTTACCAGCTTCCGATCCAGGTCCTGCGCGCCCGCGCTGAGCGGCTGCCCCTCGAAAGCGAGAGCATCGACTGCGCTGTCTCGACGCTGGTGCTGTGCACGGTGGCTGCTCCGGCGCAGGCGCTCGCGGAAGTGCGGCGCGTTCTGAAACGGCAGGGCCGGTTGCTCCTGGTTGAGCACGTGCGATCGGAGGACCCCGCTCTTGCGCGCTGGCAGGATCGCCTGCGCGGCGTGTGGGGTTTGTTCGGACACGGCTGTCAGTGCAACCGCGCCACCATCCAGAACCTGCGCAACGCGGGTTTCTCGGTTGGGGATCTCCGGCGCGAGGATCTCTCCAAGGCGCCAGCCATCGTTCGCCCGGTCGTGATCGGGGCGGCCGTGCGCGATGGGTGATCTCGCGGTGGCGTGAAGAAGGATTGAGCTCCCGAGCGCTCACCGCCTCGCGGGGGCGGGGGGCGGTTGCTCCATCGCCACCTTCTCGCGCCGCCCTGGCAACGCCAGAAGAGAAGCTGCCGGGCGTGCTGGCACTGCTCTTCACGGAATGAGAATCCCTGGCCCCCGGCGCCCTCGGCCCCGAGTCCGAAACCAACGCCGACTGTTCGTGGGCTATCGCGGCCGAGGAGATCGGGAACGGTCGCGCGGACGTCGCGCCCAGGACGGTGCGGTCTTCTGTGGTGGCGGTTCAGGTTCGCAATGTGGATCTCAATCGGTCGCGCGTCGCAAAGGACTGCTGCCGGGGCTTGTTTCATCGCCTGCTGCGCCCATGATGATCTCCAAGCGGCTCAGCTGTCGGGTCGTCGTCGCTCCGAAACCAAGTCTGGGGCGCTCCCCCCGCCGCTTGGCACCTGCGCGTTTGCCCAACCGCCCATGATCACAGGGTGACGCAGCACGCACGGGGACGGCGGCGCTCTGCCAATTCGGGAAGGATACTTGCCGCCGAACGGCGAACGAGGAATCGACAGCCGAGTCGTGGTGGAGAGACGATTCTGACTCTTCTCCGCGTTGAAGTGCCGCGCTCCGTGCTACACTGCGACCCCAATATCAGAGTCAGCCACCGGAGCTCGATCGCGACCTTCCCTTCCGCAATCGCATCCAGAGGGCTTGTGTGTCGCGACGTTGCATCGTCGATGGTCGCCGCAATGGGGGATCCTCGAAGCCTGCCGCCAGGCTAGGAGTACCATTAGGACGTACCGCACACGAGGGGACCTGATTGGTGTGTTGCCGAACGTGAGCCATTGCCGCCCAATTCGAGTGGGGGAGCAGCGCCGCTGGCGGGCCGGGCCGCCGATTCGAGAGCGGGTTCTGTTTGCGGCGGGAGTCTGGGATGAACGTTCGAGAATCTCGAGTCCATCGAAAAGGTGGCGGCTCTCGTCTTCTGCGAAGAGCGGGGCAGCAGAGCTGGCGCACGAAGCGGTTGAGTCGTGAGCGGTCCCCACGTTGCGGGCCGCAGGGATCGAAACTGGCAAGTCTCGCTGCGTGCTTGCCTCGAGCCGGGAGACACCAAGTGAGCACATCAATGCGGGGGGGATCCCAGGCAAGCCATATGTTCGACTGCCTGACAACCAGTGTTCGTGGCCGGCTGTTCGCACTGGCGACCGCGGCGACGATGGCCGCGACCGCCGGATGCACGCCCGTCGGGCAGTTTGTCTGGATCAATGACTACAAGGAGCCGGCGGTAGCGAGAGGTGCCTACGTCATCTCGCGCAGCGATTGGATTTTCGTCCGCGTCTGGAACCAAGAGACCATGTCGGGGCGCGTGCGCGTGCGCAGCGACGGGATGATCTCCTTGCCCTTCGTGAACGACATCCAGGCCGCTGGGCTCGAGCCATCAGCCCTGGCGCACCGCGTTCAGGACAGGCTCAAGGAAGTCGTCGTGAATCCGATTGTCACGGTCTCGCTCGAGGAACCCGCGCCGTTGGAGGTGTCGGTCATTGGCGAGGTGACGCGTCCTGGCGTGTACCGGGTCGATCCGGAGGCGAGCATTCTGAAGGGCCTCGCCAACGCGGGCGGCCTCACCATCGTGGCCAATCGAGATCGGATCTTTGTCTTGCGTCACAGTGACTCGGCGAGAGACGGGTACCGATCGGTCCGGATTCGCTTCACGTACGAAGCGCTCTCGCATGCGGAGGGGCCAGCGGCGCGCTTCCGGTTGCGGCCAGGCGATGTGGTGGTGGTGGAATAGCCATGACAGGGCTAGTCGCGCTCGTGGCCTCGTGTACATTGCGGATGGCCCTGGGTGATGCGACATTCTACGATGTCTCCATCAGCACCGAGGCGCGCGGCGAGAATCTGCCCGCGACGCCCGGTATTGCGGGGGAGATTGAAGCGGATCCACGCCTGGGTCTCAACTGGATGGGGCCCGGGAAGGAGCTCGGCGGCGCCTATGCTCCGCGGCTCATGTGGCAAGAGCACAGCCAAGGGCTCCAGGTGCTGCAGCGGGCCTCCGTCAACAGCCTATGGCAGATCGACGGGAACTGGCGGTCGCAGGCCGCTGTCTCGGGCAGCTACGGGGAGGAGGATCTCCTTCTCGCTCTCGCCATGGGCACGCCGACCCCCGGTGCGTCGGGCCCATTGCAGCCCATTCCCCGCGTCACCTGGCTGAAATACGCGTCCGGCGAGGCATCAGTCAATGCGACAGGCGCCCTGACAGCGCGATCCCGCTTGACCATGGAGATCGGGGCCTTCGTAGAAGGGGGAGCGAATCGGTTCTCCAGCCAGCTGCTTCCGCTCGAGCGCGGTGTCCGTCTGACCGGCGAGCTCGCTTGGACCGCGTCCTCTTTTGACACCCTCGCCACTGGCCTTGCGACCTCGGTCGTCGGCTTGCCGGGTATTCGGGACGAGACCGTGCTGGCCACCGAGACCTGGCGGCACTCGCTGACGCAAGAAGCCCAGGTCAGGATCGGGGCGGGGCCGGGCTTCATTGCCAATGGCGAAGGTGGTCACACATCCTGGATGGCCACGGCGGGAGGGGAACTGGGTGTGCACGACCGCTGGCAGAAGGTTCTTGATGGAGACCTCAGCCTGCGGGTAGCCCCGATGGTCGATCGCATCACCGGTGCAGCGTACTCGCGCGCAGATGCCGTCCTGGCGCTCACGTGGCAAGTAAGGGCGCATTGGAGCTTGTTTGCATCGGGCACCGCAGGAATCATCACCCAGGGTATCCAGGCTGGGCAAAAGATAGCCGGCGGGGAGTTCCGCCTCATCTGGTCGCCGACCCCGATCTGGGATCTCTCTGCCGGCACGCGTGGTCTCGCGGAGCCGGGGATCAATGAAGGCACCGTTTTCTTTGCCTTGACGGTTCGCCAGCGCGACCGCATGTAGCCGACAAGTGGCACTGACGTTCGAATCCTTCATCCCCTCGGACGGCGACAGGGCGGCCCTGAGAAGACTCGCGCGCCTGATCGACGCGAGTGGTTCTCGACGTCCGGAAGCGAAAGGGGTGATCCGCTCCACCTGGTCGAGCATTGATCGGGGTCGGAGGGACTTTCGGTTGGCGACCAGCAGTCCACGATGATCGATCCCTCGTCCATGGGCGGGAGGAAGTCGGTTCGATGGCGCCTGCACCCCAGCGCGAGCCGCGCGCCTCGCACCGGGTCGTGGGCTCCGAGGTGGCGGACGATCGGGGCGCTTTCGCGCCAAACAGGCTGGCCGCCACCGGAACCGACAGCAGCGCGGGACCAAGGAAACGGCGAGTGAGATCGCCATGGTGAGCACGAGCGCCCGAAGAAAGCCCCGGCGATCCCCGGTAGCGCGAAGGGGAGGAGGATGACGATCGCGCAAGGATCGATCCGACCAGTGTGGCCAGGAGCTGGCGAAGCCCGCCCTCTACCGCCGCGTGCGGGTCTGGGAGACCGTTTCGGCATGGCGGTGGATGTTCGACTACTGCGATCGCGCCGTCGGCGACGAGCCCGATCCCGGTCGCGATCCTGGCGGGCATCGTGAGATCCACGCGCTGTCCGGCAGTGGCAAGGTCCGGCCCGACGGTGGCGACGCAGCAGGGGACGTCGATCGCCGCGATTGCGGCAAATCGCCAGTTCCGCAGGAATGCCAGGAGGATGAGCGCGGTGAGCGGGGCTCCCGATCGCGATGGCGTCGCACGTGCCGCTCACCGAGTCCGACACGAACTGGCAGGGCCTTCGTAGTTCCCACTCACGTCTGAGGGGCGAGAGCCAACAGATGGCGGATGTCGCTGGGGGCGCGATCTCGACCGCCCGCCAGCGATGCGGAACGCGCGTCTTCGGTCGCCCTGGATTTGTACCTGCGAGATGCCGGGGATCCGCATCAGCGCGGGCTTGAGCGTATGCTCGGCGAGGTTCAGGAGTTCCACCTGGGAGCGAGCGTCCGAAATGAGGGCGCATCCGAGAATGGGAAGCACCGTCGGTTCATCCATTGCGTGCCGAGCTCTTCCCTGCGGGCAGGCCTTGCAACGCATGCTGCGACTCGGCCGGGATGCGCTGCAGCGCGACCACCATGTCCGTATCCCAGGCGAGGCGCGCAGAGAACTCCGAGGAACTGCGGGAGGCGGTCGAACAAGCGGACTGGATGCCAGGGACCCGCTCGATTGCCTCGCCGAGGGGCGGGTGACCATCGGTATCATGCGAGCCGCCGGTTTCTCGCACTACGCGATACCTTGACGACTGGGAACGTCACGGGCGGGGAGATGGATTCCGGCAGGCGTTGCATTGCTCGTGGACGCTCAGGGTTGCCAGAATGGCGAACGACGAGGCAAGCGCACCGTTGCGGGTTCACGGTTGTATCTGGACGTGCGCACCCTCGGGGAGTCCCACCAGGCCGCTCGTGATGACGCGCTCGCCCACCTTCAGCGTCGGCGCGACGATCTCGATAGCGTCGCCCTCCTCGACGCCCGTCTTGACGGAGGTCCAGTGCGTCGTTCCACGAGGGGTGACGCGCGCAACGCGGGAGACGCCCGTGACGTCGTCCCGGAACACGGCGGCCACGGGGACCGTCAGTGCGTTTTGCTTCTCTGCCACGGCGATGCGAGCGGTTCCGAACAGGCCGGCCGGATGTGGGCGGGCGCCGCTCCCAAAATCGATCCGTACGGGCACGCTGTACTCGCTTGGACTGGCGAGGGGCAGGATGGAATGGACCCGACCGGGGAGGGTGGCTCGGAGCGCGGGTAGCTGGACTGAAGCCGTCTCGCCGGGTCGGACGCGCGAGAGGTCGTCCTGGTCCACCCGCGCCACGAATACGATCGCGGCTGAGGCCGCGACGGTGATCACCTCTTCGTCCTGGCTGACGAGCGCGCCGGCGTTGGCCCGATGGGACACGACGACGCCCTGCGCTGGAGATCGGAGTGCGGCCGCGACCTGGCTTTGCTCGGCGAGCGAGAGGGCGCGCTGTGCGTCCGAGCGCTCCTGGGCCGTTCGAGCGGAGCGCAGCATGGCACGGGCCCCTTCCAGGGCGGCTGCGCTGTCTTGGGAGAGCAGGTGCCCGATCACCTGACCGGGCTCGACCTTGTCGCCGTCGTGGACGAGCAGGTCGGAAAGCACGCCCGCGAAGGGAGCGCGCACGTCCTGGACCTGGAGCGCGGTTGTGCTTCCGGGAGCGCTGACATGCACTGTTAGTGTCATTCGTCGGACGGCGGCGACGGTCACGGCCGTCACGGCCGTCGCTGTCGGCGCGCGACGGCCATTCGGTGCAGCGTTCACTTCCGGGGAATCCCGAGAGCAGGCGCACCGGAGCGCGAGGGTAGCTGCCAGCATGAGAGCCTTCCTCATGGTTCACCTCATCTCCGCGCCTGTGCCTCCGCAGCCCCTGCGACCTCGGCGTCTTCCAGCGCCGCGTACGCATCCAGCCTGTAGAGCGCGGTCGCAGCCCCGCTGCGGCCCTCCGCGAGCACATACGAGTCCCGGGCCGTCAAAACGGCGCGAGCGCGGATCTGGATGGCGTGATGGAGATTCGCGAGGTCGGACTGGGCGCGTTGCGATCCAGGGCGAGGCTCCCGGCGAGTCGTCGCGACCGTTCCCTCCGTCTGGGCCTCCTTGAGGCGTGCCTGAGCGACCCTCGCAGCGAACTCGCCGAGATCCAGATTGCCCACCTGAAGCTGACGGGCGGAGGCGCCCCAGTCGTCCCGCAGGCGCTGCGCCCAGGGATCCGCGTACGGGGAAGCCGTCCGCGGGGCTGGCCTGTTCTCCTGCCAGCCGAACCTGCGCCCGCAACAGGTCTGCCCTGAGCGCCTGACTGGACGCCATTCGTTCGCGGACGAGCGTGAGATAGGAGAGAAGGCGTTCCATGCCTCGACCGTGGCACGCGATCTCGCTTTCGATGGCGGCCAGTTCAGCGGCTCTGGTTCTCACCTCGATCTCAAGATCTCGCTCCGAGACGCGATAGCGCGCACGTGACGAGCGCAGCCGTGTCCATTGCCCTCTCCCGTTGCTGAGGGCCTGCTGCGCAATCAGCTGGAGGCGCCCTTCGTTGATGGGGAACACTGCGGGATTATAGGACGCCGCGATCGGTGCGTACCGGACATCGCCCCCACCGAGAGGCGAGGGACGAGTCCCGCGCGGGCTTCGCGAGCGGACTCTGCGCCGCTCTCCACTTCCGTGCGGGCAATCGGGAGATGCGCGTTTGCTGCACGTGATCGCTCGAGAATTCGCTCAAGCGTCCAAGTCCCCGAACGGGCAGCGTTCGGCAAGGCAAGAGCCTCCATCGCAGCCGAAGCGTTCGAGGCAAGACGACGGGCACGCGTTCGCAAGATCATGAGCTCGGCTCCGAGGGGGCTGACCGCCCTTGCCCTGGAAGACCTTGCCCGTTCACGAAACGGCACCATGCGCCTGAAGGGTTCGATCCTTCGAGGCGAGCCAGTGCCGCACCCCTCATGTGTCGCCAACTCTCCACCAAGGGTTCTTCGAGCCTCCTCTCGCATGGCCTTTCGGCGTCAGGCGACCGCGGCGCGCCGCTTGGGCGCGCAGGTGCGCTCCAGGGTGCCGTTCACCTCGCAGGCGATGCGGGCTCGCGCACGTGCCCTGTCCCATTTGCTCGCCCCATCCCGGGAGCACGCAGTTCTTGGCCGCGTTCTCGCGTGGAAATATGAACTACTCTACCTGAGCAGGAGCTGCAGGTGGAGTTTCGTGCTTCGACGGGACCGCTTCCGCGGTCCCTCCGCACCTGGCCGGCTCCCGGCCCGAGGCTGAGTGTCGGTTTTCGTTGGCCCCCCTTTTTCAGAAGCATTCTCCCCCTCGAACTCCGCAGGCGACCAATGGCGACCGCCTTCGCCGAGCACAAGTCGCCTCGCCATGCGTCTTGTACCCCCAGCCGCTGAAGCGCTCGAGCCTCATGCGCGCGAACAAAGAACTCCTCTCCGTCGGACAGGCGCTGGCGGGACCAGGCTGCTTTTGGAGTCGCAAGATCTCCGTCATCGCCGCTTGCTGCCGCGGCGTCGGATAGAGACGGTACGTGACCTTGCGGCCCCTGCGAGCGACACGGGTCGCTCTGACACTGCACGCGCTTTGACAAGCTCCATCACTTCCCTTACCGTGTGGCTCTTAGTGCTAAAGTGGCGTCAGCGCCGCCGATGCTCGACGAACTGCGCGCCACCTTGGTCGCCTTGGCACGAGCGCGGAGAGTTCAATGGCGAGCCCGACCACGTCTACGCCGTGCTGCGGTTGCACCCGACCGTGAAGCCTTCGGTCTTGGTGAATAACCTCAAGACCATCTCGTCCCCCCTGCTCCGCCGCGACCATGGCAAGGAGCTGCGGCGGCATTTCGCCGCCCGGTGCTCTGGAGCCGGTCCCGCTGTCTGGTCTCCAGCGGCGGCACGCCGCTGGAGGTGCTCCGCGCCTTGCCGTGTTTCCACCACGGTCGAGCCGCTCGCGGCCCGTCGCGTCGCCCACCCGATGGTGCAGGGGCCGGATTGACCTGTCTGTTACGTCGGACCTACCGCGAAGATGGCAAGGTCAAGCACCGGATTCGCCAACCTCTCCCATTTCCACTGCAGGCGATCGAGCTCATCCGGCCTTTCCTCAAGGGCGATGCGATGAACGCTGCGGATGAAGTGTTCGAGATCGTTCGCTCCCGGTCTCGTCGCGGCTGTGGTTGGCGCGGGCTGGCGCCTGGGCCTCCCTGCACCCATCACCTCCGAGAGGACCCGGCACCGGTGCTGGGAGGCCATGGTCGCGCACATGATCGAGCCCCTCCAAGCTCCGATGCTGGGCGGTGTGCGCACAATCGTGACGAACAAGGTTCACTTCGCAACGGCTGAGCGCACGCGCGGAGCACGCCCTGGCAAGGCTCAAAGGACTGGCGCACCCTGCGCGATCATCGCCGACGAGGTCGCTGCGGACCCTGGCGGCGCATTCGTTCACACCTTGCGGATCGTCATGCGAGAAGATGCGGGACAGCTCCTCAGCACCCGCGACGGGCATACACCGAGTTGCTCCGAGGAGAGGTGCGCACCTCGCCGCCATCGGCCCTGCTTTCCGCACCGCAAGGCTCGCTACAGTGAGCAGATGCGCACTGTCACGGTCGCGATGCTTCTCGTCGCATGCGGCGGAAACCAGCTCGCCAGCAACAACCCACCGCCTGCTGAGAGTCCTCGCATCGGCGAGGCGTGTCGCGTCTTCCCCGCTGACAACCCTTGGAACACAGACATCTCGTCGGCGCCGCTGGACGCTCGCTCCGATGCCTGGGTGGCGTCCATAGGCCGCAACACCCCTTTTCATCCCGACTTCGGTTCGGTGTACGGCATCCCGTACACGACGGCCGATACATCGACGCCGCTGGTTCCGGTCACTTTCGACTACGCGGACGAGAGCGACCCAGGGCCATACCCAATTCCAGCAAACGCACCCATCGAGCAGGGAAGCGACGCGCACGTACTCATCGTCGATACCTCCACCTGCATGCTGTACGAGATGTATGCTGCCCAGTTGGGCTCCAATGCCTGGCATGCGGGCTCGGGCGCGATCTTCAACTTGAACTCGGATGCGCTCCGTCCTGCGGGCTGGACCAGCGCTGATGCCGCGGGTCTCCCCATCTTTCCCGGCTTGGCCCGGTACGAGGAGGTGGCGGCAGGAGAGATCGGCCATGCTTTGCGCTTCACCGCGGCGCAGACGCAAGCTGGATATGTCTACCCCGCTCGCCACTTCGCCTCTCAGAACACCGACCCGAATGTGCCTCCCATGGGCGCACGAGCGAGGCTGAAGGCGAGCGTCGACATCTCCGGGATGACCCCCCAGGCGCAAGTCGTGGCGCGCGCGATGCAACGGTACGGAATCATCCTGGCCGACAATGGCTCGAACTGGTACGTGACTGGCGCCCCCGACCTGCGGTGGAGCGACGACGACCTCGACGCTCTCAAGAAGCTGCAGGGCGGGGATTTCGAGTTCGTGCAGGCGGGTCCCGTGACGGGACCGTAGCGCAGCTCGGGCGACCGGTTTCGGGAGCAAGGAACCTGGCCGCCACATCTTTCCGACAGGCGAGCTGTCCAGGTGCGTTTGGCGCGGTTGACTCGGAGGGCATGTTGCCGCCTTGATGCTGTGAACCTGAGCGTACGGACCAAGGGTTTCCCGCCTGGCTGGCCATCGCAACGATGCCCCTGCGGCGGCGAAGTCCACGGCGGCTGTCGAAGGGTCGGCGGGACCCATGAGGACGAGGGTGCGCCGCCAGCCTGGCCGAGAACGCGTCGCGATCGCCGGCTAAGGCCACACGGGGTGGGCTCTCTCGGCGAGTGTCTTCTCCAAAGAGGTCGCACGCCCCGACGGCGAACCACAAGGCATTCGAGAAGACGATCCCTTTGGCGATCGAGCGCGCGCGGTCCCAACGCCTGCGCGGTGGAAACCGCGTCCGTCGCCAGGGTCGTTCGTCTTTGCCGGTCGCTGAGAGCCGGTCTTCCGAGTAGGCCCTGAGCGGCCTGCCATCGGAACGGACTTGCGTGGATCCTTCCGGATCGCCAAAGGTTCGGCAGCCCCGCCCTCGCACGCTACTTGCGTTCACTCCTCTTGCCGTTGGGAGGCACGGTCGGCGTCTTGCGCTCGGTTGCAAAGGTGCTTTGCCAATAGCATCGGCTCTCGTTCGGATCCGATCGCCGCGAGGCGCCTCCAGCCAAGGTTCCGCTGTGCCACGGCAAGTGTCTGTATGCGCGAACCGCGCTGACGGACAGTGAATCAATCGGTACCGCGTGGCCGCGGCACCGTGTCTCGATGAGCCGCGTGGTCCTGGGCTCATGGGCGTCGTGCCGTACGAGAGCTTCTGGTGGGCGAGGAGCCACTCGGTTGCTCGCTCGCGGACCCCGGCTTCACCAGGGTTGTCTCGCGCTTTGCCTCCTCCGAATGACTGGCCATCGTGTGCAGTCCTGGGACGCACTCCGAAGGCCCTGTTCACGCTCACTGGGTCGAACCAAATGGGCGTGGTTCTCGATCGGAGACGGACGGGGTCGGCGCGCCGGGTCCCGCGAGCGCTTTGGCTATTGCAGCTGTTCCGCGTTGGCAAGCGGGCGGCCCTCCTGAGGAGGGGATCCGCATCTCGTCCCCTCCAGTTGCGGGGGAAACAGTCACAAGAACCGTCGCGGTTTGGTTATGAATGCACCGTGGCCGTCGAGACGGAATCGCCGACCGAATCCCAGGTTGTCACGACGCCGGCGCGCGCCGGGTCTGTCTTCTACCGGTCGATCCTGGAGTTCTTCGAGGATCTTCCCCGCGACGCGCGTCGATTCTGGCTACTCGTCATGGTCACGGGCGCGGCGGCGGGGCTGGCGGGGGCGGGGTTCCTCTACCTCTTGCGACTGGTTCAGACGATCTGCTGGCCTTCGGCGGGAACGTACCTCGCGGCCATCGAGGCGGCGAGCCCGATGCGCCGGGTGATGGTGCCGACGCTGGCAGGACTACTCATCACGGCGCTCTGGCTCATTACCCGCAGAAAGTTGAGTGGCCACGGGACGCCCGGCGTGATCGAGGCGATCTGGCGGAAGGAGGGGAGGCTCTCCCTGCCGCGGGCGGTCCTGCGGGACGCAAGCTCGATCGTGGCCGTTTCGATGGGAGCCGCGCTGGGGCGCGAGGGCGCGCTCATCCAGACGGGGGCGGCGACGGGGTCCTGGCTCGCCCAGCGGCTTCAATTGAGCGGTGCGCAGGCGCGGCTCCTGTGTGCATGCGGCGCGGCGGCTGGCATCGCAGCTGCCTACAACGTCCCCATCGGCGGTGCCGTGTTCGGGTTGGAGGTGCTGCTGGGCAGCTTCGCGCTCGAGCTATTCGGGCCGATCGTCATTTCCTGCGTGCTCGGCACGATGGTTTCGCGGCTCCTCATCGAGAACCATCCCGCCTACGGTGTGCCCCACTACACGCTCATGACCTGGCACGACGTCGGCCTGATGCCGGTTCTGGGTCTGGCGCTCGGCGTGACCTCCGCCCTCTACGTGCGCTGCCTCGACATTGTGTCGGTTCTCCTCGACAAGGTGCCCGGAAAGTTCGCCTACGCGATGCCGCCGCTGGTCATGGGGGCCCTGGGCTTTGCGGCCATCTGGTTCCCGCAGTTGCTCGGGAACGGCTACGATGCGGTGGACCTTGCGCTGCTCGGCACCATGCCGCTCGGCCTGCTCCTGCTGCTGCCAGCGTTGAAGTGTCTCGCTACCGCATTTTGCTCGAGCAGTGGGGTGCCAGGGGGCCTCTTCACCCCGTCCATGTACGTGGGAGCGCTCCTGGGCGGGGGCCTCGGGGCCCTCGTCCATCTCGTCTGGCCCGGGCCGACACCGCTGGGGGCCTATGCCCTGGTGGGAATGGGGTGCATTCTGGCCGGTACCACTCACGCTGCAGTCTCGTCGGTGCTGATCGTCTTCGAGCTGACAGGCGACTACGAGGTGATTCTTCCCCTGATGGTGGCCTGCGTCATCGCTGCGGCGGTGAGCCGCCGCCTCGAGCCGGACTCGGTCTACACGGCGGCCCTGCGGCGACGTCAGGTGCGGTTGCCTGAGCATCCCCGCCCCGAGTGGTTG